>Ga0209541_10000326_pt1 | contig 93451 bp, 104 predicted proteins | sample RifCSPlowO2_01_FD_184027 | JGI IMG/M metagenome (GOLD analysis project Ga0209541, IMG submission 184027) | Groundwater microbial communities from Rifle, Colorado - Rifle CSP2_plank lowO2_0.1 (SPAdes) (version 2) | ecosystem: Environmental > Aquatic > Deep subsurface > Groundwater | place... | reverse complement strand
CGACTATATCAAGCATTACAATGGGGCAAGGCCCCATATGAGCTTGAATTACAAAACGCCAAAAGAAGTTTGGGACGAATTATGTAAAGCAGTTTCGTGATGTAAACCAGTTTCGGGATAACAGACTTTCTGTTTTTTATCACAAAGCTTTTAAACAGACTTGAATTCTCCGACGCTATCAAAGCGGGGTAGGGCAGTCAGGAGTGCCCGGTGGGCTCATAACCCACAGGTCGGTAGAGGCAGTTGGAAGGACTGTCACCGAATTCAAATCTACCCCCCGCTATTTTTCCTTCCATTTTCTGATTTTTTCAAGGTGCTTCGGACTGAGAAATCTAACTTTTCTGAGCCATAAATCAAAGTTAGCCTGACCATTCAGCTCAATTCTATTAATAATAGTGTATCCCTTCTTTATTCTTGGATCTTTAAGGTGATAATTATAAATTTCGGATACTTTGAAATTCCACTTTTTCAATGTGCCTGCGACCTCCCGAGACAGCACTTCACTTGTCAATCACTCGCGACCACAAGCGGTCACAGACCGGCTGCATGCCCGCTCACTCCGTTCACTGGGATCGCTCGTTCAGGCCCTGCATTTTCCACTTTCTGGAGCGCCTAATGGTTTTCTGCCGCCAGCCATGGACTGGTGGAAAATGCAGATTTTAAGGCTTCCTGCTTGGTTTGCCTTGCGAACAGTCTTGGATATCCTGCCTAAACCTTTTTATACTGAGGTCTGTTCTTTTTTTTGCATGGCCAAGGAGAGATCAGCATCCCGGGTGGAGAAGAAGAATATCTTCCATTTCTACACATTCGGCATAATGAAAAGGCTATATAATTGGGTGTTGGCCTGGGCTGACAAGAAGTATGCGACAGCTGCCTTGTGCATCCTGGCATTTGTTGAGTCATCCTTTTTCCCAATCCCTCCGGATATATTGATGATGCCGCTTTCTCTTTCAAAGCCCAAACGGGCATTCTTCTATGCATTCCTGACAACGACATTTTCGGTGCTGGGCGGCATTTTTGGCTGGTATATTGGCCATGGATTGTACGAGACAGTAGGGCACAGGATAATCGAGACTCTCGGCTACCAGGCAAAATTTGCATTGGTCGGCAGCTACTATGAAAGCAATGCGTTTTTATATATTCTTGCAGCAGCCCTGACCCCAATCCCGTATAAGGTATTCACAATTGCAGCAGGAGTGTGGAGCATACCAATCCACACGCTTGTTTTGGCCTCAATATTAGGAAGAGGGTTGAGATATTTCCTCGTTGCAGCGATGCTCTATTTCTTTGGGCCAAGGATTAAGGAGATAATTGAGAAATATTTTGAATGGCTGGCCCTGCTGGGATTGATTCTTTTAGTCGGCGGATTTTACGCAATCAAATATGTATCATAGAGGTTTCTGTCTAGCCGAAAGTAAAAGTATACAGCATTATGCCCGGGTCTTGAGCTGTGATTTCCAATGTATGCGTGCCATATTCACCCTGAACAAGCCCATATAACCCAAATGGGCTTATGACAACAGTGCCATCTTCATTTACATCTGTTCCCATTTGGTCTGAGGTTAGTGGATTTCCATCTATTTTAAGAGAAAGCGTGGAGCTTTTCATGGCGCCCGCCACTATGTTAACCTGTCTTCCCCTGTATTTAAGGAGCATTTTGCTGGTCGGGCCTGTTGTTTCAAGATTATCTTTATTGCTCAGCCAATTTCCCTCCAGATAAAAATTATCCACAGCCATTTCCGCCGGAAGAGTGTATTCAGCTGTTTCACCTGCCATCGGCCCCGCTGTATTTCCAAAATTGCCCCGCAGGGTGCCATATCCAAAATACATTTCCGGCGAGATGGCGGCCCTTACAGCAATTTGCCCCGAATCAGATTCAAATGAAGTGATGCTTTTGGGTATGTCTGCAGCTTCCCCCAGGACTTCCTTTCTCTCTTCAAGAAGCTGCTGGATCAGCTGTTCGGTTTCCTTGTATGCCCCTTCGCCAATGTGGTCATACACAATGAATCCATCAATGTCAATCATATATTTTCTTGGCCAGTACCTGTTTTTGTAAGCCCTCCATGTCTGGAAGTTGTTGTCCTGCACAACCGGATATTCAACGCCAAATTTCTCAATTGCCTTTTGCAGGTTGTCCGCGTCTTTTTCAAAGTCAAATTCAGGGGTGTGGACCCCTATAATTAAAAGCCCCTGATCCTTGTACTTATCCCACCAGGATGTGATGTAGGGCAAAGTTCTCTGGCAATTTATGCAACTGTATGTCCAGAAATCAACAATAATTACCTTTTTTCCAATGTATTCGCCTATTGTGATGTCATGGTCGGTGTTGAATTGCTTTTGTGTTCCAGTTAATTCAACATATCGCGGGAATCTGGATTCTTTTTCAACAATTCTCGGGTCTTTTGGCCCATTAGAATCATCAGGAGTGACACCTGCAGTTGTTTGCGCTTGTGCGCCAGAATTTGCGCTTTGTGAATTCTCTCCCTGGCTTGCCTGGCCGGATTGTAAATTGTCAGTTTCAACAGGCCCCTGCTCAAGGGGGTTGCCTGTTTTTTTAGAGCTGACATACGTGCCAAAAGCTACCAGCAACATGATAGTTATTCCCAGCCAAATGTTTCTTTGCATTTTTTTCATTTTATCACGTCTGGTCTTGACTTGTATATTGATTCATTAGCTAATTATCTAAGTAAAAAATTGTTTACGAAGCTGAAATTTGCAACTAAATTCAGTGTGCCGGTAAATACCAACACGCCGAGTATCAGCAGGAATATTCCCACAACAATGTTGAAATATTTCAGGAATTTTTCTGATTTGTTTATCAGGGTAATTGCCTGACCAGAAAATAATCCCACTATTAGGAATGGAAGGCCAAGTCCAAGAGCATAAACTGCGAGCAATGCAAAGCTCATGCCTGGCTGGCTCGCTGCCAGCGCCAGTATTGAGCCAAGCACTGCGCCCACGCACGGGCTCCAGCCAACTGCAAATGCAGCCCCGAATACAAATGATGTTACATAGCTGATGCTGAATTTCGTAGTGACTTTCAGCTTATGGTCGCGTTCAAGGAATGGAATTTTGATTAGCCCAAGGAGATAAAGCCCGAAAAAGATTATTATAATCCCCCCGATTCGGCCAAGCCATGTCTGGACGCTGTAAGATGATGACTCAAGAACTGTGTTGAGAAGCACGCCAAGCAGCGCAAATACAGATGAAAATCCAAGGACAAAAAATACGCTGTTGAGAAACATCTTAGCCCTGGAGCCCTTGCCCGTATCGCCCAACGAGGTGCCAGAGAGGTAGGCTAAAAATCCAGGAATAAGGGGAAGAACACACGGGCTCAAAAATGATATAATTCCGCCGATAAATGCTGCTATTAAGCTAACCTCAACCATCCATATCACCTTGATTTTCACCTATTAAACTTAAATCATTTTTACTTCCAGGCATTCCAGAGCATTACTGAAAATGCTATCGACTGCAGCAGTGAAAGCAGGAACACATGCATTTCAACTGCTTGGACAAAATAGGGCATCATGGTCACAAAAAAATAAAACGACACCATGTTTTGCACAAGGAATACTCCGGCAAACAGCATCAAGCCTATTGTAAACTTTGACTTTATTTTTGCATAATTTTGCCAGTAAATCCGCAACAACACTGCCAGCAAAGCAATGGACAAAAATGTCAGCGCTGTTGTGGCCTGCATTATTATTGTCATTTGCCTAACCTCCATGGAACTCTCAGTTATTTAATTACTTTTTCCCAAATCTTGCCCAAATTTCGCCACAATCTCGTCGAAAGTGCTGATTTCCTTCTCAAAAAACTCATCCAGGTAGTATACTGCCCCGTATTTTTTCTGTGTTGTGACCCCCAGAATTTTGTTGTCAATCAGTATTTCGAGATGGTGTGTGATGGTTTTATAGTCAAGTTTTAATGACTTGGCGAGCTTGTGTGCATTTGATGGCTTTTTGCGCAGAAAATTTATTATTCTGGCCCGTGTCTCGCCGCCGCGCGTGCCGGCTATAAGATACAGCAGTATATGCTTCATATGAGAAGGTTTGTCAGCTGACAATAAAAAGATTTTCGTATTTAGAAGACTAGAAAGCTTTATAATATTAATCCCTAATTCAATAGGTATGGAAATATTTATCATAACATTGCTGACAATCATCCTGGCACTCATTCTGGCTAAAATTATAGGGGAATTATTTGAGAAAATGGGCCAAAGTGCCGTGCTTGGAGAGCTCATGGTCGGGATTGTCATGGGGCCAAGCCTTTTGCACATTCTACAGCCCGGAGAAAATGAGGTTTTTACATTTCTGGCAGAGATAGGGGTCATACTCCTTTTATTTGAGGTTGGGTTGGAATCAAATGTTTACAAGCTCTTAAAATCCGGCATGACAGCCACTTTAGTTGCGTGTGTAGGTGTTGCTGTCCCATTGATTACCGGCTATGCATATTTTGCTCTATCCGGGCATCCCAGCACTGTGGCCTTGTTCATTGGCGCAACACTCACAGCAACCAGCGTCGGCATCACAATGAGGGTACTTTCAGATATCAAGAGGATTGATACTGAAGAAGGAAGGATAATTCTTGGAGCTGCGGTTATTGATGATGTTATTGGCTTGATTATACTTTCAATTGTCACAGGGATAGTTGAGTTAGGCAAGGTTTCAATATTTGGCATTGGAAAGATTACGTTTGTCTCGGTGCTCTTTCTTGTTTTGACAACATGGGTTGGGATAAAGTTTACGCCGTGGCTATTCCGCTATATCAACAGGATGCAGGTGAGGGGAAGCGTGATTGTTTTTGCATTTGCATTGAGCCTCATCCTGGCAGTTATGGCAAACCTTATCGGCCTGGCAACAATTGTAGGGGCTTTTGCTGCTGGATTGATACTGGAAAGGACAGAGCAGAAAGAACACATCCATGAAAGGATACAGCCAGTAGCTGATATGTTTGTTCCATTATTCTTCATTCAGGCAGGGGCATATATTGATGTCCATGTCCTTGCCAATTTAAGCAATCTTGGCTTTATAATTGTGTTGACGCTTATTGCCATTGCCGGCAAGCTGGCATCAGGGATTGCTGTTATTGGAAAGAAGGCCAACCCGTGGGCAATAGGCATTGGCATGATTCCAAGGGGCGAAGTCGGCCTTATATTCGCGACCTTTGGCCTGACCTCTGGATTGATAGACGCCTCCTTGTATGGCGTTCTGGTAATAATGATTATGCTGACAACATTCATTACCCCGCCGCTTCTTAAGCCCATTATGCTGAAGCTGAAAGTGAAAGGCAGCAAGGATTAAGCTGGCAAATTCATGAAGAAATTCAGTCGGGGCATAGTTGGTTATTTTTCCCCTTCTATTGTTTTTTTCATTCTTTTGCATCCTTCAATTATATTCTCCGTGGAAGTTGCATAAGAGAGCCTGATATAATGTTGTGTCTCATTCGGGTCTTTCTTGCCGAAATGGGTGTCTGCCAATACAGCCACGCCGTTCTCTAAAAGAAGTTTCCGCAATTCCTCGGCATTCCTGAGCTTGAGCCGTTTGCATGCCTGCGTCACATTAGGGAAGGCATAGAATGCCCCTCCGGGCGACAGGCAGCTGACGCCGCCGATATCATTCAATAATTTCACAATGAGGTCCCTTCTCTTCTTGAAAGTGGCCACCATTTTTGCTGTTTCTTTCTGTGGCCCGCTGAATGCCTCTTTCATGGCATACTGTGCAATGTGGTTTGCGCATGACTCCATGTTGGTCATCCATTTTGCCATATGCGGGGCCATGACAGGATTGGCGGCAAAGCCCATTCTCCAGCCTGTCATTGCATAAGCCTTGGAAGCGCCGTCCAGTATTATCGTGCGCTCAAACATTCCTGGAATGGACGCAATGCTCCTGAATTCGCCGTCATAGACAATCTGGCTGTATATTTCATCTGAAAATACCCAGAAGTCATGCTTCTTTGCAAGCCTTGCGACCTCGTTCAGGTCTTCCCCGCTGAGAATGCCTCCTGTTGGATTCTGGGGGGTGTTAATGATGAGCATTCTGGTTTTCGCGGTTATCCTTTTTTTCAGTTCACCAATCTCAAAGCCAAATCCCTTTTTCTCTGTCAGTGGCAGTTGGACTGGCACAGCGCCATTGGCAATAATCTGGGATTCGTAAATCGGAAATCCGGGATTTGGATAAATAACTTCATCACCCTTGCCATAATCTGTTGTTGAGAGTATTGCAAATGCAATGAACGGCTTGGCCCCGTTGGCAATTACGACATCCTCAGGTTTAACTTGAATGCGCCTGGATGTTGAAAGGTGATGTGCTATTGCTTCCCTGACCTCGTGAACCCCTGCAGAGTCAGTGTATCCTGTCTTGCCTTTTCTGAGCGCGTCGATTGCCGCATCCTTGATATTTTGAGGGGTGTCAAAATCAGGCTGGCCAATGCAAAAACTGATGATGTCCTGGCCTTCCCTTATGCGCCTGTTGACGTCTGCAAGGACGACAAAGGCATTTTCTGTGCCCAACCCATTTGTCCTGGAAGAGATATGCATGTTGACTAGCTTTTGGCGCTGAAATTAAAAAGCTATCGGATAAAAAGGATAAAAATGGTTTTGGGAAACAAGAAACAGAAAAAAGAAAGAAAAAAAGAAAAAATAAGCCAATGCTTACTTCCTTCTCCTTGACAGTGCAATGCCCGCTGCGCCTGCCAAAGCAAGAGTCACGCCGATTGTTGTGAACTCAGGCACTTCGCCGTCTGGCGGTGGTGGGCAATCTCCATCACAGTCTGGCGGTGGTGGAAGACCTCCAAAGCCGCATTGTCCTTGTGGAATCTCGTATGCATTGATTATTCTGTCATATGCATCCTGGCTCCAGATAGCGCCAACGCCATCACCGGCAAAGGTTATGTCATCGCACTCCATGTCCTCCAATCTCTCTGGAAAACTGGCGAATAATACAGAACTGCTCAGGTCTTTTGATGCCTCGTAAATTTGGCTGCACCCGTTGTTGGCCAGATATAGCTTGTCTCCGCCAACTGCAATGCCAGAGTTTCCACAGCTGCCAATCTTGCCGCTCATGCTAAATGACCCTATCTCTGTACCGTCAGTTTGGTAATGGTAGATTGTTGAGTGAACATCACCGCTTGTCCAAACGGTATCATCGGATCCGTCATACGCCAAACCATCTGTGCATGAATTAGGTGCGGTGAACATGAATACGCTGCTGCCATCACTTGTATCAACAAGGATAACATCATTATGTTCAGCACACATCCATAGCTTGTTGCGTGATGCATCCCAGGCCATCGCCATTAGGCCATCATAACCAGGGACAGTAACTGTGCCCACAAGACTGCCATCTGCCGGGCTTAGAACATCAAGAACATTGTGGGACCAGCAACTCATCAATAAGTTAGTGCCATCAAATGCAATGCCCGTGTTGATGCCGCATGGCTCCGAATAAGCCCCGATAATTTGCCGGAGATTGTCTCCAGGCACCGCTGATGCTGCCGAAACAACTAACAGAAATAATATTCCGTACATTAAAAATGTCTTCATCTTATGCACCCCCCTGATGTGCCTTCTTTTTCAAATATAGACAAAATTAATATATAAGATTAATAGGGCTTATTCTTTATAAAGCTTTACCATTGTGAAGAGACAGAGAGATGATATGGATAAAGAGTTTAGAATTAAAAGAAAATAAAAAAAGAAAAAATAAGCCAATGCTTACTTCCTTCTCCTTGACAGTGCAATGCCCGCTGCGCCCGCCAAAGCAAGAGTCACGCCGATTGTTGTGAACTCAGGCACTTCGCCGTCTGGCGGAACGTTCTCGAACTGGCACTTTGCTGAGCAGCCATCGCCGTCGGCATTGTTGCCATCGTCGCACTGCTCAAATGTGTCAAGGTTTCCGTCGCCGCAGAATGGATCGCCTTCCTCTTCAATAAGGCAGACTGATGAGCATCCATCACCATCATCTGTGTTGCCATCGTCGCATTCCTCTCCTGGCTGGACCTGGCCATCTCCGCACAAGAGCGGCTCTGGCTCATCTTCGAAGCATTCCAATGGAATGACTATCAAGGCTGTGTCGTAAATTTCATCGCCTGAATCAGCTACCCTTAGATCAACTGCCTCGCCGGCTCCCAGTGTGGCCAGTGTCTTGGTTCCGCTGTTGGAAGGGCCATAGGGTATGAGGTTTGCTGTTCCCCAATCATCAATTGAGACATCAACAATGCCGCCTATTCTCATCCAGTCAGTGTAGTCTGATCCTTGATATTCAGGCCATTCAGAAGAAACTGCCAGGACAATGCTGTTGACATCTGGAGTAAATCCAAGGATATCTACGCAGTCGTATGTGTCATATCCGTCTGGATTGGTTCCACAGCCAGGATTGCTCATGTCTGTGCTAATTTCCCCATCCCCGTCCAATGGCTCTCCGGACGACAGGATTAACACATTTCCACAATCCAGGCCTGTATTAACCCCTTCGGCCGTTGCAGTATCGTCTGCAAATGGTGGAAGCGAGCCAATGTCAACGTATGCACATTGGTCGGCTTGCGTAGCGCTGTCACAAGGCCCATCTGCAAAAACACCGAGCGGCAGGGCCAGAACTGTCAAAAGAATTACCAAACTCACAATCTTCTTCATTATACGCACCCCCATGCTTAATGAATTAATATGTGTCAATTTTCTAATGGTTCATTATATTTAAAGCTTTACTCCTGATTAGAGATTAATATACCAATAACATTGTTAATTGGCTATGAGGATTAAGCATTAATAGGATTAATGTGCTTTCCCAGCTTAATCCGGAAGTCAACCTTCTTAAAAAAATTGAAGTGCACCCCTGATAAGATTGTAATCCCGCCTGTTTTTTTCTTCATGCTTATTGCCGGATAATTGAAGGCCTCTGTTATGGAATAGATAGTGGATATCTTTTTCTTGTGCAGGTAATTGTGGATGTGGAGCCTCAGCTTAACAGCCAGCCCCATGCCCCTGTATTCATTCATTGTGAATGCATCAAAGATGTATGCCTGGCCTTTTTGAAGCGCAAAGTGGTATGTCACGCTGTTGCATTTCTTAAAATCACACCAGGCAAATGACGCAATCTTTTTCTTATGCTGAATGGCCAGGCAGATATTTCCGTCTGCAAGGCGCTTCAGGAGTTCTTCCTCAAATATGTACCTTCCAGGCATATGTGCAATAAGCGCCACATCCTTTTCCTTTAGAATCACGAATTTGTATCCTTTTGGCAGCTTTTCCATCCCTGCACGCTTGTTGCCTGTTCCTGAAAGCAGTCCGGTTCCCTCAAGCACTAAGTGAAAGGGAGTGATAGTAATCCCTTTTCTTTGAAGCCAATAGGAAAGTGTAAGGATGCGGCTTTCGTGCTTGTCCCGGTGCGAGAGCCAGTTGAAAAATCTGCTGAGTCTTGTCATTTTAGGCCAAGGGCTTTCCTTGCTTCCCTGTGCGAGTAGGGAGACATGCCCAAGTCACTTGCAATGGAAATTATTCTTTGGACAAGCGCCCTGTTTGTGGCGAGTTTTGTCCTGCCTTCATCAAACCAGATGTTGTCTTCCAGACCGACCCGGACTCCGCCGCCTGCCAGAAGCGACATGATGTTCATCCTGAGCTGTGGGTCGCCTACGCCGCCGGCTGACCATAAAGAATTTTCAGGAAGCTCCCTTATCATCAGGCCAAGGTGCAGAATGTCGGCCTGTGCGCATGCAATGTTGCCAAGGATGAGGTTAAAATAATATGGAGGCCTGATCAAGCCCTTCCGTATGAGATACTTGCCATAATTTACCATGCCCAGGTCAAAGGCTTCCAGCTCGGGCTTGATTCCCTTGTCCAGCATTTTCTGGGCAAGCGACCTTATCATGTCAGGTGAATTTATGCTTGCCTGCTTGTTGAAATTCAAGGAACTCAGGGTTAGGCTGGCCATGTCCGGCTTCAATTTTCCCCCGATATCGAGAACCTCTGACCTTCCCTCAAAATCCACAACATTCCTGCCGCTTGTTGTGACACAAAGCACAACATCCTTGTTTCTTTTTCTTATTCCTCCTATAATATCAGCATATGCTTCTTTCTTTGAGGTTGGACTGCCATTGCTGTCCCTTGCATGGATGTGGACCATGTTGGCCCCGAGCTTTGCGCATTCAATTATTTCACTCACAATCTCGCCTGTAGCTATTGGAACATGAGGCGTCATCTCTTTTGTCGGGATCATGCCCGTTGTTGTCAGGTTGAGAAAAAATTTGCCTTTCATCATTATCAGTGGTGAATAAGCAGTCATCTTATAAATATTTTAAGGAAATTGGCCCATAAGAAAGAAGGAAAATGAAAATAGAAAGAAAAAATAATTCTATCTTCTCTTTCTGGAGATGAAGTAACCGGCTGCTGCAAGTATTCCAGCTGCTGCAACTATGCCGAATTCAGGCACGCCATTGGGCGGGATTTCCCCGTTGCCATCAGGAGGGACATATCCGCCGCCTGCGCAGCAGAGTGCATAAAATCCCTGCTCATTGCAGCCATATCCGGAAAGGCATTCAGGCAATTCTGAGCCAGCAATCTGGTTCCAGGCAACATCCTGGGAGTATGGAAGGCCGCCATACACAGTGTAATGTCCTGCTCCGCCGCCTGCCCTGCATGTTATTTCCCCGAGAAGCCAGGTTGGAGTAGTGCCATCCCAATTGTCATTGCCGGTGTTGTATTCATCAGCTGTGCAGAGGTGAAATTCTGCCGGGCACAGGCTTCCAAAATCCTGCTCGCATGTGGTGTCAGACGGGTCGTCGCACACAACTATCGAGCTGTCAGCATTTCCAGAGATATAGACTCCCGGTGCAGTGCATGATGGCACTCCAGCCGGTGCGTATACGCCACTAACCAAGATTAAGGCAATCAATGTTGTCAATATGGTCCTAATCATTTGCATCCCCCCGAAATTTAAATTATAAAGTTAATTAAGTTAATTCCTGAATTTTATATTTGAAAAATATAAGCGTCGGTAATTTAAATACCTGAGCAATAACAATAGTTCATGTCCTGGCCTTGCATCGCGGCAAAGGAAGCTGATACCGTTGCAATGGCTGCCGTTTCTTTATATTTATATCTGTATCTTTGAGAAAAAATATGCGCCAAGGCCAAACAGTGCAACAGTAGTTGCAGCGAGGACTGCCAGGTCAAGCCCGACTCCGAAATGCGTTGCTGAGCTCAATGCCGCTCTCAGGCCATCCACACCATAAGATAGAGGGTTGTAGCGCGCAGTTAATGCCAGGGAATTGGGCACATTGTCCAGCGGGAATAATGCGCCTGAGAGGAAAAACAAGGGCATGATTATGAAATTTATAATAATGGGAAAGGCCTGCATATCCTCCATAAATGTGGCAATGAGGGTGCCAAGGGCTGTGAACAGCAGGCCTATCAGGAGCATGAATAGCATGGCTATTGGCAGCATGCCATAGCTTGTTGGCTTATAGCCAATTGCCAATGATATCAAGAATACAAGCAACCCCTGCGCAAATGCAACAGTCGCTCCGCCGAATGTCCTGCCCATGAAAATGCTCAGCCTTGAAACCGGGGCAACAAGTGTTTCTTTAAGGAACCCAAATTGCCTGTCCCAAATAAGCTCAATCCCGGCAAACATCGCAGCAAAAAGTATGCTCATTGTGATAATGCCTGGCGCAAGGAAATCAAGATAATTGCCGCCCCCTGCCTTCTGGTAGATTGGGCCAAAGCCAAAGCCAAGGGCTACAAGGAACAATATTGGCTGGCCCAAGGAGCCTATCATCCTTGGCTTTGAGCGCCAGTATCGCTTCAGCTGCCGTATCCAAAGCACGTAGATTGCTCTCATCTGCCCCATATCCTCCTATGCTGCCTCATGCTGTCTGCGCCAGATGCCTGCTCTTCCCTGATTGTGCGGCCAGTCAGGATGAGAAACGCGTCTTCAAGGGATTTTGATTTTGTCTGGTTTTTCAGGTCATTAGGAGTTCCTTTTGCAACAATCTCCCCCTTGTCTATGACAGCCACTGTCTCTGCCATCTTTTCTGCCTCTTCCATGTAATGGGTTGTGAAGAAAACTGTCATATTTTCTTTTCTGCTCAGTTTCTTAATGTAATCCCACATGCTGTTTCTTGTCTGCGGGTCAAGGCCGACTGTTGGCTCGTCAAGGAAAAGTATTTTTGGGTGATGGACCAGGCCGCGCGCAATCTCGAGCCTCCGCTTCATTCCGCCGGAGAATTCTTGACAAGGTCATCTTTCCTGTCCCATAAGCCAACCAGCTTGAGCAAATCCTCAATCCTTTGCCTTCTCGATGCTTTTGCAACGCCATAGAGGATTCCATGGAACTCCATGTTTTCATAGGCTGTGAGTTCATCATCCAGGCTCGGGTCCTGGAAGACAATGCCAAATGATTTCCTTACCAGGTTTTTCTGCCTTGCCGCGTCATTTCCATCCAAAAGCACTGAGCCACTTGTCGGCTTTAGCAGGGTTGTCAGCATCTTGATAGTGGTTGTCTTGCCTGCCCCGTTCGGCCCGAGAAATGCAAACATCTCGCCTTTCCTTACAGAAAAGCTGATGCTGTTGACAGCTGTGAGGCCATTGAATTTCTTTGTCAGGCCCCTGGCCAGGATTATGCTGCCCGATTTTTTGTTTTCCGCTTTTTTGCCTGCCATGGTGTTGGAAATGCGACATTGAGTGATTAATAAAGCTTGTGGCACGGGAGGCTGTGTTGCGTAAGCGAGTGGTAAGATGGGTGGTGCGTTGTGAGTGGTATATCTAATCGTTAAATGGCGGATGTTCGGGAAGGCAGGGGTCAAACCGCCAAGAATAGCTTGTCTATTGCTGTGGAAAAATATTTATAGTGCTGTTTGTGCTATAACATCATGGATAACGAACTTCTGAGCCATTACAGGAAAGTCAACGGCACATATTGCATTGACATAGCGGTCTCTGCCTTGGACGAATTGCTCGCCACACATGATCCCTCGCCAATCCACCAGAGGGATTTGCATGGAATAATCACGAAAAGGCTGAAGGAGGAGATTATTTTTTTCCAAAGCACCGACCCGGTTCATGTTGTATTCCATCTGCCAAGGAAATTGCAAAAATATGAGTCTGAGATCAGGAATGCATTCAGGCATTATTTTGAATTTGAGTACATGGACAGCGGCGTGCATTTGGCCAGGCGCGTCTACAAGGCAAGGAAAATCCTGGGCGTTGCGATTGTAATATTCATGTCGCTTATTGCTGCATCATACATTGTTGAGCATTATTTTCCCAACCATGTTATCTGGCATATTGTCTCGGAAAGCCTGTTTGTCGGCTCCTGGGTGGCATTGTGGCATCCTGTTCACCTTCTTCTGTATGAATGGATCCCGCTCCAGGAGGACAGGAAGACATATGGGCGGCTGAAAGCGCTCCCGATAGAATTTGTGTACAAGTGAGAACAAGTTTGGAAATGCCCTTTGTTCTGTGCAACCTGCCAATCTCCGAGGAGATACATGACCTGGTCTTCCGGCACCACAAAATCAGGATAAGGGATATGTTCAGGTGAATAAATCAGTTGATGCTTCTTCAAAGAATTTGTAAAACTGGCATTGCCAAAAAATAAATCATAATGATATGGCAGTTCAGGGTTTATGGAAGTGGGTGTGTAAGGTTTAATGTCAGGAAACAGATGCCTCTTTCCTGGTTATGGTTTCATCTGGCCCAGGAGTTAAATTGGGGGGTATCCCAGATTCCTTCTTAAGGGTAGGCTCTGTGCCATAGAAATGTTGTTTGAGAGTGAAAATTGGCGATGAAGAGTATCCCATTATATTCTCTTTTTGCTCGCGGTTCCTGGAGTCCACTGTATTGCCAGGCTCAAACAGGGCATCGAAGCTGTTTCCAACGGCTTCGACCCCGAAGCGGTGCGCCTTATTGCCAAACATTTTTTGCTCCATTTTTTTCATCTCCTGTTCTTAGCTGAGTATTGATTCAAAATGTATTGTTATTCGCCCCGAAATAGACCAGATAGCGGTCATTAAAAAAATCAATGCTTTCGTCAAAAGTGTCGAGTGAATAATCCTGTGCTCCATGTAGATATGTCGTTTCCATTTTCATTCCTCCATTACAATTGCGATATTTTTCCATCCACTGTGATTTTTCTTGTGTTTCAAGCTCAGGTCATCTTTTACCGGGGCTAAGCCGTGCTTCGCCTCTTTGTCTCATCCTCACTTTCGTACATAAAATCCAGATCTGTCTGCCACATCTCAATTCACCTCAAAGTAGAGCCTCAGGGCAGATTTCTGATAATCCATCCCTGCCCCGAGATTATCTACAAGCAGCTCTTTGATTTCGGCCGCCTTGTGCGGCTTTTTGATTTCAGCTGCTCTAAGTTTGCTCACCAAACTGATCTCCTCACTTGGTTTTCCGCAATAAGGGCATACCATTGTAAGCCCGACAAGTTTGACCTTGCCCTTGCTCTGCCTCATGCAGTGCCTACACCTGAATGCCTTAATTGGCTTAACCATAGCAGTATTAAGTAGGGAAGGTATAATATACTGTGGTAGTAAAAATCAACTTCAACAGGTCAGGTGATTGTTGATTACCCTAGAAAAAATCATTCCTGCCGAACTCGTCCTTGTCAAGGATTATGTTCAATAGCCCGACGTTGTTTGTCTTGATGATTCTGTCCACTGAGAATGGATAGACGCTTACTATTTCAATTTCCTTGGAGTATTTTGTCTGCAAGGACATGAGGTACCTGTCCTTGTGGTCCATGTTCCTGAACCCCATGATAAGAAGGTGTGATACGCCCGACTCTGGAATCCTGTAGCATATTATCACTTGCGGGATCTTTCGTATCTTCTCTGCAATTTGCTCTTCGGAGTATTTTTCCCAGACGGGATCCTTGAATTTTATGCCGAGAACAACCAATGTCTCAATACCTATTTTCTTGAAATCTATTATTGGCATATAACCCTTTATTATCCCGACCTTTTCGAGCTTGTGCCTTATCCTAAAGATCGCCTGCTGCGAGAGCCCCATTTTCTGGGCGATTTCCATATCCGGCACCTTGGCCTGCTCTATGATTTTTTTTAGGACTGTTTTCTCATTCCTTGTCAATTTTGGGAAGTTTGGGTCGGGCATGTCCATGATAAAACCCAAGTGAACATCTTATATAAAGGCTCCTATAACCAAAAACAACAGCCCAATTTTGGAAAAGCAATCCCTATGGCAAAAAGAAGAAATAAAAGCGCCAGGGGGGGACATCAGGCCATGAAGGCGCAGATTCCTATTTTAGTTTTCTGAAGAATTCTTCCCTTTCCATCCCAATTTCTTCAAGGATTGCCTTAAGCAATCCCCTGCTGATATCCTTGTTTGCATGAACAGGGACAACTGTGCTTCTTCCGTCCGCATGCTTGTAAAATCTGTGGCTGCCCTTCTGTCTTTCCGCCTTGAATCCTTCTTTTTCAAGGAATTTGCAGAGTTCCCTGGAAGAAAGCAGCGGCAGCTTCAAGGCTCACACCTCGAGCTGCTGCACACCCACAAATCTGATATTGTCCTGGCTAAGCTTCTGGTTTTTCTCAGATTGGACCTCGAGGCATAGCTCAATCGCTTCCTTGATGTTTTTCATGAGCTCATCTAGGGTGTCTCCCTGGCTGAGGCAGCCCCGGAGCTCTGGCACCTTGCCTGTGTAAACTCCATCTTCGTCTTGCTCGATAAGGACGTGAAATGTTTTTGGCATGGTCACCCAAATAGCTCATGAATTTATATATTTTTGCATATTTCAAGATGAAAAGGCAGTGTGGTAGTCTTCTGACTTGGAGTTAGAACGCCGGGGGGGTATCATCTTTTTCCTTTATAAACAATGATAACGCCCCCCCCCCTTTTCTTACCACTTTTTTACTTGAGAATGCCTAGTTGTTTATTAAACTCACTGATTTAATTAACATAAAAATAGAAAAGTTTATATATCAGTTGATATTATATCAGTTGATATGCAAACAATAACCTTAAAGACAAGGAACTATGCAGAACAAAGAAGCCCCACCTTAAATACAGTTCTTATGGTAGAGGATACTCTGCAAAAAGCTGATAGTCTGATATCGGTTGCTGAATTGAAAAGAAAGCTGCCAAAGCAGGTGATGCATCAGACAGTGATTGCAATATTGGATTATCTGGCATATAGCGGAAAAATAGTCTTCTCCGATGATAAAGTGCTCTGGACATTTAACCCCCAGAGCAAGCTGAAGAAAATGAAAGGGCTGGATGTAAGATGAAGATTGAAGTTGATAAAAGAGGAAGAAAATTATACAAATTCAGCCACTCAGTGCACCAAGGAGGATATTTCTACTGTCATAAAACTATGAATGATGAAACAATACAGGAAAAAGAAGGGCTAAGAAATGCTTTAAAAGCTATTTCTGTAAAATATAAGCTTATTGATGTGACAATAAAGATATACGATAAAATTTTCTTCTTTTTCTTTATGACAATGCCATCACTCAAACCAATGGAACTAATAGAAAGTATTCATAAAAATATCGGGATTTTTACAAAATGGGATAATGATTATTTGTATAATACTGTTTATGACCTGCAGGAAAAGTATTTGAGAATAGATTTGGAGAAAATGGGCTTTGATTATGACAAGGGGTAAAATACAGCCAGAAACAAAAGTGATTAGAAAAGTGCTTGGTTTCATAAACAATCTGCACCCTAAAGAGTTACAAAAAGCGAACAAAGAGTTTCAGGCAACACAAGAGGCACAGTCAGCAAAAGATGATACAACCTATTATAGTGGATTCTTATCATATTTTCTGCTTCAAAGAAAAATTAAGGGCGCAACGCCAATGGAATATGCACTGCTATTCCCTCTTGACTTCTTTACAAAAAATGACCGAAAGATTATAAGAAACTTTGTTGAATACAATGACTCGCTTTTTCAAGTTGTGCATATTAACAGAAAAGATTATCTAATTAAGAATGTAATAGATAGTAAAAAGTACTTAATTAAAACAATTGATTTTCCAAACTTGCTGAAGGTAAATGATTATATCAGTGCACTTATTGTCAAGAGTCAAAAAGGAAGTTATTTCTTTTATGGAAACGTACGGGCTTATTCAAAGGAAAATGGGGAAGAACTCAAAAAGTATGTATTAAAAAATATCAAGAAAATTAAGCCAAGGCATTATCCAGAAATTGAATGGGAAATTGACAAACAAGAATAGAGATATATAAAAATAAAGGTTTCAGAAAAATAACTCAATTTTCAACCAAAATTTCTTTTTTCTTCACAGCTTTGTTCATGGCTTCGCTTATCAATGTTTTCTCAAGCTCAATAATCCTTTGTGTAATTGGATTGCTAACGTTTAGGGTATACAGCTTTGTCTTGCCAAAGCTTCTTGTTGTTTTTATCAGCCTGTGTTTTTCCAATTCTATCCAGTAATTGAACAAAGATGCCCTTGAAATCCCTGCACCCTTGGCGATGTCTGTCTTGCTGTAGTCCATCCCTTTGTTTTCAAGCAGAAAATCAATTATTCTAAATAAAGGCAAGTCTCCCGTCAAATTAAGCAATAACGATTTTTCTTCCATTTTTTTACCTTGATATTGAATAAACAGAAAAGTATATAAATTTAACCTTTCAAAGTCTATTCTGGTGGACTTATGACGTGGAATGATTCACAGATTAAAGGAAAGATTTTGCACAAGCTTACGCGCAAAGGGAAGTTTGAACATAGCCACACTGCCTTTGAGAATCTTGCAAAGAGCTTTCCTCCCGATTTGAAAGGGAGAGTTAAGGAAATCTCTGAAGAATTGATTAAAGAGGGGATTTTGTACTTGAAAAAGACAGGCTATGGAAAGCATGTTTCAATAAATATTGAAAAGAAAGAGAAAATAATGGAGTATATTGGTAAATTTATGGGAAAGGACTAATTTTTTGGCGTTTCACTTCCTTATAAAATAAGAAAAGCGCCGCGGGGGAGATTTGAACTCCCGAGTCCTTGCGGACACTGGATGTCTGCATGGTATAGTAGGTTTCTAAGACACTAGTTATACAGTATCTAGCAATCCAGCGCTATACCGGGCTAAGCGACCGCGGCAGATTTTTAACAAAAATCTGGTAAAAACGGGGGGAACATAAAATTCCCCGACGCGATGTAATTTTAAAGTTATAATCGCTATTGATTCCCGTCCCTATTGCCGATAGTCGCAGTTCGGGAGACCGAGCAAAGCGAGCGTCTCCCTGCCTTCCGTGCCAACTGAGGCCAGTTGTGGCTAAGCGACCGCGGCACAGTATATTGGATTTAATGACGCATTATAAATCTTACCTAAGAAATGCAGTTCGGGAGACCGAGCAAAGCGAGCGTCTCCCTGCCTTCCGTGCCAAATATCTTCCAGGACAATAAAGCCAGAATGCTGCTATTGCCCTAAAGTTTACCTAACCCTGATTTTTCCCTTTCCAGCCTTGTACCCGGTTATCCTGTACTTGAACAGGCTGACATAATCCACTCCCATCCTTACCAGCTTGAACTTGCTGACCCCTGACTGCCTGTCCCTGTAACCTGTAGGCACCTCGCACAGCTTATACCCCGCAAGCTGCGCCTTGATTGCAAATTCAGGAGATATCGCAAAGTTGTCTGATTCCAGCGCAATCCTGTCAAATAATTCTTTCCTGAACGCCCTGAAAGCATTTGTGATGTCATGCACCCTTATCCCGAATAAAATCCTGGTGCAGAGTGTGTAGCCATGGCTTAGGATTGCCTTGGATACCGCAAGGTCGCCCCTTGAGCCGCCTTTCATGTGCCTTGAGCCAAAAACCATGTCAAAGCCTGACTCAAGCTTTTTTACAAATTGCGGCAGCGCGGAAAGGTTGTCCGACCTGTCGCCCATGAGCCAGACAACGTATTTTCCTTTTGCTGCTTTCGTCCCTTCCTTAAGCGCAGCGCCCATGCCATTGTCGCCCTTGCCACGGTGTATTGCCCTGATGAAATCATGCTTGCGGGAGAATGCCGTTGCGATTTTCAGCGTGGTGTCCTGGCTATTGTCATCCACAACTATTATTTCAGCTTCAGGCAGTTTTGCCCTGAGATTTACCAGGTCCTCAAGAAGGAATGGGAGATTGCTGTGCTCATTGTGCGCAGGGATTACAATCGACAATTGGATTTTTCCAGCCATCATGCCAACCCGCGCTTTTCAAGCTCACTGCTTGCCTTGTCGAAATTGTCATGGTGCCCTGCTTCGGAACTGCCCTTGACCAGGCTCGCAAATCCTCTTGAGAATCCTGTTTTAGGCGACCAGCCCAGCCTGGCCTTGATTTTCGAGATATCTGCGATGCAGTGCCTGATATCCCCCTTCCTGAACTTGCCGCTTATTTCCGGCTTGATTTTTTTCCCCAGCAGCTTTGCAGCCTCAAGGGCGACCTGGGTTATTGTGATTGGCTGTCCTGTCCCCACATTGAAAATCCCATAGTCAGAAGCCCTGGAATTCATTGCCAGCATGCTTGCATCAACAACATCATGGACGCTGATGAAATCCCGCGTCTGCAATCCATCCTCATAAATGACCGGGGCTTTTCCAGCCATGAGCCTCGAGATAAAAATTGCGCTCACGCCAGTGTATGGATTGGACAGGCTTTGCCTTGGCCCATAGACATTGAAGTACCGGAAAACTGTTATTGGAATGCCGTACATCCTGCCGATGTGCATTGCCATGTTCTCCTGGTCGCGCTTGGTGTATGAGTAGATGGAATTGCAGTCAAGAGGCGTGTCCTCCTGCACAGGGATTGGGCCAGCGGCCTCATGGCACGAGGGGCATTTTACATCCCAGGAATTGCCGGTAATGTCTTCCTGCGCTCTCAGCCTTCCTTTGAACTCCCCGCATTTTTCGCATTTGTACATGCCTTCGCCATAGCATGTATTCGAGCTTGGTATCACCATTTTTTTGACATTGTGCCTCTCATTTGCCAGGATATCCAGGATTACAGCTGTGCCGTGGCTATTGTCATTGACAAACCTGGCAATCTCATAATTGGACTGCCCTATTCCAACAACAGACGCGTGGTGATAGATGAATTCCACGCCTTCCATTGCCTTTAGCATGAATTTCCTGTCCTTGACATTGCCCTGCATGAATTTTGCTTTTTTGTTCAGGTACTCTGGTGCCTTGCCATTGTGCACCTGGGGCTCAAGGCTGTCAACAATCACAACATCATGGCCTGCATTGACAAGGGAATCTACAAGAAATGAGCCAATGAATCCTGCACCGCCTGTCACAAGTATTTTCATTCCCCGACCCAAGTATTATTTGATTATATGCGTCCACGGGCTGAAATATTTAAAGCATTGCCTTTTCACGCGAGAAACCTTTCATCAGTAAAATTGCTCTTGAAAAAATCAGGCTCACCTGGCTTGATCTTGTTCTTTATGCCAAGCGCATCAGCATAATAGTCAATTATCTCCCCGAAAATAAAATCCAGGCCCTTTGTCAGTTTCCAGCCTGGATAATGCGACCTGAACTTGGACATGTCTGAAATCCACCAGATATGGTCAGATTCCCTTTCAGGCCCTTCAGCTGTTATTGCCTTCTTGCCTGTTTTTGCCTCAACAGCATCTATTGTTTCAAAGATTGAGATTGAGTTTTCCCGGCAGCCTCCAAGATTGTAGGCCTGGCCGTATTTGCCGTTCTTGCCTTTTTTTGGGCTGTCGATGAACTGGAAAACAGCCTTGGCGACATCTGATGAATGTATCTGGTCCCTTACCCTGTGCCCCCCTCCATAGATTGTGTATTTCTGGCCAGAGAGAATGCATTTTATGATGTAAGGAAGATAGCCGTGCATCTCAACTGCCCTTGAATTTTTCCCGGTCAGGCAGCCGCCCCGGAAAGTGGCAGTTTTCAGGCCGTAATTGTGCGCATATTCCTGGCAGTACAGGTCAGCTGCAACTTTGGAGACGCCAAAGGGCGTGTGCCCGCAGTGGTCTATTGACAATGTCTCATCAAAGCTTTTCAAGGCAGTGTTTTCAAAGCGCTTGTTCCACACCTTGTACTTGAAATTATTGGGCTGGTCCCCGTAGACCTTGTTTGAGGACAGGAATGCAAAGGGTATTTTGGGATTAAGCTGCCTTGCCAGTTCAAGAAGCTGCAAAGTGCCAAAGGCATTGATGCTGAAGTCGTCCAAAGGCATCTCCAGGCTTTTCGGGTGGGATGGCTGGGCCGCGCAGTGCGCAATTGCATCCACTTCAGGTATTATCTTGGACATCAGTTCCTTGTCCCTGATGTCACCGCTTACAATTCTGGGCGTCTTGCCGGATGAGAATTCCTCCTGCCTGTTTTTCGCGGTGCTCCCGTCCTTGCCGAAAATGTTTCCGCGCATGTCATTGTCCACAATCACAACCTCCCATTTTTTTGAGAGGAATAGGCTTGCGCATGCGCTTCCAATAAGTCCAAGGCCACCGGTCACTAAAACTTTCATTAAACCCACCAACCAATATTGACAGGTTGTGCAACGAATTTATATATATTTCGAAAATTGGCCTAAACTGCCTGAATTCGCAGCCCGCCAAAAGAATAGATATAAAAATTAGCTGCGCAAAGGCTTTTCAGGGGATAGCTTAGGATAAAATTGAAGGCTGCTGCTAAAAAATGAAAGTTATCAAGATTCGGGCAACAGAGCATGCAACATTGTGGCTATTGGCCATATATATTGTTGTTTTGTCTTTTGTTCTGAAGACGGTATTGATCCCTGCCACAATAGCTTGGGTTGTATTATTTTTTTTGAGGAACAGGCTCGACAGGGAAATCAGCAACTTCCTTTATGTTCTGGCAGCGGGCTCAGCAGTGTTCAGCTTCTTTGTATTTTTTGCCATCTACCTTCCCTTTTCTGCCATTGGGCTTTTGCTGAATAAGTCTGGATTCATAAAGAGGTACTTGATGGGATGGGGCTTGGCCGTGTTCGCGACCCTGCTGGTTTACATTACTACAATTTTTGCGCGCATCCCCCTGACATCCTGGACTATCCTGGCCACATTTTTCTTTCCAGCTGCATTGCTGCTTAGCAAGGCCATTTTCCAGAAAAAATATTCAACCCTCATAAAGGTTGATGGGAAGGAAGCAAAGGCCCTGATAATATGTTTCCTGGCAATTTTCACAGTCGGCCACTACATACTTGAAGATGGAAACCTGTTCAATTCGAACGGGACCTGGCTGTATTCGAAATTTTATGTTATCCCGAAGGACATTGGCAAGTTTGGCGAATTTCCGCATTACCAGCCTTACATGGCAAATGGGGAGTTTGCGTATTTGGCAGATTCCCCTGCATCTTACAGCCATATCGGGCTGGTGTACATGTTCCTTGGCGGGATTGAGCCAGTGCTTTTCTGGAATTCATTCCAGCTGTTCATCCTTTTCATGATCATGCTGGGCACTTACCTCATCATTGCAAGCTGCACAAAAAAGGAATCTTTTGCCACGCCATACATTTTCGGCCTTGCCTCGGCTGCTGTTGGCATTAATTTCGTGTCCCTGCAGTTCCTGGAAAGCTATAAGATGATGTTTTCTGTGCCAATCGGCCTTCTTATCTTGTCAATGGCATTGGATAATCCAAGGGGCCTTGATGAGTTCGGGCTCATGTTTCTTTATGGCGCACTTATGATAGTCACGCACCCTGCGAATACGCTCGGCATTATTATTTTTTCCGGGACAATTTTGCTGCTGCTGCAGACGCAGAAAGACAGCTTATGGTCACGAAGAAAGGAGCTTGCCAGGCATATAAAACAAGAGCGCATCAAAATTTTTTTGGTTGTGATTGCTTTCATGGTCCTGCTGTTCTATCTTGCGCCAAATCTGTATTATCGTGATTTCAACAGGGGAGCGGGGCAGAGCGTCAGGTTTGACACCCATGAAATAGTGGAATATTTCAGGCATTTTTTCGTCGACGACACGCCGTTCTCATTCAGGCACCCTGACCCGCTGAGAAATGATGACAAGAAGATGGGGCCATTCCTGTCAGCCCTTGGCGCCCTTGCGATTCTCTGGGCATTGCTGCGCTGGAAAAAAGGCTCCTTCACAATGGCGCGCATCCTGGCGGCAACCTTCGTGATTGCCATGGTTGTCTCATCATTTGCAAACCTGTTCCCGACAGTTGGCAATATTGAGTATGGGGACAGGATACTGATGTTCCACCAGCTGGTATTTTTTGCAGCAGTCATTGCCATTGTAATCAATGAGGAATCAAAATGGCTGAGGATTTTGCTTGCGGCCATCCTGCTCATTGGAATCATTGCCACTGTGCCATTTGAGATTGAGAATTTCACGGGGATACATAAGGAAAGTGTCATAAATGGTGAAAGGTATTCATCTGAGCTGGATTTTATCAGCAAGCTGTCGATGGATGGCAGGATGATTACTTATGCAATATTCTCAAACGCCTTTGACCCAGCTGTGCACATACTGACAGACAGGTATACTGCCAGGTACGAATTCAACCAGTTCGATGAGTCAAAAACAGTTTACACGAAAATTCACAGCTCCCATTCATGGGGGTTTACCCCTGCCCTGCAAAATTTGACAAGCATAGAGTTCGGGAATTATCTCCGGGCAGGAGGCTACCAGTACGTCTTTGTCAATGCCTGCGAGCCGCTTGGCAGGTCTGTTGTCCAGGTTCTTATGCAGGGCCAGGCCTATCCGATTTACCAGAACAAGGAATACCTTTGTGATGTCATACTTAAGATGAACTACAGTTTTTATTCTGAAAAAGTCATTGTGGCGCCTGAGGCAATGCTTGAAGACTTAAGAAAACTGGAAGGCGGCTTTGTGGCTGTGAGCCTGCTGCCAAAAGAGGGGTGGTATGACATAGGAGGCTATCAGCAAATGCCGGAAAGCTTTGCATATGAACCATTGCCATGGAAGCGCATTAAGCAGGACGAAATTGTAATCACCGGCAACTTTAAGGATGGGGACTGGGTTGTGTTTAAGGAACATTATTTCCCGAGGTGGCATGCGTACATGGGAGGGGAAGAGATTCCTGTGCTGTCATCCACAGAGTACCTGATATTGATGAAAGCCAGGGCAGGGAATGAGATAATTTTGAAGGTTGAGCTGAATGCACTTGAAAAGGTTTCTGCCATGGTTTCTGCACTTGCAATTCTTGGGTTGTATCTTCTGGCGTGGCTTTGGATATAACGCAGCAGAGCCGCAAATGCAGGGATGGAGAAGGTCAAAACCCCGGCCAGTATGATAAGAAGCGATTATGGCAACTGCGTCAGTTCGCACGTTTTTACAACGCTTGAGTTTACCCTGTAATTATCGCATTTCCAGTTTTCCCTTGCCTCAATGCCATACACAAGGCTGAAGGTGCCAGTCTGGTTTGGCCCAATGTAAATCGGTTCCGATGTAATGTCTGCGCTTTGCTTGTTCAGGGTCTGGCAGCCTATGGTTATAATAAAATATCCCCCTTCAGGATCCATGTTTTTGACCGGGATGCTGATGCTGGCATCGCCGCCAAATAAATTGCCAGTGCCGGATGACTCATTTGACAATAATTCAAACACAGCCTCTCTTGTCACCTGATAGCAGCCATATCGGGGGCAGCTGGATTCGGCTGTTTGCGCACCGTTCAGTGCATCTGAAATTGAGGATGCATTGTTGGCAGCGCATTCAAGTGGCTTTTCTGCATTCAGGTTGCCCGCTATCCAGCCTCCAAAAAACCCGACCAGGCCAATCAATGTGCCGTAGACTAGCACATAAAGCACAACCTTTGACATTGGGACAGGATCTGACAAAGCCATGAATAAGCCTCATTTCTTCTCCTTTAAATATGTTTTGCTGGGACCCACTTGCCAGCCAGGAAATTCCTGAAAGATTGGCAAGGGGATAGCTTTAAAAATTCCATTGAATCACATCGCCATATGGCAATTGAGCTGATATCCGTGCTTTGGGCAGGCATTGCAAAGCTTTTTACAACTTTATTTACAGGGGTCTATGACTTTTTCATGTCCGTTATGCCCAAGGCATTTGCCTTTTTGTTCGAATTCATAAAAAGGAGTGTAGGCTGGTTTGCAGGTGAATACGTGGCATTCAAGGCGAAATTGAAATTCTGGAAGCTAAAGAAATCTAAGTAGTTTTTTCCGCGAGCCTGCCCCGGAGATTATCCTGCATTCCCTCCCTGTCTCCTTCTTGAGGAATTTCAGCAGCTCTTTGTTGGCCCTGCCTTTCTCTGCCGGCGCTGATATATTGACCCTGTAAGCTCCGGTTTCAGGGTCCTGGGCCTTGATCTCATTCCTTGGAGAATTCGGGTGCACTATTACACTGATTGCCTTATCCTGCAAAAAGTCCATTTTGATTCCATGATGAGGGGATTGTCTCTTCATGAGCTGTGGATTTCCTTTTCGACCTTCTTGAGGGCGCTGTCAATTGCAAAAAAGAGGTTGAAATCCGTTACCGCCGATACAATCGGCTTGCCGTTGTCCAGCACCTTGGCATGGACTTCATACTTTTCAGATTTTTCCCTCTCGTGCACCTTTTTCATGGTGACGGAAAGCTTCTCGAAGTTCCTGCACAGTTCGCTGAATTTCCTTGCATATGTGCCAACAATCTTCTTCAGAACCACCATGGTTGCTCCATCCATGTCCTTAAAGCCAGTAAGCTCAATGCTGCCGCCAAGTTCCTGTGTTTCTTCCTGCAATGCGCCCACCCCTCTCAATTGATATGCGATATGCCTGCCCTTAAACCTAAAGGCAAATATGGCTGCTTATTCTTTTGTTTTCTATGTATAAAAAGCTTTGCTACGAGCCATGAGAGATAAATTTTGCAGTGATGCCAGTAATAAGGCAGATCAAGACAATGGAGAGGATAAATTATATAAAGCCCGAAACAAGGATTAGCCCCATGAGCTATCTGGTTGAATCATTCTCAGGGATAAGGGGGATTTATGGCGCTGCCTTGACAGAGGAAATTGCAAGGAGATATGCCCATGCATATGCAAGCTGGCTGAAAAAGCAGTCAAAGCACGCTCCGCGGATTGTTGTGGGCATGGATACGAGGGCATCAGGGCCTGCGCTGAAAAAAGCAATGATTGAGGTTTGCTGCAAAACAGCAAAGGAAATAATTGATGTGGAGATTGCCACAACGCCCATGATACAGCTGGCCGTGCGGAAGTACAAGGCTGACGGGGGAATCATAATTACTGCCTCGCACAATGAGCCTGAGTTCAATGGCTGGAAATTCCTGGGCAGCAATGGCGCTGCGCTGAAAGCTGAATCCATGCATGCGATTATCAAAAAAGCAAAAAAGGCAAAAGTTCCGGCAAAAAAAGCCGGAAATTGCAATTTCGTCAACAAAAGCATGGACATTGGGCAGAAATACAGGGAATTTGTTCTCGGCACGCTTGGCAAGGAGATGGTAAAAAGGATAAGGTCGGCGGGATTCAGGCTTGTTGTTGACCCCAATGGCGGAAGCTCCTGGAAAATCATAGCGGATGTCCTCTCTGACCTGAAAATCACTGGCAGGCTTGTGGCTGCAAAGCCAGGCGAGTTCCACAGGAGAATCGAGCCAAATGAAAATTCGCTTTCGTACATGGGAAAAATTGTGAGGGAGGAAAAGGCGGATTTTGGCATTGGCTTTGACTGCGATGCGGACAGGGCTGAATTTGTGCTCCCATTCGGGGAAAATATAGGGAAGGTCATTTCCGGGCACTACCTTCTTGCAATTTTGGCTGATTACATGCTGCCGGGCGCAAAGAACAGGGTTGTTGTGACAAATGACGCGACAAGCCAGGTTGTCGGCGAAATCGTCAAAAAGCACAAAGGCAGGATTTATGAGGTCGAGGTTGGAGAGGCCAATGTTATGGAAGAGATGAAAAAAAGAAAGGCCTGCCTCGGAGGGGAGGGAAGCTCCTCAGGCGGGATTGTGCCGCCGTCGACATCCAGGGACGGCATTCTTGGCATGGCCATGCTATTGGGCATAATGGCAACAGGAAAGAAAAGCCTGTCAAAGATAATTGAAAAGTTGCCGCAATACTATACCCTGCAGACAAAGGCCCTGCTGTCAAAGGAGCGGATGCAGGACCTGAAACATTCAATAAGGGAATATTTCAAGGGCTACAAGGTTACAGAAACCGGCGACGAGACAGGCGGAATAAAAGTGTGGGCCGATGATTCTTCATGGATATGGTTCAGGGACTCAAAGACAGAGCCTGGCGTCGTAAGAATAATAGCAGACTCAAAATCAGAGGAGAAATCCAATGAGCTGATTATCCTGGGAAGAAAGGCGCTGGGCATTGGTACGAATGTTTGCTGATTCTCAGTAAAATCTTCCAATTTCTCATGCAAAGCTATAATAATATCGGGATTTAACAAGGCAAAATGCCAATAGTGACTGACCATAGCAATGAAATTGCCAGGTGGGAAAGGGATATCGACAATGGGATTTATCTTATGACCTTCTACAACAGCAGGCCAGGCAGTGCCGAAGATGTCAGGATTTCCAGCGGAAGATATGCAGATTCTCCCGGGGACCAGGCAGTCCTGATTAATGCCTGGAGAGGGCCTGGCCAAAAACTGGTTATTTTAGAATGGGAAGCTGAAAATAGGGAAAAGCAGGGAATGCTGCAGCAGTTGCTTGCATTTGCAAATGAGGTGCGCAGCCTGGAGCCCTCAGAGATGAGCGTTGGACTGATTTACGAGCACCAGTGGCTTGGAGACGCCATGGAAAAGTATGACAGGGACAGAAGGCCTGGCCTGAGCTACACTGTGCTTGAGGATGAAGGCGGATACTGGCGGCGAAAGGTAAAAAGCCACCATCCGCTTGACAAGATAGCTGAGATGGGATGGGACCCGTCTAAGAACGGGTATTTTGGCGATGCTGATTTCGAATTGATTTTGCCATATGGCGTTACAGCAGAAATGAATTTCCCGGACCCCAAATATGGAGGCAAAGTGGATATTAAAATCCATGCGCTCCAGGATTTGTCACCCGCAATAGCCAGCCTTGCCGCAAAGACCTTGCCCCGCAGCCTCACCAGCGAGCAGCTTGTTTTTGCCCTTCAGAGGATGTTCATGTTTGACCAGCCTGAAAGGCCAGGCCATGCTATTTCTCAGCCAGCACAGCATCCTTCACGATAAATCTGGCATTGTGCTCCCCTTCCACAATTATTTCAGAATCGGTTACCTGGATTGCCTTGCGAAACATCGGGCCGTCCAGGACAAGTGACTCGAATTCTCCCCCTTCTCCGGCGATGTTCAGGCCTGTCCTTTTGTTCAGTTCCACGAGCCTCTTGATGTCCTTATGGCCTATTTCCCTGCCGAGCCAAGACTTGTCCAGGCCAAATGCGGCGACGCTGCTGAATATGAACTTGAATCCTGCATCCAGCAGGACGCCCATTTCCAGTTCCTGGTCCATGTGCCATAATGGCGAAAAAATCTTCAGCCCCAGCGAATCAGCCACCCTCTCAATCCTTTCCCGCTGGTAATTGGAGAACAATGCGCCTGTGACAACCCCTTCTATGGCATGGTTTTTTTGCGCAATTTTAAGCGCTTTTTCAAGGTCCTCAAGCTCAGCCTCTTTTTCTCCATAGGTCACCGTCTCGACCAGTGGAAGCCCAATTGCCTCTGCCTGCATTCTTGCCATGTGCACATTCGGCGTGTGGAACATGTATGAATCCTTGTTTTCGCTTTTCATTGTAATAAGGCAGGAAATTCCATAATTTTGCTTCTGCATTGTATGCATTGCAAAGCAGCTGTCCTTGCCCGAGGAAAACAGGACTCCCAGCCTGAGGTTTTTCTGTGGATAGAATTGCCGGAGGTATTCTGATTTTGTCTTTATTCTGTTTCTCCTTGCCAGCTTTTCAATTGCGGAATCAACCCTGCTGCCGTACTGGGCAGCCCTTTTTTTCCTGGAAGCGATTTCCTGCGGCATTCCCAGGCTGATCATCGCTCTTCTCAGAATTATCTTGTTCGCCTGCTCATTCAGCTTAAGATGGCCGGGAATCTTCAATGAATATTCAACCAGCCTTTTGTCAAGGAACGGCAGCCTCAGCTCAAGGCTGTTGGCCATGGTTATGACATCATCCCTGTAAGTGTCCCGTTCATACATTTTGAGGAGCCCGGAAAGGCATTCATTGTTCACATTCTGGCTTTTCCTGTGCCTGTCATAGCCTGCAAATATTTCCTCGCTTCCTAATCCGGAAAAAATGACCTTGATGCCATCTGCCTTTGCCATTTCACAGGCTGCGAAAAAAGTTACAGCCACTCCGGCTTTTGTCACATTGGTGTCCTCAATCAGCGGAACAACTTTTTTAAGGTATTTTTGCACATCATCAAGTGAAAGGCGCCTGACCTTTAGCCTGAGCCCAATTTTCTTGGCAGCATATTCTGCTGACGCAAGGTCATCTCCTGTTTTCAGGCCCGGCTCGTCCAGGACTGCCAGATAGCATGTAAAGTCCATGCCAAGGCTTTTCAGGATTTGCGCAATTGCCGAGGAATCAACCCCGCCTGAAAAAAGCAGCCCGAATTTCTTGTCAGGCAGCCTCTTGGCCACAGAATTAATCAGCAGCCCGCAGACTTCTTTTTCAATCCGGCCAGGCTTGAGCCTTGACTCAGGCTTGATTGAAAAGAATTTTCGCTGTGCAAATGAGATTCTGTTTTGCCCGATGTCATATGTCAGGATTTGCCTTGGGTTCAGCTCAAAGCAAGCCAAGAAGCCAAGGCTTTCCAGGGCCTTTTTCTCAGAGCAAAATGAGAATGAATCCCCAAAATGGTACCACAATGGCTTTTCACCTATAATGTCCCGCGCCAGGATGACCTTGCCATTCCGCCAGTATGCGAATGCAAATACCCCGTCAATCTCTGGCACAGTTTTGGCGACGCCAAGCTTGTCAAGCATCTGGAGGAGCAGGTCTGCATCGTTTTGGGCATTTATCCTGTGCCTTGCCGAAAGTTCCCTCCAATTGTAAATCTCGCAATTGGCAATGAGAATTCCCTTGCCTTTCAGTGGCTGGGGGAGATAGGAGACAACAGAATGCAGGCAGTGGGCAACTGCGTTCCTGGATTTGATAGGGACAAGGTCCTCGGGCCTTTTTTTCACTTCAATCCATGACTCTGTTGCAATGCCATAGGCCTCTGTGCCCCTGTTCCTTATGGCTTCCAGGGCTTTGGCTGCCAGGCCAGCTGCATTCTCAATGTTGAATATCCCAATAAGGCCGCACATGATAAGGTGAATCTGTTATGGCATTAAAAAGATTTAGCAAGGAGTCAGGATAATCCGTCATCCAGTTTCCATTTCCTGTATACCTCATAAACATCATCCAGGCCCTGTGACTTGTAATATTTCATGATTTTCCTGAGAGTCTCTGCATAATCAAAAATCCCGGCCCCGCCATTGACGCTGACCAATGGCTTCAAATCCAATGCCATGGCAGCAGTTTCATAGTGTTTTATGAATGCAATTGGTGAAAGCTGCATTATTCTGTCGATGTCCAGGCGGAAATGCTGCATGACTGCCAGAACCATGTGCAGGCCTATTCTGTAGGGGGCGCTCCTTGACCTGCCTTCCTTGATTTCCTGAATGAATTTCCTGTCTTCTGTAAGGGAACTGGTTGGCTCAAAGCGAAGCTTCAGGGACTTAACGTATCTTTTGCCTTTGCGATATGTCTTTTTCACTTCTGAGTACATGTCAAATGAGCTTTTTTCAACGCAGAGCTCTGCATACATGGCAATGCCCTCGGCTTGAAAATTTTCAATGAAGAAAAACAAATCCATCCTCAAGGATATGAATTCATCAGCCAATCCAGATTGCTTCCAAGATATCCCCGTGCCACTGTAAGCAAGCTGATTTAGATGCTCGTGGAATTTGTTCATTTTTTCCCGTTGCCGGTCCAGCACAAGAATTCTTGCCCTCACGGCCTTGCCCGTCGCATAATGCTTCACATGCGCAATTTCATGCTCCACTGTTTTCCTTAGCAATGCGCCAATGGCCTTGAATCGGCTCAACTTGTTGAGTGTGCTTGAAACTGCCCATGCAAATCCTGGATTTTGCTCAAGTGGAAAAATGGACTCAGGGTAAAGGTAAATCCTGTAAATTCCGCGGAACGTTTCACTGGGCTTCATGTCGGCTTTTGAGCCGCGGCCAATAAACGTTTTTCTTTTCCGTCTTATCATAAATTCCATTGCGGGGAACATGCCAGCAGCTTTGCATTTCCTCCAGGCAGCGTGAAGGAACTCAAGAAAGTTGGTTGGTTCAATAATGCCGGAGATGAATCCGTACATGCCACTGTCAAAGGTTATGAGCAGTTTTCGTTTCCCAAACTCGTACTCGAATTTTTTTTCAATATAAAGCATCCAGAAACCTTGTTTTGCCAACAATATAAAATTTGCGCTTGCTTGGGTATCCAATCATCTCCCATGGCTGTGCATGGCAGGATGCTCATGGCCTTGCTCCCTTCTTTGCTGCAGCTCATTCAGGTGCCTGATTTTGTGTTCAACAAAGTTCTCGACATCCACACCCGATTGCTCAATTATCATTGAAGCATGCTGGCCGCCAAGGAAATGGGGCATGATGATGTAATCTGCGCCTGACTCATACAGCTTTAATGCTTCGTCAATCTGGTGTGCAGTGGCAATAACCCCTATTTTCGGATTGAGGTTTTTGGCCTTTTCCAGGATAATCATGTTTGTTTCCATGTCAGGGATGGTTGAGATGACAAGCTGGGCCCGGTCCAGCCCAAGGTCATCCAGGAATTCAGCGTCAGATGCATCGCCATAGATGCTGTTGACTCCCTGCTTGGCCAGTGCCTTGATAGTGTCGGGGTCAAAATCAACTATAAGGTATTTTTTCTGCATCTTATGAAGCGAGTTCAAAAGGCTGTAGCCGATCCGGTTATAGCCAAAAAGTATTACTTCGTAGTTGGTTGCCTTGTCATGGAACTTGTATTGCTCCTCCCTGAAAGCCAGCTTTTTTTCAAAGGACCCCAGGTGCTTCCTGAGGAAGTTGTAAATCTGGTGGTTATAGATGATAAAATAGGTTGAGCCGGCCAAGGTTAAGATGCCGACCAGTGTAATAAATGATATTGTGTCATGGGAAAGGTGCCCCACTTTTGCCCCAAGCACTACGAGGATAAGGGAAAATTCGCTGATTTGGGCCACTGCAGTGCCTGCCAGGAAGCCAGTCCTTTTTTTATATCCCAGAAATCCCATGAGTGCCATGACTATGAGGGGATTGCCTACCAGAATGAATGCTGAAAGCGTCAAGGCAGGGAAGATGGCTGTGCCCAGGGACGAAAATGTGAGCTTTGCGCCGAGCGAAATGAAAAAAAGGACAATAAAAAAGTCCCTTAGGCTGCGTATCTTTCCCGAAATTTCGTGATGGAAATTGGTGCTCGCGAGGGTTATTCCTGCGAACAATGCGCCGATTTCAATGGAAAATCCAGCCGCAGCAGTCAGAAGCGAGAGGAGAAAGGCCCAGCTGATGCTGAAAAGGAACAGCAATTCCTGCGTCCTGGCAAGGAAGTGTATAAGCTTTGGAAAGACATATTGGCTGATGACATAAAGCAGGAAGATAACGCCTGCCAATTTCAATATTGTTGCGACAATCACCTGAGCCGGTGCTCCTTCCCCTCCAAGGGATGATACTGCCATAAGGGCAAAAATCGCCACAATGTCCTGGACTATCAGGAATCCTACTGCCACCTTGCCATACAGTGTGTCAAGGTCTTTCTTGTCTGAAAGCAGTTTTACAATGATGATTGTTGAGCTGAACGATATGGCCAGCGCCACATAGAGGGAAACAATGACGGAGAATCCGAAAAGGAAATGGCAAATCAAAAAGCCAAAGGCAGTAGTCAAAAAAATCTGCCCAATTCCCGTGATAAGCGAGACTGTGCCCACTTCCCGCAGCGTGTTCATGTTCAGGTTCAGGCCAACTATAAACAAAAGGAATGCAATGCCTATCTCTGCCAGGGCATCCAATGTTGCGCTTTCATGGACAAAATCCAGGATGAAAGGGCCCACCACTATTCCGGCAATGAGATAGCTGATGATGGTCGGCTGCTTTATCAGCGATAGCAGGATTGCAAGAAGCGTTGCTATGATAATGGCTACAGCCAATTCAAGAAAAATCTGTTCCATGCGCAACCTCTTTTAGGCTGGAATCAGTTGGCTGGATATATAAAATTTATGTCAAGTTTTTTATAGCGCAGGATTTGGCTCATCTGCATGAAATCAGTCTATATCAAGACATTTGGATGCTCGGCAAACCTGGCAGAAAGCGAGATAATGGCCGGCATACTGGCAGAGTCGGGAAACAGCATAGCCAGCCGCGAAACCGAATCAGATGTGATCCTGGTAAATGTCTGCACAGTCAAGGGTGAAAAAAAGGCCTTGGCTGAAATAAGCAGGGTGAGCAGGGATAACCCGGGAAAGAAGATTGTGGTCGGCGGGTGCGTCACAAAAGCCATGGTGCCGAAGATTGGGCAAATAAGCCCGGATACATCGATAATCAACACTGACAATATCAAAAATGTTGCTCAGGCAGTGGAAAGCCCGGCTTACCTTGAGATAATGGACAGGAAGAAAGAGATTAAGGTGAGTCTGCCAAAAATCAGGCACAAATCCATAATCAGCATTATTCCAATAAGCCAGGGCTGCACCTCATTCTGCACATACTGCTCAACCAAGCTTGTGAAAGGCAATATCTTCTCCTATCCCCTGGAAAAAATCCTGCTGGAAGCCAGGCAAAGCGTTGAAGAAGGATGCAAGGAAATCTGGCTGACGAGCCAGGACAATGGGGACTATGGGTTTGAATGGGACAAAAAAAGCCATTTGCCCGAGCTGATAAACCGCATTGCTGAAATTCCCGGTGATTTTTTTGTCAGGGTGGGCATGACCAATCCAATCGGCGTAATGAAGTGCGCTGATGAGCTTGTTGAAGCCTTCAAGTCTGAAAAGGTGTACAAATTCATACACATTCCAGTGCAGGCGGGAAACAATGACGTGCTTAGGAGGATGGCGCGAAGGTACAAAGTCGAGGATTATGTGGAGTTGGTTGAAAAATTCAGGAAAGCAATCCCGGACATTACCTTGAGCACTGACATCATATGCGGCTTTCCCGGGGAAACGAGGGGACAGTTCAATGATACTCTGGAACTGGTGCGCCAGACAAGGCCGGATATTGTGAATATTGCAAGATTTGTTGCAAGGGATGGCACATCTGCCTTCAGGATGGAAGGGCAGGTGCACGGCAATGAAAAGAAAGCCAGGACAACAGAGCTGACAAGGCTGTTCAGGAGGATTGCGCGGGAAAACAACAACCGATGGATTGGATGGAAAGGTGAGATTCTTGTTGACAGCATCGGGAAAAACAATGACCTTGTGGGAAGAAATTATGCTTACAGGCAAATCATAATCAAGAAGCATGATAGTTTCAAGATGGGCAGCAGGATTAAAGTCAGGATTGTTGGGGCTTCTACCTTTTATCTTATCGGAGAAATGGCCTGATTATAAGGGGAAAATATGGGGAAAAATATTTATACACAGCTCAATTGACATGATGCATGAAAGCGAAAAATTATTTCTTGATAATGTTAATAACATTTGCCATTATTGGCGCGGCTTTGGCAGCAGTTGGACCAAGAGAGGACACAGCAACAGCATCAACCAGGGGCACTGGCACAACAGAAGGCGGTGCAGAATCCACAGGCACTGGTGAAATGGAATCGTCCCAAGGGGACAGCCCAGGCGAGCCCATGCTTATCTCTGCAAACCCCGCAGGTTTCATGTGCAGCGAAGAAGCGACAATGAGAGACAGGGTTAGATGCAGGACAAGGCTTGCTGCTGAAAATGAGAATGATTACCTGCCTGAAGAATGCAGGGCCATGGAAGGGGATGACAGGGGCCATTGCGTTGAGGACTACAGGAAAGTCAGGTCATGCTGGGACCTGAGGGGAACCAGGGACAGGGTTGCCTGTGTGCGGCAGAACCTGGGAGCTCCTGAAGACCTGCAAAAAGAAAAAGTGTCGTGCGATGAAAAGCTCGACAGCGAAAAGGATGCATGCCTTAACAATTTGAAGGCCAAGGCCTATGGCGTGATAAAATTCAGGTTCTATAATTTGGAAGAGAGGGCTGAAAGGCTCAAGGAAATGGGTGTCAGTGAAGATCTTGTGATAGATTTCATAGCTGTTTTGGAGCAGAAAAAGCTGGAGTTCAACAATGCCGCATCTTTGGCAGCAAGAAGGCAGGTTATCATGGATGTCAAGGATGAATGGGAAGCATTCAAGGAACAGGCCAGAACACAGGTGAGCGCACAATGAAAAGGATAATCTTGATTGCCATATTGGTGGGATTGCTTGTAATGGGCGCCTGCGCAAAACAGGCAACAGACTCAGCACAGGAACAAACAACTGGCAATGCTGAAGATACAGCAAGTGACCAGACAGGGGACACATCAACTCCGCCTCCCGAACTTAGTGACGACACTGGCCTGGACGATTCATTGCAGGAATTGGACATTGTAGGCTAAATATTTTTATTATGTTTTTATTATTTTATTTCTTTTAGAATATCTTAACTCACTTGTCTCTTTCGGGAGCTTATCATTAATGGATGGAGTGGATTATTCCAGCAAGTCCTTGAGCTCCATAAATTTGTCCATTTGCCCCAGGGATTCAGCCACAGGCTTGCAAGTAAAATAGCCCCGGTAAGTGTTTATGCCTTTTGCAAACCCGGGGTCATGCCTTGCTGTTTCCGCAAGGCCGTGCTTGGCTATCTTGAGAAGATAAGGCAAGGTTGCATGTGTCAGTGCCTGTGTCGCAGTCCTTGGAAATGCGCCAGGCATGTTTGTGACGCCATAGTGTATGACGCCATGCTTCATGAAAACAGGGTGGCTGTGGCTTGTTGGCTTCATTGTCTCGATGCACCCGCCCTGGTCAATTGCGACATCGACAATAACACTGCCTGGCCGCATGGACTTGACCATTTCCTCGGTCACCAGGAACGGAGCCTTTGCGCCAGCAAGCAAAACCGCCCCAACCAGGATGTCAGCCTTTTTCACAGCCTCTGAAATGTTATGCCTGTTGGAGATGAGGATGTGCGGCTTGCCTTGCAGTGAATGCTTCAGGTGATACAGTTTTTCATCACTGACATCGAGCAGGATTGTTTCAGCGCCCATGCCAATGGCGATTTGTGCGGCATTATAGCCAACAACGCCGCCTCCAATTATGACAACAGTCGCAGGGTCTACGCCAGGGACTCCGCCAATCAGCTTTCCTGAGCCATTGTTGAATTTTGCAAGATAGTATGCGGCAGTCTGGACAGCGACCCTGCCAGCGACTGAGCTCATTGGGGCCAGCAGCGGCAATTTTCCATTGTGGTCTTCAACAGTCTCATAGGCAACAGCTGTGACTTTTTTTTCGAGCAGGTGGTTGCTCAGCCCATGGTCAACGCCCGCAAGATGGAAATAGGTGTAGATTACAAGCCCATCCCTGAAAAATTTGTATTCCGAATTCATCGGCTCCTTTACCTTGACAATAATGTCCGAAGACCAGGCTTCGTCAGCTGTGGCAATCCTGGCGCCTGCCTTTTCGTAATCCTCATCGGAGAAGCCGCTTCCCTCGCCAGCGCTTCCTTGGACAAGGACTTCATGATTTTCTGCAACAAGCCTGGCTGCTCCCTCGGGAGACAGGCCTACCCTGTTCTCATTGTCCTTGATTTCCTTTATTACGCCGATTCTCATTGTGCCCTCATGGTTAAAAAGAAATCCCGGCATGGCCAGGCTAGGTTTGGAATTTTTCGCTGCAGTGTTGCGCGCTGCAGTGTTGCACTTGTTGTGCTATTTAATTGCGAATTTTTCCTTGCCTTCATAAACTTGGATTGCTTTTTCCACTGTGAAATTGCCAAGGGTTATTGACGAGATTGCATTGCAAAGCCGGATTGCCTCCAGTAAGGGCTTTTGGTGGATGTTCCGGCCGGTTGCATTGCCCATAACGCCGCCTATATGTATCTGCCTGTGAAGTGTTTCCAGGAATTTGGTGGGGTCAACGCTGCTTCCGCCTGCACAGATAACCCTTGTCCTGTTTCCTGCTGAAAGTGTTGCCTCCTTTAGCAGCTCCGCAGAATCAGCACCATCTTTTTTTGGAGGATTGACCTTGACAAAATCAGCGCCAATGCATGCAGCCACTCCTGTTGCACCTGCAATAAGGTGCGGGTCCTTTTCATCCTTCACGGCCTTGCCGCGCGGGTACATCCATATGACTGAGAACATGCCGTTTTCATGCGCAGCCTTGATTGCCTGCGCTGCCTCCCTGAGCATTTCGCCTTCATATTCGCTGCCCAGGTAGATGGTGTAGCCAATGCCGACAATTTTCAGCCCGGCATTTTCCCTTAGGTCAACCGCATCCTGCACAGTCCACATTGACATGCTTCTTGGGTCCTTCTGGTCAGTTTTCACCATATGTGATTTTGAATTGAGCTTGACAATGTAATTGATGTCCTTGTATTCCGGGCCGTATTTTGCAATCAGGCCGAGCTGGCTTGCAAAGATCCCTATTGTGGCCCTGGATGCTATCCTGAAAAGGTGCTCTGGGTCCGCGTCGTCCGGGGGAATCTGGCCAGTATCGGCTGTACCGTAGAAATCATCATTCAGGTGCTCGATTTTTTGGTCGCCCGCAAACAGCATCAGCCTTCCGGTGCCGTGCGTCGCATTATAATAATTGTCCACATATGTCTTTTTGCTTTTTGCCGGAACATCAGCTGGCACATTTATTTCGTTTCTTGCAAGTGTAGGTTTCTCCATTATCATCACCTGACAATAAGTTTTTGAGGGAGTATAATAATTTTACCTGGGCATTGCTATTTTCTTGTGCTCCTTGTGGTCCATCCTGTGGTTTGCCTTAATGAATCTTATGGTCCCGGACTTGGAGCGCGTGACAAGGCTATGCGTTATGACTCCGGTGCTCGTGAATTGAACCCCGTCCAGCAGCAGCCCGGATAAGATGCCCGTTGCTGAAAATATGACATTGTCGCCCCTTACCAGCTCATTTGTTGAATACTTTTTTTCCAGGTCCTTGATGCCCATTTCCTTTGCGCGCCTCTTTTCATCCTCGTTCCTGAAGGAAAGCCGCCCCTGGATTTCCCCGCCAAGGCATTTTATTGCTGCAGCTGCAATCACGCCTTCAGGCGCGGCTCCTGTGCCAAGCAGAAGGTCAGCATTGTTCGTTTCAAGGCTCGGCGCTATTGCCCCGCTGATGTCCCCATCTGGGATCAGGATAATCCTTGCCCCTGTCTCGCGTATGTCCTTGATTAATTTTTCATGCCTTTCGCGGTCCAGTACAACAACTGTCACCTCATCAGCATCTTTTCCAAGAGCATCGGCAACCGCCTGTATATTTTCTGACGGCCTTGCATCCAGGTCAACTTTCCCCGCAGCCAGCGGCCCGACTGCGATCTTGTTCATGTAGGTGTCAGGCGCGCCAAGAAGGTTTCCAGACGGCGCTGCGGCCAGGACTGAAATCGCATTCGGCCTTCCGTACGCAACGCTGTTCGTGCATTCAAGCGGGTCAACGGCAATGTCAAATCCGGGGCCATTTCCCGTGCCGACTTTCTCCCCGATAAAAAGCATAGGCGCCTCGTCCCTTTCCCCTTCGCCAATGACCACCTTGCCCGAGATGTCAATGCCATCAAACCTTTTTCTCATCAGGTTGACCGCTGCCTGGTCTGCAGAATGCTTGTCGCCCTTGCCGACCCACCTTGCTGCGGCTATTGCAGCCTCCTCAGTCACCCTTACAAATTCCAGCGCGAGATTTCTGTCCATTTTAAATTCCAGGCACTATGCAAAATATCACACGAAATATGATACTTCTTTAAATACCTTTCCATTATCATACATCATCATACAAATGGAAATCTTTATATATCACCCGGCTTTCTTGAAACGCCAGGAAAATGAAGGAAAGAGTCACGCTTACCCTGGACAAGAATGTCCTCAAGGATGTGGACGCAAAAGTTGATGGCTTTGAGATAAAAAACAGGAGCCATGCAGTGGAGCTTTTGATACTCAAGGCGCTGAAGGCAAATGTCCCGCGCAGGGCGGTTATACTGGCTGGCGGCCAGGGAACAAGGCTAAGGCCCATAACTTATGAAATCCCGAAAGCCCTGATTCCGGTGCACAACAAGACGCTGACTGAGCATCTTTTTGACTTGTTCAAGAAATATGACATCAGGGACATTGTTATGGCAGTTGGCCATATGAGGGACAAGATCAAGAGCCATTATGGCGACGGCTCGAAATTCGGAATAAGGCTGACTTATGTCGAGGAAACCAGGCCGCTGGGGACAGCAGGGCCATTGAGGCTGGCAAAAAATCTCCTCAATGAATCGTTTATTGTCTCTAATGGCGATGAGCTCAAGGACCTTAACATCGAAGAGATGTACAAGGTGCACAAGGAGAACAAGGCATTGGTGACAATAGCGCTGACAACAGTGGTTGACCCCACCCAGTACGGGGTGGCGAAATTGTCAGGCTCCAGGATTCTTGAGTTTGTGGAGAAGCCAAAAAAGCACGAGGCGCCGAGCAACCTTATCAACTCAGGATTTTACATTATTGAGCCAGAGGTTATCAGCATGATCAAGAGGGGCTTTACAATGCTGGAAAAGGATGTGTTTCCAAAATTGGCGCAAAAGGGAAAATTGTACGGCTACCCGTTTTCTGGGCAATGGTTTGATACTGGCAATATCGAAAGGTATGAAAGAGCCCTGAAGGAATGGAAAGATATTGGGTGAGGCTTAATCATGGGGATTTTCAAGGCTTATGACATCAGGGGAATATATCCAAATGAGCTTAATGAGGAAACTGCCTATAAAATAGGCCGTGCCTTTGTGAAGCTGCTCAAGGCAAAGGAAGTTCTTGTGGGGAACGACATGCGCAGCAGCTCCCCGTCGCTCTTTGAGTCAGTTGCAAAAGGCATAACAGACGAAGGCGCGGATGTGGTCCATGCCGGCCTTGTAGACACGCCGATGTTTTATTTCTGCGCAAAGGATTACCCTGCAGCCCTTATGGTAACCGCCTCCCACAATCCAGGAGTATACAATGGCATGAAATGCTGCGGCAGGAATGCCAGCCCAATCACCTATGAAAATGGCCTGGAGAAAATGGGCGAGATGGTGGCCAAGAATAATTTCGCCAAGCCTTCTGCAAAAAAAGGGAGGATTGTCAAAAAGGACTTTATGGACGCTTTCATTGAATTTAACTTAAAATATGCAAAAGGCCTCAAAAGGCTCAAGGTTGTTGCAGACACTGCCAATGGCATGGGCGGCCTTACCTTTCCCGCTGTTTTTTCCAGGATTAACTGTGATTTTCAGTGCCTTTACCCTGAGCTTGACGGCAATTTTCCAAATCATGAGGCAAACCCCCTTATTCCGCAAAACCTGAAGGATTTGAGGGATGAGGTTATCATCAAGAAGGCAGACCTGGGCGTTGCGCCGGACGGCGATGCTGACAGGTGCATGTTCCTTGACGAGAAAGGCAATACTGTGCCAGGCGACCTTATCACTGCCCTCATAGCGCAACGGCTTATCAAGGACAATCCCAAAAGCGCAGTGCTTTACGACCTGCGGGCATCCAGGGTTGTCAAGGAGGTCATCGAGGCAGAAGGCGGCAGGGCAATCATGAGCAGGGTTGGGCATTCCTACATCAAGGAAAGGATGAGAAAGGAGAATGCCATCTTTGCAGGCGAAGTCAGCGCCCATTTCTACTACAGGGAAAATTCGTATTGCGAAAGCTCCATCATGTCTACATTGATTATTATGAAGATGATGTCAGAGTCCGGCAAAAAGCTCTCCGAGCTTGTTGCGCCGCTCAGGAAATACCACAAGACAGACGAAATCAATTTCAAGGTCAAGGACAAGGAAGCCAAGATGAAGGAGCTGGAGAAGATTTTTTACGACGGGAATGTTAGCCGCCTTGACGGGATCAAGATTGAGTATGGTGACTGGTGGTTCAATGTCAGGCCGTCAAACACAGAGCCGCTGCTGAGGCTGAATCTTGAGGCCGACACAAAGGACTTGATGCTTAAGATGCAGAACAGGATTTCTAAGATCATACAAAATTAAGTGGATAATGATTGGCATGGAACTTATTCAGCTTATTTTCCTACAATTCAACTAAGGGCAGCCTAAGCTGGTTGAAATCGTGGTAATTCCTCCTAAGCTTGTCTCCCCGCTGCATTGCCAGGGCAATTGTCCAGTTGTCACTATGGTGAAAAATGTCACAAAAATGCACAATTTTTCTATCCACATAATAAACTGCATTATAGCCCCCTAATTTGGCAGGGTATACCAAAAATTCCCCCATGGTGCTTGCGTCATTCAGGTTGTTGCTTGCCCTTATGAGCAGTTTTTCAATTTCCCTTTCATTGTTATGATTGACCAGGCGGCATGCCCTGAACTCAGCCGAACATTTCACATCCTTATGCCCATTCTTGATCAAGTCCCAGGTTTCCATGAGGCGCTCGTGTTCCACCTCGAGGGATTTCAGGATTACTATCCTCAGAAGTATTTTCTCGAAGGTGTCCTGCAGGTCTTTGTACAATTCCCCCTGCTCATCCTTCCCCGCAAGCTGAAAAGAAGGCATTATTGGTGATTTTTTGCCTTTTGAATTTTTGGCCTCCGCCCCAAGATCCTCATTCTGCTTGATTAGGATATCATTAAGCCGGTGCAGCTTCAAGAAGAGCTTTCTTAAGACCTCCTCGCATTTTTCCATGGTCGACGGCTGGTACACGCTTTTTTTGATTTCGTCCCGCAATGCTTCCTTGAATTCAGTTTCCACTATCAGCAATTTTGAGATGGAGGCTATTATTTCATTTGACAGCGCCTGAACCCTGTGAAAAATCAGGCTTCTTTTTCTCAGGTTATGCTCGGGGAGCTCAGACATTATCCGAAGGCTAAAGAGTTCTTCCTCCTCCTCAGAAATGGTGTGCAGCAGAGTCTCGAGGCTTATCAATTTCTTTTCAACTTCGATCACTAATTTCCTGCGGGGGGATTTGAAAAATTTAAAGATAATTGTCATAGGATTACGGCGAATCCTGGCTATTTATGTTTTTTGCTTGTGGTTTATGCTTATGTTTCAGACTAATCCTTTATGCCTGCCTTTTTTGCCAGTTTCGCTTCCTCCACAATCAATGCATGGAACTCATTGTAGAGTTTGTAGTCCTTTGGCAGGCTGGCGTGGAATATTTTCTGCATCTCATCGTACGTTGCATGCGGGTTGCACAGGCCACGCGCAGCCATGACCCTTTTTGTGTAGCTGTCAATCACAAAGAAAGGCTTCTTGTATGCGTAGAGCAGGATTGAATCAGCAGTTTCCGGGCCAATTCCCCACAGTGAAAGAAGATTCTCCCTGTTAATGCTACCAATGTATGCCGCAAAAATTTTCAATTTCCTGGCTTTTTGGTTGTGGTATCCTGATGACCTGATTATTTTCGCGAGTTTCCTGGTCGGGGCTTTCAAAATTCCCTTTCTTGACAAAATCTTATTTTTTCTGAGCTCATTCAGCGCCTTTTCCACATTTTTCCATGAAGTATTTTGCGTGAGTATTGCACCGACGCAAATTTCCAGCCTTTCCTGTTCATTTCGCGGCTGAGAATAATTATTTGGATGGTATTTTCCATTGATTGGCCACCAGCCCTGCCTGCCATGCCTTTTCAGCAAAGAGTTGTATAGTGCAATGATTTTGCCACTTTTGCTCCTCATGAGCGTAAATAACAAAATATTTATAATAATCTATGCAAATTCCACGGCAAGGCTGCTGGCATGAAAAAAGGGACAATCTACAGGATATTTCTTTTTGTCGTATTCTTTGGCTTTTGGCTGTGGGCAGCTGTCAACCCTATTTATCCGGATGACTGGCTCCTTGAAAATTACCTTGTTTTCTTTTTTGTGCCGATAATCATCCTTACTGGGATATATTTCAGGCTCTCCAATGTTTCCTACACAGTGATTACTGTCTTCATGGTTTTGCACGTCATTGGCTCGCATTACACCTATGCTGAAGTGCCCTTTGGCTATGTCCTGCAAAATTGGTTTGGCGCAACAAGAAACATGTATGACCGCCTTGTGCATTTCTCATTTGGTTTTCTGCTGGCCTATCCAGTCCGTGAAGTTTTTGTGAGGCTGGCAAGGGCAAGGGGATTTTGGGGGTATTATCTGCCGCTTGACCTTACCCTTTCATTCTCAGCGATTTATGAAATCGTGGAATGGCTTGCAGCGTCAAGCGTTGGCTCAGCAGCAGGCATTGCGTTTCTGGGCGCGCAGGGCGACATCTGGGATGCGCAAAAGGATATGCTTGCTGCAGGCATAGGCGCCTTGATTGCGATGGTGACCATTGCAATAATAAATATGGTTTACAACAGGGAGTTTTGGCCGGAGATGAAAGCCAGCTTCAGGATTGCCAGGGATGATGAGCCGCTTGGCGAGGTCAGGCTCAAGGAAATGATGGATGAGAAAAATAATTCAGCCAAAGAAAATGCTGTTTCAAAGCCTTAAATCCCTAATCAGCCGTTCCTTCCTGTCGCCTGCATGCTTCTCAAGAAGCTGCCTGTACATTCTTTTATGTTCCGTGGTATAGTTGAAATTGCCGACGATCTGGATGCGCGCCGGCGACCTTGTTTTTGTGCTGTCATTCATGATATTGAGCGGCATATCGGAATTCCTGGTGGAGAGGAAGGCAATTGGATGCTTCCCGTCATACACCTCATGGCCGTCATCAGTGAGATTTCTCCTGGCAAATGTCCTTTGCCCCTGGACAACAAGGTACACATCGTCCTCCATTGCGCCAAGAAGGGCCACTTCTGCATATTCAAGCCTGTTTTCAAACCTTACCCCCACTGTTTCATACGGCGTGCCGGCAAACATCACAACATTGCCGACTTTTCTCATGTCCATGCCCGAAAGGTGCTGGTGGATCAGCCTTGAGGCGTATTTCCTTTCTGCTATTTTTTTGGCTGCGTCTGGCCTGGCCAGTGCAACAGCATCGCGCTCCTTCAGCGCCTGCCGGACAACAGCAAAATGAATGCTTGGGTCGTTATCCAGATAGTGTTGCGCCCATGCCCTCAGCGCTTCCCTGTGCCTGAACAGTCTCCTGTCCAGGGCGTACAATGATTTGTCGAGTCCAAACCGGGCATAAATGGCTTCCTGCGCCAAGGCAGAATTGCCAGGATTCTGGTTGTCATAAAGTATGGCCAGCTCTGAATTTTTTGGAGGGGGATGCGAAATCAGCAATCCGTTCCGGGCATAATCGCGCGGATCGCCCTGCGTCACTTTTTCAACATAATGCAGGAGCGTGCATAGGGTGGCATCCTTGTAATCCAGGGTCGTGCCTGTTTTCCTGGTTGTAAATGCGAAATCAGGCGAAGTTGAGAATGACTTGAGGTTGTCAGGAAATTTTCCATGCTCGATGAATGCGTTGGCAAACCCAGGGTCATGCATATGCCCCCTCATTTCCTTCCTTGCTCGCATGCTCCTGCTTCTCTTGGAATCCACCACGCCGTAGACATTGGGCCCATTGATGGTGGCTTCGGAAACAACCTGGTGCCAGGCATTGTCCCACATCTTGTAGCTGCCGTGCATATTCCTTATTCCCTGCCTGATTTTCTCCTCAAGGGCTTTTGGGCTGCCCAAAATTTCCAGATGCTCATCAGGTATTGGGAAAAGCGGCTCATGCTCCTGCTCAGTCATGCCCCGCGACCATTGCCCAATGCGCCGTTTTTTTTCGCTTGGGAACTGAATTTGCCAATCTGAAATGAGTTCATGGGATAGAAGCAGGTAAGCACGATTCGGGAACACCATTGCATAATAGCGCGGGCTGATGGGAAAAATGGGTATGGGCCTGAAACTATCGCCGTTAATTAAGTTCCTGATATGGCTTCTGGTCAGAGTGTCTTCCACGGGCAGTAGCCATGGTTCCTGATTTAAATAGCTATTCCAAAGTGACAAAAGTTATGGGGGGATTGAATGGAAATCAGGCTTATGTCGAGAAAAAATTATAGAAAATTGATAGAATGCCCAGCCCCCTATTTATGCATAAGAACGGCTATTGCATAAGAACAGCATTTACAGTCCCGGTCTGGCCAGGCCTTGATGTGACCCTTGCCTTGCCCTTGTCTGTCTGGATAATTGTGCCTTTGGTGATTATGTTTCGCCTGACGTAATGCCTGTTCGCCGGGTTCTCAACCACAGTCTCAATCTTTGCCTTGTGGAATTTCTTTGTCTTTGGGTCGAGGACATTCGCAATGTCTGCTGTCAGCAGTTTTGTCCTGACATTCCCGCCAGTTGTCTTTTCCTGCTTGAGCTTTGTCTTTCCAATCTTGGTCAGGGTCGGCATGCTGCCTGTTTCATACTGCCGCAGCTTTCGATAATTTTGATAGATTCCGCCGCTCGGCGTTCTCCTGCTTTTTGTCTGTGTAATAACCATAGCCTATTGGAAAAATAGGGTATTTTTAAAGGTTTGTGATTGGAGGCACCGGGCGTCCGCCTGAATCCGAAGAATATTGAAAGCTAAACTTTATAAAGCAAATATAATAACTTGGAAATATTCAAAATTTTTGATTTGATGAGGGGTGTTTTATATGCCAGAATTATCAAGGCCTTTGGACACATTGAACAGAGCGAGAGACAAAAGAGTATTGGTTGAATTGAAGAACGGCAGGCAGTATGTTGGGAAGCTAAAAGCTTTTGACATCCATATCAATGTGGTTCTTGAGGATTGTGAAGAGAGAATTGACGGCGAGATAAAACGCAAGCTCAACTCAGTCTTCTTAAGGGGAGACACAATAACAGTGATATCTTCCGATTAAGCAGCCGTTATAAAAATGCAGCCTGCTACGCGTGATGTGATGAAGCATGAAAGGAACGCCTTCAAAGGGTAAGCACAACAAGTCTGGCAGCCATATACGCTGCAGGAGATGCGGAAGGCATTCCTACCATGTGAACAGGAAGACCTGCGCAAGCTGCGGCTATGGGAATTCGGCCAGGGTAAGAAGCTGGGGCTGGCAGACAGGAAAGTCAATCAGGAGCAGGCAGAAATAGAATTTCTGGGGATGTTTCAAAATATATGTAAATCCTCTTCTTGAAAAACCAATATTTAAATAGGATTAGGTATAGGATTTTGAAATGAGGGGGATAATTTTAGTTGTGTTATTTCTTCTTATGGTGCAAGGAGCCAGTGCACTCTATGTGCAGGGCTTTGGCTATGAGGCAAAAGCTCCTTACCATTCCCCGATAATTTTCGTTCCTGGCATTATGGGGTCAGCACTGGATGACAACAACCGCTGGACCATGGCAGACAATCTCTGGCCAGGAAATCCCCAGGAAGACAGGATGGAGCTGGCATTGAAGGATGATGGGAAAACGCCAGTGATAGAGGGCTCTGACATTGAGCCCAAGTATGTCCTGAGGACTGTTTGGGGCTTCAAAAAAATTTATACAGGATTCTACGATTACATGAACACCAAGACCCCCTACACTTTCAACGGCTACGTGGGCGGCCTGACCTACCAGGGCAAGGCATATTTTGACCACCCCTATGATTTCAGGCTCCCTACTGATGACCAGCTCTACAAGATTGAAAAAAGCCTTGATAAAAAAGTGAAGGAGGTATTGAAGGAGACAAAATCAGACAAGGTGATTCTTGTTGCGCACAGCATGGGGGGGCTGCAGGCAAAGATGTATGCAGCTGAAAATCCCGACAAGGTTGCAGGTGTTATTTTCCTGTCAAGCCCGCTTAATGGCGCGCCCCGCGGCTTCCAGTCATTGACAGAGGGGTATAATTTCGATGCAACGGCATTAATTACAATCAACCATGTCTGGGAAATTGGCCACAACTGGCCAGGTGTGTTCCATCTTTCGCCTAACCACGAGTTCACAACAAAAGACGGCAGCCTGGTCTCGCTTGATGAAACATTCCTTAAAGGGATAAATTACCAGCAGGCAAGGCACATACCGAGCCAGGATTTTGCTGAGATGAGGGATGCAGGAATAACAAGCCAGGGGGAGGTCACAAAATTCCTCGAGCAAAAATATTCAGGGCTGAGCAAGGGAATCTATGCACAGACAAAGGCATTTCGCCAGAAATTCGACAATCTTAAGGTTGATGATTCCATAAGGATTGCGATAATTCATGGCGACAATAAGAATACGACCCAGCAGTTTGTTGTCAAGGACGAGATTTTCACATCTTACGAGACTTATGACACCGACCAGATGATAACAGGGCCTGATGGATTAAGCATGCCATTGGCCTTTCCATTCCAGTTCACTGCCAGGAGATTTGTCAGGGTCGATTCCCTTGAAGGCGACGAGACCGTGCACAAGAAAGGCTTCCAATGGGACAGGGCAACAAGCACAGAATCTGTGAATTATGGCCACATGGACATGGCCAGCCAGCCTGAGACAATGGACAAGCTCATGGCAATTGTGGAAGAGATAAACCATGACAAGAGGGACGGCGAGTGGCTCAAGGCAATCAAATCAATAGCCATTGAAAACCTGAAGAGCGCTGAGCAGATGAGCGCTGATATCGCCGTTGGCCAGTCGGAAGCATACGGCCAGGCAATCAAAGCGGAAAATGAAAAGGAGGCAAAGGATGAGGGTTGGATATCCACCCTTCTGCAGGACCTGCGGGGCAGGGGGGCATATGTTTTTTTCGATAAATTGATTGATGGAAAATATAATACAGTGCAGATAATCGTGCCGGGCCTTGGAAATTACAATGACAAGGATACAGACTTTAAGGCATACTTCGCATTGGAAAGCTACGCTTTGACAGACGTGAATATCGGCACAGCAAAGCCTGCGACATACAAAGTCACAATTGACAAGGAAACATTCCTTAAGCTCGCTTCAGGCGAGATGAGATTGAAGGAAGCCTGGAACAACGGCAAGATAGAGGTGAGCGGGGGACTAAAGGAAAACTTGCTCCTGTGGGTGGGAAAATGGGTTGCAAAATACACATCCTGATAATTGCAATGGTTATGCTGATGGCGCCTGCCTCAGCCTACCAGCAGGCGTACCTTATTTTTGAGCTGCCGGGCTGGGATATCTATGAGCAGAACAGCGCGAGCCAGCAATTTGTGAAAGGAAATGACTTGTATCTGGATATAAAGGCCAGCCAGAGCCAATTGGTTGGGACTGAGGAATTCGCCCTGTCGATCGAAGGCAAGATTGAAAGCACTGGAAAGATTGGCGATATTGAGGAGGCAGTCATTGCGAACAAAGAAGTCTTTTTCATTTTCAGCCGCTACCCGTACAAGGACCACACTTATCTTCTTACAATGTACGGCCCGATAAGCAGACTGGCTGAGGGAAAGTCAGAGATGCAGAAGCTTTATGCAACGCTTGATTTCGCGGCAACGCCAAGCGTGGTCGAAGCCCCGTATGAAAAAGAGCTGGTCCCGCCTGAAGGGCTTTCATTCTTTACAACCCACCCAATCCCATGGGACTGGGTCATCCTGATTGCCATTCTCGCAGGCATTGGCTATCTGATTTACAGGAGAAAATCAAGGAAAAGGAAACAAAAGGAAGAAAAGGGCGAAGAGCATAAGCGTCAGAAGGATTGAATGCATCAATCCAAGTCGTATAGGTTTATGGTTAGCTTGTCATTGACTGTTTTCTTCAATTGCGTACACTGTTGGTATACAGTTACTTTTTATCTAAAAATAGGCTTTGCCCAAGAAATCTATAAAAAGTCCGACTATTTGGGCAGGATGAGGACTTTTTGGGCAAAAAGTTAAATAAGACATCTTTTTATTACGGCATATGACAAATCAATTTTGCCCAAAGTGTGGCTGGGAACAAAAAGCAGACGATGAAAAGGCATACATGATTTGTCCTGAATGTGGATTTGATGCTCAAGATATGCTACCCCCTTATGATGTTCTACCTTTCAGTCATCCATTAAGAAACAAAATCAAAGTTAGGAGCAATCCCTAACTCGTTGTTTCATTTATGCACACACTTTGTGTTAGCTTTATGCTTAACTCAGTAGATAGTGAGTATAAAATGTTTGGTAACCTCCAAGGAGAGGCGAATGAATAATTTAATAAACCTCCTTTTACACAATTTGCTTATGGCACATCAGATATTCGAAACAGAGACTTTCTCCAAGCTATATGAAGCCATGGAAACTGCTGAGCAGGAGTGGGTTGATAAAATCAAGCAGCAGCTGATTGAAAATCCAAAAACTGGGAAGCCTCTCAGGTTTGACTGGTTTAGGGAGAAGAAATTTGGAAACAAAAGAATGTATTACCTGATATACACAGATATCTCCAAAATCTTGCTTGTCTCTTTCGGCTCAAAGAAGGAACAGCAGCAGATTATTAATCATATAATTGCCAATAAAGATAGATACAGAAAAATAATTGAATCTGTTTAGGCAACTCTTTTTACTCTTCCGGCTTCAGCGTCTCTTAAACTGCTTTCAAGCTGCAAGATAATATCATCTGCTATTTCGGCCTTCTTCCTGAGATTGTCATATTCAGTTCTTGGTATTGTTATTGTGTCTGACATATTATTCTCTTAGGCAGCTTGATATTTAAATGTTTCTGAAAGGGAATTGAAATCTCCATGAAATCAAGAATTGGTTTTTTGAATATATAACTGCGCTGTAGGGTGCAAAAGAAACTGACTTTCCTGTTCTGATGTTTTACCTAATCTTTGAGTAGTGGTCATTAAACTGTAATAAGCATAATTGCCATTTGTAGCTATTTCTGATGTTTCATTGATAAGTTCTGATAAAATCTCACGATAATCTGAAATCTGAACAACTTCCCGATTACCATATTCGGCCGCTCGTTTCATAATAAATTTTCTTGGGCCAAGGTAAACCGAACCAATCAATTCTAAACTTGCAGGTTCAATATGACTTGATTGTCCTGGCGTATCAACCATAATAAAGTTACTTAACTCCGTTGAATCCCAGATGCCACTTAAACCAAATATGTCAAATCTCATTTTAGTTTCATGACTATCGATAAGATGAACTGGTGAGAAATGATTTTCAAATTTGTAAATAAACTTAGGTTGGTTCATCGGTAAAGTAACTACTTCAAAGTTTAAAAAGCTTTGTCAATTAATGTCTGACTTTTGGATTTTCTCGTCTATAAACTGAGAATTAAGAATGCGGAGGACAGGATTCGAACCTGCGTAGGCACTAAGCCAATGGGTCCTAAGCCCATCCCGTTTGGCCGCTCCGGCACCTCCGCGAATGCAGTGAGCTCACTCAATCGTACGAACTGGGACAATTCGAGATTGATAGAAGCAAAAAGATTCAGCCACTATAAAAACTTAATCCATCCCGTGCATTATGCAGCCGTGCCCTTGGCATAAAGCTGCTGTGCAACATATTCCCTCAGTCCGGGCCTTAAGATTTCATTGACCTGCGGATTAAGGCTGTGGCATGCACCGAACTTCCCGCCGCCACTCTTGTAATCTTTGTCCATGAGAATGACGCCATCAGATATCAACCTTCTGAAATAATTATTGTATTCTTGCATATCCCTTGAACTTACTGCCTTGGCTGTTTGCCTGCGAATTGTGATGAAGTCAGAATACTGCATCCCAATCCTCGGCCTGCTTTGCCCAAGCCTGAACCCTTCTGTCAGTATTGCCTTGACCAATTCAAAGTTTGTATAGCCATCATTGGCAAGTTTTTGTATCCATTCTGCGTCAGGAGGGGATGCAATTGCATCGCTGCGCCCTTCTCTTTTGACGTCATCTAGTCTTGAATTCAGATATCCCAGTCCTGCAATAGTAGAAAATGCAGTTGGATTTTGTTCCGGGGTAAATATGCCCAATGGAGAATCCCCAAATTCTGAACGAACCCTCCCTAATGTGTCAGAAAGCAAGCTGAAATATGCTTTTCTGTCTTTGCCGCTCAGCAGAAGAATAGCTGGATTTGCCTGCAGCACAGCCTCATAACTTGATTGTACAATTCCCTGCAATTTGTTGCGAGTTAGCTCTGCATTTTCCTGCTGAATAGAATTTCCAATTTTTCTGGCAAGTTGTTCATCAGCACCGAGATTTAAAGCAAGCTGGTAGGTAGCTGGATGCATAATCACTTCTGGCTTTTTTTCCACTGGCTCTGGTTCCGCAACCGCGTATTCAAAGTGCCCTCTTGCAGCGTTAATTCGCTTAATGGTCTTTTCATCGTGAATATTTTCTGCAACCCTCCTGACATCCGAAATTCCTGATCGACCTTCCAGGTATTTTATTACCTCGGCTTCAAAATCAGCCACATGATCCTGATAAATTACAGAATTGATTTCTTCAATGCCTCTGAAATTTTCAATTTCCTTGAGCACATTCTCTAACTTCTTTGACTGAACCCTGATATCCTTTGGCATCATCAATGCCCTTGCTATTCTTTTTGATTTGTTGTACAAATGATCCGGGAGTAATTCATTTCTCTTAAAGAATGGAATAAGTGTGCCATTAATCAACATCATTACCGGCGCGGCAGAGTATAAAAGAGCAGAATCACCGAATTGCTGATCTCCAGTTATCATATAATATACTCCCTGCCCGAGAGCTGGCAGGGATGCAAAGAATAGTCCTAAATTTCTTTCCGCTGTAGACAACTTTCCTTGGTTATTAAAAAAATCACGGGCATGAAGATACGCAGATATTGCAAGAGGTGCCGCAAATTCTACCCCGTGAGATGATTCAAGTGTGTAAACTGCCTGTATTGCATTAACGCCCCCCATCACAGCATCTGTAATTTTGGCAACTCTTTTCGTTCCCCTTCTGAGCATTTCAGATTTTTCTCTATGCTTATCCTCATATGCCATCCATGCCTGAAAATTGCCTTTTGATTTTTGAACAACATTTAATGGGTGCGCTGCTGTTTTGGTAAGTTCATCCAGTAGAGTCCTGTATTCATTGGGATCCAGTTCCAGAGGCCCAAAGTTCCTGTCAGTTCCCTCGAAATACTCACCTACTATTTCCCTGAGGCTTTTTCCTGTTTTAATTTGGACAATTTTTCTTTTTCCGGTGAGATCCACTGCCAGGGAATCAACTAGCTCGGCAAATTTTAGAAATCCGGCATCGAGTGCATTCCCTAATCGTTGTTCTCCCATATTGGGGATATACCAAAGACCCATTTATAAATCTTAGTATTTTTATTACTCTATAGTGACTAATTATTACAATTGCATGATTTGGGCATATATAAATTCAACGCAAACTGTTATAAATATCAGTAAAATCTTTTTGCAGCATGGCATCAATATCTTTATGCATGATAGCCAAGGATGAAGAAAAATATATAGAGTCAGCAATTTCCAGCGTTCTTGGGGCAGTTGACGACGCCATTGTAGCTGACACCGGCTCAAAAGACAACACAAAAAAGCTGGCAGAAGAGCTTGGCGCCAAAGTTATAGATGTAAAATGGCAGGATGATTTCTCAAAAGCAAGAAATGAGTCAATTAAGCATGCTGCAGGTGACTGGATTTTAATCCTTGACGCAGATGAGGCGATTGCAGAGCCTGACCTGGAGAAGCTCAGGAAGCTTGCTGATGACAGCGAAACAGATGCGTATATTTTCACCCAGCAGACTTACACAAATGATTCAAAGCTAAAGGACTGGACGCCAGTAAAGAAAAGCACCAAGGAAACAAAAGGCTATTCCGGCTGGGTTCCTGCCCAAATAATCAGGATGTTCAGGAACAACAGGGGCATTGCATTTGAAGGCGAGGTGCATGAGACAGTGCTTCCCAGCATTGAAAAGATAAAGGGCAAAGTCAGGCCTTCAAAAATCCCAATACACCATTATGGCATGGAAAGGTCAGACAGAAAACAAGGCAAGGCTGAGCTTTACGAAAAATTGGGCAAGGCTAAAATAAAGAAAGGAGATGCAAAAGCGCATTATGAGCTGGGGAAGCAGCTTGTGCAGAACAGGCAGTATGAGAAGGCAATTGAAAGCTTTGCCCAGGCAATCAAGGCCAGGCCAGACTATGCAGATGCTTATGCAGACCTCGGGACATTGTTCTTAAACCTTGGCAGGGCAGCTGAAGCCAAGAAGTTTTTGTCCAAGGCAGTGAACCTCAACACGCAAAGCTGCGATGCTTTCAATAACCTGGGCGTGATATATGGGAAGCTTGGGAAGCATGAGGATGCAATATTGCTTTTTATGAAAGCCATAGAGCTCAAGCAGGATTATGCTGCTGCTTACAAGAATTTAGGCCTGACCCTGGACAAGCTTGACAGGAAGGAAGAAGCAGCTTTGTGCTTTGCAACAGCCATCAAGCTCAATCCAAAGTATAAGGATGAGATCGAATTCAGCTAGGCGCGGCAATGGCAAAAGGGAATGGCAGAAAGGCTGGCAATCAATTGGCATTCTACATATTCATAGTGTTCGGGCTTATATTTTCTATTGTTTCCATCAATGGTTTTGGCCTTGAGTTCAGCGACCAGAACATATATATTTATATGGGGCGCTTAATAACAGAAGGCAGCATGCCTTACAGGGATTTTTTCTTTTCGCATCCGCCTGGCGAAGTTTATCTTGATGCATTGATTTATGCCATATTTGGGTTCAGGTTATGGGCATTCAAGCTGTTATCGTTATTTGCTGTGCTTGCCAGTGCATGGTACATCTACAAAATAGGGGAAAAGCATATTGGAGATGGCATTGGCCTATTGGGTTCTGGCCTGTTCCTGATGACATATGAGACCCTTAGGATTTCTGCTGGAAATATTGGCATGGCCTGGACAGTTATGCTAAGCGTTGCAGGATTATACTATCTGCTGCAGGGAAAAATTGATGGCAACAATTATATGGCATTGCTTTCCGGGATTCTGGCTGGGCTTGCAGCTCTTTTCACAATGCATGCCATTCCAGTGGCAATTGGCCTGGCAGTGGTTGCCATGATAGAAATTTCTTTTTCAAAATTAAGGTTGAAAGTCAGGAGATTTGCCTTTTATTTAATCGGGTTCCTTGCGACTTTCGGGCTTATTTCATTGCTTTTCCTGGCAATGCCAGGAAGCTCATACTATGACCAGGTAATTGCCTATCACCTGCAGAAAGCAGCTGCTCCTGTAAGCGGGATTAAGCTCGGCTTGTTTTGGATGATGGCAAAGTTCAACTTCCTGGTTTTCATAGGTGCGGCTCTGGGGATTGCCATAAGGGATAGAAAAACATCAGCAGACTCAAGTCAAAACAGAGGATTGTTTCCATATGTAACCCTCATTGCCGTATATGCCGTTTACTTGCTTTTGCTCAAGCGCTGGTTCCCATATTACTTCTTTGGTGCATTCCCGTTCCTTGCACTGCTGGGCGCGGCAGGAATTGCGGCTATTGCCAGTAGGCTTAAGGCTGGCATGAAAATTGCATTTTGGGCAATGGCTATCCTGTTTCTGGCAAACATTGCGTTTGCAGCATCCCAATATAATTGGTCCATGGATAATACATTTGGCGGAAAGGGGCAGGGGGATCTGGCCAGGCTTGAACAGCATGTTTCATCAGAAGATGCAATATATGGGGATTACCTTTTTGCCCCCATTCTGGCCTTGCGGCAAGGCAGCCGCATCGTAGGAAACAATGTTGATACCAATCCATTGAGGTTTGAAACAGGTAATATAGAAATGGCCAAGGAAATGCAAGCGCTTAAAGAGGCCGGTGTAGTATATATTGTATTGCGGAAAAGCAATGAGTTCATGCTTAACAACCAGGCGGGTGCAGATTACCTGGATGCTGCCAATTGCACAATCCTTGAGAACTTTGAATATTACCTGCCCAGCTATTTTGCAAAACAGCTGGCAACAGACAGGCTTTTCCTGTTGAGGTGTGGGGAAGGGCCCAAAGATGCCCAATAAGCATATATGGAAACAGTATTCAAATGGGCTGGATTGCCATATAACTTAATATTCATACATAAAAACAAGAAGGGGATATATGAAGAAATGCCATAGCTGGATTTATTATTTAGGAGTGATAGGCGCCATGATTGAGCCAGGGAGGCGCCAGCTTGCCAATTCTACACATGGGATTGCCAATTCAACGCATGGCCGGTCGAAACATTTATAAACCCAATCTGATTTATGTGCTAAGACGTAGCTAAACGTAGCTATGTCACTAGAGATAACAATAGAGCTGAAGCAGTAACGAATGAAAGACATGATTTGGAACGAACAGAGGTTCGCTACCCAAATAAGAAAAATAGCCTAAAAAAGGATAGCCTAAGAGATATAACACGGAGGTGTTATGCAAATGAAAGTAAGAAAGGCAATAAAGCGAATCATGGCCTTGAGCACAGGCGCTGCAATGTTGGGCGCTACAATGTTCGGAGCCATGGCAGCCGCCGATTTGGCTAACTACCCAAGTCCGTTGTTCATCAAGGACGGCGTATTTGATGGTGTGTTGGGTGTCGGCGACAATGCAGCCGCAGAGGACATTATTGGTATTACCAATATTGCAACCAGCCTGCAGGCAGCATCCGTCAAGAAAAAGGTCGTTGAGACAGGCGGCGTAGTAGTCGATGTCGAAGGCGATGCTAAGAAGATTGGCACATCATCCAACTTCTTGGAGTTCGGAGAAGGCCTGAATGACGCAGGAATGACAACAGTCGATTCCGGTGATTTGGCAGCTCTGGCAGACGGATCATTCCAGAACAGCAGAGGAACCTTTACATATACGCAGAGCGTAGACTTGGCTGACAACGCATCCATTGTATATTACAAGGACAGCGACCAGTCAGAGGATCCGGCCCTTTATCTGAAATTTTTCAGCGGCCAGCCTGCCTATACATACAGGGTTTCATTCACACCTGGAATGGAAAGCGAGCACGACTCAAGCAACAATCTAAAAGACTTCAGGGACAAAGCCATACAGCTGTTTGGCAAGGACTATTCCATTGTAACCGCCACAAACGGAAGCGCGGGAATAACCTTGACACTGTTCTCTGGCGCAGTCACAGACATCCTTGCTGAAGGTTCTTCAAAGACCTACACCATCAAGGGTAAGGACTATGATGTCACTGTGACATACATTTCAACAACTGAAGCCCTCTTCACCGTAAATGGTGAAACCACAGACAAGCTCCTGGAAGGCGAAACCTACAGGCTTGCCGATGGAACAGAGGTTGGTGTAAGGGACATCCTGTCACAGAACTATGCAGGAGAAACAACTGGAGGCGACAAGGTCCAGTTCTCACTCGGTGCACAGAAAGTGAAGATTGTGGATGCATCTGCAACAACTTCAAACTGGGGAGCAACAGTCCAGGTTGGAAATGAGGACCTGAACAACGTCAATGCAGACATCATTGCAACAGGAGACACAACCGTAAAGGTCAGTGAATTGAGGTTCAAGTACGAGCCATCAAGCAACCTTTACGTGCCAGTGGGCGGTTCTCTCTCAGCAAGCGCTGATGAAGAGGAAGGCGAAACTGGAAACGTGATCTTCAATGGCTTTGACCTTGAGTTCAAGGGACTGTCAACAGGCACCACAGAGACATTGAAAGTTGAGCCAGACAGCACAACAAGGTACAACTTAAGATTCACCAACAGGAATGGTGACGCTTATAACATACCAATCTGGAGTGCGATGTCAGACACAGCACCAAATGTCTTATTGGGCGACTGGGACGGATCAACCTACAAGCAGCTGCACGTCAACGAGTCAGAAACAATTGCTGACGAGGATTACTTCTTGTTAAGCCCATCAGCAACGCAGAAGACGCACATCATGCAGTTCAAGAGTGTTAACACAAACGATAACACCCTGAAAGTCAAGGACATGATGTCAGGCGGCAGCACATGGGAGATCAACAACGCTACACAGGTCACCATTGACGGAACTGCATACACAATGTATTTCGTCGGGTCAGGTTCAACTGCCACAATGAGGGCAGACTTGAATGGAGACGGAGATTCCGCGTCAGCACTTGCCACAAGCACAGATGTTGCCAACAGGATCTATACCAGATATTCTGGTTCAGATGGATATCTCCAACTTCAGCCAAACGGCACAACAGTGAACCAGTCAGCAAACTTCTCAAACTTCGTAACAGAGAAGTCAGAGAATATGCCGCCTGGATCAAGTGCCAACACATGGCAGGAGTCAATCAACTGGACCCTGACTTGGGATGCAGCCAACGATAAGCTGAAATTGAACTCCCCGACCACAAATGGGTTGGACACAATTACAGCAGGTGTCAGGTTTGGCAGTTTGGATACGAACATGGAGAAGCTGGATGGTAAGGACATCTATGAAGGATGGTCTTACTTTGGTGTTTGGGGTCAGTATGACTACACAAACTCAGACCAGCCTACCTTCGAGTTCACATATCCGGACAACCAGGCTGAAGTGTTGGTCTACATAACAAGCGGAGCAACAACCTCCACCGAAGGAAGCTCTGGCGGCCTCGTAACAGAAGTCGTACAGAAAATCGACGTCGGTGCAGTTAAGCTTGCATCCGAAATCACCACGCCAAGCGCAAGCAATTTGATCTTGGTTGGTGGGCCATGCGCAAACAGCGCGGCCAGGCAGGTCATGGGAGTCACATCAGCGAATTGCGCTGAAGGCTTCGAACCCGGTAAAGCAATGATTAAGCTTTACGAGCATGCACCTGGCAAGGTTGCAATGGTTGTAGCTGGAGCAACTGCAGTTGATACCAGAAGGGCATCACAGGTAGTCGCAAATTACAAGGACTATGCTGCTGACCTGAAGGGAGCAGAGGTAGTTGTGACAACAGTCACCAGCACTCCAACTGTTGCTATGCCTGAAGCTGTTGCTGAAGACACAACAATGGTTGACGAGACGGAGACCGCATAAATAAGGGAATGAAATTTCCTTTATTTTTTATTTTTTTTATCTTATTCTTCTCGATTCTAAACAGCTTATTTAGAAATCTATTTGACGAGCTCACCGAAAAAAGTATTGTTCTTTGCCCTTGTAATCCTTAATTTAACCGTGCCTGACGCCCTTCCGCAGCCTTGGACAGATATGACCCTGTCCTTGCAGACCGCCAGCATATCGCCCTTAAATTCAGCCGGGCACGCCAGCCTTGCCGTGGCAATGTCCCCGAGCTTGAACGGCATTTCAAGCTTCTTCGTTGGCTTCAGGACAAATCCAGGAAAGACTCCGCTGATTGAAACCCCGTGCTTTTGCTCCATGGCCTTGATTTCCTCAAAAAACTGGTCCCAGTGCTTTTCCTTGGTCTTTTTGACCTTTTTCCCCAACGTGTGGATTTGGTAGTTCTGGATCCTTATGGGCGCATTTATTACCTTGGCAAACTCAATAAGCTCATCCATGTCTGCGTCATTGTGGCCGGGCACCCAGACTGGCGCCAATAGTAAAACGCCTCTCCTGGCAAGGTATTTGCAGCTTTCCTTTACCCTTTCGATGTTATAGGTCTTGGAATTGAACAGGAATTTGCTCTTTTCAGGGTTAAGGGAGTGCAAAGACACATTGAACCGCGTCATGCCGGCATCAATTAGGTCGTCCATCAGCTTTTGTGTAAGCAGGGTGGCATTGGTATTCATGGAAACGTCCTTTATTTGAGGGATTGCGCGAAGGCCCTTGACAAGGCCCGGTAAGTCAGCATACAATGTTGGCTCGCCATGGGGATTGACATTTATCTCGATATAATCACTCCCTTTGTAATCCACCAGCTTTTTGACTTCCTGCAGCATGTATTCCTTTTCAACCACGAAATCTGTAGCCCTCCTTGTGAGGTCAACAGAACAGAAAATGCAGTCAGTGTTGCAGCTTGTGATTGGCTTGACTTCTATTGTTGACACATTCTTGTCAGATATTCCAATAAATAAGCTCCCGATCAGCGGAATGCCTGAATTCCGGTGCAGGTAAACAGCCGGCTTTTTGGAAAGCTTGTTCCTAAGCCTGGAAAACCCTGCAGACAGCAATAGCCCGAATTTTCGGTCAGCCTGTTCCTGGCTTGTTTTGGGAAATAAGATGGACCTGCTGGATGTTAAGGAAAAATCCCCTATCCTTTTCAAATCGTCTTTGGCAATTTCAAATGAAAATAGCTTGAGGAATGTGCATTCGATGTTTTCCCCTGACCCGCTGAATGTCAATGTTTCAAAGCTTAATTCTGCCATGTGTTGCACAAGGCTAGGTGCAATTAAAAAGGTTAGTTTTTCCGACAAAAGATAGGATTATGGGAGTTTGCCATGACAATTCCTGGGGCAATTCGCGGTCGTTGTTCCAACGACTTTATTTTTCTCCCATGCTCTAGCTGAGGGGGAGAAAAATAAACCCTGATTTGACATGGGCAAATCAGGGCGCGAATTCAATTGCGGCAGGCATGCTGCCTGCATCTAGCTAAGATTTAAATATATCAGGGGTTTATTCGAATCAGGGGGTTATGGAATGGCTGACAAGGAAATTAATATTACATATGACACGCTTTTTGAGCTTCTCAGGCGGGAAAAGAACAGGGAAGAGCTTCAGCCGTTGCAGGAGACTTTCTACCAGGACATTGTGAATTACCTGCGCGAAAAGGAAGCAATCATGAAAAAGCCGGATGACGGCAATGTGTTTTTCTCAGATGAAAAGGATAAGACAAAGTCCCAGCTGGAAAATGTCAGGAAAATAATCAAGGAATTGTACGAAAGGCGGGAAAGAAAGCTGGTCGAAATGTCCATGTTCAAGTCCAGGACAGGGTCAAGCCTGATAAACACCGCAAATGTGCTGAAAGAGGAAAGACTGCTTTTTGACTCATTGGTAGGCGAGTTCAACATGTTCAGGAACGGGGTTTTGAACAATGTGCTGAGCCTGAGCTATCCGGTCATGACCAGGGCGGCTGCTGTGGAAAAGCAATCTGAATCCCGGGCTGCAAGCAAGGGCGGCCAGGAAATGGCCAGCGAGAGGAAAGAAGCTATGCCCAAAGCAGAGGCTAATGAAACAGCCATAAAAGCCACCCATGTTGTTGAAATTTCAAAGCCGGGCCAGGCAAATGATGCAATGCTTATAGAAAGCATCAAGGCCACAATCAGGTTCACAAGCCATGTGCCCAAGTTTGTGGGAAAGGAGCTTGAAGTTTATGGCCCTTTTGAGCCAGAGGATATTGCCCACCTGCCAAAGGCAATTGCTGATATTCTTGTCAGGAAAGGCAGGGCAGAGAACATAGAGTCCAATAGCTAGTCATTCTAACAGCAGCCCGCGGGGGGCTTCCGCCCTGCATAAGCAAAGAAAAGGCTTTTAAATGGGCATCTTTTCCATAGGGGCATGAAATTGCCCAAGACCAGGAAAAAATACTGCCCGTATTGCAAGAAGCATACCGAGCATAAAATAACCCTGACAAAGAAAAAAAGCCCGAGAAGCATGAGCTATGGCTCCAAGGTGAGGGCCAGGTTGAGGGGAAGGGCCAGGGGCACTGGCAACCTCGGAAGGTATTCAAAGCCGGCAGTTACAAGCTGGAAAATGACTGGGAAAAAAGTCACAAAGAAGACAGATTTGAGATACACGTGCACTAAGTGCAACAAGATGCACAACCAAAGGTATGGGATTAGGGCCAAAAGGGTTGAGTTCAAGTAAATCCAGTGGAAGCGACCATCCCGCCGCCGGACAAAACAAAAAAATATGAAGGTGCCAAAATGAAAATCAAGGAGCATTACTCAAAATTCATCAAGGTCAGGTGCACCAAGTGCAAGAACGAGCAAGTGGTGTTTGGAAAAGCGTCAATGGAAGTAAAATGCCTGGTCTGTGGCAAGGTTTTGGCCAGGCCAACAGGAGGCAAGGCTTCGATTGACGCCAGAATTCTGGAGGTCCTTGAGTAAATGCTGTACAAGAAGCAGGGTTACCCGCAGGAGGACGAACTTGTCCTTTGCACTGTTACCAGTGTTCAGCACCATTCTGTATTTGCAAATTTGGATGAATACGGCAAGACCGGAATGATCCATATTTCTGAAGTATCGCCCGGAAGGATTAGGAATATAAGGGACTATGTCAAGGAAGGCAAGGTTGTAGTCTGCAAGGTTCTCAGGGTTTATCTTGAGCGGGGAAACATTGACTTGTCCCTGCGAAGGGTTACAGAGACGCAAAAAAGGGCAAAGATAAACCAGATAAAGCAGATGCAGAAGGCAGAGAAAATCGTTGAGCATGTTGCAAAGCGGCTTGGCAAGAAAACAGAGGACCTGTATGATTTTATCAGCAAGAAAATACTCCTCAAATACGCTAACCTTTATGCGTTTTTGGAGGATCTCTCGGAAAATGAAAGCCTTGTAAGGGCTTTTGAGCTGCCGGCAGATGTTGCGCTGGCCTTGGTGGAAACCGTAAAAACAAGGATAAAGCCATCTGAAGTCCAGATAAGCGGAAAGCTCAGCCTGGCCAGCTTCGAAGGCAACGGCATTGAAATTGTAAAAAAAGTCCTGATTGAGACAAGAAACACTGATATTGATAGGATTACCATGAGCTATGCCGGGGGCGGAAAGTACAATCTGGTTGTAAAGGCGCCTGATTACAAGACTGCTGAAAGGATACTGGGCAAGGCAATTGAGACAGCTGTTGAAGGGATGCAGAAAAAAGGCGGAATCGGTGAATTTTTTAGGGATGAAAAATGAGGCACATCCTGAAATGCCCTGAATGTGGAAATTATTCCATGGAAGATGCTTGCAGCAACGGCCATGCGCCCGTGCCAACAGCAAACCCAAAGCCTGCAAAATACTCTCCCGACGACCATTATGGCGAATACAGGAGAAAGGCCAAGCTGGAAAAGTGGCAGTCTGAAGGGCTGCTTTAATTCTGTGCCGGGATTCGAATTAATATCATCTGGATTTGGGGCCAGAGGGAATTGTGGAATCCTGGGATAATAAGTTATTTAAATGCCCATGACTTTTTGCATTGCATGGCCTGGAAAATCGAAAAATTTGTGAAAAAATTCCCTGTCCTAAACAACCCAATACTGGTTGAAGGACTGCCCGGCATAGGGAATGTCGGCAAAGTTGCTGTTGATTTTGTTATTGCAGAGTCCAAGACTGTGAAAATTTGCAGGTTTTTTTCCCATGGGCTTCCAAATTCTGTATTTGTCAATGAGGAAAGCCTTATTGAGCTTCCGACTATAGAGCTCTATTATAAAAAAATGGGGAAAGGCAAAAGGGATCTGCTTTTGCTTGCCGGAGACATTCAGCCAACCAATGAGGAATCATCATATGAATTCTGCGAGACTGTTATTGGGATGTGCAGGCAGATGAAATGCAGGGAAATCATAACTCTTGGAGGCATAGGCCTTTCAACAATATCCAAGACGCCAAAGGTCTATTGCACCGGAAACAGCAAGGAAATTGTCAGGAAATACACAGATGGCACAGGTGCAAGCCCCAAGCTCTATGGAGTTGTCGGGCCAATCGTCGGCGTTTCAGGCCTGCTTGTGGGGCTGGCCGAAAGGCAGAAGATAAGCGGGATTGCAATGCTCGCTGAAACCCTTGCCCACCCTATGTATCTTGGGATCAGGGGGGCAAAGGAAATTATCAAGGTCCTTGACAGGAAGCTGAAGCTTGGCGTTGATGTAAAGAAGCTGGAGAGGGACATCAAGGACATGGAATCCGATATAATGAAAGGCGGTGAACTGGAGAAGGCATCCAGGAAAATGAAAAGCTTCACAAAAAAGGAAACAAGCTATATTGGATGATTGTGCATAATCTGAGATAAATAATGGCCCGGGTGCCATTGCAATTTGGAAAAGAGGCTGGCAATGTCAAGGATAAGAAGGATCAGGGCCAGGGAAGTTCTGGATTCACGTGGCAATCCAACTATTGAGGTTGATGTTGAAACGCATTCTGGCATTGGCAGGGCAAGTGTCCCGAGCGGTGCGAGCACAGGGGCCCATGAGGCGCTTGAATTGAGGGATGGCGGCGCTAGATTTGGCGGCAAGGGCGTCCTTAATGCAGTGAAAAACGTGAATGATGTAATTGCAAAAAAATTGGCTGGCAAAAAGGTGACTGACCAGGAAAAAATTGACTCAGAAATGCTGAATCTTGATGGCACGCCAGACAAGTCAAGGCTCGGCGCCAATGCAATTCTGGGCGTGAGCATGGCTATAAGCCGCGCCGCGGCAGTTTCTGAAGGAATCCCGTTGTACAGGTACCTTCAAAAGCTATCGAAATCCAAGAAGCTGGTCATGCCTGTCCCGTGCATGAATATCATCAATGGCGGCAGGCATGCCGGCAACAGCCTGGATGTCCAGGAATTCTTGATAATGCCGACTGGAGCTGCAAGTTTTTCTGAGGCAGTCCAGATTGGCGCTGAAACATACCATGTGCTCAAGGATGTGATAAAGGGAAAATATGGCAAGAATGCCACTAATGTAGGGGATGAGGGTGGATTTGCCCCTCCATTGAAAAAAATATCCGAGGCTGTTTCCCTGATTGAGGAAGCGCTGCGTGATTCCGGATACAGTGATAAGGTGCAATTGGGCATTGATTGCGCTGCAAGCGAATTTTACAATAATTTTTCGTACAGGCTAGCAGGAAAAGAGGTCAGCAAAAAAGGATTGATAGAGATTTACCAAGATCTGGTTGACAAACACAATTTTGTGTCAATCGAAGATCCATTTAATCAGGAAGAGTTTGAAGCATTTGCAAGCCTAAACGCTGGGTTAAGGGGAAAGGCACAGGTTGTCGGCGATGATTTGCTTGTTACGAATGCCAGAAGGATAGCCACAGCAATTGAAAAATCATCCTGCAGCTGCCTCCTGCTAAAAGTAAACCAAATTGGGACAGTAACAGAAGCAATTAATGCGGCAAATCTTGCCATGAAAAGCGGATGGAATGTGATGGTAAGCCACAGAAGCGGGGAGACTGAAGACAGCTTTATTGCTGATTTGGCTGTTGCGCTTGGCTGCGGGCAGATAAAAACAGGCGCGCCTGCAAGAGGGGAAAGGACCGCAAAATACAACCAGCTTTTGAGGATTGAAGAGGAGCTTGGCAGCAGGGCAATATACCAGGGAAAGATAATATGAAAAATACCAGCAGAAAAAGATTTCAAAGGCAAGCTGTGGTACTGCTGATTCTTGACGGGTGGGGGATTGCTAAGGGGAAAAAAGGGAATGCAATTGCCAATGCAAAAACGCCGAATCTTGATTTTCTCAGCAAAAGATATCCGCATGCAATCCTGAGGGCTGCTGGCGAGGCAGTCGGCCTTCCGCCGGGCAACCAGGGAACAAGCGAGGTCGGCCACCTCAATATCGGCGCAGGCAGGATTGTTGACCAGTCGCTTGTCAGGATTAACAAGAGCCTCAAGGACAAATCTTTCTTTAGGATAAAGGGATTAGTAAGTGCAATAGACCACTGCAAGAAATACAGGCGCACTTTGCACCTCATGGGCCTGCTGCAGGACCAGGGAGTCCATGCAAGCCAGGAGCACCTTTTCGCCCTGATGAGGCTCTGCAAAATGAGGAGATTCAAAGATGTCGCAATACATGTCTTTTCCGACGGAAGGGACACCCTGCCAAAATCTTGCATGCGATATATTTCTGCGCTGAAGAGGCAAATAAGGAAACTTGGCCTTGGGAATATTGCCACATTGTCCGGAAGGTACTATTCAATGGACCGCGACAAAAGGTGGCACCGGACAAGAAAGGCATATGAGTGCATTGCCAATGGAAAGGGATTGAGGGCAAAAAGCATAGACAGCGCCGTATCTCAGGCGTATGGAAGAGATGAGACAGATGAATTCATCCTGCCGACTGCCATTGGCAGTTATGAAGGACTGAAAAACAATGATGCGGTAATATTCTACAACTTCAGGTATGACAGGGCAAGGCAGATAACAATGGCAATGGTTGAGCCGGGCTTTGCTGGATTCAAAAGAAAAATGAAGGAAATATTTTTTGTGGGCATGACTGATTACTACAAAGGCATGCGCGCAAGGATTGCTTTCCAGCCGCTGAAATTGAAAAATACCTTGGGTGAAGTCATAAGCAGGCACGGGATGAAGCAGTTGAGGGTTGCCGAGACTGAAAAATACGCCCATGTGACATATTTCTTCAACGGCCTGCAGGAGAAGCCAAACAGGGGTGAAGACAGGATTCTTATCCCATCCCTAAAGGTTGCCACTTATGATTTGGCGCCGAGGATGAGAGCCTATGAGATTGCAAAAAAGGTTATTGAAAAACTGGACACAACAAAATATGGGCTTATTGTGGCGAATTTTGCAAATGGCGACATGGTAGGCCACACAGGAGTATTCAAGGCAGGCATACAGGCATGCGAGCACGTTGACAAATGCATTGGCAGCGTTTACAGGGCAGCTCAGTCCGCTGGCGCCGCATTAATCATAACTGCAGACCATGGAAATTGCGAAAAAATGAAGGAAAAGAACGGAAGCCCGAACACCGCCCACACAACAAGCCAGGTCCCGTTTATTCTTGCTGCAAGTGGCAATTATCAGCTGAGAAACGGCATTCTTTCAGACATAGCGCCTACAATCCTCAGGCTTCTCAGCATTAAAAAGCCAAAAGAAATGGACCGCAAAGGGCTTATTGTAAACATTTAAATTATGTTGCCCAATCTCAACCCTATGAAGCTGGAAGCCCTTGAAAAAAACCTGCCCAAGGATTTTTTTGAAGTATTGCAAAGGGAGGAGATCAGGGAGTTAAGGCCTGCCCAGGAAAAAGCTATAAAAAAGGGACTTCTCGACGGTAAAAGCCTGCTGGTTTGCACCCCCACTGCTTCAGGGAAAACCCTGATAGCAGAGCTTGCAGGAGTAAAATCCATCATGGAAGGGAAAGGCAAGGTTATCTATATTGTGCCCCTCAAGGCATTGGCCAGCGAAAAACACAAGGAATTCAGGCGCAAGTATGGCAAGCTTTTCAAGATTGCAATTTCAATTGGCGACATGGATTCAGCAGATGAATACCTCCTGGATTATGACTTTATTATAACCACTAGCGAAAAATTGGATTCCCTTATGAGGCATCATGCGCCCTGGCTGAAATATGTCAGGGTAGTGATCATAGACGAAATCCACCTTCTCAATGACCCCGGAAGAGGGCCCACTCTTGAAATAATAATCACATTGCTGAAGGAGATCTTGAAAAATGTCCAGATTGTCGGCCTGTCCGCGACAATAGGCAATCCAAAGGAGCTTGCTGAATGGCTCGGCGCACAGCTTGTTGAGGATGACTGGCGCCCGGTCAAGCTGCATAAAGGGGTTTACCTTGACGGCGAAATAGAGTTTGATGCTTAGCTTCAGCTACGCCTGGCTGCGGGGGCATTTCGTACAATAAATGTTATAAATGGGATATTCTGCCTTATTCACATGCCATACATGATACTAAAGGACGAGGCAACTGCAGATGTTGCATTTGTGGTCCAGGAGAAGAATCTCAAGGATATTTTCCAGACTTCTGCCAAAGCAGTCTTCAATACACTTGTAGAAACAAAAAGCGTGGGAAAAACCATTGTAAAAGAACTGTATTTGGAAGAAACAGACCCGGAAAAGCTGCTCTTGAAATTTCTGGAGGAGATTGTCTACATCAAGGACGCTGATAACATGGTGTTTTCATCTGTTGAAATCAGCCTGGCGCAGGGCCATGCCATGATTTTGCGCGCACAGCTTCTCGGGGAAAACATCGACCCAAAAAAGCATAAATTAAAGCTGGATGTAAAGGCAGTTACCCTGCACATGTTCAGGCTCCAGAAGAAGAAAAATGGCTGGGAAGCCAAATTTGTCTTGGATATTTGATGGAATAAAATTTTTAGGATACGATTTTGAGGAAATGAAAATACAAGATGGCAACTGGCATTAAAAACATTGGAAAGGGCGTCTGGGAAATACCGGTAACATACAAAGAGGGCATGAATGTTCCTGCCCGGATCTATGCGACAGACAAATTGATGAAAGGCATGGATGAGGGAGTGTATGACCAGATTACAAATGTTGCATGCCTTCCAGGAATACAGAAAGCTGCTTTGTGCATGCCTGACGGCCACTGGGGCTATGGCTTCCCGATAGGCGGTGTTGCGGCATTTGACCTGGATGAGGGGATAATATCCCCGGGAGGGATTGGCTTTGACATAAATTGTGGCATGCGCTTAATCCGCACGAATTTGACATATGATGAAGTCAAGCCAAAATTAAAGCTGCTGGTTGATACATTGTTCAAAATCGTTCCAGTGGGAGTGGGCGGCAAGGGTTTTTTGAGATTGAACAAGCAGCAGTTCAAGGAAGTCATTGTGGACGGCGCAAAATGGTGCGTCGACAATGGCTACGGCTGGAAAGAGGACACAGACAGGATAGAGGAGAAGGGCGCGATTAAGGGCGCTGACCCGGCTAAAATCAGCGATAAGGCATATTCAAGAGGAATGAACCAGCTTGGCACATTGGGGAGCGGCAACCATTACCTGGAAATCCAGGTGGCATATAAGAACAGCATCTACGACTTAAAAACAGCCAAGGCTTTTGGCATTGACCAGGATGGCCAGGTTGTGATAATGATTCATTGCGGCAGCAGGGGATTTGGGCATCAGGTTGCGACAGATTATTTGCACACTTTTGAGGATGCAATGAAAAAATATGATATAACCGTCAAGGACAGGCAGCTTGCATGCGCGCCATTCAACAGCAAGGAAGGCAAGGATTATTTTGCAGCCATGACTTGCGCAGCAAACATGGCGTTTGCGAACAGGCAGATAATAATGCACCAGGTCAGGAAGGGGTTTTCCCAGGTTTTTGGAAGGTCAGACGAGGAAATGGGAATGAACCTTGTCTATGATGTCGCGCATAACATTGCAAAAGTTGAGGAATACAAGGTTGATGGAAAAAAGAAAAAGTTGGTTATACACAGGAAAGGCTCGACCAGGAGCTTCGGGCCGGGAAATGCCGAACTGATTCCTGCTTACAGGAAAGTAGGCCAGCCCGTCATCATAGGAGGAAGCATGGAAACAGGCTCATACCTTCTTGTCGGGACCGACAAGGCAATGGAAGAGACTTTCGGCAGCACATGCCACGGGTCAGGCAGGACAATGTCCAGGGCAAAGGCAAAGCATGACATCCGCGGAGACAAGCTGCAGAAAGACATGGAAGCAAGGGGGATTTATGTTAAGGCTGCCTCAATGTCAGGCCTGGCCGAGGAAGCAGGATTCGCCTACAAGAATATTTCTGATGTTGTTGAGGCAGTTGAAGAAAGCGGGATTTCCAAGGCTGTAGTTGGGTTGAAGCCGATTGGGAATATTAAAGGCACCGTTAACATATTGGGGATGATAGTGCCTTTCTTTGTATTACTGATTGTCTTATTTTTTCTCTTAATTCTTTGACTTGATTTTCAATATCTTTCCACAATACAAGTTTTCGACGATAAATATCAAATATCAGGTTCTTTTTTGCAATTTTTTCGGGGTGTCTAATAGGTATCTTTCCCAGTAAATCTAAAGTTTCTTCCTTTTTGTAGGTTTCAAGAGTATAATAATTCCTGTTGTATTGAAACTTTACGTTTTTATGATAACTAATGTGGCCCTTAGAATGACTTTTGTGTATGGAAAGATGATATCCAATGGATTTCAGTTTACTTTTTATTTCAAGCAGAAGGTCCAGATTCTGACTAAAAAATCTAATAACATATTGAAAGTAATTGCCAGATTTCCTAACAATAATACTGCCATCAGAGTCTATAAACCCGCCAAGGAAATTGTAAAAGTTATGAGCCTTTATCCAAGTAGGCATACATTTGTTTTTTGTATCCAATAGAAATAAAAAACTTTCCAGATCAATGTGACTTTGAAACCTAAACGTATTTTTATTTTTAGTTTCCTTATGATTAGTTATCCCGTATTTTTTAAAAGTTTTACATAGCATTTCCATGAAAGTTTTATGAGTAGAAGTTGTGATAAGTTTTAAAGTATATTTAGATTTCAGGATAGGAGTTAGATCACCCATCACTAACCCGTATAAATAGGCTTTTTCTTGAGGAGAAAGGCAGAACTTCTTCTTTTCTTGGATATAACCTACAGCCAGTTGGGCCGTTCTGCTATCTGGAATTCTGATTCCGGTTTCAATAAGAATTTTCCTAATTTTTGTCCTCGAAATGTGAGTCTGCCGGGAAACTGCCCTAATAGAGTGTATTTTTGTATAAATTTTCACTATTTCGTTTGTTGTTGGCACTTTTACACCTCCAAAGTTTTCATTTTTTTAAACTTTGGAGCCTGAAAAAAAGGAATGTATAGCGAAACTGCGTAAAAGATTTTCGATGAAATCGAAAAGATTAATTTGGCAGTTTTGCGTGTTCTCTTTTTGACAAATATAGAGAGAAAAGCTTTAAATACTTCACGACGACATGTCCAGTGGAGAGTGAATCATGTCAAATGAACAGAAATACATCAAAGACAAAAACCTAAGTGACTCTGTTACAAAAACAAAGGTTTCTCATGGCAGGATAGAAACTGCAGATAGAGTTAGGAAAGCTAAAACAGAAAAAGAGCTAGATTTAGAAACTAGAAGATTAGGCTTATTAAATAAGATTGATAAATCAACAATTGGAAAAGAACTTGTCATTCCAAAAGAGCTTAGAAATTGGCAACAACTCATTCTCATCGTTGGCACGTTACAATTAAAATCAAGTAAAGAGATAATATAAAAAGAGGCAAAAGAAAATGCACGAAACTGTCATTGCAAGAAGAATAATTGATGATGCGCAGAAAAAAGCCGGAAAAGGTGGGGAAATAGAGTCAATCATCCTCGACGTTGGAGAACTTGGCCCGATACATGACCATGAACTAAGGGAAATTCTTGAAACGCTTACAAAGTGGAAAATAAAGATAAAGGAGATAAAAGCAAAGGCAAAATGCAACTGTGGCCATTCAGGCCATCCAAAAGTGCTTGAAAGGGGGCATGAATTCTGCCTTTATGTCTGCGAAAAATGCGGAAAAGTCCCAAAACTTTATGAAGGTGGGGATATAAGGATAAGGCAGGTAACCGTAAAAAAAGCAAAAAAGGTGAAAAACTGATGTGCCTGGCCTATCCTGGAAAAATCCTGAAGATCAGCAAAGACATGGCAACCATAGATTACGACACTGAAAAAAGAAAGGCAAAAATTGTGGAGAGGAAATACAGGCCAGGCGATTATGTTATTGTGCAGGGCCGAATCGTGATTGAGAAAGTCAACAAAAAAGCAGCTGAGAGATGGCTGGAGATGATCCATAGTGGCAAAGCCTGCTAAGCTGCCCAAGGCAGTGTCAGTTGAAAGCTATTTTCTTAGGTACGCATTCCCGTGCACCTATGTTATTAAGCAGCGCGGGGAGATAAATGACAGGACATTCAGGGCGCTGGAAAACGCTGCCATGCACAACAGAAAAGTTGGAAGGAAGCTTCTGGAAAGCACATATAGGAAGGCATTTGAAAGGATGGATCGCGTGGCTGAAAGCATGGGCATCAGGAGCCATTGGGATTTGAAGGTAATCAGAGAATATTTTCACAACAGGCACAACGCCATGATTGAAGCGGGCGATGGCTCTTATGCAATCGCGCCAAATGTTTTCAGGGAACTGTGCAAGGTGCACACGGCAGAGATAATCGAGAAAAGGGATGATTTCTTCATTGTGAAATACGGCAGGGGAAAAACAAGGGTTGTAGGTTCATTCTATGTGCCTGGCGCCAAGAAAGGCGACAAGGTCAGGATACATCACGGCTTTGCTGTTGAAATGGCAGAGTGATTTTTTCCGCAATGACCAGCATTATAATAATCCCTGCCAGGATCATGACCGTGCCCAGGATTTGTGCGGGAATAATAGCTGCATCTGAAAAAAAATGATTTAGTGCTGTTGTGATTGGCGAGCCCAGCAATAGTATGCTGGTCGCGGCTGTGACGCTTAGGTCTTTTAATCCATTGTACCAGGTTAGGACATAGCCAAACAATATGACTGAAGTTGCAAGAATCCACAACATTTGGTCTTGGGTTAAGGATGCCATAAGGGCAATCTCGCCAGTAAAGGCCAGATAAACCAATATGAATAGTGAGCCAAAGGACATTCGCCCGAATGCAAGCACATTGCCAGGCATGTTTCTGAGCAAATACTTTGAATAGGTGTTCTCGACTGCCCAGAACAGAGTGGCAATCAGGACCAAGGTGTGGCCTGTGCCCCATGCAAAATCCTGTGTCCATAATTGCAGGAAGATGAAATTGCCAGCGAGAAGCAGAATCCCGCCGACTATCATACCAAGGTTTAATTTTTCCTTGAGGAATGCCACTGCAACAATTGCCACAAAAATGAACATTGTCTTCTGGATAAACGACCCTGCAGGGCCTGATACAAGCTGAAGCCCGCGAAAGAACAGTAAAAATGGGATGGACCCGCCGACCAGCCCGACCGCGGCCAATGACAGCCATTGCTTACGTGAAAGCTTTTTCAATTGTGAGAAATTGCCCAAAAAAAAGATGGTTGCAAACATAAAGGCAGCCACAATGATTAGCCTGGCAAAGGTATAAACTGAACTATTGATTCCTGTAACTCCAAATTTATTGGCAAATATGGCAAAGCCGCTGATAACAGCTGTAGCCAGAACAGAAGCCAGTGCCATCTCTTTTTTCATGCCATCCAAAAGCAGGGCATTATTTATATATTTTATCACATTTGAAGCCATTCAGCCATGAAATATGTCTTATGTTTCGGAAACCCTTATGTTAAGGATGACAGTCTTGCCCAGCAGACAGCCAAAAGGCTCAAGCTGGACGGGATTGAGATGGTCAGCTGCAACTCCCCGGAAGAGATTATGTTCTACATGGACAAGGATTTTGCCATCCTTGATGTGGCCACGGGAATCAAGGAGGCTCAGGTGATAAGCGATCTTGCACAGCTTGAATCCTCCAAAATGGTCAGCCTGCATGACTTTGACCTTGCTTTTTTCCTTAAGCTGCTGAAAAAGCTCAACACAAAGTCCAAAGTCAGGCTTATTGCTGTACCGGCCAAATATCCCATGGATAAGCTGGAAAAGCGCCTCAAGCTTGAACTACTATAAAATAGTTAATTATTTAAAGTGTAAAATCCCTGGCATGCACATAGGAATAGCCATGTTGGCTATAAAATTCGGATAATAAAGAGGTGGGTGGTGAAAAGATGGTAGATTTTGCGAAAGCTATAAAGAAGCCATTTACAAATTGGAAAGCGTTCATTATAGGGGTTCTCCTGAGCCTCATACCAATTGTTAAATGGTTTACAAAGGGTTACATCCTGGAATCATCAGGTGTTGGAAAAGTTAAGGCATCGGCCAAATTGCAGGAATGGGAAAACTGGGGTGAAATGTTTGTGAAGGGGCTTGCCTCAACAGTTATTACTGTAATTTACATGCTTCCCGCATTGATCATCGCAATGATTGGCTCGGCAACCTTCCTGGTTTCGCTTTTCAGGACCTATGTTGGGACAATTGTGCCGATTGACATGGTTAAGGAGTTCGCTGCCGGTGGTGGCGATGCTGCGGCGCTTGAAGCTATCCTGAGGCAAAATTGGTACCAGGCAGTTCCTGCGGTAATGGCATTTGCGCCAATCCTGTTGCTGGCATTCCTGTTTGCGCTTTTGGCATGGTACATGTTGCCGATGGCTGTCCTGAACTACGTTGCAACCAATAAATTTGGCAGCGCGTTCCAGTTCAGGAAAGTGCTCGGCATGGCCTTTTCTGGAGACTATTTCCTGACATGGATAATTGTGCTGATATGCTCAGCCATAATTGCCGCCTTGCTCAACCTGGTGCTGTTCATAGGCCTGGCAGTGATGTTTTTTGTGGTTGGAGTGTTCAGCTATTCCCTGTACGGCGATGTTTACAGGAAGCTGGCATAAGAATATTATTTTTTTTATTTATTACTTTTTTGGCTTGGAATCTTCCTGTTCTTGCTGCCCTTGAGCCACTTTACTTTCAGAAAATGAGTTGAGCATGAAAAGCATGGGTCATAACTCCTTATCAGCTTCTCAATTTCCACAACAAGCTGGTTGTTGGGCAGATGGAGTATGCCCGGCAGCAGGTCCCTTATGTCATCCTGCATGTTCCTGAGGTTTTGCGCAGTCGGTGTGACAATATTTGCATAAGTGATTTTGCCCTCTTTGTCGAGCACATATTCGTGCCAGAGCGTCCCGCGCGGGACTTCTATTGCTGATATGCCGTGCCCTTCCTTCACCTGGATCTTTTTCAATGGCTCGGACGCCACATTCTTCAGGCTGGCACAAATCTCCATGCCCCGGTCAACATAATGCACCAGCTCTATTGCCTGCGCCAGGTTGTTCATGAACGGGTTGGTGACGGGGAATTTTAATCCAAGGCTTTTTACCAGTTTTTTTGCCGGCTGATTCAGGTGGCTGTGGTTGTTGTTCAGCCTTGCCAGCGCCCCGACCATGTAGCTTTTGCCTTCTTTTACCACAAAGTTGGCAGTTGAATATGGCTCATGGTATTCCTTTATGTACTTGTGGTATTCCTTCTGCGTGAAATCATTGCTTTTTGACCTGATGTGTCCCATGAAGATTGAGTATGTCCTGCCGTTATAAAGTGAAAAATACTCAGTCTTGTGCGAATAATCCGGATTTTTCAGGGAGCCTATGAATTTGGCTGTCTCTTCCACGTCTCCTGCAATTGAGCCAAGCTTTGTCTTGAGGTCCAGAATTTGCTCAGGCGGTGGGAATTTCAGGAATCCGCCGACTGTTGCGCTGACCGGATGCAGGTCGCGGCCACCGACAACCTTGATGATTTCATTGCCGACTTTCATCATTTTCAGAGCGCGCTGGATTTCTTTTTTGTACTTTGGCAGCATCGAGAGCGCTGATTCATAGCCAAGGTAATCAGGCAGGGCAAGAAAATAAAGGTGCGTGGCATGGCTTCTGATGCGCTCCCCTATTGTCAAAAGCTTTCGCAGCGCCACAGTTTGTGGGCTCGGGGTCACGTCAAGTGCCCTTTCGATCGCAATTATGGCAGCCACTGTATGGGCGCAGCTGCATATTCCGCAGATCCGCGAGGAAATCTCGCTGGCCTCATAATAGTAATGCCCTTTCAGAATTCCCTCAAAATAGCGCGAGCCTTCGACTGAGCTCAGCTCGCATTTCTTGATTTGCATGCCATCGATTTGAAGCGCCAATGTTGCATGGCCCTCGATTTTTGTCAGATGGTTAAGGCTAATGGTTTCCGTCATTCAGCAGCGCCTCTGTTTCCTTTGAAATTTTCAAGCCTACAAAGCTCCTCATCCTGTTGTGGATAAATTTCTTGTCAAATCCTTTGCTTTCCAATAGCTTTACCATTGTCGGGATGTTTGCATCATCGGTGTGGCCCCTGCATCCCCAGCATTCAAAGCCTCCATTTATGCAGACTGCATTGCATCCGCCGCGCGTGATTGGGCCAAGGCATGGCCTCCCAATTTCCAGGAGGCAAAGGTTGTTGTTTCGCCTGCATTCAATGCAAACGGGGTTGTTGTATGCCTTTGGCTCCTTGCCTGCAACAATGTCCTTTATGAAAGTCAATATCTCCTTCTTGTCCGGCGGACAGCCGGGTATGGTGTAATCCACTTTGACATGCGCGTCAACCGGCGAAGGGTCCAGGTCTTCAATGCTTTTGTTTTTGGTATAAAGAAGGTGCTCATAGTTTTCCTTGAGGGTGAAATTTCTGTAGGCAGGGACACAGCCCGTATGTGCGCATGCCCCCAGGGCAACAAGGCATTTTGCCCTTTCCCTGAGCTTCTTGGCCACTTCCAGGTCTGCAACTGACGCTACAAGTCCCTCCAGAAACACAAAGTCAAACTCCTGGTCTATGTTCTTTTCCCTGACAAATGGAAAGGCAGTCACATCAATTATCTCGAACAGGTCCAGGATTTCATCCTCATTGAAAAGCACGCTGAGCTGGCATCCTGCGCAGCTGGTAATTCCATAAAATCCTATTTTCAATTTTTGCTTTGGATTATTTTCTTTTTTCATGGTTTCGCTCAGCAGGCATTTTGCCTAGTCATTTGTAAATTTATTTACCCGGTCATACCTGAAAACCGGCCCGTCCATGCAGGTGAATTTGCCGCGGATCATGCAATGGCAGCACTTGCCAATTGCGCAGTACATCAGGCGCTCTGCGGATATGAAAATCTGGTCGTCATGGAAGCCCTTTGACTTGAGGATGTCAATAACGAACTTCATCATGATTGGCGGGCCGCAGATGAAGGCAACAGTCTGATTGGGGGATACATCCTGCTTTTTCAGCACATCAGTCACAAAGCCAACAGGCCCGGTATAGCATGCTGCGACATCGCCTTTGTACGGGTCATTGTCAACACTTACAACCACGTTATACTTGCTTGCCCACTTGGCCGATTCCCTTTTGAAAAGAATATCATCGGGGCTCCTGAAGCCAAATACCAAATGCACATCCTTGTAGCTTTTCCGGTTATGCTCAAGATATTCAATAATCCCTTTCAGAGGTGCAACGCCACACCCGCCGCCGACCAGAAGGATGCTATTGCCTTCCAGCAATTTCATGGGATATCCCGTGCCATAAGGCCCCCTGATAAACACCCGGTCTCCTGCCTGCAATTTAGCCAATGCCCTTGTCATGTTGCCGACTTCGCGGACATTGAGCTTCAAGTCCTCTCCTTCATGGGAGCAAATGGAGATGGGACATTCCCCGATGCCGGGCAGGCTTATTTGGACAAACTGCCCGGGGCCATGCCGAATCTTAATGTCAAGTGTCAATGTGAAATTGTCGTGGGATTCCCTGAAGGTTTCAGCTACTTTGGCAGCAATCGGGATGTAAGGGTTTTCATTTATTGCTGTTGTGAATTGCTCAGTCCGGCTTTGCTGGTTTTTTGGTGCCATTCTTAGGGGTCTTTTTTGGTCTGGCCATTCAAAATGGGTTTTATTAGTATGCAGTTATATGCAATTAAAATGTCATTTCATCTCATTGATTATTTTTACAAAATCAATCTTGGTCGGGCATGCTGTTATGCATCTTCCGCAGCCAACGCATAAGTCAATGCCGTGCTGTTCCCTGAAATACTCCAGCTGGTGATAGATGCGGTGCTTAAACCTGTCCTCCCGCTTGTCCCTGAATACATGGCCGCCTGCAACCTTGGTAAATTCCTTCACCTGGCATGATGACCATGTTCTTTCCCGCTTTGATTTTTTTGGGTCTTTTAACTCCGTCTGGTCGTGCACCTCAAAGCAGTAGCAGGTCGGGCAAAGGCTTGTGCATGCTCCGCAGCTTATGCACATGTCCACTCCCTTTTTCCAGTCCGGGTGGTCGTACAGTTCAGAAATATCCTTGTTGAGCAGCCGGTCCGTGCCCTCAATTTTCTTGTCAGACTCGGTAATGCTGTAATTGCTTGGCTTGAACATTTTTTTTGACTTCGCAATCACTGCTTCGCCTTTTTCACTGCCAGTCTCGGCCAGGTAGCAGCGCCCCCTGTCAAAGAACATGATGTCAAAGAAATCCTTTAGGTCCATGCTGCCGCAGAAGCAGTAGATGCTTGGCGCTTCGTTGCAGTGATAGCCTAAAAGCAGGGCTCCATCGCGCTGCGCTTTGTAATATGGGTCAGGGGTATTTGACAGGAATGCCCTGTCCTGGTGCATTATGGCGTTCAGGTCGCATCTTCTCAGCCCAAAAAAAGCCCTTTTCTTTGGAGCATCAAGCTTTACTTCAATTTTCCCGCCATTAAAAGTGAACAGTGTTTCCTGCTTCCTGAAAAAAAATTCTTTGACTGGAAAAAATGAATTTTCTGCAAGGTGGATGAGAGAGATGTCCTTTATTGGCTGAAATCTTACAAGGTCAGTCTTAACAGGGGCTATAAGCTCATAGTTTTTCATAATATCCTGCAAGAACCTGCTGAAATCTGCCTTGGTTATTTCAAAGACTGGCATGTGGCCTCTTTTTCCCTTTATGTTGTATACAAATATCTATAAGAAGGTATTTAACATTCAGCATTATAAATGTTTTTATTGGTTATTAAGCAGCATGTGCTCAGTTGAAAATAGTGTCAGCATCAAGTTGCGCAGTGCTCCTCGCATAGGCATGTCAATGCCGGAGGGGGTCGTCCCTAAGCCGGCCTCAGTTCGCACGGAAGCCGGGGAGACATTCCTTTGGAAGTCTCCCGAACCGCATTTTAATCAGCATGGAGTTCAGGGGATTGAGTGTAACGAAAATCCCCTCAAGGCTAATTTCGTCGTCAAGGGGCGAAACCGTTGCGGGGATACGACATCATTCATAAATCATAAAGCACGAAGCCGATGCTGACCGAGCGAACTTTGTGAGCGAGATTTTCAACTGGGCTTAAGCAGCATGGCCAGGGATGCATAATAAAGAGGCAGGCCAGTGCAAAGCTTATTATAATATCAGCCGCCAGAAGTAGTTAGTAGTAGGATATTGTGATATTATAGGGGGGATTTTGACTTATGATAGGCACGGCAAGCGAAAAGGTCCCGGGCGGAAAATTGGTTAGGGTAAAGCTTAATTTTGACAATGGCAAAATATTCTCAGCTGCAATAACAGGGGATTTCTTCATACATCCTGAAGATAAAATCAATGAGCTGGAGGAAATTTTCATTGGAAAAAGCATTTTCTTCGAAAAAGCAGACATGCTCAAGCTTCTTGAGGGCATTGTTGAAAAGCATGACATGAAGCTTGTGGGAATCACGCCAGAATATATTGTTAAAATTGCCAAGGATGCAATTGCAGCAGGCACAGAAAAGAGCATGCAGGATGAGGCAGAAAAAAAGAAAAAGGAAAACAGTTGAGACAGGATAATTCACCAAAGTAAAATACCAGGGTAATTCATAGGGGGGTTTTAGTATGGCAAAATGGAGAATGCTTAGGCTTCAGGCAAATGATGCTTTTATTAACATGGCTTTGGATGAGGCTATCTCCAAGTCCGTTGCTGAGAGCAAATCCGTGCCAACCATTAGATTTTACACCTGGGAGCCAAGTGCTGTGAGCATAGGCTTTTTCCAGGGTATTCATGAAGAGGTCAACCTCAATAAGTGCAGGGAGCTTGGAGTGGATGTTGTCAGGCGCAGGACAGGCGGAGGCGCTGTATACCATGATTCCAGTGGAGAAATAACCTACAGCGTAATTGCGCCTGAAAAGATGATGCCAAAGGGCATCACTGAATCCTATCACCTTATTTGCGGATGGATTGTTAAATCCCTGGACTTGTTGGGAATAAAAAGCGAATTCAAGCCGATAAATGACATTATAACTGACTTTAAGAAAATCTCAGGCAATGCACAGACGCGAAGGGACGGCATTTTGCTCCAGCATGGAACAATTTTATATGACCTTGATGTGGAAAAGATGTTTTCCATGCTTAAGGTCGGCCAGGAAAAGATTTCCGACAAGATGATTGCTGATGTGAAGCAGAGGGTCACCTCGGTCCTGCAGCAAAAGAATATTCCCATTGAAGAGCTGTATGATGCTCTTGTGCATGGCTTTGGCGATGGCAAGGACTTTGATTTTGCCGGGCTGACCGAAGAGGAGATGATTCAAGCTTCACTGCTTGCCGAGTCGAGATACAAGACAGAAGAGTGGAATTTTATGAGATAGTTCTTTTTGCTTCTTTTTCTTGCCAAGAAAAAGAAGTTATCCCCCTGCCCCCACGGCCCTTGCACTCCCGCTCCCCCTGGCCTAGCAAAATGCCCCAAAGAAACTCAGCCAAGCAAAACCATTACTTCTTCTTTTCCACAAAATCCACGCATTTGCCGAGCATTAAGTCTGCTGCCTGGCCGAGCGCTTCAGACAGGGTCGGATGCGGGTGCACTGTAGAGCTGATTTCCTCAAGCCCTGCGCCCAGCCTCAATGCCAGGGATGATTCTCCTATCAGGTTGGAGGCTTCGGGCCCGACAATGTGAAATCCCAGTATCTTGCTCGTTTTCGCATCAGCCACAATCTTGACAAATCCGGCTGTGTCATTCATGGTAAATGCCCTGCCTAGTGCACTGAACGGGAATTTTGAAACCTTGACTTCTATTCCCTGCGTCTTGGCATCTGTTTCAGATAGGCCAACCATTGCAATTTCAGGATCTGAGAATATGACAGCAGGGATGGTAACGGTTTCTTTTTCCTTTCTGGCGCCAGCCACAATCTCCGCGCACATTTTTCCTTCCATAAATGCCTTGTGCGCCAGCATTGGATTGCCTATCAGGTCCCCGATTGCATAAATGCTGCTTTCCGTTGTCTGGAACCTTTCATTTACCTTGATAAACCCTTTTTGGTCAAGCTCAACTTTGACCGATTCCAGGCCAATGCCATGAGTGAGGGGCTTCCTCCCTATTGCAATGAAGACTTTGTCAGCCTCCACTTCAGATTCATTATTGCTGGCCAAATCCTTGAGCCTCAGCTTGACATTTGGCCCGGTTTTGTCCATGCCCTGCACAGCCGTGTTGGGAATGACAGTTATCCCAAGCATTGACTTCCTGTGCTTGACCACATCAACAATATCCCTGTCAGTCTGCATCAGCAGGTCAGGGTACCTCTCAACAATTGTCACCTTGCTTCCTGCCTTGGCAAAAAAAGTTCCAATCTCTATCCCGATGTAGCCTCCGCCAATAACAACAACATTTTTTGGGGCCTCCTGCAGTTCCAGGGCATGGTTGGATGATATTATTTTTTCACCGTCAAAGTCTATTCCCGGAAAGGCAATCGGCGTTGAGCCAGTTGCCAGGATTGCCTGCTGGAAATCAATTTCAATTTCCTCATTAGTCATCTTGGCCATTGCTGAATTAGCAGAAAGCAGTGAGCCTGTTCCCTGGATGACCTCAATGTTATGCACTTTGCAAAGGTATTCCACGCCATTTCTCAGTTTTGCCACAACGCTGTTTTTCCATGCCTGGACTTTTGAGAGGTCAAGGTTTACAGACCCGACACCTATTCCCATTTTGCCGGCATCTTTTATTTTGTGGTAGAAATCTGCTGCATGTATCAATGCCTTTGAAGGTATGCAGCCAATGTTCAGGCATGTGCCTCCAAGCCATTGCTTTTCAATCAGGATAACTTTTTTTCCGAGCTGTGCAAGCCTGATCGCTGCAACATAGCCGCCTGGCCCGCCGCCGATAACAAGAACATCGCAACTTTTTTTGGCTGTCATTTTAATCACTGCAATTCCAACAGTCTATTTGAGGCACAGAACATCATGAGCCCTCCACCAGTATCAGGTCAGGGTCTTCCAGATGCCTTATTATGTCGTTCATGAATCTTGCGGCTTCAGCCCCGTCAACCACCCTGTGGTCGAAAGTCAGGGACAGGGGAAGCACTTTCCTTATTTCCACTTTCCCGTCAATTGCCAGGGGCTTGTCCATCATTTTCCCAAGGCCGAGAATAGCTGCCTCAGGATGGTTCAGGATTGGCGTAAAATGTGTTCCTCCAATAGCGCCCACATTTGTTATGGTAAAGCTGCTGCCTTTCATGTCACTTAATCCCAATTTCCTGTCTTTTGCCAAAGTTGCCAGCTGGACAATCTCAGAAGCAAGCTCCAATATGGGCTTTGTATCTGCCTTCTTTAGTACAGCAACCAGAAGCCCGTCCGGCGTGTCAACAGCTATTCCAATGTTGTAATATTTTTTGATTATGATTTCCTCTTTTTCTTCGTTGAGCTCTGAATTCAAAAGAGGGTGCATCTTCAGGGCTGAAATTGCAGCCTTGATTATAAACGGCAGGTATGTAAGCTTCACTCCCTTTTCCTGTGCGTTCTTTTTTTCCTTTTCACGGATTTCATGCAAGACTGTTATATCGGCCTCGTCCATGTGCGTCACTTGTGGAGCTGTAAAAGATGATTCAACCATCTTATGGGCAATAGCCTTCCTTATGCTGCTCATCGGGGTTGGCTCGATAAAGCCATAGAAGTCGTACTTCCTCAACTCATCAGGCAGTGCCTTTTCTGTTGAAAATGCTTTAGGCTGGCTGGGTTCGCCGGCAGCTGCCCTGATATCCTCTGATGTAATCCTGCCGCCTGGCCCTGTTCCCTGGATTTCCTCGATATGGACATTGAGGTCCTTGGCAAGTTTCTTGACAGCCAGCGTTGCAATGACTGCCTTCCTTGCCTGGGCTGCTTTTTCAGGCCCTGCTGGCCTTGGTGAAACATCTTTTGCCTCTTCGAGAAAGCCAACTACTGACCCTGCTTTTTCAGCAGCTGTTTGCTCATGCTGTGGCTCGCGCGCCTCTTGTTTAGGAGGCTGCTCCTGTCTTGCAGGCGCGGCCTGCCTGGACTCTGCAGTGGCTGGAGCAGCCGGCCCTGTTCCGTCATCAAAGGTCACCAGAACATTGCCCACCAGGATTGTCTCTCCTTCCTTGGCATGGAGCTTGGAAACTTTGCCTGGCTTAGGCGCCGGAATTTCCACAATGGCCTTGTCAGTCTCGACTTCTGCCAAGGGCTGGTCCTGCTTTACAGATTCGCCCTCTTTTACTTTCCAGGCTACAAGCTTGCCTTCAGTAATGCCCTCTCCCACATCCGGAAACTTGAATTCATATGCCATTAAAAGATACACCCTGTGCTCCCGAGAAATGTGGCACAATTTTCCAGCTCTGTGCTGGCAAACGGATATTCATGTCATATGTGTCATATAGGTCATATATGCCATATACATGTGGCTTAAAAGTTCATGACTTTTTCTATGCCCGCCACAACCCGGTTTATGTCAGGAAAATAATGGGTCTCCATCTGCAAAAATGGGACTGGGATATCAAAAGAGGCAACCCTCTCCACAGGCGCCTCCAGATTAAGCATGGCCTTTTCATTTATTAATGCTGTGATTTCAGCGCCCATTCCAAGTGTTTTCGGGGCCTCATGCACAACAACGCACCTTCCTGTTTTCTTGACTGAATTGATGATAGTATCCTCATCAAGTGGGGACAGGGTGCGCAGGTCAATTACCTCAATGCTGTATTTTGATTTAAGCAGCTCGAAAGCCTGCAGGACTGTTTTCATCATGGCCCCATAGCTGATGACTGTGATGTCTGAGCCTTCGTGTGCAACATTTGCCTTGCCGAGCGGGATTGTATAATCCTCTTCCGGCACTTCTTCCTTGATTGCCCTGTAAACCCTTGAAGGTTCAAAGAAAATAACAGGGTCTGGGTCGCGGATGGCTGACGTCAAAAGGCCTTTGGCTTCATATGGCGATGAGGGGATAACAACCTTCAGGCCAGGAGTGTGCACAAAAATGCTTTCCATGCTTTCTGAATGATGCTCCAATGCCCTTATCCCGGCGCTGTAAGGGGTCCTGATGACCATTGGGCAGGTAAACCTCCCCCTGGTCCTGTTTCTGATTCTTGAGATATGGTCAATAATGTGGTCCATGCCTGAATAAACAAATCCTCCAAACTGGATTTCAGCAACAGGCTTCAGGCCGGCAACGGCCATGCCAAATGCAATGCTGATTATGCCCAGCTCGGCCAGAGGAGTGTCAACAACCCTTTTTTCACCGAATTCCTTTTGCAGGCCATCTGTCACGCGGAAAACGCCGCCATTCCTGCCAATGTCTTCGCCAATGAGAATAACGCTGTTGTCTCGTGCCAGCTCCTTTTTCAGGGTCAGGTTAATCGCCTGTACCATGTTCATTGTTTGGGTTGCCATTGTTTACTATTTTCTCCAGTTTTTGGCCTGTTTTGCATTAAGTGCCAAGTCACTTCTTTTGTGATTCCTTTTGTGTCTCCTTCTGTGACTCCATTTGCTTTAAGTATGCAAGCTGTTCCTTGAGTTGAGGAGGCATTTCAGCAAACACATAACTGAAAAGGTCGTCCACTGTTTGAGGGGTCACGCTTTCCATCTGTTTCACTGCGTCTTCAACCTTTTTTGATGCATTGGCTTCAACAGTATTTTGATATTCCTGGTTCCAGATTCCCTTGGATTCCATGTATTTCTTAAGCCTGTCAATCGGGTCTTTTTTTGTCCATTCCTCCACTTCCTCTTTTGAGCGGTAGCGTGACGCGTCATCAGATGTAGTATGGTCGGAAATCCTGTAGGTCACGCATTCGATAAATGTTGGGCCATTCCCTGCCCGTGCCCTTTCCAGGGCTTCTGCAGTTGCTGATAAGACCGCAAAGATGTCATTGCCGTCAACCTGGATTGATGGGACATTGTACGCAATGCCTTTTTGCGCAATTGTGGCTGACATGGTCTGCTTGTTTCGTGAAAGAGAAATGGCAAACTGGTTGTTCTGGCATATGAAAATCACAGGAAGCTGGAACACTGCCGCAAAGTTCATGGCCTCGTGGAAATCGCCCTTGGAAGTTGAGCCGTCCCCGAAATAGACCATGCTGGCCTGCTTTGTGCCCTTATACTTGAAAGCCCATGCTGCCCCTACTGCATGTGGTATCTGGCTGGCAATGGGAATGGCCACAGTAAAGTCATTTTCGCCTTCAGGAATATGCTGCCCTCTTTCATCTCCTGCCCAGTATTGCAGGAGCGTGGCTAATGGCATGCCGCGCACAATCATGGCCCCGCTTTCCCTGTAGCTCGGGAACATCCAGTCTTCCTTATGCAGCAGGGATGCTGTCCCGACCTGGGATGCTTCCTGCCCGTGGACCATTGCATAAGTCCCAAGCTTTCCCTGCCGCTGCAATGCCAGGCATTTCTTGTCAAAAGCCCTGATAGTGTGCATTTGCTCATAGAATTTTTTCAGGTCAGCGTCAGGTATGTTTGGCATTAGCTCTGTGTCTACATTGCCATTTTCATCCATTATCTGCAGATACTCGATGTCAAATGTATGTGTCACCTTTTTTGGCATTTTAACACCTGTCAAAAATTATGAACATTTATTATTTAAGCTTTCTGCTTTTGCAAAATATTCTTGATGAATAGCTCCCCGGCGCGGTAGCTGCTGCGCACAAAGGGTCCTGATGCGACAAAGGCAAAGCCAATTTCTTCGCCTTTCTGCCTGAAAAGCTCAAATTGCTCTGGCTTTACATATTCTGCCACGGGAATGTGCCAGCTGCTTGGCCTAAGGTATTGTCCAAATGTCACAATGGAAACCCCTATTGCCTTCAGGTCGTGCATGGCATCAATGACCTCATCTTCCTGCTCGCCCAGGCCAAGCATTATGGATGATTTTGTATGGATCGACAGGTCCGCTTTTTTGACATAGTCCAGGACATGCAGGCTTTGCTCATAATTCGCCCTTGGATCCCTGACTTTTCGCTGAAGCGACTTGACTGTCTCGATGTTGTGCGCTATTACGTCTGGCTTTGCGTCCACAATCATCTGTATCAATTCATCCTTGCCCCTGAAATCAGGGATTAGGACTTCAACGAGAACTCCTGGCGCATGCTCGCGCAACTGCCTGATGCACTCGGCAAAGTGGGATGCGCCCTGGTCCTTGATGTCGTCGCGGTCAACAGATGTTACAACAACATAATCAAGGTTCATTTTTGAAATTGCCAGCGCAAGGTTCCTTGGTTCGTTTATGTTCAGTGGAGGCGCAGGAAACGCTGTTTTGACAGCGCAAAACTTGCATGCCCTTGTGCAGGTATCGCCCATTACCATGAATGTTGCAGTCCCGCCGCTCCAGCATTCAGACATATTGGGGCAATGCGCTTCCTGGCATACAGTTGCAACCCCGCTTTGCGCGACAATATCCTTGATGTGCCCAAAAGTACCGGAGCTGGGTGGCCGTATTTTGAGCCATGGAGGCTTTTGCTGGATAGGTTCAATGCTTATTAGGTTTGGATCCATGCATAGTATACCATCTTACCATATATATAAAATATTTTATGTAGAACAGATTTCAATGGATTTCATGCATTAATTAAATGCTGTATCTAACTACAATATCCATAGTATCCAATTAGATTATCTTCTTTTTGCTCTCCTTGTCCGTGATGTGTATGACATTCACCGGGCATGCGTCCGCTGCTTCCTTGTTCGCCTGGAAATCTTTCTCATCAATTTCCTTTTCCTGCCAGGCATCCTCCCGAACAGGGGCATCAATTATGTCTGACTTGCCGTCATCATTCATTTCCCAGAAATCCGGGGCCACTGCTGCGCATGCCGCACAGCCAATGCAGTTTGGCCTGTCATGCTCCAATTTGAATTTTCCCATGCTAGATAGGTAGAATAAGGGCTTTTTAACCTTTTTCTAAAATGGCCAAGTGTATATCATCTGGACTTATTCACCCCTGTTCTCGGGCAATCCTGCAGAATAGGGCATTTGCTGCATAGGGGTGTGGGTGCTTTGCAAACAGCCCTGCCGTGCTCAATCAGTAAATATGCTGTATCCAGCCACCTGCTTCTGGGGATTATTCTCATGAGGTCCTGCTCAATTTTGACAGGATTGGCATTTTTTGTAACCCCCATCCTTTTGGACAGCCTGGCCACATGGGTGTCAACAGCAATCCCATCAATAATCCCGAATGCATTGCCAAGCACAACATTGGCTGTCTTTCTTGCCACGCCAGGGAGCTGGAGGATTTGTTCCATGGTATCAGGTACTTTTCCATTGAAATCCGAGATTATCATCTTGCATGCATTCCTGATGTTCTTTGCCTTGTTCCTGTAAAATCCAGTTGACCTTACGGCTTGTTCTAATTCCCTTATGTCTGCATTTGCAAATGCTTCAGCATCAGGAAATTCCCTGAATAACGAGGGAGTCACCATATTCACCCTTTTGTCAGTGCATTGTGCGGAAAGAATCACTGCCACAAGAAGCTGCAGAGGGCTGGAATAATTCAGCGCAATTTTCGCCCTAGGATAATTGCTTTCGAGCTTTCGAATAATTTTCGTGAATCTTTCTGCATTTTTCAGGTGGCCTGCGATTTTCTTGGAATTTGCGGATTTCATTTTTTTGTGGAAAAATTTACTCCCGGAAACCATCCGCCTGCAACCTCGATGTTTGCCCCGGTTATGTAAGATGAAGAGTCCGAAAGGATAAAAAGCAGGGCATTGATGATGTCATCATAGCCTGCATATTTTCCCATTGGCATCTCTTTTTTGGGCGGCAAAGAGACACTAGTTGGAAGCATGCCAGGGGATATCATGTTGATTGTTATCCCATACTTTGCATAGGATGTTGCAAGTGATTTTGAAAGGATCAGCAGGCCCGTCTTGGCAGCATAATATGGCGCGGTCATTTCACGCACCATTATTCTCTCGCAACCAACTGTCCCAAAGTTCACTATCCTGCCATATTTGTTCTTTTTCATTAGGGGAAAGGCCAGTTGCATGCATAGATAGGCTGTAAGGATGTTGTTGTGGAGCACATGATCCACTTCCTTCTCATCTGTCTCATCGATTTTTTTCCAGATAAAGTCACCGGCTGTATTGACTAAGATGTCGAGCCTGCCATAATTATTCCTTATCGCCTCAAACAATTCTTCAGCCTCTTCGCGTATCATTAGGTCAGCTCGCATCACGATTGATTTCGGGGATATTCGTTTTATTGACTGGAATAGTTTATTGGCCGAGTCGCTGCTAGTGTTGTAATGCAGAATCACCGAGGCACCCATGCCTGCCAGCTTCGCGGCTATTGCCGCCCCAATGCCCTTTCCGCTGCCAGTGACCAATGCAACCTTTCCTTTCAAGGCTGTTCCTTTCCCCGTGCCTTTCCCTGTAAAATCAATGTCCATGTTTATTTTCTTGCTCGTGCTCATATTTAATCCCCCGGCTAAGCATTATTATGCGAACTGCTTATTTTGTCAAGTATGGCTGAGATTTGGCGCGCGCCCTCCACCAGCCTCGGGCCTGGCCTGTTCAGGAAGGAGTCATCAATTGCAAATATCCTGTTATTCTTGAAGGCGGGTATCTTATTCCACAAAGGGCGCATGGCGACTTTTTTCAGGTCCATCCTCCTTCCAAACCCGCACCATGAGATAATTGCCAGATGCGGATTGAACTTTGCAATTTGGTCGACTTCAACCTCATAGCTTTTTTTCCCCTTGGCACAATATGATACAGCGCCTGAAATCTCAAGGAGTTCAGGCACCCAATTTCCCGAAACTGTGGGTGGCTTGTGCCATTCCTCGCAGTAGACCCTCAATTTTTGGCGTTTTCTGGATTTTTCTGCAATCGAATTCAGCCGCCGTTTCATTTCATCTACAAGCCCCGCTGCCCGTTCGCTTTTGCCAACTGCATCCCCGATGGTCAATATGCTTTCATAAACCTCATCCAGGGATCTCGGATCGACATGAATGACTTTTAATTTAGCCTTGTGCAGCCTTTCCACAATTTCAGATTGCAGGTAGTTGCTTGTGAAGACAAGGTCGGGCCTGGCCTTTTCCACTATTTCCGTCCTGATGTCAAGCCAACCTCCCACTTTCTTCTTGAACTTCGCATCATCCGGGTAATCGCAGAATCTTGTTACTGCCTCTATGTACTTCCCCATGCCTAATGCGAACAGGATTTCAGTATTCGACGGCGCCAATGACACAATTTTCATAATGACCACCAATGGAATGCATTGTGCAGACTTAATAGGCGGACATGGGCCAGGGTTTGATTCCATCCCTGAATGTGCTATGCTTCAAGGCCCAGGCTTTTGATAACAATTGTCTTATCAAATGGCTTGAGGTCATCATAGGCTTGGCCCATGCCAATGTATATTATGGGCTTGCCGGTAACAAAAGAAACCGAAAGGGCTGCCCCTCCCTTCTCATCAACATCTGCCTTGGTCAGGATAATTGCGTCGATCCCGACAGCCTGGTCAAATGTTTTGGATTGCTCTACCACATCATTGCCTGTCAGGGAATCACCCACGAAAATCTTTAGGTCAGGCTTGACAACGCGGATAATCTTCTTCATTTCATCCACAAGGTTTGTGTTGGAATGCTGCCTTCCGGCCGTGTCAATCAGTACGACATCCTTGCCTTTGGATTTTGCATGTTCAACAGCATCAAACGCAACAGCAGCAGGGTCTGCGCCATAGTCATGCTTGATCAGCTTGACATCCAGTTTTTTTGCATGCTCCTCAAGCTGATGGATGGCTGCTGCCCTGAAAGTGTCAGCAGCAGCAATAACAACTGATACATTATTTTTCTGCAGGACATGGCATAGTTTGGCTATTGAAGTCGTCTTGCCGGAGCCATTGACTCCGAAAAAACACACGATGTAAGGCTTTTTTGCCTTTATCCTGGAAAGCAAATCGATGTTCTCAACATTGAATAATTCGTCAACTGACTTTTCAAGGGATGAAACGATTATATCCCCTGCCTTGCCGAACTTAATTTTTGTGTTGACGAGGTTTTTTCGCAGGTCGTCCTTGATTTTCTCGATAACCTCAACTGCCACATTTGCTTCGAGCATGCCAACCTCCAGCTCCCAGAACAATTCCTCGAATTTTTCATCTGAAAGCGGCTTTGTGGTCACAGCCTCGGCAATTTTCTCAAAGAATCCTTTTTTTTCAGTAGCAGGCTCTGGCTCAGATTCTGGTTCAGGTTCTGGTTCAGGCTCGATTTCTTTGACAGCTTTATCAGTTATGGCCTCTGGTTCGGGCTCTTCCTTGGCCTCTTCCTTTTCTTCTTCCTTGGTTTCTATTTCTTTCCTTTCTTCCAGCTCAGCCTCTTCTGGCTTTTTTGCCTCCGGTTTTTCTTCATGCTTTTTTGGTGCTGGCTCGGCAACCTTTTCTTCCTTTTCTGCGATTTTTTCTTCTTTTTCCGGTTCCTTCCTGCCAGTAAAAGTTTCTTTTATGCGGGAGAAAAATGATTTTTTTTCAGCCGGCCCCTCTTCAGGCCGGGCCGGTTTAATCTCCTGTTTTGTCTCTCTTTTTATCTCCTGATTTATTCCCGGCTCGATTTCCTGCTTGGCAGGCTTTGCCCTATACTCAACCGGTTTTGGTTCAGGTTTTTTAGAAGGAATCTGTTTTGGCTTTGGCTCGGCAATTTTTTTCTTTTCAGCGGGCTTTTTTGCCTCAGCCTGTTTTTTTGCATCTGCGGGCTTTTTTTCAGCTGGCTTTTTTTCTTGCTTCGGCTCAGGTTTTATTTCTTCCCTGGGCTCGCCTTCTATGGTTTTCTTAAATTTGGAGATGGCGTTCTTCAGCTTGTCTTTTAAGAAATTGAACATTTTGCCTATTCTTCCCCTGATACCAGGGATTGAAGCTCCATTTCAAGGGCTTGCATGCGATCTGTGACCTTCTGCATCTCACCGATGAATTGCTGGCGGATGCTTTCAACCTCCCTGCTCTGCTTATCCAGGAGCCCCAGGGTTTCCTTGATTGTCTTGTCAACAACAACATTGCTGCCCACATTGACCAATATTTTCTTGCTGTCAGTGATAGTCCCTTTTACAAACATCCCGGGGGTGACAGGCATGAGGACTTCAGAGCCGTCCTTGACTTTCTGCAGGTCAGTTATGGCATCCTGCATGGATTTAAGCTCAAGTATTTGCGAATCAATGTTCTGCAGGCTTGCCTGCAATTGCTTGATTTTCTGCTCCTGAGTCTGAAATTCCAGGTATTTTTCCTGAAGCATTTGTTTGTTTTTTTCCATGGCTCTGATCAACTCTTAAGGCATGCCGGGCCCATGTCCTGCCAGTCAGTAATCCTTTGTATTAAGTGTTAGCTGCTTTTCAGATATGTGGCTCACAGACCCCTCAGTGTGGATATTCTTGATTGCTTCCCCGATAAGTGAAGCCACTGAAAGCACTGTAAGATTCTCAAATCGCGATTCCTCTGGAATTGGGATTGTGTTGGTGACAACAACCTCCTTCACAGGGGCGGCCTTAAGCCTGTCTATCGATGGAGGAGACAGCAAGGCATGGGTGGCTGTCAGGAATACGTCTTTTGCGCCAGCTTTTTTTATTGCCTTGGCGGCCTCACAAATTGTTCCCGCAGTGTCAATCATGTCATCGATAATAATTGCATTCCTGCCCTTTATCTCGCCAATCACATTTGTAATTTCAGCGGTGTTATGCGTAGGCCTCCTTTTGTCAAGTATGACCAGCGGGACCTGAAGCTCCTGTGCCAGCCTGCTTGCCCTTTTCACTCCGCCTGCATCCGGGCTGACAACGACCAGGTCTGTGAGTTTCAGCCTCCTGAAATGAGTCACAATGAGAGGCAATGCATAAAGATGGTCCACTGGAATGTCAAAGAAGCCCTGTACCTGCCCGCTGTGCAAATCAAGTGTGAGAACACGCTGGACGCCAGCTGCAACCAACAGGTTTGCCACAAGCTTTGCAGTGATAGGCTCCCTGGGATAGGCTTTTCTGTCCTGCCTGGCATAGCCATAGTAGGGGATTACTGCGGTAATTCTTCCGGCAGATGCCCTGCGAAATGCATCAATCATGATTGCCAGTTCAACCAGGTTATGGTTGACAGACTTGCAGGTTGGCTGGACAACAAAAATATCGCAGCCCCTGACGCTTTCGTCGATTTTGACATAAATTTCCCCGTCGGCAAAGGGCTTGACCGTTAGCTTGCCCATTGGCTCGCCAAGGTATGTGGCAATCTCAGAAGCCAACTCAGGATGGGCATTTCCCGAAAAAATTTTCAGTTCATGGATTTTTAACACCCCGCTGCCCGGCAGATGAAGCTGCCTTTTTTGCTCAAATTATTTTGCTAAACAAATGCCTTGCCGATGCTGCTGCATTGACTCTGGCTGCATGATTATCAGCTTCAGTGCCCGTATAGGTGAAACATTAGAAAAATGGGTCATTTATATAGCTTTATATATCCTGACCTCTGGATTCTGGCTCAGGATTTGTACCGGGCTCATCAATTTTGCCCATTTTCAGCGGGCTTTCTGGTTCACCAGTGGATTCAATTTTTGTTGGCTCTGTCTCCTGTGGCTCTTTGGTCGTATCATACCCTGCCTGTTTTTTTGATGGACCTTTTTTTCTTGTTGGCTTTTTATTGCCATTGCTTTCCGCTGGCTGCGCATTTTTGCCTTTCCTTTTCCCGGTTTTTTCTTCTTCCTCTTCTTCCAGCTCAATATCTGTCGGCCTGGCCATAGGCAAAGTGATCCATATTTCCCCGAAATGCTCCTTTTGCTCGAGGTCAATTTTCCGCTGGCTGGTAAGATGAAGCAATGGTATGAAGGTCATAACCCTGTCAAGCCTTTCATCAGATGGCACCAATTGGTTGAAATTCAGCCTGTCCTTGCCCTTTTTCTTGAAATAATTGTCAATCCTGTCAAATAGTTTTGTTATGATTACGCTGATGTCTACGTGATATTCAGGAAGGTGCACTTTTATTTCCGGAATTTCCCGCATGACCCTCCTGTGCTTCACTTCCAGGGCTTTTTGCAGGGCATTTACAAGGTCATAGACAGAAACCTTACGTTTCCTGGGCTGCGGAGTCCTGGGAATGAGCTTGAACTCCTCGCCCTCAGGCAGCTGCTGCTTTTGCTTTTGCTCCTCTTCCAAATCGCCATAGAACTGCTCCTCTGACATTTCCTCAGTGGCAATCAGAAGCTTGTCAAATTCGCTGAGGTCGTCCCTGACCAGCCTTACTGCCTTGATTTTCAGCAGGACAGCTGCAGCAAGGATAACCTTTCCGGAAATCCTGAAGTCCATCTCCTTGAGCTGCCTGACCATTTCCAGGAATTTTTCTGATATAACTGACAGGTCAATATCCCAGGGGTCCATCTGCTCTGTCTTGACAAGCTCATAGATCATGGTCTGCCACGTAACATCATCCTTGTCAAAGATAATTTCAAGTATTTTGTCCTGCATTTGCCTTGCCTGCTATAAGGCTGTGTCAGTTTGCTGCCTTATAAATTATCACTCTATCAGCCTGTAAAAGGTGTCATACTGCGCTTCCTCAATCAGGAGGGAAGTTGTGTAGGATTTGATGAGATTTGGAAACTTTGCCAGCAATTCCCTGAGCACGATGTCAAATTCCGGGATGGATTTTGCAGCAACGGTGATTATGTAGTGAAAATCGCCGGTCACCCTCGCGATATAGATTACATTCCTGTTATGGTGCAGGTAATTCCTGAATTTTTTTTCAGTTTCCTCATTGAAATTCTGGAGCTGCATGGTCACCCATGAATAGATAGGGTATCCCATCTTCAGGGTGTCGCAGACAGGGACAAACCCCTTGATGACTTTTTGGCCCACCAGTTTTCTAATCCTGTAATTCACGCTGTCCCGCGGGATTCCTGTTTTTTTGGATATGTCCTTTATCATGGCACGGCCGTTTTCCTCCAAAGCCCTTATGATTGCCCTGTCCTTTTTATCAAGCTTAAATTCCGCCATATTATACATATTAAACGTATAGATTATATAAATATTGCGTATTATAAGTAAAAATATTGAATAAAGTTCTTAAAGCCGTAAAATGAAACCCCACCAGAGGGCAAAATGAAGGTCAGGCTGGAAAATGACACTCGACGAAGCTGTGAGCAGGACAGAGAACTATGCAGAAGAAGGGTTGGCGCAGAAAATTGTTTCGGCAGGGAGAAGCGCCTTGTTTACTTTAGGCTCCAGCGTGTTGACTTATGCCACAATTGGCTTTACAGGGATCGGATACGGAAGCATGATAGCCATGGCAAGGTGGATAAGAAATGCGAGAAAAGGCGCATCAACAAAATTCCGTGAATTCCTGTCATACTATAACATTGGAAACCTGCTTGGCTTCCTTGATTATGGCGCGCTGTCGTACATTAACAGCCTGCCAGGCAGCACATTTCTGCAAAAAGTTTGGAAAGGGGTGCTGTTCAACCCAGTCTATACCTGGCTGTACAACACCATCTATCTTGGGATTAGGCATCTCAAAGACAGGCACAATACCATCTCAAATGCAGTTAGGAATATCATTCATGATAGGAGGGAAGTTTTTTCAGGAATGTTTCCCCACATTAGGAAAAATTGGTGGAGGTTTAACATGGACTCATTTTTGTATTCAGGCATCCCCAATTGGATAGCCGTGAATGCCTCGGACAATATCGCTGTCCAGAATACTTTAGGAGGAATAGCTGATGTGGGTTATGCTGCTGTTGCAAGCAAATATTAATAAAAGGTCGGAGTTTCATGGGTGCATGGGCCCGTGGTCTAGTCCGGTATGACGTCTCCTTTACAAGCACGGCGAAGCGGGGTTCCCGGCATCGCAAGGCTGAGAACGGAGAAGGTCACCAGTTCAAATCTGGTCGGGCCCATTTACATTTTTTTGAGTCGTACAGTGATAATTTGACTTAGATGAAACAGATGGAAAAAATCCAGGAAGATAACTCAGGGTTTCAACTGAAGTTTTTCATATTGATTTCACTTGCAATTGTTTTTGCCATACTAGGCTCGCTGGCTATTTCTCATATTATCAGTAGGATTTTCAGTTTACCAGAGGGCATTATGTTGTACCTGGTGTTTATTGTATTAGTGACTATTTTTACGCCGGTTTTGTTGGGCGCGTTATGCTTTAAATTTATTTTCAGGAGACGGGTGCATAGGTTAGCTGATTATTACAAAGAAGGTATTTTTATTTTAAAATGTGCATGCATTCGTGATGGCTATGAAATGATAGTTGGGCGCGTAAATTCAAAATATGCGGAAAAGGAGACAGATAAGAATGCCTGAAAATTTCAGCAAGCCATTATTTGAGTTTGTTTTATATTGGGCTCTGTAGAAAGTCTTAAATAAAAACAGCCCCTCATCAGGGCGTTAGCCCTGAGTTGGGGCAGGGCAGAGGTGCGACTCTGCCATGGAAAAGGAAA
>Ga0209541_10000324_pt1 | contig 93903 bp, 106 predicted proteins | sample RifCSPlowO2_01_FD_184027 | JGI IMG/M metagenome (GOLD analysis project Ga0209541, IMG submission 184027) | Groundwater microbial communities from Rifle, Colorado - Rifle CSP2_plank lowO2_0.1 (SPAdes) (version 2) | ecosystem: Environmental > Aquatic > Deep subsurface > Groundwater | place... | reverse complement strand
TGACAGATTAGCGCGCAATTCTGTTGACGGTGGACGCACCATTTATCTTTTGGATTGCGGGCATTTGGCGATGTTGAAATTTCCCACATTTTGGATGGAAAATACCTCGCAGGGAAAGTTCATGCTCAACATCGCCTTTGGGCAAAGCAAATACTATGTGGATTCTCTTTCCGAAAACACAAAAAGAGGATTGCGCCAAAAAGTGAAACGAGGTGAATATCCAAGCCTTGCGCCGGTTGGATACATAAATGATTCTCGCAATAAAACTGTGGTGGTGGATAAAAAGCAAGCTCCGGTTGTTCGCAAGGCTTTTGAGCTATACGCGCAAGGCGATCAAAGACTGGAAGATATTGGAGAATTTTTGGCGCAACACAAATTAGTTTCAAGAAGCGGAAAGAGAATCCACATCTCAAGAGCGACTTTTATCCTCTCAAATCCTTTCTACACTGGATTATTTCGCTATGCAGGCGAAATCTACGAGGGCAAGCACGAGCCAATCATCGCAAAAAAACTTTTTGATAAAGTCCAAGAGGTATTGAAGCAGAGAGGAAGGCCGCGACATAAATCTAAAATAGAGCCGCAAGTATTTTGCGGATTATTGCGTTGCGGCACTTGCGGCATGATGATAACTGGCGAATACAGGGTGAAGACCCAGAAAAATGGCACGCAACATTTCTATACTTATTATCACTGCACCAAGAAACGCAAAAACTTTAAGTGCCCCGAACCCTGTATTCGCCAAGAGGAACTGGACAAGCAAATTTCCTCTCTGCTTCAAAAAGTTTCTTTGCGACCAGATTGGGCGGAAAAACTAAACGCAAGATTGGAAAAAGATAAATCAAAGTCCGCCCAATCCGTTTCTGCTTTTGTTCAAGCAAACCAAGAGAAAATCAAAGTCATTACCGCCAAACTTCAGCGACTTCTTGATGGCTATTTAGAACAAGACATAGACCGCGATATTTACCTAACTGAAAAAGCAAAACTCCTTTCCGAAAAGAAGTCGCTGGAAGAGCAAATGACTAATCTTGAACAAAAGCAGAATGGTTGGCTCGAACCGATGCGAGAATGGATAAAAGTCGCTTCAACTCTTGATAAAACCGCAAGGGATAGCAACCTTTTCAATAAAAAGGTTGCTGCTGAACAAGTGTTCGGCTCGAACCTCGTCTTGGCGGGCGGGCAAGCGGGCTTCAGGACTTCAGAAAGCGGCGCAGTTGCGCCGCAAAACCAATGGGCGGCACTTTGTGCCGCCCACCAATTCGTTGGTCAAAAATCGGAAAGTCTAATTCTGGAGCGGGATACGAGGATCGAACTCGTGTAACTTGCTTGGGAAGCAAGAGCATTACCACTATGCTAATCCCGCGACCAAATGATTCTAAACCATTCCCTCACCTTTGATAAGAACGGATTTTTATTTTGTTTTTCCTGATTCGTCTCATTTTGCTCATCTTCTTTTCTATATATGAATACTACCTCTTCCCCTTCTTTCTTAAGATTTAATCTCAAGCGAGCTTGTTTCTCCAAATAGCTTTCGGTATTCAAATATTCTAATAATCCTTTTTGTCGCTCTTCTTCCTTCTTTAAATTATCAATCTGGCTATTAATATCGCCAAGCTGTTTTTCAATTTCAACTTTTTGCAGGAATCCTTTAAGCACTAACCAAGACAAAAATCCGACGGCCATTATTAAAACCAAAGTAAAAATTAGTTGACGATTAAACCTCACTTAATGTATTATATGGCAGAATCAATGTTTTTTGCTAATAAAAAACTATTAAGAATTCTGACTATCATTATTGCAATTATGGTGGCTTTCAGTATGATCGCCTTCTATAGTCTTCTTTTATTCTAATCTAACACAAATCAGTATGCCAAAAGGAAAACAGATCCAATCGGTAAAAGGTATGCATGATATTCTTCCGGACCAGTGGCCTTCCCGAGATTTTATTTTCAAGAAAGCCAAAACAATTTTAGAAGATTACGACTTCGAAAGAATTGAAACACCGGTCCTAGAAGAGACTGAACTTTTTGAAAGAGCTGTTGGCGAAGGCACAGATATCGTTGAAAAAGAAATGTATTCTTTTAAAACCAAGGGCGGCGACAATGTCACCATGCGGCCTGAAGGAACCGCGCCGATTGTCCGGGCCTATATCGAGCACGGAATGAGATCTCTGCCTCAGCCGGTCAAATTATACTATCTTGAACCGATGTTCCGACACGAACAGCCCCAAGCCGGCCGAACTAGAGAACACTGGCAAATCGGCACAGAAGTTATTGGAGAAGCTGGTTTTTCGGCTGATGCCGAACTCATTTTTATTCTTTGGAAAATTTTTGAAGAACTGGATTTAAAAAATCACATAACCCTGCAAATAAACAGTGTCGGCGATTCAAACTGTCGGCCAGACTACAAAAAAGCCCTAAAAGATTATTACAAAAACAAATTTAAAAAAATATGTTCGGCATGTAAAACGAGATGTAAGAAAAATGTTTTGATGATGCTTGATTGTAAACAACCAGAATGTCGCGAAATAGCCCTGAAAGCGCCCCAAATTTTCGATTTTCTGGATGATGAATGCAAAACTCACTTCAAGAATATTCTTGAATTTTTAGAAGAAGCAAAAGTTCCTTACATGGTAAATCCATTTTTAATGAGGAGTTTTGGCTATTCAACCAGAACAATTTTCGAGATCTGGCCAGATGAAGAAGAAAATCAACAGGCTCTGGCCGGAGGTGAAAGATACGATAAATTAGTGGAAACACTCGGTGGCCAAAAAACGGAAGCCGCTGGTTGGGGCATCGGCATTGGAAGAGTTGTAGAATTTTTGAAAAAGAAAGAAATTAAAATCCCTAAAGCAAAAACGGAACCAAAAATATTTTTGGCCCAGCTCGGCGAGTTAGCCAAAAAAAGAAGCTTGATTATGTTTGAACATTTCCGCAAAGCCGGCATTCCTTTAAAAGCATCTTTTAGCCGAGACAGCATTAAATCCCAGTTAAGGATAGCCAATAAGCTTGGCGTCAGATTTACTTTGATTTTGGGTCAGCGGGAAGCGCTTGATGGAAGCATTATTCTGCGAGACATGGAATCATCGGTTCAGGAAACTATCCCGCTTGAAGGAATAGTTGACACAGTTAAAAAAAGGTTAAAAGAAAAATTATGATCTCAGATGTTTTCTGTAAAATTATCAAAGGAGAACTAAAATCTGACGCCGTTTACAAAGACGATGATTTTCTGGTAATTAAAGATATAAATCCCCAGGCTCCGGTTCATCTTCTGATAATTCCGGTCAAACATCATTTTTCGCTTGAAGATTTTATGGAGGAAGGGAATCTAGAACTGCTTGGCAAAGCGCTTATCATAGCCCACAAAGTCGCTCACCAAGTCGGTATTGCCGAAAAGGGATATCGTTTGATAATGAATGAAGGCGAGTATGGAGGAAAGCTGGTTCCGCATCTCCATTTTCATTTATTGGGAGGAAAAAGACTGGGACCAAAAATTGTGAAATAAAAAATATGGCGGAAGTTTATCGAAAACCAAGGGAAACAATACCGTCTCTAATCAGGCGATTTTCTCGTTCGGTTCAAGCCGGCAAAATTTTAGAAAAAGCAAAAGGCAAATTACATCGGCAGAAAAAACCTTCCGAAAGGCAAATTAAGCAAAGAGCTATAATGAGAGAAGCTTTAAAGGAACTCCGAAGAAGACTTGAAAAACAAGGGAAATATACCGACGATCTCTTCCATCGGGAAAAGAAAAAAATCAAAGAAAAGTTCGGGTTTTAGCAAATTGAATTTTGCTAAAACGGGTATTTTAGGCAAGCGTATCGGCTTGCCGTAAAAATGCCCAAGCGTTTGCCCATAAAGGCAAACATATACTCGCAAAGCGAGTATATTTAATACACCGCATAAAATTTGATATTGCGAGCACAAGCTTTCTATTGTATCTTTTGAATAAGTGATGCTTCTTAAAGAAAAACTTCAACAGGATTTAAATTCGGCCCTGAAAAATCGTGAGAATTTAAAACGCATTGTTTTAGGTTCCCTGCTCTCCGCCATCCATAACAAAGAAATAGAAAAAAGAACCGTTGAAACAAAGAAAATGCCAAGCGCCAACGTTGAAGAATTGGAAAAAGCCTCGAAAATGGCCGACGAAGAAATAATTAAAGTCATCAAGTCTGAAATAAAAAAAAGAAAACAGGCGATTGAGCTTTACGAAAAAGGCGAACGGAAAGAACTGGCTCAAAAAGAAAAAGATGAAATAGAAATTTTGCTTAACTACGCGCCGGAACTGAAACAATAAAATGAAAAAAAACATTGTTGCCGGAATAGACATCGGCAACTCGGCAGTCAAGACAATCATTGCTGAATTTAAGGAAGGCTCAGCAAGGCCCCAGATTTTAGGCACCGGCTTAAGCTCATCTAACGGCTTAAGGCGCGGAGTAGTTATTGATATGACCGAAGCGGTTGAAGACTTAAAAAGATCAGTTGCTCAAGCAGAAAATTCTGCCGGAGTCAGAATCAAAAAAGCTTATGCCTCAATTTCCGGCCCTCATATCAGAAGCCAGGTATCCCGCGGGGTAATTGCTGTATCGCGGGCCGACAACGAAATATCGGAAAACGACATCCAAAGAGTTTTAGAGGCGGCTTCGACCATAAGCTTGCCGCCGAACCGCGAAATAATCCACCGAATCCCAAAAAAATTCATTGTTGACGGCCAGGAGTTTTTCAAAAATCCGGTGGGAATGACCGGAATCCGTTTGGAGGCGGATGTAATAATAGTTGATGCTCTAACACCATATCTAAAAAGCTTGGCCAAAGTAATAAACGAAAATGAAATCGAGGTAACTGAATTTATCTATTCCCCTCTCGCTTCGGCTAAAGCCGTTTTAAATAAAAAAACTAGAGAACATGGCGCGGCTTCTTTGGATTTTGGCGGAGGCCTTTGCCATTTAGCTGTTTTTGACGAAGGCGAGCTCATCCATACCGCTTCTTTGCCGCTTGGCTCAAAAAACATAACTAATGACTTGGCTATTGCCATAAAGACATCTTTGGATAATGCCGAAATGGTAAAACTTGAATATGGCTTTGTGGGGGATACTTCGGGCGGTAAAAAAGAGAATATCGATTTATCTAAAATAACCGATGAAGAAATGATTATTCCGAAAAAAATTATAGGCGAAGTTATAAACGACCGGACTACAGAAATAGTTGATATGGTCTCCGGCGAACTTAAAAAAATAAATCGCCTTAATTTACTGCCGGGCGGCATCTTGCTTTGCGGCGGCGGAGCAAAGCTTACCGGTTTTACGGAATACATCAAAGAAAAACTAAAACTACCGGCCAAAAAATTTTCTTCTTACGATTTTGAAGGCGTAGTCAATAAAATCGACGACCCGACTTTCGCCTGCGCCGCTGGACTGGTGCTTTGGGGATTTGAAAAAGAATTCAGCCAAAAAGAAAAAGGAATTTTTGAAAATTTCGGTTCGCATAAGACTTTCAAAAAACTCAAAGACTGGTTTAGGATATTTTTGCCCTAAATCAAACTCATTTCCAAAGTATTGACTCCCATCTCCCCCTATGATAAGTAGTATCCAATTAAGTTTTCGGATTTAAACCGTTTAACTAATCAGCTAATCAACTAAAATGGCTCAAATTAAACCTCCATTTGAAACTTTCGCCAGAATAAAAGTTGTCGGAGTCGGCGGAAGTGGCGGAAAAGCAATCCAGAGAATGATGACCGAAAAAATTCACGGGGTTGAATTCATCGGGATAAATACCGATGCCCAAGATCTCCATGCTTCCAATGCCCCGATAAAAATCCACATCGGCAAAAATTTAACCAAAGGCCTGGGCGCCGGGATGAATCCTGAAGTCGGCCGCCAAGCCGCCGAAGAAACTCGGGACGAAATCCAAGATGCAATTAAGGGCTCGGATATGGTTTTCATAACTTTCGGTTTGGGAGGCGGAACTGGTACCGGAGCCGGCCCGATTATCGCTGAAGTGGCAAAAAATGCCGGCATTCTTACTGTCGGCGTTGTTACTAAGCCTTTTTCTTTTGAAGGAGCCCAAAGAGCAAGACTGGCTGAAGAAGGTTGGAATAAACTAAAAGACAGAGTTGACGCCTTGATCAGTATCCCAAATGACAGACTGCTTTCAATAATTGAACGTAAGACCGGCTTAATTGACGCTTTTAAAATAGTTGACGATGTTTTGCGCCAAGGCGTTCAAGGAATCTCTGATTTGATTACTGTGCCGGGAGTGGTAAATGTTGATTTCGCCGATGTTCAAGCCATTATGCAAAATGCCGGTTCTGCTTTAATGGGAATCGGCCGGGCCACCGGCGAAGATCGAGCCGTCGAAGCAGCCAAAGCCGCCATTAACTCTCCCCTGCTTGAAGTTTCGATTGATGGAGCCAAAGGAGTTTTATTTAATGTTACCGGCGGACCGGATCTCACAATGTCTGAAATCAATGACGCCGCAAAAATAATTACTGAATCGATTGATCCAGAAGCAAGAGTAATTTTCGGCGCCACCCAAGACAACAACCTCAAAAAAGGCGAGATAAAAGTAACTGTCATTGCCACAGGGTTTTCAAGCGAGTCCCAATTTGGCAAAAAAGTTTCAAGTTTCGGGATATTCAACAAAGAAACCAATGGAGAACCAAGAGAACAAAGAGAACAAAACAAAAAAAAATTTATTGATGATCTGGAAAAAGAAGAAGACCAATACGATATCCCCGCGTTTATAAGGAAGAAAATGAAATGAAAGCCTGAATCGGCAATACCCAATTTCTTCTAGTGAGCCTCTTCTTGGAAATGGCTCGCTACTTTGCTCGAGTTGCCGATAAGTAGGGTGTGTCCACCCATTCTCGCGGTCGCCAACCGTGGGCTTTTTTGTTTTTTGTAAAACTGATTTAATTGAAGCGAGAGTTTGGTATAGAATATGATCATTATCTTTACCGGCAACGGAAAAGGGAAAACAACTGCTTCACTTGGACAAGCGGTGCGAAGTTTAGGTGAAGGGAAAAAAGCAATAATGATCCAATTTGTAAAAGGCCCTTGGAAATCTGGAGAAGATTTTTTCTTCAAACAAAATCCAAAATTCGAAATAATAAAAGGCGGAAAGGGCTTTGTCGGCATCATGAACGACCGGCTGCCCTTCTCAATTCACAAAAAAACAGCCCAAGCGACTCTAAAAACAGCCGAGAAAAAGATTTTAAGCAAAAAATATGACCTAATAATTCTTGATGAGATTAATGTTGCGGTCGGATTAAAATTAATCTCTGAGAAAAATGTTCTAAAAGTCCTTAAGAAACTCCCACAAGGCATCGATATCATCTTAACCGGACGCAATGCTCCAAAAAAGTTCATTGATCTTGCTGATATAGCTACAGAAATGAAGGAAATCAAGTATAAATTCAGACAAGCTAAACAAGGGGTAGAATATTAAAAATATCCACATTGACCGATATCGCGCATTAATCATAAAATTAGGCATGGCCTTTCGCTGGACTCCTAAATTTACTCAAGGCGATCCCTTTGACCAAATCAACTGGGTCAAACGGGACGCGAAAATCAGTTCTTCCGACGGAAGGGTTGTTTTTGAACAAAAAAATGTTGAAGTTCCGGAATTTTGGTCCCAGACCGCGACTGATATTGTCGTCTCAAAATATTTTTCCGGAAAAAAGAATTCTTCTGAAAGAGAAAGTTCAGTGAAACAATTGATGAACCGCGTTGCAAAAACTATTTCAGGCTGGGGCATAAAAAATAGTTATTTTGAAAACGAAGAAAGCGCGAAAAATTTTGAAAATGATCTAAAATGGCTCTTGGTTAATCAATATGCTTCGTTCAACAGCCCGGTTTGGTTCAATGTCGGAATAATAGACCACCCTCAATGCTCGGCTTGCTTCATCCTTTCGGTTGAAGACAATATGGATTCAATCCTGTATGACTGGTATGCGGTTGAAGGAAAGATTTTCAAGCTCGGCTCAGGCACAGGAATAAATATTTCAAATCTCCGTTCTTCAAAAGAATCTTTATCCAAAGGCGGAGTCGCTTCGGGCCCGGTTTCTTTCATGCAGGGAGCGGACGGCGTGGCGAATTCAATCAAATCAGGCGGCCGGACACGGCGCGCCGCAAAAATGGTAGTGCTGAATGCCGACCATCCAGACATAAAAGATTTTATCTACTGCAAACGCCTTATGGAAGATATGTCCCAAGTCTTGGCTCAAACCGGAAAATACGATACTTCAATCGAGGGCAAATTATTCTCAATCTACACTACCCTGCCTTTCCAGAACGCAAACAATTCTGTCCGGGTGACTGACGAATTTATGGAAAAAGTTTTGAATGACGAAATGTGGGATTTGAAAGCAGTTGCAACTGACGAGAGCTTGGAAAGAGTAAAGGCCCGTGAAATTTTAGAGTGGTGCGCAGATGCCGCTTGGCACAGCGCAGACCCGGGAATGCAATATGACACTGTTATCAATAAATGGCACACCTGCCCGAATTCAGGCCGGATAAACGCTTCTAACCCTTGTAGTGAATATATGCATCTTGATAATTCAGCCTGCAATCTGGCTTCTTTAAACCTTTTAAGATACCTGAAGGATGATGGCAATTTTGATACAGAACTTTTCAAAAAAGCGGTTGATGTAATGATTTTAGCCCAGGATATTTTAGTAGATAATTCTTCTTACCCGACCGAGAAAATAACTAAAAACGCCAGAAACTTCAGGCAATTAGGCCTTGGCTTTGCTAATCTAGGCTCTCTCTTAATGGCTCAGGGATTTCCTTATGACTCGAATGAAGGCCGGGCGATGGCTGGTGCTATCTCGGCTTTATATAACGGCGAGGCTTATAAATTTTCGGCTGAAATTGCAGCTCATATTGGACCTTTTAATGGTTACCAAATAAATAAAGAACCGATGCTCAATGTTATCAAAATGCATCGTGATGAGGCCTATAAAATTTCTGAAGATTTAATTCAACAAAAAGAGCTTCTTAATGAAGCAAAAAATGTCTGGGATAAAGCTTTGCTTCAAGGTCAGGAATTCGGATACCGCAATTCTCAGGTAAGCGTCATTGCTCCGACTGGCACAATTGCTTTTATGATGGACTGCGATACTACCGGGATTGAACCTGCAATCGCCTTGATATCTTATAAAAAACTTGTTGGCGGCGGAGTTTTAAAATTAGTAAACAATCAAGTGCCCCGAGCTTTGAAAAAACTTAATTATACTGAAAATGAAATAAAAGAAATAATTGACTACATCGATAAAAATGAAACTATTGAAGGGGCGCCTCATGTAAAAAATGAACATCTTGCAGTTTTTGACTGTTCTTTTAAAGCAGTAAGAGGAACAAGGACAATAAACTATATGGGCCACCTTAAAATGATGGGCGCGGTTCAACCATTTGTTTCAGGTGCAATTTCAAAAACTATTAACTTCCCCAAAGAAGCAACCAGAGAAGACTTTTTTAACGCTTTTGTTAAAGCCTGGAAACTGGGGATTAAGGCAGTAGCATTTTATAGAGATGGTTCAAAAACTATTCAGCCATTAAATACGGAAAAAGAAGAAAAGAAAGTTATAGCGACAAAATTAGTCCGCCGCTACTTGCCCAGCGAAAGGCCCGCGATTCACCACAAATTCTCGATTGCCGGCCACGAGGGCTATATAAATGTCGGCATGTATCCGGAAGATTACAAAGTAGGCGAAACTTTTATTAATATGGCCAAAGAAGGCTCAACCATTTCCGGTTTAATGGACACAATTGCGGTTCTGACATCGATTTCCCTTCAATATGGCATTCCCCTTAAGATATTGGTCAAGAAGATGAAGGATATGCGTTTTGAGCCAATGGGAATGACTGGCAATAAAGACATACCTTTTACAAGCTCAATCGTTGACTATGTCTTTAAATATCTGGGTATGAAGTTTCTGACTGATGAAGAAAAAGTAGAAATTTTTGGAACCGTTACCACGGCAAATAGCGGAGCTTTCCAGAACGGTAACGGCGCTCCGAAAATTGAATTAAAACCGACCCCGCCAAGTTTAGGCGGACCAAACGGACTTGAAACCATAATGGCTAAATTTACGGAAGCTCAAGAAAAAGAAGAACAAGAAAAAATCCAGCCTTCTTTGACTTTATCTGAAACCGAGAATTCTCTCTGCGCCCGCTGCGGCTACATAATGTACCGCGCCGGGACCTGTTTGCTCTGTAAGAACTGCGGCGAAGTCACCGGCGTCTGCTCGTAAAGATTATTTCTTGAGTATCTCTAAATAAACTTCCTGAGGAATCTCAACTCTGCCGCTGCCGGTTTCTTTGAGCCGCTCCTTGCCGCGTTTTTGCTTTTCCAAAAGCTTCTTCTTTCTCGTCACATCACCCCCGTACAAATAGCCGGTAACGTCTTTTCTCCGGGCCTTAATCGTTTCCCGGGCAATAATCTTTCCGCCAATCGCCGCTTGCAAAGCCAGACTAAAAAGTTGAGGCGGCATAATATCTTTTAATTTTTCAACTACTCTCTTTCCTTCCTGATAAGAGCTCTCTCGGGGCACAATCCGCGAAAATGGTTCAACAGCTTCGCCGCCGATTAAAATATCCATCTTAACCAAATCAGATTTCTGAAAATCGGTGAATTTATAATTCATTGAGGCAAAGCCGGAGCTGACACTTTTCAGCTTGTCGTAAAAATCAATAATTATTTCAGCCAAAGGCACGCGGTATTTCAAAATAATCGCAGTAGAAGTCAGATAATTTGTTTCAAGATATTGAGCCCGATAATCAGGCATCAATTTCATTATTTGCCCGAGATACTGGCTTGGAGCCAAAATTTCAATCTCTACCATTGGCTCTAAAATTATATCTATTTGACTCAAGTCAGGAAGTTTTGAAGCAGACCGGATTATAATTTCCCTACCCTCTCTATTTCTAACCTTATACTCAACCGACGGAGAAGTAATGATTAAATCCAAGCCAAAGTCTCTTTTAAGACGCTCTGAAACGATCTCGGCATGAAGCATTCCCAAAAAACCGCAGCGAAAACCAGGACCTAACGCATCCGAATGCTCCGGCTCAAAACGCAACGAAGAATCCTGAAGCTTTAACTTTTCCAAAGATTCTTTAAAATAACCGAAGTTATCGGCGTTTCTGGGATACAGCGAAGCGAAAACAAAAGGATTCGGCTCTTCATAACCCGCTAAAGCAGCAGCTTCAACCCCAGCCAAAACAACGGTATCCCCTACCCTCACTTGAGAAATATCTTTTAAGCCAGTAGCGATATAGCCGATCTCGCCGTCGTTCAAGCTTTCTGATTTTTCCAAATCGGGCTTAAAATAGCCGACCTCAATAACTTCGGCGGCAGCTTTCTGAACAGCAAATTTAATTTTATCTCCGGCTTTAACTTTACCGTTAAAAATCCTGACATAAGCGATTATCCCTTTATAGATGTCAAACTTTGAATCAAAAATAAGAGCCTGCAGAGATTCGCCTTTCTGGCTTGGAGAAGGGACTTTTTCTATTACAGCTTTTAAAATATCTTCAATCCCTGTTCCAATCTTAGCTGAAATTTTAAAAATTTCTTCTTTTTCCGCGCCGGTTAGATTAATTATTTCCTCTTCCACTTTCTCTATCTGGGCATTTGGCAAATCAATCTTGTTTATCACCGGAATTATTTTTAAATTCTGCTTCAAGGCAAAGTTATAGTTTGAAAGGGTCTGGGCCTGAATGCCTTTAGTCGCATCAACCAAAAGAATCGCCCCTTCAACTGCAGCCAAGGACCGCGAAACTTCGTAATAAAAATCAACATGCCCGGGCGTGTCAATCAAATTCAAAATATAGTCTTGACCTCCCAGTTTATACTTCATTCTTACCGGCTGGAGTTTTATCGTAATGCCTCGCTCCCTTTCAAGAGGATGCATATCCAAAAACTGCTCCTGCATTTTTCTTTTTTCAATTGTTCCGGTCAATTCCAAAAACCGGTCCGCTAATGTGGACTTGCCAGAGTCTATATGCGCAATAATACAGAAGTTTCGGACGTTCACTCCAAAACAATATTCTTATCCGAATAGAGGCTTTCGTCAAATAAACTTTTATTATTAAAAGTCAGTTTAAAATCGCTTTTCAGGCCCGGCTGTTTCTGGACATAAATTCTTTTTTGAGTTGAGGTCTTGTATTTTATTCTGACAGTCTTAGTCTGTCCGGATTCAACAATCATCCAAAAAGCAATGATTTTTTTACCGCCTTCACTGAAAATCTCTACGCCTCCGGTTTTCTGGATTTTCGATTCATATCTTTCCAAATCAGGATCAGAAATAAAACCATTTTGTCTGTAATCCAACAAAGGGCTGAATTCAAATGAATCATTCCCGCTTATCTCAATCAATTCCGCATCGTCAGGCAAAAGAACTCTGACATAGTCATTGTTTTTCTTATTGTGAAAACCAAGCTCACCGCCTTTATGCGATCTCCTGATTTCCAAATTATGCAAACTATCTTCAGAATTACCTATATTCAAAGAAACAAAATTATCAATCACCGCATCTGTTTTTGAACCCATAATATTGGCGTGACTGACCATAAGATAATCTGCATTTGGCAAATCCTTTATTTCCCCGGCAAAACCGTTTAACAAGGCAAAATCCTGCAAACGGCTGTCAGTAAAGTAAGCTAAAATATCTTTGTTTTCGATTCCTGAAACAAAAACATTAAATACTTTCATCCATTCTTCTTGATTTAATGCCGACAGCCTCTCAAGTAATTTAGGGGCAAATTCAACCAAAACCTGCTTAGGCCTATTCTCGCCCTTAGTTCTTTGGTATTCCACTTCTTTCTGGACTTCGGCTATAAAGTTATCAGAATTCAGGGTTATCCCGAATTCAACCATTTCAATCGGCCCGGTTATTTTTAAAATTTCCGGAACTAAGTCAACATTAACCGCCGCAACTCCGTCAACCAAGATTTTAGTGTCTTTGTAATAAAACTCGGCAATCTTTTTGGCTGAAGCTTGAAAATCAATAAACCAATTGGCGTCTCGCATCCCCCAGTTAGCCGTAACTTTCTGAAGCGGCTGAGGTGGAATTATTTTATCCTTCATCTGGCCGTCAGGATTATAAATGTCATCGACAAAAAATTCTTTCATTACTCCCTTGTCAAATTCAATCAAGGCATAAGAACCGGGAAAACCGCCAGTCGGCCTTAATTCAGAAGTATTCTGGAATAAAAGAACATATTTTTGATTAGTTGACTGGCCAAGCATCGTCATCAACGCATCAGAGTAATTAATTGCCTTTTCTATAAAACCATTAAACTCCGGCAATCTTATTTTAAACTCATCAAATTTTTCTTTTTCAGATTCAGGGATAAGAACGCTGTCAGAACCTGCGATAAGGCTGGCGGCTTGATTTAAATTCCTGGATGCTTGGATTGTATTTAACCTAAATCCTCTTAAAACTTCTAAAATATTCGTTTGGCTTCCTGACTGAATAATTGATATAAGATTTACTTCTGAAATTTTCTTAAGCGCATCGGCCAAATCCAAACCGGCTCGTGAAATCAATTTCCCTGCCTCGACTAAATTTGAAGTATCGGAAATGCCGCCAAGAGTGACTCTATCCAAAACTTTGAAAATGGCGCTGGCGTTTTTAAGATCTTCGTGCATCAATTCAAAATTTTTGGCGGCTAAGGTAAATGTGCTGGCCGCTTCAAAAAATTTGAATTCGGAAATATTATTTTGGACATCATTTAAATTTATATAAGCCTGATTGCTTCTTTGAAGGATATTATTTTTTAAAATTGAAGTTTTAACCGATAAAAAAGTCAAAACAAAAGTGACGGCAAGGCAAAATGTAAAAAGAAGAATAGATCTTGAAGTTTTTTCTTTTCCAACAGCTTCGCTGTCGAGGATTCTTGATGCCGAAGACATCGGTCTAGCCGTATCAGCCAATGTCTTGAAATTACCCAAGGTCACTTCTAATTCTCTTGCCGCCGGAGAAAGGTCTAAAACTGGCGATCTTTTTTTACTCTCCGACAAATTAACTTCAGAACCCCACCCCTCACTTGAGCGCAAGTAAGGGGCCCAAGACAAGTAAGGCGGCGGTGAAATTAATTTTGCTTCTTTATTAGTTTTTTGAATTGGAGTTGGAGCGGAATAGCTGGAAAATATTTTAGAAAATTCGTTTCTGAATTTTTCCAAATTTTCTCCGTCTTCAGAACTAAAATCAAATGCATCCTCTTTTAAACTTAAGATGGAAGAAAGCTTAGGGCGGATTACTCTTGAAGAACTGACTAATTTCCCGCCAAACGATTCAATTTCTTTATTGAAATCGATATTCTCCGAAAGAGTTGATTCTAACTCTAATAACGCTTCCTTCACATTGAGTAAAGAATTTCTCTTAGTTGAAATAGCGTCAAATATATCAGAATGAGATTTTTCTTGAGGAATGATTTTATTTTTTTCCTTTAAGCCATTTAAGTTAACTATTGATTTAAGACTATTTATCCAATCAAAATTAACCCTTTTAATTGCCGGGTCAACTGGCCTAACATCAAAAAGAGCAAAAGTGATGTTTTGCTTGGGCACTAAACATAGTATATGGAATTGTTAATAAAAACGAAATGGCTCCTATCTTTTTAATAGGAGCCTTTATGGTTGCCAGATGGATCACTGAATAACCGCTGAAGCGCTGAATCAACAATCTTCGGTAAGAAAAACCCAATTAGAGAAATCAGGGTTACTGCAGTTATGGCAACATTGACCGATAATCCGCCGGCCTTAAGCGACAAAAAGGCTGCTAGACTGCAACATAACCACAGCACTACCCCGACCTTCCTTTGTCCAAAATATGCAACTGAATTTATGGATACCAGCCATGCCCAGCCGAATGTCATGACCAAAAGCAGAACTGAAAAGAACGAAAAAATGAACATCTGCCCACCTCCTTTATTGAAAATACAACTATTTATAAACTATATCAATTATATTATAAATTTTTGGATTTTATCTTTAAAAATTTCTTTATCAAACTTTTTTACGCTTTCTTTTATTTTTTTTGAATCGAATTCTTTGTGATTAAAACTATTTATTGCACCGAATAAAGAACCTGCTGTTTGTTCATCAAAAAATAATCCCGTTTCTCCTTCTTCAACTGTCTCCGGTGCTCCGCCGCCTCGATAAGCAATCACTGGACGGCCCGAAGCCATTGCTTCAAGGAGCGCAATGCCGAAATCCTCTTCCTGGGGGAATATCAACGCCTTGCAGCCGGCATAGTATTTTGGCAGTTCGCTTTCTGAAACCCGGCCAAGAAATTTTACATTATTCACTTTTAACTTTTGGCTTTTAGCTTTTAGCTTTTTAAGTTCCGGCCCGTCGCCGATGATTAGTAATTTTTCATCCGGCAATTTGCTGAATGCCTCAATCGCAATATCAAAACGCTTATACGGCACCATCCGGCCAACCATCAAAAAATACTCTTTGGGCTTTTTTGAAACATAAAATTTCACCGTCTCAAGAGGCGGATAAATCACTTTTGATTCGCGGCCATAATATTTTTTAATCCTTTGCCGGACATTTTCAGAATCGGCAATGAAGTAATTAGGCCTCTGGGCAGCCTGGTAATCCCAGATTCTCAAATAAGCCAGAAGAAGTTGGGAGAAGGGCTTTAAGGGCAGTCCGGCGTCATGCCAAAGATAACGGGTCGGAGTCAGGCAATAGCAGATATGCTTCGTGGCTGGTTTGGTAATTATCCCTTTGCCGAATGAATGCGAAACGGAAATAACCAAGTCAAAATCGGATAAATCGAACTGCTCAATCGCCAAAGGCATCAGCCAAATTAAACTCCGAAAAAACTTTTTGGCGCCCGGGATTTTCTGTAAAAAAGAAGTGCGAATTTTTCTGCCTTTGAAAACTCCGCCAGTCGCTTTTTCGTCATAGACCAAAGTATAAACCGGCGCCGACGGAAACATCTCGCAAAGCGCCGCCAAAACCCTCTCCCCACCGCCTAATTGAGTCAGATAATCATGGACTAAGGCGATTTTCATATAATTTTATCTTCTAAAACTCTATTCCTTAATTTATAAGTATTACCCCATTTCATCAATCCCAGATAAGAATTAAGAGTTTCCATAGTTTGTGATTTTCGTAACTGCCTCAACATTCTTCTCTTAGTAGTAGTCCTCAAAACTCTATAATAATGGAAATTAATCCAGCCCAGAAAATCAACGCCCGAAGCCAGAGTTTTAATGAAAATCTTGTCTGGGTGGATTTTTAATTTTAATCTCTCGGATAAAAACTTCTTAATCGGCTCAATCTGATTTTCCAGCCAATTCTTATCATCCGATAAAATCACAAAATCATCAGCATATCTGATGTAACATCTGACTCTTAACTTATGGTTCCGGCTTACTTTGCAACCAAATGAACAAAAACGATTTAACGCTTTATGAGTTCCTTTATCATTCCGACAGGAGAAAGAATCACTGATAAATGTTCTATCAAAGAAAGGATACAAGATTCTGTAAATGGCGTGGTGTAATAACCTGTCTTTGACACTGGCTTTATGGATGTTTCTGGGTTTGGGGTCGTTTATCTTAAAAGCCTTGTAGCCGCCATGGTTATATTGGAATTCCTGAACATCTTTTTTCTTCCTTTTGCCTCTCAAATAATTTTTGAAAAAGAAAACGGGTCGGTTGAAAACTCCAACCGACCCGCAGGATCCAAGGACCAAAAGTCCAAGAATCCAGGTGCCTATACTTGCGAGACGACCCGGCGGCCCTGACCCCACCCATTCGGACCCGCCACCGAGCGAGCGAACACGAACCAGCCGCCGCTGCCGACGAACCAGAACGCGCGCACGGCCCAGACCCCATTTCTACCGTTAAGGTAGAAAATGAACCACTCCGAGCTCTCGCGGTTTTCCGAGAGAAACGCGCAGAGCTGGGATACGGAAATCTCGGCCTTGTCGCCGAGCTCAGCCAGGATGGAAGCATCAAGCGATACTTCCTCGAGCTTGCGGACGGCAAGCTCGATCTCCTTGGTCGCTGGCAAGTCCAGACCATAGAACTCGGCCTGAAAGATATCGTTAGCCCACACCACCCCGGCCTCCTCGAAGTATTCCTCGGAGGTGGTCACGGCTGGCTGGGCGGATACGCGCACCGTGCGAAGGAAAGTGAGAATTGACTTTACCACCTCCGATGCCTGCCGACTGGTCATGACCATAACTCGTCTCCTTTTCTGACTTGTCCCTTTCGGACATGTCCGCTAAATGACTACCTTCATGATAGCCATAGCCAGAAAACACCTTCTTATTAAGTGCCTTTTGGCTATGGCTATATCTCGCAAATACATTATAAAAGTACCTATTTAAGCCGTTTCCAGCTTATAATCACATTAAATATCATTTTTTCGCTATTGTCAATATACCGGCTATGCCGGTATATGTTTGCCTTTCTGGGCAAACGCCTACAGCGATTCCGCAACGAGCCGCAAGCGGCTCGGAGAAACCTTCGACGAGCGGGCATTTTTACGGTTAGCCGGTGCGCTACAAGGTACTCTCACCCTTCTGGCCGGTCTTTGAATACCTTCAAAAGCGTCTTAGCTAAAATTTTGAAATCAAGCAATAGGGACTGACGCTCTAAATATTCTCGTTCGAAATTCATTTCTTCTTCAAAAGTCAGATGGGGATTGTATAACCGCGGCAAACAGGTGATTCCGGCTTTAGCCGCCACAACTTCAGGATACTGACTTATATATAAATTAACTTCTTCTGGTTCATGCGGCCGCGGCCCAACCAAACTTATATCTCCTTTTAAAACATTTATTAGAGACGGCAGTTCATCTAAAAAGTATCTTCTCAAAAATCGGCCGACTCGGGTGATCCGTGGGTCATTTTTCATTTTAAAAAATGGAGTGTCTTGTCGGTTATTGAAGACTGCTAATTGGCCTTTTTGCAAATGAGCATCTTTAACCATTGAACGGAATTTAATGAAGTCGAATCCTTTGCCTCGGCTGACACGTTTCAATTTCACGAAAACAGAACCCTTGGAATCAAGTTTGATTAAAACGCCCATTATCAAAAAAAGGGGACTTAGAATAACTAAACCTAAAAAGGATAAAACTATGTCTAAAAACCGCTTGACTTTTAATTTCATTTTGATACAATATATATGTTCTTTGGTAAATCGGGCAGTCGCTCTTTGCTAACATTTTAGCAGAGGGAGGAAAGTCCGAACACCTACTTTGTTCACAAAGTTAAAAAGGTAGCGGGTAACGCCCGTCGCGAGTAATCGTAGAGGTGCGAACAGAGATGTCTTTGAACGAAAGTTCAAAGAAAGCAAACCCAAAGATTTGATTCTATCAAATTGAGCTTAGCTCGGTACAATGGGTTAAAAGTATCGGAGTGAAACAGCTAAATCCTTACCCAGGTGCAAGGCTGTGTCCTTCGGAGCTTTACGCGAAGGAGGAAATGCCGCTTGAGGCCAATGACAACATTGGTCCCAGATAAATGACTGCACAAATACAGAATTCGGCTTACAGATTTACCAAGGAACAACAAAAAAACCGATGTCTATCGGTTTTTTTGTTTATAAATCCAATTTTGACAACTCTTTATCTAAAGCCTGATTAACCAACCTGTCCGCTCCCCGATTATCCTCTCGGGGAATATACTTAAAACCAACGCTTTTAAAATCCTGCTTCAAATTCCAAACTTCAAGGAAAAGTTCCTGTAGCCTCTTTTCTTTTATTTTATATTCCCCATTCAATTGATTAGCCAAAAGTTCACTGTCTAAATGAACCTCAATTTCAGCTTCTGATTTTGATTTTTCCTTGCCGATTAACTGCTTTAACTTTTTCAAAGCAAAAATTACGGCTTGATACTCGGCTTCGTTATTGGTCGCCTCGCCGATATATTCGCCGTATTTTTTAATTTCTGCTGGCCCCTTTATGACAACGCCGATCCCTGCCGGACCAGGATTCCCTCTTGAACCGCCGTCAATATAGATTGTATATTTCAAATTATTCATTTTTTATGAACTTCCATGGAAACGAATGACCGGCTGGAAAAGAAAAAGAAGCCGCACCCTTATGGCCACCGCCGCCATATTTTTTAGCAATTTCAGAAACATTAATTTTGCCATTTGACCTCAAAGAAACAAAAACTATGTCCTTCTTTTGCCTCCAAATAATAGCAAAAGGGAAAGATTGATAAAGTTTATAACCTAATTCGCTTTTAATAAAATCTGGAGCATTGACCGCATAAACTTTATAACCTTCGAATTCGACTAAAATAGCAGTCTGAGCTAATTCATCTGTTATCTTCTTATCGTATCTGGAAATTACCTCTCCTTTTAAAAGATACTCTTTTAATTTAGCAGGATCTTCAATTTCTAAAGCTACTTTATTAAATAATTCAAAACTAAAATCATAAAGATTAAGTGCTGAAATAAAATTTCCTGTTTCTGGATATTTGAATTTCCAAATATCTATATCTTCTATAAAAAGTAAAAGTTTAGGAATGGGTTTTTCCGAATGAAAGTATTTCCAAGTCAAAACTGAACCAGAATGATTATTATCAAAAGAGTAATCTTGCGTCATTTTGGTAATTTCTTCTGCTGAAATATGGTGATCAATCGAAGTCAATCTTTTATTAATTTTTAAAAGTTTCTCGGTAATTTCTTTAGGCAAAGTTAAATCAAGGGTATAAATTTCCTTGTCTGAAAAATTATCTGGATAAACACCACCATGACTAACTGGAATATAGATAGCCTTATCTCCAAACTTTTTCCAAGCCGCCCAAGCCGCACCAAAACCATCCCCACACTCTCCGTGATAAAGAATGACAATATCTTTGATAGTTTTATTCTCCATAATATCCTAATGCTTCTAAGCCGTGCAGTTTATTTTCTGCTAAAAACTCCAACATCGCCCCGCCGCCCGTAGAAACATAACTGAATTTGCCAAATAGGCCCAGTTTTTCAATCAAAGCCAAGGTATCGCCGCCGCCGACAACCGAAAACGCTTTTGATCTGATTATTGAATCCAAAAGCATTTTCGTACCGACAGCAAAAACATCAATTTCAACTAAGCCCAGTGGCCCATTAAAAATTATGATTTTAGAATCCCTTATTATCTCTGAAAATTGCTTGATTGTTTCCGGACCGACGTCCAGAATATACTGATCATTTTTCAGGTTTTGAAGCTGTGTAATTTCCGGAGTTGATTCACCGGTTTTGTCGTCCGAAACAGCTATATCTTCAGGAAGTAAAATTTTCGGGTCATCCCAATCAGTTTCCTTAAGTGCTTCTGTCACTTCCGAATCTTCAATCAATGAACGACCGATATCCAGCCCTTTAAATTTAAAAATAGTATTAGCTAACGCCCCGCCGATTAAAATATGATCTGCCTTATTTAAAAAGTTTTTTATTACAGGGATCTTAGTCGAAATCTTTGCTCCGCCTAAAATTATTGTTTTTCCGCTAGCCGGTTCGTTAAGAACTTTTTCAAGATTTTTAATCTCCTTATTCATCAAAAAACCGACATACGGCGGTAAAAACTTTGTTATCGCCGAAACTGAAGTATGATTACGGTGCGAGACTGAAAAAGCGTCATCAACATATAAATCAAAATTTTTTGACAAATTCAAAGCAAAGTTATCGTCATTTTTTTCTTCGCCTTCATATTTCCTGATATTTTCAAAAAGAGTCAGTGGAGAATTAAGCGCTGGATTCAATACATCATCTTCAAAACCAAGTTCATATCCTAGAATTTTTCCGATGTCCGAAACTATATTTTTAAAGCTATTTTCTATATGACTGATTAAAGCAACTCTTGCTCCAGCCGAAATCAGATAATCTATTGTTTCTTTGTGAGCTTTAATCCTATAAATTTCTTTTAACCCCCCGCCTTCAACGGGCACATTAAAATCGACTCTCAAAAAAACTTTTTTGCCATTCAAATTTTCTTTTCCGACTTCACTTAGAAACTTCATTTAATAAATTAATAAATTCTTCTTTACTCACGCTTGCTCCGCCAACCAAAACACCGCTGATTTCAGGCAAAGATATAAAATCCTTGACATTTTTAGAATCCACGCTGCCTCCGTAAAGAACTTTAATATTTACTATGCTTTTTATAAAATTAACTGATTCGAGCGCTGTTTCAGGGGTGTCTGGTTCTGCCCCAGGATTAGTGCTTATCGCCCAGACCGGCTCATAAGCAATAAGGCATTTCTTTATTTGCTCGCCCGAAAGCCCGTCAAAAGTTGAATCTATCTGACCTTTTAAAAAACCTCTGAAACTTTCATCCCGCACTTTTTCGCCAATGCAGACAATCGGCGTAAAATTATGAACCAAGGCAAGTTTTAGTTTTTTATTTACTATTTCATCTGATTCTCCCAATCTCCAGCGTCGCTCCGAATGGCCAATAATCACGTATTTAACGCCAAGCTGTCTAAGCATTTCTCCGGATACCTCGCCAGTTTGTCCGGGCTCGTCGCTAAAAGCGATGTCTTGAGCGCCAAGGATGGCGCCGGATTTAATTTTCGAGAGTTCTTCCAAATAAACGAACGGCGGACAGACTATAGCATTAGTACTTACCCGAAACAATTCTTCGGCTTCTTTTAAAGTTGATGGATTCATTTTCCAATTTGCAACAATGATTTTATTCATAATTTCAGCTTCTGCGCTTTAAATGGCTGTAAATATACCAGATAATCCCAATCGCGACGCCTCCTATTATAACAAAGTCAAATTTGCGGAAGTAGGGCGATAAAATATCCCAATTTTCTCCGGCCTTAAAGCCGATTAAAGCAAGGATAAAATTCCAGGGAAGAGAACCAAGAACGGTATATGAAACAAACTTTGAAAAATTCATTCTGGTTACTCCGGCTGGGATTGAAATAAAAGTCCTGGCTATCGGCAAAATCCGGCCGATAAAAACAATCTTACTGCCGTATTTTGAAAATATATCATCGGCGAAATCCAATTCATGGCTTGAAATCAAAATATACTTTCCATACTTTTCTAAAATCCACCGCCCGCCTTTTAAAGAAATAAGGTAAAGGAAAATTGATCCGACTGTATTGGCGATGGTTGCCACCGCTACTACCAACCAAAAACTGAACCTGCCCTGCTCGGCTAAAAAACCTGAAAAAGGAATAATCACTTCAGACGGAATAGGAATAGCGGCGCTCTCGAGGGCCGATAAAATAAAAATGCCAAAGTATCCGCTTTGGTTAATTATACTCAAAGCCCACCTGCTTACACTCTCTACTAATTCAAACATTGGCTTTTCTTAATTCTTCGGCGGCCATATCCGGATCAACTACATTTATGTCTATCCCGGTGCCAAGCTCAAAACCGGCCGAGATTGAAAGCTTTGGCAGAATTTCAATGTGCCAGCTGTAAAACTCGTGAATTTTTTCAGAAGAAGAAGTTTCAACCGGCGCCGTATGAATGAAAAAATTGTAAGGCGGATCATTTAAAGCTTTTTTGATTTTTTTCAGACTGACTAAAAGAACATCGGCTAAATCGCCATCTAATCCATCAGGCATTCTTTCAAAATGGGCATGACTTTCCTTGGAAAATATTCTTACTTCGTAAGGCTTTTTGGAAACAAAAGGACAAAAAGCTATAAAGTTGTCATTTTCATAAATAATCCTTTTTTTCTGTTCTCTTTCCCAGTCAATTATCAAATCATAAACCCTTTTTTTATTGTCCTGATAAAATTTAAGAGAGCCGTAGAAGCTTTTTGAGACATCCGGCGGAAGAATGGGAGTGGAAATAATTTGTGAGTGAGGATGATAAATACTGGCTCCGGCTTCCCGCCCTGAATTATGGAAAATCATAACATAATCAATGCACCCGCCAGATGACGCTATCTCCTGATACCTTCGCTTGTAAACCCTGACTGCTTCAGTCCCCTGTTCTCCGGTAAAATCAGAAAAATTAATATCATGGTCTTTAAAAATTATGACGTCATGCACACCAACGGCGTCGAAAATATTAAAGGGGCCGGTTTTCCAGTCCGGACCGCAAACACCCTGCTTCACTGCCGGATATTTATTTTTAATGACCATGGCTTGCCACTCTTTTTCATTCGGATAACCCCAAACAATCTCCTGGCCCGATTTTACAGGATCTTCAAAAGGACAATTTTCTTTCGATTTATAAACTGAATTTTCTTCTTCTTTTTTCCCGTTAGGCCTTTTCGCCCTTGCGGTAGAAAATAAAACCCAATCACTGGAAATAAGATCTTGGCGAAATTCATTCAATAATTTATCCATATTTATTTATTAGCTTTCCTTTCACTTGTTATTATAAACTCCTCTCAAAAAATTTATTTTTATCCTTAGAACCTCCAATAAAGTTTGGGGGTAATCCCTTAATTTTACTTTTGATTCCGGGTCATTAATCCAGTGAATCGGAACTTCTTTTATCTTATATTTTAATTTTCTTGCAATAGCCAAAGCCTCGTCATCAAAAGTCCAACCAGATTCTATCACTTTTGAAAAAATATCTTCAGCCGCTTTTTTAGTAAACATTTTAAAACCTCTCCTGGAATCCCAAATTCCAGGCAAAAGCCATAACTGAATCCAAAGGTTGCCAAATTTTCCAAACCAGCGTTTATAGAATTTCTCCGAATTGGCTAAAGTTGCCCCTTTAACTGCAATTGAAGCAATCACAACGCCATAGCCTTGATTAAAGTACGGCCAGAATTTATCCAAATGATTTATAGCTGTCGAATTATCGGCGTCAGTAAAAAGCCGATAGTCGCCTTTCGCGCTAAGCACCCCCTGCCTAACCACATAGCCTTTACCATTGTTCTTTTTATTGTCTGTCAATCTGAACTCTTTGTTTTCGGAAGTAAATTTATTAACTACTTCAACCGTATTGTCTTTTGAACCATCCGAAACAATCAAAACTTCCCAGTCGTAGGACTGTTTGGATAAATAATCTCTTATTGAAATAAGAGTGCTGGTTATTCTTTTAGCTTCGTTGTAAGCAGGAATTATGACTGAAAGTCGCATAAAAAATTTAATCGCATATTACCAGTTTTATTCGGTTAATACCAGAGAGCCATTTTTGGTTATCGCCACCGTATGTTCAAAATGGGCTGACAAAGAATTATCTTTTGTTTTCCAAGCCAAAGTGTTTTTGTCTTCAATCACTTCGTAAGAACCGGCGGATAGCATCGGCTCAATGGCAATAACCATTCCTTCTTTCAGCACCGGTCCCTTGCCTGGTTTCCCGAAATTAGGCACTTCCGGCTCCTCGTGCAATTCTTTACCGATGCCATGCCCGACCAAATCGCGAATCACCGAAAATCCGTTTTTTTCGGCATATTTTTGAATAGCTGAACCGATATCACCCACGGTATTCCCGACTTTTGCCATTTTGATTCCTTTATTCAAAGATTCTCTAGTGACTTTTATTAATTTCTCTTTCACTTCTGGTTCTTGATTATTCTCTATTGGTTTCACTAAAACAGTCTCTGCTGAATCAACATTTAAGCCTTTATACCTTATTCCAAAATCAAGACTTACCAAATCACCGCCTGCTATTTTTCTTTTTGAAGGAAGGCAATGGACAATTTCTTCGTTTATTGAAACGCACAAAGCAGACGGATAATCATGATAACCCAAAAAAGCCGGCTCTGCTCCGGCTTCTTCTGTTATTTTGCGGGCCAGTTCTTCCAAACTCCAAATCGTGATTCCTACTTTGGCTGCTGACGATAATTTTTTTAGAATCTCCGCTAAAATCTTTCCGCCCTCTTTCATAATTTTGATTTCTTCTTTGGTTTTGATGATAATCATAAACTTGCTTTGATGTCTCGAAAAACATTTTCAATCGGCTGTTCCCCATTAACTTCCTTCATCTTATATCCGCTTTTCTTGAAATAATCAATCACTGGTTGAGTGTCGCGGAGGTAAACCCGATACCGCTCCTTTATAATCTCCGGTTTATCTAATTCCCTGGTGATTATCTCCGAACCGTCTTCCGGACAAACTTTTATATTGGCAAACTCGGGAAAATTAGGGATCGGATGGCGGTTTTTGACGCAAATTCTTCTGGCACTGTTTCTTTTAACCGATTCTTCTTCGCTCAATTTTATTTCCACGGCCCCAATATTTTCCTTGCTGTAAATTTCAGATAAGTAAGTAAGATTTTGTTTCGTTTCTTCAAGGGTTCTGGCTGAACCGGAAAAAACAAAACCACTCGCCCGATTTTTTAAATTTTCAACTTCTTCCCTAAACCATTTAGCTACAAGTTCTGGATGGACTAATTCCCCGGCAATCCAATGTTCTTTTTGGTGAGCGATTTCTTTATCAGACAGGTCAGCTTCCTTGAATTTTTTCTCAATGACTTTTGAAATCTCAAAATGATAAAAACCGAGCTCCTTGGCTAAAAGTTCGGCTTGAGTTCCTTTCCCTGACCCCGGCGGCCCGATAAGAAAAATAGCTTTAGATTGCATATTTTATATATTTTTCCACTCCTCAATGTTAATACCCGCTTGCCTTAATATTTCAGAAATTAAATCTTTTGAAATATCGCTATGGTGAGGATTGGGGATACGAATCTTTAATCTTTCTTTAACCATGAATAAATGACGGCCTCCTGAATAGGGGCCGTCAAATCCTAATCTTTTGAATTTTTGGACAAATTTTCTCCAAGAAATATTTTTAGGCATGCCGGGCCATAGAACGCCTGTCAAATTTCATTTCAAAACCAGGCACCCTTTCGCCTTCCTTTATTTTTAGTAAAATCCATCCTTCTAAAACTTCTTGAAGCTCTTTTCGGCAGTCCTCTAAATTTTTGGCATTGGCCCAAACACCCTTTATTCCGGGAATTTCTGCAAAATAGGTTCCATCTCTAAGAAGTTTATATTTCGCTTTTTTCAAATTTTTATTTATAAAATCAGTCAACATAAAAACATTATAGAGTATCTCCAAACTTATTTCAATAGCGCGCTCCTTCCCCGACCCCGGCGGCCCGATGAGAAAAATTGCTTTAGGCATTAAATAAACAATAACAGAACAATTTATATAAAAAAGTCGCCGGCATCTCGCGATGAGACGCCGACGGCAGGATCACTCCGACAGTTCTGGCGGCGGCCGATAGCCCAGAAACATCTGCCGCTCGGCAATTCTTCGCAAAGATACCGGCCATTTCCTAGGACGACTACCCGACTCATAAATTGATACGCCTCGCCGCTTTCCCTCGGGCTTCGCCGGACACAATTCTGATTGGGGACGGAATCTAGATAAAGAAAGGGCATATGCCCGAGCTTTAATATTCATACATCGAGAGTTGGCTCTCCACTTGCTTCATCACATCCAACGCCACTGAAACAACGATAAGCAAAGAAGTGCCGCCCAAAGTGATGGCGGAAATCCCTGTGAATCCTTGGACGATGGACGGTAAAATCGCAATCAAGCCGAGAAAGACCGCTCCGACAAGGGTTATCCGGTTTAACAAATGACTTAAGAATTGAGACGTGCTCGGACCTGGTCTAATGCCGGGAATATACCCGCCTTGTTTCTGGATATTTTCCGAAATTGATTTAGGATCAAAAGTAATCGCAGTATAAAAATAAGTGAAGCCGACGACTAAAACAAAGTATAAAAATCCGTAAATCAATTGATTGGTCAAAAAACGGTTGAACACTTCGGCTAAATTAGAAAGAAAAACGATCTTTGAACCGACAAAAAAGTTAGCGATCATCCCCGGAAAAAGCAAAATAGACAAAGCAAAGATTATGGGAATCACGCCTGCCTGATTGACCCGCAAAGGCAAATAAGTCGAAACGCCGCCATACATTTTGAATCCGCGCACCCTCTTGGCATAGTTTATCGGAATCTGCCGCTGGGCTTCGGTAATATAAACTACCCCGCTGATTATGATTACCGCTAAAATAATATAACCGACATAAGTAAAGAGTTGGCTTGGATCATAACCGAAATAAAGCTGTCTGATTGCCTGCGGGCCTGAAGCAACAATGCCGGCGAAAATCAAAAGAGAAATTCCATTACCTAAGTTCTTTTCCGAAATCAATTCCCCCAGCCACATCACAAATACTGTACCGGCGCTCACTACAATCAAGGAAACCAACCATTGATTCAGGGATAAAGTGCCGATAATGCCCTGCCTAGAAAGTATAGTTAAAAAACCAAAACCCTGAAGCAAGGCCAAAGGAACAGTAAGGATGCGAGAATACTGGTTGAATTTCTGCCTGCCGGCCTCGCCTTCATGTTTATACATTTCCTCAAGCTGGGGGAAAATCATCGTCAAAAGCTGCATGATGATCGAAGCGGTGATATACGGGCCGACCCCCAGCATTATGATGGAAAGGGTTTCAAGACCGCCGCCGGTAAATAAGCTTATCAATCCGAAAAGCTGGTTTTGGGCAAAAAACTGGGCTAACCGGCTTGAATCAATCCCTGGGACAGGAATCGCGGCCATCACCCGGAAAATAACCAAAAGCCCCAAGATAAAAAACACTCTCTTTCTTAAGTCCGGTATTTTGAAAATTTTCAAAATTTTATCCATTAATTTTTTGTTTCACCGCTTTTGACATTAAAACATCCTTAAATATCAGTTTTTTCTTTAATTCGCCTTTGCCTAAAATCTTAACGCCATGCTTTGTTTTTTTAACTAATCTCTTTTCCATCAAACTTTTTGGGGAAACAATTTCTCCTTCAGAAAATCTTTTATTCAAATCCATTAAATTAACAATGTCGGGCTTTGGACGGCGAAACTGAAAACCACGGGTTTTTGCATCAACTTTTTTTGAAGCGCCTCTGGCTTTATGAAATTTTTTCCAAAGCGGCGTATCGCCCCCTCTGAATCCAGGTTTAATCCCGGCGCCGGCTCTTGATTTCTGGCCTTTCAACCCTTTGCCGGAATATGTTCCGCGTTTTCCTCCGCGGCCAACCCGCTTTATATTTTTTCTTTTAGTTGTCGGTTTAATTTCGTGAAGTTGCATATCATCTTACACTTTTAAGTTTTTTTAAAGCTTCCAATGTTGCTCTGGCGATATTTATTTTATTATTTGTTCTCGAAATGATTTTGCCGCTGATATCTTCAATGCCCACCAATTTGGCAATTACTCGCATTGCTCCTCCTGCCCGGACTCCGCTTCCTTTAGAGGCCGGTTTCATAAAAACGACGGCGCTGTTAACCTTTGCCTCAACCTGATGAGGGATAGTTCCTTCTTTGAAAAATACGCTAATCAAATTTTTCTTGGCCTGCTTAAAAGCCTTGTCAACCGACTGAGCAACGTCTTTCCCCTTGCCGATTCCAAAACCAACTTTTCCAATCCTGTTTCCAATAACTATGGCCGCCCTAAAAGTGAATCTTTTACCGCCTTTGGTAACTCTGGTGACTCTGGCGATATCCAGAACTTTTTGTTCGTATTCCTGAAACTCTCTTCCATCCAACCGAGCAATGATTTCTTTCTCTAATTTGATTTCTTCCAAAACCGGTTCTTTGGGTATATTTAAAATCGGAGTCTCTGCAACACCCGGTTTAATATCGCTATTTTGATTAATAACTTTATCCATAAATTATGTTTTTATTAAAATTTTAACCCTCCGTTTCTCGCACCATCAGCCAATGCTTTTATCCGACCGTGATATTTATAACCTCCTCTGTCAAAAACTACTTTATTTATCCCTTTTTCAACCGCCTTTTTTGCCAAAACTTCGCCCACCTTGAAAGCACTGGCTATTTTTGCTCGGGACAAAGATTCAGCCTTTGTTTCTTTAGCGTCGCTGGCGCTAAATAAGGTAATGCCTTTCATATCATCAATCAACTGGGCATAAATATGGATACTTGAACGAAAAACCGAAAGCCGCGGCTTTTCAGCTGTTCCGCTTACGATTGCCCTCACTCTTTTATGCCTTATTTTTCTTTTTTCTTTTCTATTTATTTTCATAAAATTTTATCCTGTAGTAGCTGCTTTCTTGCCGGCTTTTCGCAAAATTATTTCATCTTTATATCTTATTCCTTTGCCTTTGTATGGCTCAGGCGGTTTCACTTTTCTTATATCAGCGGCTACTTGGCCGACCAATTCTTTATCAATACCGGAAACTGTAATCTGATTTTTTTCAACCTTGAAATCTATACCTTTAGGAGCAGGGACTTTGACCGAATGAGTAAAGCCGACGTTCAGCTCTAATATCTTGCCAGACTCAATCAAAGAATCGCTCTTCACTTCTGATTTAAAGCCAATCCCCTCATAAATCAAAACTTTTTCAAACCCGTCTTTAACTCCCTTTACCATATTATTGATTAAAGAACGATAAGTGCCCCAAAGAGCCCGAGATTCCTTAGAATCATTTTTTGGCTTTACTAAAATTTCCCCATCCTTTTCTTCAACAATCACATTCGGGTGAAGATTTTTTGAAATTTCTCCCTTAGGCCCTTTTACTAAAATAGAATTAACGCTGATTTTTATTTCAACGTTTTCGGGAATTTTAATTGGCTGTTTGCCTATTCTGCTCATATCTAATTTTTATTTATTATTGATTCATACAAGACGAGTCTTGCTACCAAATTTCTGCTATAGCCTGACCGCCTAAACCCATTTTTTTTGCTTCTTCGCCGGTCATAATACCTTTAGAGGTGGAAAGTATCAAAATACCATAACCTTCTCTGACCGGCTTGATTTCGTTTTTATTCAAATAAATTCTCCGGCCGGGCCTTGAAATCAATTTAACATTTTCAAATAAAGGAACAGTGTCATTATATTTTAATTTCAAATCTAAAAATAACTGCTCAAAACCGGCTTTTTTGACTTTCTTTTTTTTCCTGATCGCCGAAACAAAACCTTTCTGCTCCAAAATTTTAGCCATTTCATATTTCATTTTTGAAAAAGGAATAACTACCCGGTCTTTTTTTACCAGGTAAGCATTTTTTATTCTGATGAAAAAATCACTTATTGTATCCATGCCAATTTTGTTTGTAAACGAAGCGAACAGCTATAAAATTTAAACAAAGCCTTTACCATGATGATTTTTTGATTCCCGGAATCTCGCCGCGGGAGGCTAACTCCCGCAAATGAATCCGACATAAACCAAATTTCCTAATATATCCTCTTGTTCGACCACAGATAAAACAATGGTTAACATTTCTAACTTTATATTTTTGCGGTTTATTCAATCTTGCAATTAACGATTTTTTAGCCATATCATTTCTTAATTGGAAATCCCATTAACTTCATCAATTCTTTTCCTTCTTCTTTGGTTTTGGCCGTAGTCGTTATCGTAACCTGAAAAGGAAATATATCTTTTGACGATTCATACGCCACTTCCGGAAAAATTATCTGTTCTCTGATGCCTAAATTCAAACTGCCTTTTTGATCAAATGATTTTTCGTCAATCCCTCTGAAATCCCGCGATCTTGGCAAAGCTACTGAAATAAAGCGATCAACAAAATCATACATCCTTTTGCCGCGCAAAGTAGAAACAAAACCGACCGTCATCCCCTGTCTAACTTTAAAACCGGAAATTGACTTTTTAGCAAGTCTTGAAGCCGGCTTTTGGCCCGTGATTAAAGCAATATCCTTTTCTACCCTTTCTTTGAATTTCGGCTCGCTTATAATTTTTCCGGCTCCAATATTTATGACCGCCTTTTCCATTTTAGGCACCATCATAATATTTTTGTAGCCGAACTTTTCCATCATCGATGGAATTATTTGCTTTCTATATTTTTCTAGTAATCGCGTCATGTTAAAAAATTTCAATTTTCTCCCTGACATTTTTTACAAACTCTCACTGCCTTTTTATCTCCGTGTTTAATTCCCATCCTCGCTGGTTTTTTGCAGTGCCGACAAATCAGCATCACATTTGAACTATCCACTATCCTTGAAACTGAAATTGTCTCGCCCTTTTGGCCTTGTTTTTTGGGCCGGCGATGCTTCTTAACCAAATTCAATCCTTCAACTACGACTTTGAGATCTTTTGGCAAAGACCTTAAAACTTTTCCTGTCTTCCCCCGGTCTTTGCCTGCCAACATCATTACATTGTCTCCACTCCTTAATTTCATACTAATTCTTCGGCCATTGAAGCAATGGTATTAAAACCTTTCTCCTTGACTTCTCTCGCCACCGGACCGAAAATACGGGTTGCTTTTGGCTCTTTGCCGTCAAGAATAACAACAGCATTGTCATCAAACCTAACATAAGAGCCGTCTTTTCGACGGACCGGTTTTCGCTGCCTTATTATCAAAGCACGAACAATATCTTTCTTTTTTATTCCACTTTTTGTCCTTGGCTCTGCTTCTTTGACCGAACCAACGACTATATCGCCGACCTCGCCGTATTTTCCTTTGTGCCCTTTCAAAACTCTAATAACACCGATGACTTTAGCACCTGAATTATCAGCTACAGAAATAATACTCCTTAACTGGATCATGTTATTTTAGAAACCGCTCTCCATCTTTTATCTTTGGATAACGGTTTCGTTTCTTCGATTAAAACTCTGTCTCCGATATGATACTCATTATTTTCGTCATGGACTTTGAATTTTTTGGTGACTTTAAAATATTTTTTGTACTTAGGATGTTTTTTTAAACGGACAATAGAAACAACAATGGTTTTTTGCATTTTATCCGACACTACTACGCCTTTTAATTTTCTGCGCTTAATTTCTGATTTATTTTCTTCCATAAAATTATCGTTTTACAAACTTAGTTTTTATTGGCAGTTTATGGCCGGCTAAAATTAAAGCCTTTTTAGCTGTTTCTTCATCAACTCCGTCAATTTCAAATATAATTCTTCCGGCTTCCACTGGGGCGACAAAATGCGACAAAGCTCCGGCCCCGCCGCCCATTCCTAATTCCGGACTTCGAGCAGTTCTTGGCTTATCTGAAAAAACTCTAATCCAAATCTTGCCGCCTTTTTGAAAAATTCTGATAATAGAACGCCTTGCGGCTTCCAATTGATTCGTCTTAAGCCAGCTTGACTCCATTGCCTTTAAGCCATAAGAACCAAAAGCTAAATAAGTTCCGCGAGTGGCGGCTCTCTTCAACTTGCCCTTATGAACTTTTGGATGTTTAATCCTTCTTGGCTGTAACATTTCCTTTATAAATCCAGACCTTTACCCCCACTGTTCCATAAGTGGTATAGGCAGTATTTTTAGCAAAATCAATATCGGCCGTCAAAGTCTGCAAAGGCATCGGGCCCTCGCCCATATGTTCAGTTCTAGCAATTTCAGCCCCGTCCAATCGGCCCTTAAGCTCTACTTTCACTCCTTTAACTTCCCTATGCGAGGCAATTTTTAAAATAGCTTGTTTCATAATTCTTCTAAAAGAAACTCTTTTTTCTATTCGTTCAATAATCTGTTCAGCCATAATTGCCGCTGAAGTTTCAGGGCCTTTATACTCCTGAATCTCCAATCTTACTGGCACCGAACCACCAAGCAGTTTATCAATTTCTTTCTTTAAATCATCTATTCCGGCTCCTCCTCTGCCGATAATTAATCCAGGCCTTGAAGTGTGAATAATGGCTTTTAACTGGCCGGCAGTGCGCTCAATCTCAACTTTATTTACGCTCATAAACCTAAGCTTTTTCTCCAAAAATTTTCTTATCTTAACGTCATCTTTTAAATATTTAACTAAATCGCGGTTGGCAAAATAGCGGGACCGCCAGTCCTGAGTAAACCCTAATCTCATTGAAATTGGTGATATTTTCTGTCCCATGAAATTAAATTTAAATATATCAGATGCTCTTTCTTCTAAATAACCTCCGACCTAAAGTCTTAATCCCTCTAAAAGACCCTTTTCGAGAAACTTTTTCTATTTCTTTCTCAGCCTTTTGTTTCTTCTCAACTTTAACTTCTTTCTTCTCCTTGCCCTCCGAAACTTTAGTGAAGGATGACTCAATTTTTGGCAGCTTCGCCAAAAGTACCTCTTTTTTCTTTCTCTTTTCCCCAAAAATTTCATCCAAGACTACTTTTATATGAGAAGTTTTCCTTTGAATCGGCATTGGCAAACCAAAACCCTTAGGCTTATATCTTTTTAATTTCATCCCTTCATTAACAACAATTTCTTTTATGTAAAGATAATTTTTATCCAAACCAAGATTATTTTTGGCATTTGAAACGGCAGAGTTTAAAAGTTTAAGAAGTGGCTTGGATGGTTTTCTGACAAGATATTTAAGCTGAGCCTCTGCTGAATCGACATCTAATCCTTTAAGCAACTCGGCCACCGCCCTGACTTTACGAGGGGATATGTGAAGATAATTAAGTTGCGCTGATATTTTTGCCATGTTATTTTTTTGCTTCTTGCTCGTCGAAGGTTCCGCCGAATCGCGTTAGCGATTCGCTGCGGAATCGCTGTCTGGAGTTTTCGCGGCTTTCGCTGCTTCTATTTCTTTCAATTTAGCCTGAGCTTCAAGCTCTCTTTGCATTTTTCCGCCATGCCTTGTAAATCTCCTGGTTAAACTGAACTCTCCCAACTTATGGCCAACCATTTCTTCCATAATTTGAACGGGGATATGGATTTTTCCGTTATGAACTCCGATAATAAAACCAACCATCTCCGGGGTAATAGTAGAATTTCGCGACCAAGTTTTAGTAATTGTTTTGTCGCCCGCTTTAAGATTACCCAATTTCTTGAGTAATTTTTTATCTACATATGGACCTTTTTTCAGTGATCTGGACATATTATAATTTCTAGCGTTTTTACGCTTATTTCCGTCTTCTAATAATCAAATTATTTGATTTATTTTTTCTCTTTCTTGTTTTCACTCCCCGGGCTGGTTTGCCCCAAGGAGTTTTCGGCCCAGTTAAACCTATTGGCTGGGCTCCTTCGCCTCCGCCATGCGGATGATCAACCGGATTCATTGCCGAACCTCTAACTCTTGGCCTTCGGCCAAGCCAGCGCGATCTTCCAGCTTTGCCTAAATTAATATGAATGTGCTCTGGATTGGAAACTTGTCCGATTGAAGCCAAATTTTCAGATAGAATCATCCTGACTTCACTAGAAGGCATTTTTAATTGGGTGTATTTTCCTTCAGTCGCTAAAACTTGGGCTGAAGAACCAGCTGAACGGACAATTTTGCCGCCTTGACCCGGATTCAATTCAACATTATGAACTAAAGTACCCTGAGGAATATACCTTAACTTCATTCTATTTCCAATTTCTATATTCCCTTTACCTGAAAAAGTTTGAATCTCATCTCCAACTTTAAGGCCGTCTGGCGATAAAATATATCTTTTTTCGCCGTCACCATAAATAATCAAAGCAATCCTGGCGCTTCGATTGGGATCATATTCAATTGTTCTAATCCGGGCTGGGATATCAATTTTGCCCTGCTTAAAATCAATTAAACGATATAGCTTCTTATGGCCGGCCCCGCGATGCCCTGAAGTAATGCGACCGTTATTTGCCCTGCCAAAACTCTTTTTTATCTTGAAAGTTAAAGACTTTAAAGGTTTGGCTCTGTTTAAACCGCTAAAATCATAACCGGTCATCTGCCTTCTGCTTGAAGTTGTCGGCTTATATTGTTTCATGAGTGGGAAATTTCAATGCTAAAACCTTTTTCTAATGTAATAATTGCTTTTTTAAATCCCGATCTCCAGCCTTCAAAACGGCCAACTTGTCTTTTCTTGGCTATAACATTGATAACTCTTATATCTTTGACCTTAACATCATATAATTTTTCAATCGCTTTCCTCACTTCAACTTTATTAGTTTTGGGAGAAACCCTGAAAACATATTTATTGCCACCCGATAAACTTACTGCCTTTTCAGTGACTATCGGCTTTTCAACTATTTTATAAAGCCCCGGATTTTTTCCTTGAGGCAACCCAAGCTTGGCCTCTTTTTTTTCGGCTTCTTTTGTTTCTTTTTTTAATTCTTCTTTTTTCTTTCCAAATAATGCGCTCATAATTTTACTTCAAATATGTTTTTTCTATTACTGGGATTGAATCCTTTAATAAAATCAAGTATTTATTCTCTAAAATACCAATAACATTCACGCTGTCTGCTCTAACCGTTTCAAGAAACGGCAAATTCCGCACTGCCCGAACTAAATCTTTATTGGAACCAGGCTGAACCAGCAAAATCGAATCTTGTTTTTTCTTGGCTTTTTTATATCCGGCAAGATTAGCTGAAATTTTATCAAAAATTTCTTTCATTTTTTTTGTTTTAACCTCGCTTAAAGAAATTAAATCCACCACTAAGAGCTGATTGTCCTTTGCCTTTGAACTTAAGGCCATGAATAATGCTTTTTGTTTGGCTTTTTTATTTATCTTTTTTGAATATATTTTTTCTTTAAGCGGGCCATGGGTTACTCCCCCTCCTTTCCAAATAGGCGACCTGATTGAGCCATGCCTGGCTCTACCAGTGCCTTTTTGCCGCCAAGGCTTTTTCCCGCCGCCCCTGACCTCTCCTCTGCCTTTGGCATGAGCCAGAATTTCCCGGCTATTAGCCATCTGGGTAACGATGGCCTGATGAACTAAATCATGATTTAAAGGAATATTAAAAATAGCGTCTAATAATTCTACGCTTCCCGTTTCTTCTCCTAATTGATTATATAATTTAACCTTCATTAAATTTTATTATCTTTAAAAACGTCCCCTTGCGGCCCGGTACAGCGCCTTTAATCGCCATAACATTATTTTCCTTATCAATCTTTGCCACTTCCAAGTTCCTGATCGTGGTTTTCTTTGCACCCATGTGGCCGGCCATTCTCATCCCTTTTAAAGTATGCTGCGGAAATCTTTGGCCGATTGAACCCGGCGCTCTTTCCATGCCTTTATGGCCGTGGCTAGCGGGCATTCCGGAAAAACCGTGCCTTTTCACCACTCCCTGAAAACCTTTGCCCTTTGAAACCCCGCTAACTTTTATTTTTTCTCCTTCCTTAATTTCCAAATTGTTTGAATCCAATTCAACTAAAGTCACCGGCACCACTTTGCCGTCTTCCTTAAAAAATTGGGTCATTCCTAATTTTCTGCCGATAATTTCAGCCATATTTAAACATCGTCTTACAAACGAAAATCGGGCTCCAGCGCCCGATTTAAAAACGCTAAAGCCAATTTTTATTTTTCAGATTCTGAATAAAAATCTGTTCAACATATAATTATCTGGAACAGACATTGAAACCCGATTTACATCTTGATCTCAATGTCTACTCCGGCAGGCAAACTCAAATTCATAAGAGAATCTATGATTTTCGGCGTCGGATTCGGGATTTCAATCAATCTTTTGTGAATCCTCATTTCAAACTGCTCCCGGCTGTCTTTATGGACGAAAGTCGAACGGTTCACCGTAAATTTTGAAATCTCGGTCGGCAATGGCACCGGCCCGATTACTCTGACGTCAAGCCTCTCCAGGGTTTCAATGATTTGCCTGGCTGATTTATCTATAATTCGGCTGTCAAAAGCTTTCAGCCGGATTCGGATTCTTTGTTCAGTCTTTTCTTCTTTTACTTTTTTCGGACTGGCCATATCAATTAAAGAACTAAAGGTTCAAAAAAGATTATTGCTTTTTAGGCAATAATCTTGGTTGCTACTCCGGCCCCAACCGTTTTTCCGCCCTCTCTGATTGCAAATCTCATCTTCTCTTCCAAGGCAATCGGAGCAATCAATTTAATCTTCAAATTAACCGTGTCGCCGGGCATAACCATTTCACTGCCTTGAGGCAGAAAAACTTCGCCGGTTACATCAGTGGTCCGAACATAGAATTGAGGTTTATAGCCGGCAAAGAAAGGGGTGTGCCTCCCGCCTTCCTCTTTGGTCAAAATATAGATTTCAGCTTCAAACTCGGTATGAGGAGTAATGGAGCCGGGTTTGGCTATAACCTGTCCGCGGGAAACATCTTCTTTCTTGACTCCCCGCAAAAGCAGACCGACATTATCTCCGGCAATAGTTTCATCCATTTGTTTATTGAACATCTCTACGCCGGTAATAATGGTTTTTTGAGTTGGCCTGATGCCGACAATTTCTATTTCTTCGTTAAGTTTTATTTTCCCTCTTTCAACCTTTCCAGTAACAACCGTTCCTCTTCCTTCAATTGAAAAAACATCTTCAATTGGCATCAAAAACGGCCTTTCAATGTCTCTGACTGGATCAGGAATATGCTCATCAACCGCCTTAAGAAGCTCACGGATCGGACCAACAGCCGGATCATCTTTAGATTTAGCTTCCAATGCTTTTAATCCTGACCCTCGGATGATCGGAATCGTATCGCCCGGATACTGGTATTTATTCAAAAGCTCCCGGATTTCAGTTTCAACCAAATCAACCAGTTCCTTGTCTTCAACCATGTCAATTTTATTTAAAAATACAATAATTGAAGGAACGCCGACCTGGCGGGCTAATAATATATGTTCTCTGGTCTGAGGCATGGCGCCATCCGGTGCGGAAACAACTAAAATCGCCCCATCCATCTGGGCAGCGCCGGTAATCATGTTTTTAATGTAGTCGGCATGGCCCGGGGCATCAACATGAGCATAGTGCCTTTTAGGAGTTTCGAATTCAGAATGATGCAAGGCAATGGTGATGCCTCTGGCTTTTTCCTCCGGAGCCTTGTCAATCTGATCAACTTTTTCAACTCTGGCTTTATAGCCTTCGTCGGCAAGTAAATTTCCGGCAACATTTAAAATTGCCGCCGTTAAAGTGGTCTTGCCGTGATCAACATGACCAATTGTCCCGACATTCACATGAATTTTGGACCTCTCAAATTTTTCAGCCATTTCTATTGATTAAAGATAAACTGCCGCGATTCCTGATAAGACGGAAAAAAAACAACTTATCCAGAATCGTTGCGTTTTATCTACAAATTACCTGATAATTCTCTTTCTCTTTCCGCCACTTGTTCTTTTAAAGCGGATATCTCCTTATTAAGCCTATCAATTATTTCTTCATTACTATCTTTATCTTTATCAAAATTGTCAAAATTGTCAATATTTTTGTGGATAACCCCACTATTTAAAGTAACGGGGATAATTAAGCCTTTATATTTATCATAAGTCAAAACTACAAATTCAGGACGGCCATTTTCAACTATAAGCAATCCTCCCAAAGTTGAAATTAATTCTTGTAAGTCTTTTGACAACATGATTATTTTTTTCCGGCGATTATTTCGGCGGTTACATTTTGAGGCACAATTTCATAATTAGAAAATTCCATAGTGAATGTCCCTCTGCCTTCGGTCAAAGATCTTAAAACTGTGGCATAACCGAACATCTCGCCAAGCGGCACTTTAGCATCGATTACTTTTAAATTCAAGGTCTCTCGGTCATTGATATTAGAAATCTGGCCGCGTCGGCTTGAAAGGTCGCCCGTGGCCTCGCCCATGAATTTTTCCGGAACAATAACTTCCAGTTTCATAATAGGTTCCAGCACTACTGGCTTTGAACGCTTGGCACCGTCCTGAAAAGCGGACGAAGCGGCAATTTTAAAAGCAATTTCAGAAGAGTCAACCTCATGGAAAGTTCCGTCGTATAAAGTCGCCTTAAAATCAGTCACCGGATAACCGGCTAAAACTCCTTTGTCTTTGGCTTCCATGACTCCTTTTTCAACGGCTGGAATATATTCGTCCGGGATGGCTCCTCCTTTAATGGCATTCACGAATTCAAAACCCTTGCCGCGCTCTAACGGCTCAATACGCATCCAAACATGGCCATATTGGCCGCGGCCTCCGGACTGCCTAATATATTTTCCTTCAACTTCGGTTGAGCCGGTAATGGTTTCTTTGTAGGCAACTTGGGGCCGACCGATATTGGCCCCTACCCCGAATTCCCTTTTCATCCGGTCAACAATAATTTCAAGATGAAGCTCGCCCATCCCCGAAATAACCGTATCGCCGGTCTCGCTGTCGCTCCTGATCCTGAAAGTCGGGTCTTCATCAGATAAACGCTTTAAGGCCAAAGACATTTTTTCCTGGTCAGCTTTGGTTTTCGGCTCGATCTTGAGGGAAATGACCGGCTCCGGAAAAACTATCTGTTCCAAAATAATCGGACTTTCCGGACTTGCAAGAGTATCTCCGGTTTTAGTGAATTTCAAACCAACTGTCGCAGCAATATTGCCGGCATCAACCTTTTCCATCTCATGTCTTTCATTGGCATGCATCTGTAAAATCCGGCCGATTCTTTCCTTTTCGTTTTTCGCAACATTCAAAACATAAGAGCCGGTTTTTAAAACTCCTGAATATACTCTGAAGAAAGTAAGCTGACCGACATAAGGATCGGTAGCGACTTTAAAAGCCAAAGCCGTAAAAGGTTCTTCGTCTTTAGGTTGCCTCTCTTCGGTCTCGCCGGTTTCTGGATTAATCCCTTTAACTGGCAACACTTCAACGGGAGAAGGCAGGAAATCAATTACCGCATCCAAAACCAGTTGGACCCCTTTGTTTTTCAAGGCTGAACCGGTATAAACCGGGATAATTTTGTAATTCAAAACTGATTTCCTTAAAGATTTCTTTAAAATTTCTAAAGGAATATCTTTGCCTTCAAGAAACATCTCCATCACTTCATCGTCGTTTTCGGCAATTTTTTCAACTAACTCGTGGCGATATTTTTGGCTTAGTTCTTTTAAATACTTTGGAACTTCAGCTTCAACCGTAGACTCACCGAACTTTCCTTCAAAGCGGAGAAACTTCATTGTTAAAAGATCAGCTACGCCGGTAAACTTATCTTCTTCCCCGTCAGGAATCTGCATTCGAATGGCGTTAGGAGTAAGCCTTGTTAAAATCGACTGAAAAGACTTTTCAAAAGAAGCGCCGAGCCGGTCCAATTTATTTATAAAGCAGATTCTCGGCACTTTGTATTTATCGGCCTGGCGCCAGACTGTTTCTGATTGAGGCTCCACTCCAGCCACCCCGTCAAAAACAACAACCGCTCCGTCTAACACGCGCAACGAGCGTTCCACCTCAACCGTAAAATCAACATGGCCGGGCGTATCAATAATATTAATCTTGTGTTCAAAACTTTTCCGGTCTGCCTGATTAATCTGATAAGTCGGAATCCAAAAAACAGTCGTGGCGGCGGCAGTAATAGTGATACCTCTTTCTCTTTCCTGTTCCATCCAATCCATTATCGCCGCCCCTTCGTGAACCTCACCGATTTTATGGGAAACTCCGGTATAAAATAAAATACGCTCACTTATTGTGGTCTTGCCCGCATCAATGTGAGCGATAATACCGATATTCCTGATTTTTTCAATTGGATAATCCCGCATACCTAAAAGAGCTACCATGCGAAATGGGCAAACGCCCTATTAGCATCAGCCATTCTATGAGTATCCATTTTTTTCTTAACTGCTATTCCGGTGTTATTAAATGCATCTATCATTTCTTGTGATAATTTTTCAACCATTGGCTTGCCTTTTTTTGATTGAGCCGCTTCAATTATCCAGCGCAAAGCCAAAGTTGTCTTTCTTTCCGGCTTTACCGGATAAGGAATCTGATAATTAGCGCCTCCGATCCGACGGCTGCGAAGCTCTAACTCCGGCCCGGCATTCCTGATCACTTGATCTAAAACTTCTAAAGCTTTTTTGCCAAGCTTCTTTTCACTTTCCTCTAAAGCGCCGTAAACTATTCCTCTCGCAATAGCCTTCCTTCCGCTTTTCATAATGTAATTAATAAACTTAGCGACTAAAGCGCTTTGATACTTAATGTCTGGTTCAATTATTTTTTTTAGTACTTGTCCTCGTCTCATCTTGGTCTTTTGGCTCCATATTTAGAGCGTTGCTGTTTCCGGCCTTCCACTCCGGCTGAATCTAACAGGCCTCGAACAATGTGATAGCGGACACCCGGCAAATCTTTTACCCGACCGCCTCTAATTATTACTACCGAATGCTCTTGCAAGTTATGGCCAATGCCGGGGATATAGGCCGTAACTTCCTGGCCGTTGGTCAAGCGGACTCTCGCAATTTTTCTTAAAGCCGAGTTTGGTTTCTTCGGGGTAGTGGTCGTTACCTTGATACAAACTCCTCTTTTAAATGGCGATGAATAATCAACCGGCCGATTCTTTAATGTATTAAAACCGAATGCCAAGGCCGGCGACTTGGTCTTCGCTTTGGATATCTTTCTCGGGTTTTTCAGAAGCTGACGAAATGTCGGCATAAGCGTAGGAAAAATAGTATCATGAAAATTTTTAACGCGCAATGTTAGCGAAAACCTTTCCTCGGCACACGTCTTCGGGAACCGCTCGCAAAACCCAGCGAGTTTTGCTCGCTGTACTTGCGACCTCGGAGGGCATCGCTGGAATGTCCGAGAATGAGCGAACCGGACGTTGCCGGACGGCGCTACCCCACTATTAATCTAAACAGACTAAACACGAGAGGGAAAATTAACGGCAGAACAAAAAACAAAACTAAAACAAACAGGACTAACCCGTAGCGGAGGTAAAAATTTCTGAAAGAATAGAGCCTGTCAGGAATAATGCTTAGAAAAAGCCAATGGCCATCAAGAGGCGGAACTGGCAATAAATTAAAAATCGCTAAAACCAAGTTTATCAAAACAATAAATGAAAAAAGTTCTGGTAAAATACTGGCTTGTAAAAAAGTCGGCATAAATCTCAACATCAAGCCGAAAATCAAAGCAATCAAAATATTTGAAAGAGGGCCGGCAAAACCGACCTTGGCTGGTCCAAATTTTTGGTCCCTCAAATACAAAGGGTTATAAGGCACCGGCTTGGCATACCCGAAAATAAAACCGCCCAAGCTATAAGTTAAAAACGGCAATAAGATCGAACCGAAAAGATCCAAATGAGGCAAAGGGTTTAAGGTAAGGCGTCCGGCGTGCTTGGCAGTATTATCACCCAGACTATAAGCCATTAAGCCATGACTGACTTCATGGATAACGATTGAAAACAAAACCACAAGAATTTTAAAAACGACTAGTGAAAATTCATCCATAGTCTTGAAACATTATCAATTCTAAGATATTCTGTAAAATTATGCGTTGTCCGCGATGTGGGAAAAAATCAATGAAAGTAACTAAACGAAAACTGCTTCGCGGACATTATAATCCGACAAAAATCTACCGCCAAAAACCGAATTTGCAATGGGTGGCGGTTAATGGAAAGAGAATTAAAATCTGCACGGATTGCATCAAAACGCTCCATAAAGAAGCGAAATAAGTTTCATGCGGGTCATAGGATAGTGGCAGTCCATACCCTCGGGGTGGGTAAAGCGGGCGTTCGATTCGTCCTGGCCCGACAAAATATCAACTTCTCTTAAACCTTTTTTCTTGTTAAAATTAAGATATAAAATATGATCAAAAGAGAGATTTCGTGTAGTTTTTGTAAAAGAAAATTCTTACGAAAAAGGTGAGTCCATTGACGTTGGGTTCGTCAAACAACTCATGGACGAAATCGCAAGGTTGCGATAAACGACTAGCATGGTGCGTCTCGATGCGTCGAGCGCCCTTTTGTTTTTAAATCAATTCTTCAACTCTTTTGTAATCAGAAATTTCAACGGGAGTGAACCAGAGCATAATTTCGTTTCGAGCTTCTTCTTTGTTGCCCGAGGCATGGATTAAATTATGAATCGCCCGTTTTGACTTATTGGCTGAACCGGCTGAATCAACACTGAAATCGCCTCTGATTGTTCCGGTCAAAGCAAAATGGGGCTGGGTGTCGCCGGTAATTTTTCTGACTACGCTAATAGCGTTGGCTCCTTCGATTAAAATCTTCACCACCGGCCCGGAAGACATAAAATCAATCAGCCAGTTCCTGAAAATTTTTCCGATTTCAAAAACATCATCAGTCCCGAAATCTTTTTTCAAGCTATAATTGTATTTTTTATATGTTTCAGCTGTCCTAGCCCCTAAATTAATAATCCAGTCTTTGTTTTTAGGATAATGACTGTCAAAATCTTTTGGCGCCCCTTGAACCATTTTAAGGCCGATAATTTTAAGGCCCCGGTTTTCAAATCGCTTGATTATCTCGCCGACCAGTCCCCTTTTTACCGCATCCGGCTTTATCAAAACCAAAGTCTTCTCCTCTTTCGGATGCTTTGGATCAGCTAAAATTTCGGTCATCTTTTTTAGTTTTGAGTTTTTACTTGGCATTGTTGATCTAATCTGCAATTTAACAAAATAGTTCCGCTGGCATCAGTACGATAGTATTTTATGTTTCTTTTTTCAAGACGGGCCACAACTTCTTCATGCGGATGGCCATAAGAATTATTTATGCCGAGACTGATAAAAGCCATTAAGGGAGAAGTATTTTCCAAAAGTTCTTCGGTACTTGAAGTCTTGCTTCCGTGATGCGGAAGTTTTAAATAATCAGAATCAATATCAATCCCGGCCAAAACAAGCTTTTCCTCAACCTGTTTTTCAATGTCGCCGGTAAGCAACAGGCTGTGCTCGCCGTAAATAAGCTTTGCCACAATGGAAGTATTATTGACCTTTGAAACTTTTTCTCCGGCCACACTGTCAAAAGGGCTTAAAATTAAAAGTTTCGTATTCTCATTAAAAATTATAGAATCGCCAAGTTTTGGCAAAATAATTGCGGCCTTTTCTTTTTCTTTTAAATCCCGCCAAACTTTACACTCGACTTTTTCGCACTGAACTCCGGTTTCAATAATTCCATTGACTTCATATCTTTTCAGAACCTCGGGTAATCCGCCAAGATGATCGTGGTCCGGATGAGTCAACATAATAAAATCAATCGTCCGATCCCAAAACGGCATCACTTCAGAAAGTTTTTGGACCACTGTGTTATCCGAACCGCCATCAATTAAAATCTGAATTTTATTTTCTGTTTCAATAAAAATCGAGTCGCCTTGGCCGACATCCAAAAAATAAACTTTAAGCCCGTCTTGATTTTTTGAATCAACAACCAAAGCTACAGAAGAGAAAAAAATCAATGCGGCTAAAATAATAATTTTTCTTTTAGAAAGCATTAAATAGTTTCACAATTAAAATTTCGTATTCAGCAAAAAGCCAGGCAATTAAACCGATGATCTGACCAAGTCGTGACCAGATTAACCCAAAAACTCCGGCGAGAAAACCAAAAAACATTGTAAGAGGCACAGCCGGCAAAATTAGAACATTGGCCGGCAAAGATAATAATGAAAAACTGCCGAAATTATATAAAACAACTGGCAAAACCATAAGCTGAGCTGAAACAGTAGCAATGAAGTTTTCTTTGAAATTCCAAAACTCAGGCACTCGTTCCAACCTTTCCTTAATAATTGGAACCAAATATATTAATCCGGTAGTCGCCAAAAAAGAAAGCTGGAAACCAATATCGAAACGTAAAATTTTGGGATTCAAAGCAATCATTGCTGCACCGGCGAAAACAAGCGAGTTGGTCATACTATAAAACCTGCCTTCTCGATAAGCTAATAAAACCAAGATGCCCATTATTGCCGCCCGGACAACCGAAGCTGAAGCTCCAGTTAAAATAGTGAAAAAAAATATTCCCAAAACCGTAAACCAAAAAGCTTTCTGCCGCCGCATAAAAAACATAAGCAAAAAAGAAATATATAAACTGACAATAGTGATATTGTAGCCGGAGATAGCCAAAATATGAGTAGTGCCGGTTTTATTAAAAGCCTCTTTTAGATCTTGAGGGATGTCTTGCCGTGAACCGAGTAAAATCCCTTTAATCAAGGCGGCATTAGGTTCGGAAATACTTTTTTCAATCGATTCTTCAAAAACTTTTTTAATCCTGAAAATATTTTTAAATAAGCTGATTTTTAAATTTTCTCCGCCTCTAGTGGATCCGCCGAAAGCGAAGGAAAAATCTTTCTGCGTAATTTTTTTAATTTCAGGATAGTAAGACAATGAAAAAATTCCGTCTTTGGCTAAATAATTAATATAATTAAAGTCGTCAAAGTTTTTTGGCGATTGGAGTTTGCCTTCCATTGAAATAAAATCTCCATACTGAAATTCAGGATACAGATTTGCGGTGATTAAAACTTTTTCATTTGTAAAAATTGTATAATCTGAGGCTCTGATTTCTTTAACCTTAAAAATAAATCTTTGCTTATCAATTAATCTTTGGGGTTCATCATTTATATGTCCAAGCAACTGAATATTGCCATTGTTATCATTAAAATTAACCAAAACTTTAGTTGAAGACTCTGAAATATCAAAACGCATAACTCCGGCCGAAAAAGCCAGAATTAAAAAAGCCAAAAAAGCATACTTGAAATTTAAAATTCTTGAGCCGCGCCGGCCTGCCCCGTTAGAGGCCGCGAGGGCCCGCAGCGCACCTCTGCCTCTAATGGGGTAAAATACAATAATAACAATCAGACAGATAATTATTATGATAAGAGCTAGCTCTTCTGATATATCAAAAAAGGAGCCACTCGCGACTCCCAAGATGAAAGAAATCATCAAAAACAGGAAAATCTTAGACTTTGTCATTTCTCGGCTATCTTTTTTATCATCGCCGGGACTACCCTTAATCCGGCTCTCTTTGCCGAAATCAATCTTTTTTGCCCGGAAACAAGCTGATAATAAACATTAATGCCTCTTTTTTTCCTTTTTTCAACTTTGGCTACGAAGATTGGCTGGATCATGCCGTATTTTCTGATTGATTCGGTCAAATCCTTGAGAACTTTTTTATCTATCTCTTTTTTGAGCTGCTCCTTCGTCTGTCTGATTTTCCTGATTTCAATATAATAAACACTCTCCTTTTTTCTTTTAGGCCTGGTTTTTGGCTTTATCGGTATTAACGCTCTTAATCCTCTGGCTTTAATTTTTTTGCCGTTCATTTTTCTTAAGGGCTTGGGAAAATTCGCGATAAAACTTCAATCGCCAATTCTCTGTATGCTCTCGCACCTTTTGAATAAGGGTCATGCTGTAAAATACTTTTACCGATGGATGGCGCTTCGGCAAATGAAACTTGCCGCGGAATAACCGTATTAAAAATGTAGCCTGGGAAATTCTTATGAACCTGATTTAAAATATTTCTGTCTGACTGATTTCTTTTATCAAACATTGTCACCACAGCTCCCAAAATCTGCAAATCCGGATTCAAATATTTTTTTACCAGATCAACAACGCTTATAAGCTGTTCTAATCCGGATAAAGCAAAATACTCGGCTTGAACCGGAATTAAAACATAATCTGAAGCTGATAAAGCATTAACATTTAAAATTCCAACCGAGGGCAAACAATCAATCAAAACAAAATCGTAATTATTTTTAACTTTGCTTAAAACTTTTTTGAGTTGGAGCTCACGATTTTTAAAATCAACTAATTCAATATTGGCGCCGGCCAGACTTTCAGAAGAAGGCAGAATATCCAAATTAAAAATTGATGTTTTTTTAATAAGAGCGCCGGGTTCAACGTCGGAAACAAGAGCGTGATAAATGCTGTAATGATCTTTTTCAAGTTTTATTCCTAGTCCGCCTGAAGCATTAGCCTGAGGATCCAAATCAACCAAGAGAATTCGTTTCCCAAGAGCAGCTAAGTATACGGCCAAATTTATCGATGTGGTCGTTTTCCCAGTGCCTCCTTTGACATTAATAACCCCGAGAACCTTAGCCACCCAGTAGTACAATCTGACAAATGTCTTAGTTTTTGTTCGATAAACTAAAGTTCTGTCAGCTTGTAAGTTAAATTAACCCAGTAATACCATATTAACGACATTAATATAGAAGAAGTTTAAAAACTGGTCAGATTGTACTACTGGGCCATTAATTATATTGTAAATCTACTAAAAATTTGATACAATAGGACTTAATTATAAAATAACTTTTCGCAACGAAAAGTCACGCCCGGGTGGTGGAATTGGCAGACACGATGGACTCAAAATCCATTGACCGCAAGGTCATGAGAGTTCGACTCTCTCCCCGGGCATTTCAAGTTTTCCACTTGACTTTTAATCAATTCTTAAATAGTATATCCAAAGAATCAAAAAAAGCGGGCATCCCCCACTTTTTTGTTTTCTTAAACTGCATGACGCAGTAAAAAAGAATGGAGACAAACATTGAACACTTCGCCCTGCAAAGTCTGTAAGGGAGCAGCAAATTGGCACATTCGGATTTCTGGAAAAAAGAGATTCGGATCGTTCGGGCTTAACGAACTTGCCTGCTCCGACCACAAAAATGAAGTGGAGAAACAACTGACAGATAAAGGACTGCCATTGGGCCTAAATCAAGTCGTCGCTTCTCCCATTCGCTAAGCACCTTAATAAAAACCACCGAAAGGAGGAAAAATTCAGCGGGACGAGTAATCGGTCCTGCTTTTTTTTACAAAATTTGATATTAAAAAGCTAATCACCCAAAAAGAAAATAATCCAACAGCTAAACCGCCGACAATATCTGAAAAATAATGGACTCCGGCAAAAACTCGGGCAAGACCGATCAGCGCACTTACAACAAAAAACCAGATGCCGGCTTTTTTATTGAAAGAATAAACTCCGGCTGATAAAGCAAAAAAGAAAGCAGCGTGGCCCGATGGGAAAGAAGCGCTCTGGATTGGCTCAATTAAAGCATGAATGTTTTGTTCCATAAACGGTCTCGGCCTGAAGTAAAAAAATCTGATTAATTCGGTAAAAATAAATCGAGAAACCAAAGCAGAAATCAAAGAAATTAACAAAATCAGCCAATTGGCGGAGCGATTTTTAAAAAACAAAATAAAAAAAGCTGCCAATAAAATATAACTGAGATATTGAGCAGAAAAAATTATTATTAAATCTCCCATAATTCAATCAAATTTTTCAAAACTGACGCCACGACAATCGGGCCAACTCCACCAACTGGCGGAGTTATTAAACTGGTTTTTTGTGAAATGCTTTCAAAATCCGCGTCTTTGCCAAAATCAATTATTATTGCTCCATCTTTTATCATATCTTCAGTAATTAAATTTTGTTTGCCGACTCCTGATACTATAATATCAGTTTCTTTTGAAATTTTCTCTGGCTCTTTAACATGCTCGGTAATTATTGAAACAGTTGCGCCTTGATTTACTAGCCAATGGCTAACTAATTCCCCAACCAACAAGCCATATCCAAAAATTGCGGCGGTTTTACCTTTTGGGTTAATTTTATATTCCTCGAAAATCTGCTTCACCGCCTCAACTGCCGGCGGAAGAATTTTCGATTTGCCGGCAAAAAAGGCATCTTGACTTTTCTTTGACAAAACATCAATGTCTTTTTTTTCTGGAATCGTGTTTAATAAACACTGGGTATTTAGATGTTTTGGCAAAGGCAGTTCAATAATTATTCCGTTAACCGTTTCATCTTCAGCTATTTCATTCAATTCTTTTTCCAGTTGGTTTTCGGTGACATTTTCCGGAAATTCATAAGTTCTGAATTCAATCCCGATTTCTTCAGCCGCTTTCTTCTTTAATTCAACAAATTTTTTCAGTTCCAGATTTTGACCAACTAAAACCGCGGCCAGCCAAAGTTTTTTTTCGCTTTTTTGAAGTTTCTCTTTCACTTCTTCTAAAATTCTCTGGGCAATTTTTTTACCGTTGATGATCATTTTAAAATTTGGCTGATTTTTTCCGCTATCCTAACCATATCTTTTTCTTTAGCTCCCCGGGTGGTCACAGCCGGGGAGCCCAGGCGGATGCCGGAAGGGTCCCAGGGCTTTCGCAGATCAAACGGAATCATGTTTTTATTCACAATAATTCCGTTTTTTTCGAGTTTTTCTCCGGCTTGTTTCCCGGTCAAACCAAGCGGAGTCACATCAATTAAAATTATATGATTGTCGGTGCCACCAGATATTATTTTAAACCCCTGATTTTTCAATTCACTCGCCAAAACTTTAGCATTTTTCACTATCTGCCTGGCGTATTTTTTAAACTCCGGCTTAAGCGCTTCTTCAAGACAAATACCAATCGCGGCAATAACATTTAAATGCGGCCCGCCCTGAAGTCCAGGGAAAACCGCCTTGTCGATAGCTTCGGATAAATCTTTTCTTGAAATAATTATCGCTCCCCGAGGGCCGCGAAGGGTCTTCTGGGTAGTGGTCATGACAATATCGGCATACGGAAAAGGAGATGAATAAACTCCCCCAACAATCAAACCGGCGACATGAGCAATGTCGGCCATTAACAAAGCACCGACTGAATCAGCAATTCCCCTGAATTTTTTAAAATCGATTTTCCTTGGATAGGCGGTTGCTCCACAGATAATCATTTTCGGTTTGAATCTTTTAGCTAGCTTTAAAATTTCGTCATAATCAAGCAGGCCGTCTTTACCTACTCCATAATGCTCGAATTTAAAAAACTTGCCGGTCCAGCTGACATTGCTGCCATGAGTTAAATGACCGCCGTGCCCCAAAGACATGGCCAAAACTTTATCTCCAGGCTTCAAAGTTCCAAGATAAATAGCTAGATTGGCGGTACTTCCTGAATACGGCTGAACATTAACTCCATAATCATTTGGAGAAATTTTAAAAACTTTACAGACCAAGCGAATCACTTCGTCTTCAATTTCATCTATAATCTTATTCCCAAAATAATATCTTTGATGAGCCTTCCCTTCAGCATATTTTGAGCTTAATTGGCTCGCCAAAACCGCCAAGACATCTTTGGATGGATAATTCTCTGAAGGAATCAAATTGATGACTTTTTTCTGTCTCGCTAATTCTTTTTTAATTAAATCTTTAATCATTTTAATTTTAATAGCTCTAAAAGTTTTTTTGGATTGGATAATCCAACTCTTAGGATTTTTGGCTTTTCAGAAGTAAGATCTAAAATAGTCGAGGGCTCAGATTCTTTCAAGTCACCGGCATCAATAATTAAATCCGGTTTAAAATCAGAATTTTCAAATCTTTTAATGATTTCTGAAATTTTAGATGACGTCAATTCGTCAGAAATATTGGCCGAAGTTGATGTAATCGGATAGCCGAATTTACCAAGAAGCTTATCTACAAAAGGACTATTTATAATCCGTAATGCCACACTCGTTCTCCCGGAAGTTAAAATATCAGGCACAACGCTTCGTTTTGGCAAAACTACTGATACTTGGCCGGGCCAAACTTTTGCTAAAACTTTTTCATCCTTTTTATAAATAAAAGAGAGTTCTTTGGCCCAATTAATATTTTTAACGGCAATGGGGAGAGGCTTGCCTTCAGGTCTATGTTTAATTTTAAAAATTCTTTCCACTGGCCCGATTTCCAAAGCATTAGCGCCAAGACCATACAATGTATCCGTGGGATAAACAACTACCCCGCCCATTTTTAAAACAACAATCACCTCTTGGATCGCTTCAGAAAAATCCTCATTTAAATTAATCTTTATTACTTTCACTAAAGAACTATATTAACTAATTTATTAAAGATGTAAATAAATCTATTGATTTCTTTACCGGAAATATATATTTTTATTTTTTCCGAAGCTAAAACAAGTTCACGAATCTTACTTTCTTTTAAATCACGCTGAACTTTAATTATATCACGCGCTTTGCCGTTTATTTGGATTATTATATCGACTATTTCTTCTTTAATAAGCTTCGGATCATATTCCGGCCATTTTTCCAAATGAATTGATTTTTTATTTCCCAGCTGGTGCCAAAGTTCTTCCGTCAAATGCGGCGCAAATGGGGCCATCAATTTTAAAAATGTTTCAATCTGTTCTTTTGCCAATTCTTTATCTTCTATTTCATTTAGCAACTTCATCAATTCACTGACCGCCGTGTTAAACCTTAAATTCTTAATATCCTCTCCGACTTTCTTAATCGCTTTGTGAAATATCTTTTCTAATTTTTCATTGCTCGGCTTTTTGTTTGCAAAACTCCAAACTCTGTTTAAAAACCTATAGACTCCAACAATTGCTTTTGGATCCCACGGTCCACCATTCTCATAGGGACCCATAAAACAAAGATGCATCCTGATCGTGTCAGAGCCGTACTTTTTTACATAGTCATCGGGATTAACTACATTTCCCCGAGATTTCGACATTTTATTTCCGTCAGGACCCAAAATTAATCCTTGATGGCGCAGGCTCGAAAACGGCTCATCAAAATGCAGATAATCTGAATCATGTAAAACTTTGGTGATAAACCTGGCGTAAAGAAGATGTTTGGCAGCATGCTCCTGGCCGCCGATGTAAATGCTCACTGGTAACCAAGATTTTAGTTTTTCTTTTGAAACAAACTCTTTTTTATTTTGCGGATCGGCATATCGTAAAAAGTACCAGGCCGAATCAACAAAAGTATCCATCGTATCGGTTTCTCTCCGGGCTTCGCCGAAACATTTCGGACATTTTGTTTTAATAAATTTTTCTGATTTAGCTAACGGCGACTGGCCACTGGAAGACGGCTTATAATCATTGATTTTAGGTAACAATACCGGCAGATCTTTTTCTGAAACCGGCTGCCAGCCGCACTTCTGGCAAAGAATCATCGGAATCGGCGCTCCCCAGTATCGCTGGCGGGAAATTATCCAATCATGGAGGCGGTAATTTATTTTTCTTTCGGCAAAGCCCTCCTTTGAAAGCCGGCTAAAAATTTCATTGTCCAAGCCGGCTTCTTTAACCGGCAAATTAAATTTTTCAGCAAACTCCAAATCCCGCTGGTCATGAGCCGGAACAGCCATGATCGCACCGGTGCCATAATGAGGCAAAACAAAATCAGAAATCCAAACCGGAATTTTTTCTTTAGTTGCCGGATTAAAAGCATAAGCTCCGGTGAAAACGCCTGTTTTTTCTTTTACTTCAACCAATCTTTCAAGCTCTGTCTTCTTTTTCGTTTTTTCCAAATAATTATTCACTTGGCCCAATTGCTCATCTTTGACAACCCTTTTAACTAACTCATGTTCCGGAGCCAAAACCAAAAAAGTCGCACCAAAAATCGTATCCGGTCTGGTGGTAAAAACATCTATGGAATCTTTCGAATTGGGAATTTGGAATTTAATGATTGCGCCGTCAGAACGACCAATCCAGTTTCTCTGCAAAATCTTAGTTGTTTCCGGCCAGTCAATCTTTTCAAGACCGTCTAAAAGTTTTTGAGCATAATCAGTAATCTTAAAAACCCACTGCTCAAGCAGTTTTTGCTCGACGACAGTGTCGCACCTTTCACATCTGCCGTCTTGAACCTGCTCATTAGCCAAAATTGTCTTGCAATGCGAACACCAATTAGCCAAAACTTTTTCTTTTTTGGCTAATCCGGCTTCATAAAGCTTTAAAAAAATCCACTGAGTCCACTTGTAGTAATTCGGTTCGGCAGTGATTATCTCTCGCGACCAGTCAAAAGCGGCACCGATCGAATCCAGCTGTCTTTTCATTGATTTAATATTGCCGTAAGTCCAAACTTTAGGATCAAGCTTATTTTTGATGGCGGCATTTTCGGCCGGCAAACCAAAAGCGTCAAAGCCGATTGGCGACATCACATTAAAGCCCTGCATCCTCTTAAATCGGCCATAAACATCGGCAGGAGCATAATTATACCAATGGCCCATATGAAGATCGCCGGAAGGATAAGGGAACATCACCAAATTGTAAAAGTTTTGTTTGTCTTTGATTTTGTCTTTAATAAAATAAAGCTTTTTTGCTTTCCAAAACCTTTGCCACTTAGATTCAATTTTGCTTGGATTGTATTTTGGCATAATTAAATTTTCGGAAACAAAATCCTGGGCCGGACCTGAAACGGCTTTTCTTCCCAGGATTTGCCGTCTTTATCGGCCCCTAAAATTTCAAAGATATTACTGCTGGTTTCCGGCAAAAAAGGCTTCAAAAGCCAGGCGACATTCAATAAAATCACAATTAAATTTGTCATTACTATATTTAATTTCTCTGGATTACCAGATATTGCCCAGGGCTTGTGCTCATCAATGTATAAATTGGCAAAGCCGACCAGAGAAAAGACATTTTCAAGAGCTATATGGAGCTTAAAATTGTCTATGCTCTGGTTGTACTTTTTCCAGGTATCAATGACCTTCTCGTCTATTTCTTTGGAAACAAATCTACGGGAGCAAGAGAAGCTGCCGTTAAAAAATTTTTCAATCAAGGCAACTACCCGCGAAACTAAATTTCCTAAATTGTTAGCCAAATCGGCATTGTATCGCGCCTCAAACTTTTTCTCTGACCAATCGCCGTCTTCGTAAGAAGAAATTTCACGAAGCAAATAATACCTTATCGGGTCAACTCCGTATTTTTTAACCAAATCAAACGGATCAGTCACATTGCCGATTGTTTTTGACATCTTCTGTCCGTCTACGGTAATAAAACCATGAACATAAATTGATTTTGGCAATTCTAATCCCGCCGCCAAAAGCATCGCCGGCCAGATGATAGTATGAAAACGCATGATATCTTTACCCACTATCTGAATATCAGGCGGCCAGAATTTTTTAAATACTTCTGTCTCATCAGCATATCCAATTCCGGAAAGATAACTTATCAGTGCTTCAAGCCAAATGTAAATAATGTGTCCTGAATCGCCTGGAACCGGAACCCCCCAACTTATGCTTTCTTTCGGTCTTGAAGCGCTCACATCTTCAGAATCTTTTATCAATTTGAGAGTCTCATTTTTTCTATGGACTGGTAAAATTTTTATTTTGTCTTCTTGAATTAACTTCTCGATTTGATTTTTATATTTTGACAATTTAAAGAAGTAGTTTTCTTCCTTAATTTTCTCTGGTTCAGTTTGATGTTCTAGGCAAAGTCCGTCTTTAAGTTCGCTTTTTTTGATAAAAGCTTCGTGTCCGATACAATAAAGACCTTCATATTCGGCTTTATATAAATCTCCATTATCTCTAAGTTTTTTCCAAATTTTGTGAACCGCCGGCCAATGATTAAATTGATCGGTAGTTCTCACAAATTTATCAATAGAAATACCGGCTATTTTAGTAAGTTCTTTAAACCCAGCTGAAATTTCGTTAACAAACTCCTGGGGACTTTTTTCTTTTTTTTCGGCTGCCTGCACATTTTTTCTTCCATGTTCATCGGTACCGGTCAAAAAGAAAACTTCATTTCCGAGTAATCGATTGTATCTCGTTAAAACATCTGCTTGTATAAACTCTAAAAGATGGCCGATGTGAGCTGGCGCGTTAGTATACGGCAATGAAGACGTAATGTAAAATTTGTTCATTTATACAGAGCAATAATAGCAATTTTAGGTCAAAAAAGGAAGTTTTTAGCTTACTATAACTACGAACTCACCGAGTTTTTGATTCTCAATTTGAGGGATTATTTCTTCAATTTTGCCGCGGTAAACAGTTTCAAATTTTTTAGTCAATTCACGGGCAACCATAATCTGACGGTCTTTTAAATTCTCAAGCTGATTTAACTCGGCTAAAGTCTTTAAAATCCGGTGAACCGACTCATAAAATACAACCGGATGTTTAGAACCGGCAACTTCCTTAAAGAATTTATTACGGCCTTTTTTATGAGGCGGATACCCCAGGAATAAAAACTTGTCGGCGTTAAAACCAGAAATGCTTAATGCGGTTATTGCCGCATTTGGCCCGGGAATCGGAACAATCTGGACTCTTTCTCCAAATTTTTTAACCACTTCCTCAATCAATCTTCCGCCCGGATCGTTTATCCCGGGAGTCCCGGCATCAGAAATTAAAGCTAAATTCTTGCCTTGAATCAATAAATCTAGAATATGTTCAACTTTGCTTAATCTAGAATGTTGAAAATACGAGATTAAAGGTTTTTTAATCCCATAATGGTTTAAAAGCTTGAAAGATTCTCGAGTATCTTCAGCTAAAATAAAATCAACCTCTTTCAAGGTTTCAATTGCGCGCAAACTAATATCTTTCAAATTGCCAATCGGCGTGGCAACAATATAAAGCGTCGGCATTTAAATTAAAAATGTTGCTGACAACATTTGAACTTGGTTCAATCGCCCATCACAAAAATAAATTTTCGTATGGGCTCATTGCCAAGTTTAAGCTCTCTGAGCAGCTCTGGCTTTTTCTTTCTTTTCGGCAATGTCATTAAACCATTCAACAATTATTGTTGCCACTGGCACTGCCAGAATCATCGCAATGATTCCGCCTAAATTAAAACCAACGAGTAAAGCAATGATGACTACCACCGGATTTATCCCTAAACTTTTACCCAAAATCAACGGAGTCAAAATATGATTTTCAAGCATTTGAATTCCAATGTAAAGAATAAGCACCCAAAAACCAATTGAAGAAGTCTGGAAAAATCCCAAAGTAACCGCCGGAATAGCCGCCAACACCGGGCCAACATTAGGCACCAACTCAAGAATCATAGCTATCACTGCCAAAACCAAAGCAAATTTTACATCAAGAAGGGACAGACCGACAAAAGTCATTAATCCGATAATCAAAGAAAGCAAGACTTGGGCCTGGAACCAGCGGCCAAGTTTTTTCTCGGAACGGTGCCACAATTCCACTACATAGCTCTCATATTTATCGGGCACAACCGACTGGAGAAAAGTATCAATTCCTTTTTTCATCACTGACAGATAAAAAGAAATAACCACTATTCCAAAGAAAGAAATCACTCCGCCGAAAATGTTAATAATAAAACCGACAGCTGACTGGCTTGACTGCTGGAGAAACTGGGAAAAAGAATCTAAAAGAGTCTGCAACTGTCCGATAATGTCGAAACTGCCGGTTTCTCCCTTAATTATCTCTAGGGAGGCGGTGATTTTAGCAATAAATCTTGGCAAATCATCGGTTAATTGACCAATTTCTTGAGAAACAAAAGGAATAACCAAAGTCAAAATAAAGACGACGATTATAAATACGGTGAGATATAAAAACAGTATTCCCAAAAGGCGCGGTATTCTTTTCTTATCAAGCCAGTTCCCAAAAGGATTGACTGCCGCGGCAATGATTATAGCGAATAAAAGAATATATAAAACCTGACGAACTAGATAAAGCAAAATGAAAAACAAAACGATAATTACGAATTTAAAAATGGTGGCTGTCGAAATATCTAAAATTTGCCGTGGTTCTGACATATTTTATTGATTTAAATTTCTAAAAGCTTCTCAAATTTTTCCTTGTCTTCGAAAGGTCCGATCAAGGCGAGATTCAGTTTTTCAGGCTTGAAAATCTCTTTGGCTACGGCCTGGACTTCATCGGCCGTGACTGCCATAATTTTACTTAATTTTTCTTCGGGAGTCAAAGTTTCATCTTTCAAAAGCCATTGGTTAGCGTAAAAGCTAGCTAAATCATCAGACTGCTCAAGGCTGATGACTAATCTTCCTTTTATAAATTCTTTGGCTTTTTTAATTTCTTCTTCGGGCACTAAATTATCTTTGATGTTTTTATATTCCTTTAAGACGGTTTCTATTGCTTTCTCTGCTTTTCCATTATTAACTCCTGACTGGGTCCCTAAATACCCATGATCAGTATAAAGATCCAAACTTGAACTGATATAATAAGCCAGGCCTTGCCTTTCTCGTACTGAAATGAAAAGCCGCGAGCTCATTCCTCCGCCAAGAATCACTGACAAAACTTGAGCCGCTTCTTTTTTCGGAGAAAAAATATCATAAGCCCGCACCCCTAAAATAAAATGGGTCTGATCGGTTTTTTTATACTTTATAATGATCTCAGGCTTGTCTTGCGATTCAGAAATTGGAAACCTGTCTAATTTATCTCCAATTCTTGATCCTTTGAAAAACTTCGGGATTAATTCATCTCTGACTTTTTCCTTATCTACATTTCCGGCTACAGCAATAATCGTATCTTTGGCCACATAATGAGAATCAAAATAATTCACAAAGTTATTACGAGTAAGTTTTTGAATAATTTCTTTTTCCCCGGCAATATTCCAACCCGAAGGCTGATCACCATATAACAAAGTTTCAAATAATTCGCCGACATGGCGAGGCGGATCATCTAAATACATATTTATTTCTTCAGTGATAACGCCTTTTTCCCGCTCTATTTCTTCTGCATCAAGCTTAGAATTCAAAAATATGTCAGAGACTACGTCAGTAATCAGTTCTAAATTTTCATTTGAAGATTTAGCGTAATATCCGGTATATTCTTTAGAAGTAAAAGCATTATATTCGGCTCCGATGGAATCCAGTTCACGACTAATATCAATCGCATTGGGTCTTTTAGTCGTCCCTTTGAACATCATATGTTCCAAAAAATGAGAAATCCCGTTTATGTCTTTGGTTTCGTAGCGGGAGCCGGTGCCGACCAAAACCAAAACCGTCACCGTCTTGGTGCTTTTCATCGGCACGACCACCAGGCGAAGGCCGTTGTCGTATTTATGCAATAAAAAGTCGTGATTGGTCACTTTAATTTATCCTCAAAATAGTTTTTTAATTCTTGAATCTTCACTCTTTCCTGTTTTGTCGTATCGCGGTCCCGAACAGTGATTGTATCGTCTTCCAAAGTTTGGAAATCACATGTAATTGTCCAAGGCGTGCCTATCTCGTCTTGGCTGTAATATCTCTTTCCGATATTCCCCCGATCGTCCCAGGCGACCGGACCTAAATTTTGTTTTTTAAGCATTAAATAAACCTCGCGCGCCTTATTCACAAGCTCGGGCTTGTTGCGCAAAAGCGGAAAGACGGCGGCTTTATACGACGCAAGTTTGGGATGCAACTTAAGAACAATCCGTTCGTTGTTTTTATCTTCACTGTAAGCGTCAATTAAGAATACCAACGCCGCCCGATCAGCTCCGGCTGATGTCTCAACGATATAAGGGTAAAATCTTTCTCCGGTTTTTTCATCAACTTCAGACAAGTCCTCACCCGAAAATTTGCTGTGTCTAGACAGATCCCAATCACCTCGATTGTGAACACCCTCTATTTCATGCCAACCGAATGGAAACTCATATTCAATGTCTTCGGCTCCCTTCGCGTAGTGAGCCAACTCATCTTTCGCGTGAGGTCGAAATCTTAGTTTCTCCTTTTTAACACCGAGTCCCAGGTACCATTTCATTCTTTCATTTTTCCAATATTCAAAGTATTTTTCGGCTTGCGCCGGTTTTACGAAATATTGCTGTTCCATTTGTTCAAATTCACGCATTCTATAAGTAAAGTGTCCCGGAGTTATCTCGTTGCGAAAGGCCTTGCCAATTTGGCCGACGCCAAACGGAATTTCGGCGGACATAGACGTTTTAATATTTTTATAATTAACATAAATACCTTGGGTAGTTTCTCCCCGTAAATAAGTCAGCGACGAATCATCTTTAACGGGCCCCAAATGGGTCTCGACCAATAAATTAAACTTTCTTGCCTCCATCAGTTCCCCGCCGCAATTCGGACATTTATCAATGCCTTCTTCGGCCAAATGATCCGCCCTATATCGATGGTGGCATTTTTTGCACTCCCGCAACGGATCGGTAAATCCGGCGGAAGTATGTCCGGAGGCCTCCCACACCTGCCGCTGCATAAGAATACTGCTATCCAGCTCAAAAATATTATCCTGCCGGCGGAACATTTCTTTCCGCCACGCTTGTTTGACATTGTTCTTAAATTCGACGCCCAACGGGCCGTAGTCATAAATACCGGAAATGCCTCCGTAAATTTCCGAACCGGGAAAAATAAAACCCCTTCTTTTGGCTAATGCAACAATTTTTTCCAATTTGTTTTCCATAATTTTATGGACGAACTGATCCCGGCGAATCTGAAACTGTTGAAGTATTAATGCCAGACAAATCAAGCTCAACTTTCTCTTTAGTCCAATTATCGGTCGCTTCAAATTCTATCTGTTTTAGAATTTCAGGCGATTGATTCGCCTGATTTATACTAGGTGTAATACCAATTTGAAACACTGCTTCAAATACTGAAGAAATTGTACCGGTGCCGGCCGAAACAGTCGGAATAACCCACGAGATTCGACCGGTTGAAAAATTATAATCCAAATCTGACTGGGTTGGCGTAATTTTAGTTTTATTCCCCCAGCTGATTCCCAAAGGCAATAAAGAAATTATCCTTACATTCGTCAGATCATTTCCTTCATTAACTATTTTCCAATGTATCGCATAAGTTGTTTTTTGGCCAACCTGCGGCGGCACCGGGCCGGAGTTTGAAAAAATAGAATCATTGTATCGAGCCTCGGAAGTGAAGTCAGTCTTGGATTTTATCTTTGTGATCAAATCGGCAGAAGCTGAAATTTTGTCCAAGTGAAAATCTGGTGGAACCGAAGAAGTTTGGATTAAAGAACTGACTTTTAACGAATAGTCCTTTGCAAAAACTTTCGGAAAGTCGTCTTTCAAATCAATCTCAAAAGAAACTTCTCCGCCTTGATTCGGCCTAAGGTCGGATAAAAGCGGGCTAGAGGCCGCATTCCATAAAATCGTCTTTGTATTCTGGTCAAAGAAGCCGCTGGTATTTAGGCTGGCTAAATCAAACATCGGCCCTTCAAGCTTGGCGGTCAGCTCCAAAGCCGAAAAATTATTATCGGAATCATTCACAAACTTAATTTTATATCTTAATCTGTCTCCGGCTTGGGCAATATAATCTTTTAAATCATTAATTAAAACTTCAGTCGTTAAAAGCGGCGTTGAAACATTAAGAATAATTTCGGCTTTTTGAAAGTCAAAATATTTATCACCGTACTTTTTTCTCAAACTGGCAGTAAATCTTTTCCCCTCTTCTTCAAAACCAGAAATCTCGCCTTCAATTTTAATCCTGTCTCCTTTGCCAGCCTTTAAAGATTCCAAATTAAAAATATTATTGCCTTGGCTGGTTGAAAAAAATCCTTTTGTAAGCCTAAAGCCATCAGGATAAGTAAAAGCGATCTGAAGATTTTCAAAATCTTTATCGGTTTCATTTCTTAAATCCAGAGTAATTTCAATTTTTTGGCCCGACAAAACATTTGGAGGGCCGGTCAAAGTCAAAGGGATGGAAACTTTTGAAATATTGGTGTCAGCCTCCGCGTTTTTACTAAAAGTTGAACTGATATTTGAAGGAATATAGGTTAGGGTTGCTTTTGCTTTCTTTATTTCTCCTTTTTCTCCGCTAAGTACCGCTTTCAAATTAAATTCTTTCTTGCCTTGGCTTTCGAGATTCTCTAAATCAAAATTTCTAATCATGGAATTCAGGGGTTCACCGTCTTCACTTAAAGAAATCGAATTTTCAGGATAAAAAAAGGATAATTTTACGTTATTCAAGGTAAAATTATTTTTATTCTCAACTATTATTTTATACTCTATTTCTTCGCCAGCCACGGCTTCTTGGGGCGCCTCAATTTTCAAATCCACCTGCCCTTCCCGAAACCCGCTTCGATACAACAAAAAAATAGCGATGCCCAATACTGCCAAAATAATAAAACCAATAAAAATTCTTCTAACCATAGTTTTATAATTAATTCTTATCCATATTTTATCATCTTTTAAGGCCTAACCAAATTTTTCGGCCCGGTTCAAGTTCTTGCTCTCTTTCAACGTTATAAACAAATTCCGGATCGTGGCGAGACTCGCGCAATTCTTTCAATACAGTTTTTTGTTTTATGAATTTTTCTTCTCTTTTTATCGCATCGGCCAAAGATTTATCTTCGATAAACCAATAAGCGCCGACTTTTTGGTCATATTCATAACCGGCATCTCGCCTAGCATCTTGAATTATCCTGATAAATTCACGAACCAAGCCTTCTGCCCGCAAGGCCGGGGTAATTTCTACATCTAAAACAACTTCTTCTTTCCCCCCTTTATCAAAAATTATTTCTTTTACATTCACCTCTTCTTTAATCAAATTTAATAACTCATCGTTAATTTTTGACTTTTCATTTTTAATTTTTAATTTCAGCGAAGCTAACGGCTGTCTAACCTTTATTCCTGCCTCTTTCCTTTCTGCCAATCCTAGGCTTGCTATTTTTCTGACTAATTCCATTTCTTCTTCCAGTTTTCCATCAATCATTTTCTCATTTGGTTTTAGCCAATCGTGGAGATGAACACTGATTATTCCCGGCTTAGTTCCATGATGCAACTCTTCATGAAGATGCTCGGCTAAAAATGGAATAAATGGCGCAACAAGTTTTGATAATTCAAGTAAAATAAACCTAAGTAAATCATCCTGATAACTTTGGCCTGATTGGAATTTGTCTCGGCTTCTCCTAATCCACCAGTTAGACAAATCTTCAATTACGAATTTCTCAATTTCACGGCTGGCTATTGTAGCATCAAATTCGTCCAAAGATTTTGTAACCAAACTAATCAGACTATTCCATTTCGACATTAACCACCTATCTAACAGACTAAGATCCCCAGAATCTACTGAATGAAAATTTATTCCTGATTTTTCTGATTTATCTTTATATAACTGCCAAAATCTCAACGAATTTATCAAAACTCTCACAAAGCCATTACTTATTTCTTTTAATTCTTCTTCCCTGAAACTTTTTGATTCGCCTGCCTGATTAACTCTATAAAACCACCACCTTGCCACATCAGCCCCGAATTTTTCTATCACATAATCAGGTGTAACCACATTACCGATTGATTTGGACATTTTCTTGCCGTTTTTATCCAAAACATGGCCCAAAGAGATTACATTTTTATAAGGCGGACCAAAATCCAAAAGCGTTGAAACGGCCAAAAGCGTATAAAACCAGCCGCGGGTCTGATCCACGCCTTCGGTAATGAAATCAGCCGGAAAATCCAGTTTTTTTGTTTTAAAAGGATAATGCTCTTGGGCAAACGGCATCGCTCCGGAATCAAACCAAACATCAGCCACTTCCGGAATTCTTTTCATCTTATTTCCGCATTTCTGACATTCCAAAAACACTTCATCTATGTATGGCCGGTGCAAATCCAGATTACCGAATTCATCCCGCGGATAATTTTTAAAAGCCATATTCCTTACTTCTCCAAGATCTATCAAAGTCAAATTTTTATCTTGTGTCCCAAGTATCTGGCTTTTCTTTATTAAAAATAGCTCATCTTCGCTTAGATTTTTTGAAATACCTTCTAAAAGCCATAATGGGTCTCCATGGCTGACAATCAAAATATTTTGACCCTCGTGCTTTTCTTCTATTTCTTGGATAAATTCAAAAATTCTTTTTCTGACATCATTGCGGCTTTCCCCATCCAGTCCGAATTTAGTGTCAAAATCTTTATAAGGATACTCCTCTTTCGGTACGCAAACATAATAATCTTTGCCCTCGCAAACACTCCCATGATCCATTTCTTTAAGCCGGTCATCAATTTTAACACTGAGTCCAAGCACATTCGCAATTATCTCGGCTGTGTTTTTAGTTCTCAAAAATGGAGATGAAAAAATCAAATCAATCTTTTTCTTTTTTAAATCTCTGGCCAACTTATTGGCTCGCTCGACTCCTTTTTTTGTTAGCTTATATTTATCATTTTCAAGTTTCGTATTATTTATTTCCACGCCATTAATATTATTTTTATTTTTTTCGCTTTCTGCATGACGCAAAATAAAATACTGATTAGGTTTTTTATGACGGCGTTTTTCCAAATCTTTCAAAGAACTGACTACTAATTTCTCTTTGCATTGTCTACATTGCCAAATCGGCAAAGGCGTACCCCAATAGCGATCCCGCGAAAAAGCCCAATCTCTTACTTCTTTAAGCCACTGACCAAAACGGCCATCTTTTATGTATTCAGGGACCCAATTTATTTTGTTATTATTGAAGATTAATTGTTTTTTGACGGCCGTAGTTTTAATAAACCAGGAATCAGTCGCGTAATACAGAAGTGCTGTTTTGCATCGCCAACAATGAGGATATTCATGAGTATAAGGCTCAACTTTAAATATGAATTTTTTTTCTTTTAAGCGGGTGATAACGTCTTTTTCAACCTCTTTAACAAATTGGCCGGCAAATTCCGGAACATCTTCTGTAAACTTCCCTTCTTTATCTACGGTATGATGTTTTGACAAGCCGATCTTTTCTCCCAATTGATAATCGTCTTCCCCATACATTACGGCTGTATGGACAACACCGGTTCCTTCTTCGGTTGAAACAAAATCAGCCGGATATACTTTGTAAGACTTTTCAGATTTTAATTTCTTAATCTCAAACAAAGGCTCGTACTCCAAACCAAATAAATCCTTGCCTTTAATTTGTTTTTCTAATTGAAACGGCTTCTCTATAACTTTCTCGACTAAGTCTTTGGCTAAAATATAATGTTCGTCATTTTTTGAAACTACTGCATAGTCAATTTTTTCACCGACTGCTAAGGCTACGTTGCCCGGCAAAGTCCATGGGGTCGTAGTCCAGGCTAAAATAAAAGTATCTTTGAATTTACCATTCTTAAGTCTGAATTTTATATAAACAGAATCTTCGGTAATAGTTTTATAAGCATCGTCTTGCCCTAACTCGTGCGTAGAGAGAGCTGTCCCGCATCGAGGGCACCAAGGCAAAACTTTATGGCCTTGGTATAGAAACTTTTTCTTATCAAACTGCTTGATTATGTGCCAAAGAGTTTCAATATAATCGTTAGTATATGTAATGTAAGGATTTTTAAAATCGAGCCAAAAACCGATCCGCTTTGAAAATTTTTCCCATTCAATTTTATACTGCCAAACAGATTTTCTGGCTTTTCTATTAAACTCGGCAATTCCGTATTCTTCAATTTCTTTTTTTGATTTCAACCCAAGGCTCTTTTCAACTTCTATCTCAACTGGCAAACCATGGGTATCCCAGCCAGCGCGTCGAGGCACAAAAAACCCCTGCATTGTCTTATAACGAACAAATAAATCTTTAAAGGCCCGGGTTAAAAAATGGCCAATATGAGGCAGGCCATTGGCCGTGGGCGGCCCTTCATAAAAAATGAAGTTTTTCTTGCCTTTACGGCTTTTCAAACTTTTCTCTAAAACATTATTCGCCCCCCAGAACTTTTGAATTTTCTCTTCGATTTTGGTTAAATTAAACTCAGGCATACTGTATATGATTAATAATACATTATTATGCGGACGGCAATTTTATTTTTAATACTGATTTTCTCGCTTAATGTCTTCTTAATGACTGTTGATATCAATTATATCTTCGGGAGTTTTAACGTTGATCCGATTCTCCATCTCTTCGGTGCCTTTTTTATAGCAATGTTCTTCGCTGATTATCTAAAGCATATGCAAATCGGCAACCCCGGCAGTCCAAGACTCAAAAGAATTTTAATTTTAATCAGCGTAGTTGTCTTTATCGGGGTGCTTTGGGAATTTTCAGAATACTTAGCCACAAACTTTTTCGGCAATTATCTTTATAGCAAGTACAAAATTATCTGCTGTATGGGTAATCTGGATGACACAATCAGTGATTTAATGATGGATACTATTGGAGCCATCACATTCGTTTTGGCGTTTCGAGTCCCATCAAAGACAAGGTCTCGCCAAGAATAGTTTGAACTGCCTTAATTAAGGCTAACCTGACTTTAGTCAATCCCTCATCTTCAGAAATTATTCTCTGTTTCTCATAAAATTTGTGAAACTTATTGGCTAATTCCAAAGCATATTGAGATAGATGATGAACCTGATAATTTTTAGATATTCCAAAAATAATCTCCGGGAAACGAATTAACTGCTGAATCAGATCAAATTCTTCTTTTTCTTTTAATAACCCTAAATCACCGGGTGTTTTTGTATATTTAAGCTTTTCAAAAACGCTATTTATCCTCGCAAAAGCATATTGAATATAATAAACAGGGTTTTTAGAAGATTGCTCCTTAGCCAGCTCCAAATCAAAATCCAAATGGGCGTCTAATGATTTTTCCAAAAAGAAATAACGGGCAACATCTTTAGGAATCTGTTTCAATAAATCATCTAAACTAACATAAACGCCCTTTCTCTTGGCCATTCTTAAAATTTCTTCTCCCTTTTTTAAGGCTACCAGCTGATGAAGCAAAATAACAAATTTTTCTTCTTTTAAACCAAGAGCTCTTACGCCGACTTTAAGTCGTTTAACATCATTATGATGATCAGCTCCCAAAATATAAATATTTAGGTCAAAGCCCCTGCTTAGTTTATTTTTAGCATAAGCAAAATCAGACAAAAGATAAGCTCCCTGACCATTTGATTTAATCAAAACAACATCTTTATCCAAGCCAAATTGACTGCCCTTAAACCAAAGTGCCCCGTCTTTTTTATAAGTAAGCTTAACTGACTCGAGATAATTTAAAATTTCGTCTACTTCTTCTGATTCTTTTAAATTCGACTCTCTAAACCAAACATCAAATTTTACTCCAAAATCTATTAAAGACTTCTTTATATGCTCCAGGTTTTTCCCCAAGGCAAATTCTTTAATTAGTTCTGAAGGTAATCCTTTTTCTTTTATTTCTTTGGCAAATTCAATAATATAATCGCCTTGGTAAAATTCCTCGGGAAATTCAACGTTCTCGCCCCCTAATTGCTGAAGCCGTCTTTTAATTGATTCAGTTAAAACATCGACCTGATTTCCAATATCATTAATGTAATATTCGCGAATAACTTTGTGGCCTATTTTTTCTAAAATGTTGGCCAGGACATCGCCATAAGCAGCTGAACGCGCATTGCCTAAAGTTAAAGGACCAGTCGGATTAGCCGAAACGAATTCAAGGTTTATTTTTTGGGACTTTATTTTTGGAAATTTTATTTTGCTCTTTAAAAATCCCCCAAGTTGATCTAACAAATATTCTTTTGATAAATAAAAATTTATAAACCCGCTTTTAACGACTTCTATTTTCCTAAATTCTTTGCTGAATTTTTTCTCTAACCCTTCGATTATGCCCGGGGCAATTTTTTTGAGATTTTCTTTTTGTTTCTTAGCCAATAAAAAAGCAATGTTAGTTGAGTAGTCGCCAAAACCTTCTGGCGGATAAGAAACGTCGAAATCAGCGTCTGGATATTCTTTTTTCAAAAACTCTTGAATTTGCTGTTTCATCCATTTACAATATACTAAAAGAGAAGGGTTATCGCCAGACAGCTTTTCATAATTAACTAATATGTTAAACGAAGAAAAAAATATCATTGATGCGGTTAAAAAAGCCTCGCCCAGCGTAGTCAGCGTTATTATTTCTAAGCATATCCCCAAGGCCAAAAGAATGTTTCTTTCGCCTTTAATCCCTTTTGAAATACCGATGCCTAATGAGGGAGAAGACAAAAAAGAGAAAGAAGAAAACCATGATAAAAAACAACATGTCCAGATCGGCGGCGGTTCCGGATTTATTGTCAATTCAAATAATGATCACAGTTTTATTCTGACCAATAAACATGTTGTTCATGACCACGATGCCGAATACTCGGTTTTGATAGACGATCAAGAATATGAAGCTCAAGTCATTTCTGTAGACCCTTTAAATGATATCGCCATGCTAAAAATCAAAGTCGGCGGACTGCCAACTATTAAGCTTGGCAACTCTTCAAAAGTTGAGATAGGCCAAACTGTAATTGCTATCGGTACGGCTCTTGGGATGTTCACCAATACGGTTTCAAAAGGAATCGTCTCGGGATTGGCCCGCCGAATTGCCGCTTCTCTTGGAACAGGCGAGGAAACCGAAGTATTAAGGGGAGTAATCCAGACTGACGTCGCCATCAACCAGGGAAATTCTGGCGGACCGTTGATTAATACAGAAGGAGAAGTAATAGGCATTAACACGGCCATAATTTTCGGCGCCCAAAATATCGGTTTTGCCCTGCCTATAAACTGGGCTAAAAAAGATATGGATGACATTTTAAAATACGGAAAGATTGAAAGACCTTATTTAGGGCTTCGCTATATGATGCTCAATAAAAAATTAAAGGAGCAATATGAGCTTAATGCTGAAGCCGGAGCTTTGATCATAAAAGACCACCTGCCTAATTCGCAGGCAATTATGAAAGGAAGCCCAGCAGAAAAGGCCGGAATAAAAGAAAATGACCTGATTGTCGCCGTAAACGGAAAACAACTGGATGAAAAAATGGAATTGGCTGATCTGATTCAGGAATTCAAAATTGGCGACGAAGTTGAAATGACTCTCTTAAGAAACGGGAAAGAAACAGTAAAGACAAAGGTAAAATTAGAAGAAATGAAATAATTGCTATGAGCTATGGCGAAAACAGAAAAGTTTATCATGATTATGAAATACTGGAGAAATACGAAGCGGGCATAATTCTTAAAGGGCATGAAGTCAAAGCAATAAGAAACGGGAAGATTTCAATCTTGGGCTCTTACGTACAAATAATTGACAATGAAGCATTTTTAATCGGCGCGACTATTGTTCCTTACCAGCCTAAAAACACGCCCCAAAATTACGATCCTGAAAAAAACAGGAAGCTTCTTTTAAATAAAAAAGAAATTACCGGCTTAATCGGAAAAGTAAAAGAACGAGGCTTGACAATAGTGCCTTTGAAAGTGTATGATAAGAAGGGTAAAATCAAGATTGAAATTGGCTTGGCAAAAGCCAAAAAGAAATACGATAAGAGGAGGTCTATAAGGAAAAGGGAAGAGAAAAGAAAGATAGAAAGGGTTCTGAAGCAATACTAATTTTAATACGGGGGTGCGAGTTTTGACGGAATCATCTGAAGTTAAACGGCAGGTTGTGTATGGCCGTCACCACATTAAAAATTCGGCTGATCAAATAGGTGCAAATTATTCACCTAACTACGCTTACGCCTAAACAGCAGTAAGCGCGTTCTATCTGCAAGGTTCTCGGTAGCAGAATAGAGCGTCAGACACCGAGAGAAAATACAGGAGTTCATACCTAATGAATTTCTGTAGCACCTTTTATTTCTTAGGCACCCGGAGATTTTGTCGGCTTTTTACTTCGGGTTTGATTTAAACCGATTTAAACCTGCTAAACGTTTTTCCAAAGTAATTCCCGGACGGGAGTTCAATCTCCCCACCTCCACTTCTACGCTAAAGCTTCGAAGTGCACGGCACCGAGAAGGTTAACAAAACTCCGAATGATTCGGAGTTTTGTTGTTTCTACGTAGAAGTGCCCTGCGTAGCTTTATGCGAAGCAGGGCTTACCTTATAATTCAGCTATGTACTACATCTACATTCTCCAAAGCCAAAAAGACAAAACTTTCTATACTGGCTTTACTGAAGATTTAAAGAAAAGAATTAAAGATCATAACTGGCATGAGGCTGATTATAGCAAAAGCAAAGCACCATTTAAATTAGTCTGGTATTGCGCTTTCAAAGATAAAAAGAAAGCGCTTGATTTTGAAAAATATTTAAAACAAGGTTCTGGCTTTGCTTTTGCAAGAAAAAGATTAATTTGAGCTGGCGAGGCGAGAGGCGAAGCCAATCTCCCCACCTCCACCTGACAAGAAAAACAGCCGACAAGGCTGTTTTTCTGTTGGAATAACGACAAAATTGAAGTTTTCCATTTTGGGCGATTTCGACAGAGGTGACAGGAATGGAAAACTTTCTGCTTGTTGGATGCGCTTAGAACTATGAATTAAAAACAAATTAGGCAGGATTTAAAGTTGCTTCAGCTTTCGTTAAATAATTCTTCTGTTTTATCTAAGGCCTGAACATTAGGCGGATCCGTAATTAGTCCCCTTGCTTCCTGAATACTGCACCATCTGGTTTGATGAAACTCCCTAGGGTCTATATTAAATTCATTGCCATCAGTTGGAAAACGGTACCAAAGATCTAAATGTTCTTTGCAGGGATGGACCGGATTATTAATAGGAGTGATAGTAAGTAGAAAAGGTTTTATATCGTTCTCAATTCTATCCTTTATCCCTAACTCTTCTTCAATCTCTCTATTGAGTGTTTGGATTAAACTCTCGCCCTTATCTATATGGCCGCCTGGAGCCAGCCAAAGGCCAGATTTTTTATGATGGATAATAAATATTTGCTTTGTCTCTGGGTTATAGGGTAAAAAATAACAACAAAAATGGCTCGCCGGATTCTCATCTCTAGTAAGCCCACCCTCTTCTAATCTTTTGAGCCAATAGTCTGAAATCTCCGTATTACAAATGTCTGGAGTAATAATGGCTTTAATCTCGTGGTATAAATTATCCATAAATCTAGAGAAGCGGATATACATCAAAAGCAACTTCTTCATATGGATGTACCTTCTTCATCGCCTCAATCACTTTCTCTAAATCTGTTTTTTCACAAATAAACTCAATGCGCTCCTCATTTACTACTTCTACTTTACCAATCTGACCTATGGTTGGATTAGCTCCAGACATAGGCAAAAACCTTCCTTTGCCTTTTGATGAAAAAGAACAGTGGCTATAATTCCCGATTTTACCGGCCCCAGCGTCCCCCACAGCTTGTCTCACTATATCTGCGTGGGTTTCTGGAACGAATACTACGACTTTTACCATTTTTATATTGTCCATAGTTTTTCTCTGGCTTCTTTAGGATATAGGTTTTGTAGGTTTATAGCCTCACTAACTTTAATCCAAACAGGGGTATATTGGTTATTTTCATTCATCCGTTCTTTTTCTTCACCATTTAGTTGGGGAGTCCCATCATATTCTTGGATTAGGAAGTAAGATTCTTCTCGGCCTTGATTGGTTATATTGAAAACCTGTTTGAATACTTTGATATCCAGAGTTAGTTCTTCTTTTATTTCTCTAATCAGAGCTTCTTCTAATGATTCATCTTCTTTAACTCCGCCGCCAGGAAAAACATAGTATTCTTGGCCGTTCTTGATTCTGTGAATTAACAGAATCTTATCATCTTTTATTATTATTGCGGCGACTCTCATTTTATTAAATCAGAATATAGCTCTGGCCTTCGCTGGCTAAAGTTCTTGCCAGTTTTATACTTATCAAAATCTAAAACTATTGGAATAAGTTTATTTACACTTCTTTCAGATACAAGACATTCACCGTCAGGAGCATAGGCAAAAGCTATAGGAATACAATCATTAAAATGACTACATCCGATAACAAAGGCATTGCTTTCTGAAGCTCTGGTCTTAGCCACTGCATTCCATTGCTTAAACTGCTCTTCGTGCCACATTCCTGTGCCGATGGGATTAATTATAATTTCTACTCCTTGTAGGGCCAGAATTCTCGGGACTTCAGGAAAATGTATTTCATAACAGATAGCAAAACCCAACTTGCCTAACTTAGTATTTATAACTTTGATTGAATCCCCCCTGGTATAGCCGTGATTAACTTCCCATTGGGTAAAAGAGGTTTTATGGTGTTCTCCAATGATTTTCCCCAAATCATCAATAACAACACCAGTTTCCATTCTTTTCTTTTTATCTCTTTTATCATCCATCCCTGTAATAATCCACTTCTTATTTTTCTTGGCTAATAGTTGAGCCTTTTTAAGGTTATTGGATTTTAAGTATCCTTCTGGAAATAACAGAACATCTGCTTCATCAGAAGCAGAATATTTTTCTAACTCACTTATTGAATCTTCTGACTTAGAAATAACTAAACCCAATCTAATCTTTCTCATTATTTTATGTAGCTGTTAAAAACCAAAATAAATAGTGGGGCTAATAGATTATTTAAGTAATGTAAAATAACTGCAATCCAGATATTTTTAGATTTCAAGGTAATATGGGCCATTATCGGCCCAAAGATAAAAGCGGTATAAATCATCTTATAGATTAACTCGTTTTGAGAAATTTGAGAAATGAAAAAGATGTTTTTAAGATGCCATAATCCGAAAAGAAGAGAAGAAATAATAATGGCTTTTTTCCAAGAATAGTATTTCATTAAACCAAGTAAGATAAAACCCCTGAATATAATCTCCTCATAGATAGGCACAAACAGAATGGATATGCTAAGGGGATAGCCAAACATTGTTCCTGTATCTTGATAGTTTAAATAAGCTGTTAAAGTATAAATAGTAAAAAGTATAGATACTATTAAAATCTGAAAACTAGGAGTAATTCTCCAGAATTTTTTTGGATACAATACATCTTCTAATTTAGTTCCAGTCATATTTATAGATTAAACCCAGCCTTTATCAACTAAGAAGTCTCTGACTTTCTGAAAAATCTTCTCGTGGCCAGTCGGATTAGGATGAAGACCGTCTTCAATAAAATCATCGTCAGTTAGTAAGCCAAAGATATTAATATACGGGAGACCATTTTCTTTGCACATACTTTCCATTACTTCATTGTATTTTTTAAGTTCCGAATTTAGATAATAAATATCCTTCCAAGAAACAGGTGCTGTTTTAGACTCATCTACATTTTTGAAACCGATAAAAATTATATTATCTGTAATTTTTCTTGCTCTCTTTGCTATTTCTTCCAAGTTTTTTTTGAATTGGTCTATGGGAATTTGATTGGGGCCGTCCTTGCCCATTAAGTAGGCATCATTGCCACCAGACTGAAAAATCAAAGCATCGGCTTCTCTGATTTTTGATTCATTCTCAAATCGGTCAATAATTGTCTGGGTAGTGCCTCCAGGAATACTTAAATTAAAGACATTGATTTCGCCATCAGTTTTCTCACTAACATAAAGCCATAGCCGAGTTGCCCATCCGCCTTTTTCCGTATCCCAAGCGCCCCAAGCCGTGCTATCTCCAAAAATACAAATTGATGTCGGTTTAGTCATTTATAAAAATTTAATCATAAAATTGACTAAATAAAAAGCGAATTAAAAATTGAAAGACAGTCTAAATTTAGTGGATTTCTGATGAAGTAGTCATAAATACTGGTAAATGTGGTTTTCCAAGTTTCTCTGCGAGCACCACCAAAATTAAGACAGCCACTAAAGGCTGTCTTAATTTTCTATAAACGCAAAAAGCCGCCTTGCTTCTCAATGAAACTTGGCGGCTCTCAGAAATTGAAAAAAGAGCTGGCTCGATACAGTATCCGATTCCACCAATTTAGTTTTTTGTCCTTTTCAAGAAGAACTGGAACCAATCTTACCGAAATTGGGCAACCATATTCTGCTTCAAGCCTTTTTAGCTCAAAGGACTCATCAAATTCTTCAAAATTCCCTCTTTCTCCTTTCACAAAAGATTCAGGTTCCCACCCTTTATATAAATCCATTTCTTTCACAACCGCATCGCCGCACAAAAACTTAGCTTTTAAATGTACGACTAGCATTTTCACCTCCATTCGAAATGATTAACAATAATCATACCGCAAATACATATAAAATCAAACTGCTTTGATTTTTTCAACGTTTATGATAAACTTTTACAGAGTGTCAATTTTCAGACGACCACGAGCAAATTTTCATATCAGAGTCCCCCAGGTTTTAGTCATTGACGAAAAAGGAGAAAAACTTGGGGTTTTAAATATCTCTGAAGCGCTTAAAATGGCTCAGGAAAAAGGATTTGATCTGGTTGAAATCGTGCCAAATCCTCCGGGTGGCGGCCCGCCGATTACCAGAATTATGGATTTAGGCAAGTGGCTCTACGAAAAAGAAAAATCAGAGAAGAAAAAAGCCAAAGGAGCGAAAACAGAAGTCAAAATAATCAGGATCGGATTAACTACCAACATCCACGACTTAGAAGTCAAATCCAAAAAGGTTGAAGAATTTTTAAAACAAAATCACAAAGTCCATATAGAACTTCAGCTTCGAGGGAGGCAAATGGCAATGAAAGATCTAGGAAGAGAAAAAATCAGGAAGTTTTTAGAAATCATTAAAGAAAAAGAACCGTTTGAAACAGAAAGTGAAATAAAAAGCCAGGGCCGAAGCTTAAGCATTATAATCAAGAAAAAATGACAATTATGTCAGCTAAAGGATTCAGACCAAAAAAAGCGCTTTTAAAGCGCATTAAAATCACCGGCAATGGAAAAATGTTCCGCCGTCAAACGCGGATGAATCATTTTAATGCAAAAGATACCGGAGAAGGGACTAGACGCAAAAGAAAAGAATCCTTAATTACCAAAGCAGACGAAAAAGCAGTAAAACAATTATTGCCTTAAATTCATGACCAGAGTCAAACGAGGAACAATTGCCAATAAAAGAAGAAAAACAATCCTTAAAGCGGCTAAGGGTTTTAAATGGTCCAGAAAAAATAAATACCGGGCCGCCAAAGAAGGAATTTATCACGCCTGGAAAAATGCTTTTATCGGCCGGAAGCAGAAAAAAAGAAATATGCGCCGGCTTTGGAATATAAAAATAAATGCCGGGGTCAGGATGAATTCTGACAACGAAATGAATTACAGCAAATTCATCAACGGCCTCAAAAAAACGAATATCGAACTGGACCGGAAAGTCTTGGCCCAACTCGCAGAAAATCATCCTGAAGTTTTTAAGAAGATTTTGGAGACAGTTAAATAATCAAAAACCGCTGAATCAGCGGTTTTTGATTTGTGGCGGCCTCACGGGGAATCGAACCCCGATTTGCTTCTTGAAAGAAAGCCGTCCTAACCGTTAGACGATGAGGCCAATATTTGAAAAAATATATCACAAAAATTGAAAAAACTCAATAAAATTGCTAACTTTAAGCGATGAAAATCCTCGGGATCGAAACATCCTGCGATGAAACATCAGTAGCAGTGCTAGAAGTCAAAAATAACAAAATCAAAATTTTAAGCAATATCGTCTCTTCCCAAGTGAAAATCCACGCTCCTTTTGGAGGGATTGTTCCAGGATTGGCCGCCAGAGAACATGAAAAAAATCTTGCGCCTGTGTTTAAAAAGGCCCTGAAAGAAGCAGAACTCAAAATGGAAGAAATAGATTTAATCTCCGTGACTATCGGCCCGGGCCTTGAAATCGCTCTTTGGAAAGGAATCAATCTCGCAAAATCAGTCGCCCAAGAATTTAAGAAATCGCTAATCGCCGCAAATCATTTGGAAGGGCACATTTATTCTAATTTTTTAAACTCAAATAAAATTAAGTTTCCTGCCTTAAATTTAATTGTTTCCGGCGGCCATACCCAGCTTGTTTTGATGACCGGCCATGGGGAATTTAAGATTATCGGCGAGACCCAAGATGATGCGGCTGGCGAAGCGTTTGATAAAGTCGCGAGAATGATAAAGCTTGGCTATCCGGGAGGACCAGCAATTTCAAAAATAGCTGAAAAAGGGGACTCCAAAAAGTTTAATCTACCTCGGCCAATGTTAAATCAAAAAAATTACAACTTCAGTTTTTCAGGATTAAAAACAGCGGTTTTATATTTATTAAAAGACTTGGGGGAAATCAGTAAAAAAACAAAAGCTGACATTTCCGCTTCCTTTCAGCAAGCGGTTATAGATGTGCTAGTCCAAAAAACAATCAAAGCGGCAAAAGAATATAGAGTTAAATCAATCCTGCTTTCGGGCGGAGTCTCGGCCAACAAGCTTTTAAGAAAAACACTTCAAAAAGAAGCTAAAAAACTCAAGCTATTCTACTCCCAGCCGAATTTACAATATACCGGCGATAATGCGGCAATGATGGCAATGGTGGGCTACTATAAATTTAAATACAAAAAATATGAAATGCCTAACTCTGAGGATTTGATTGTTGACGCTAATTTATCCGTCAAAAATTGGTAAAGCGGCGGATTTCAGATAAAATTAAATAAAGTGGAACTGCCAAAAGCCTATAACCCCAAAGAAGTTGAAGATCACATCTATAAGCTCTGGGAAGAGAGCGGTTTTTTTACTCCGGAAAAGTTGCCCGGAGAAAAAAAAGGAAAGTTCATCACCTGCATCGCCCCGCCGAATATTACCGGCGAACTTCACATAGGTCATGCTCTGGAATTAACAATGCAAGATGTCTTGGTTCGGATGAAAAGAATGCAGGGCTACAAAACATTATGGGTCCCGGGTATAGATCATGCCGGCATAGCTGCTCAAAATATCGTAGAAAAACAACTTAAAAAAGAAGGTTTATCAAGACACGATCTGGGTCGAGAGAAATTTGAACAAAGAATTCAAGAATGGAAAGAAAAATATGGCACAGCTATTTTGGATCAATTTAAAAAGCTGGGCATTTCGGTTGACTGGTCAAGAATCAGATACACACGAGATGAAAAATATGAGAAAGCGGTACTTGAAGCATTTAATAAATACCATAAAAAGGGATGGATCTATAAGGGATACAGAGTGATTAATTGGTGTGTGCGCTGCGGTACCGGTATTTCCGACCTTGAAGTAAAACATATCCCCGAGAAAGGGAAGCTTTATTATATAAAATACGGCCCTTTTACCATTGCCACAACCCGGCCGGAAACAAAGTTAGGAGACACTGGTTTGGCAGTCCATTCTGATGATGAACGCTACAAAGATTATATCGAAAAAGATATTGAAATTGATTCCATAGACAATAATATCCCCCCATCCGAAAAACCGAAGTTGAAAAAAATAAAAATAAAAGTTGTTGCCGACGAAACAGTTGAAAAATTTTTCGGCACCGGCATTATAAAAATCACCCCGGCCCACGATCTGACTGATTTTGAAATTTCCCAGCGCCATAATCTGCCTCTTATAAAAATAATCGATGAAAGCGGCGCCATGAATCAAAATGCCGGAAAAAGATATGAAGGGCTAAAGGTTTCTGAAGCCAGAGAAAAAATAATTAAGGATCTTGAAGAATTAGGTCTTCTGGAAAAAATTGAAGATTACAATCACAATGTCGGACGATGCGATCGATGCGATTCAGTCATTGAACCGCTCCCTTCTAATCAGTGGTTTCTTAAAGTTTTCGAATTGGCAAAACTGGCCAAAGAAGCGATTAAAAAAGGAGAGGTTAAATTCTATCCGGACAGATGGAATGAGATATCTTTGCGGTGGCTTGAAAATATGAGGGATTGGAATATTTCAAGACAACTCTGGTGGGGGCACAAAATACCGATACAAGGAGAAAATGATGTTTTGGATACCTGGTTTTCTTCAGCTCTCTGGCCATTTGCTGTTTTGGGTTGGCCAGAAAAAACAAATGACTTATCTGAATATTATCCGACAAATTTTATTACCTCGGACAGGGGGATAGTCTTTTTATGGCAAATAAGAATGATTTTTTCCGGTAAGTTTTTTACGAATAAAGCGCCTTTCAATGATGTATATATTCATCCCACCGTCCTAACAAAAGACGGAAAAAGAATGTCTAAATCTCTTGGAACAGGAATTGATCCGGTCGTTTTAATCGAAAAATACGGAACTGATGCTCTGAGATTTGGCCTGGCTTATCAAAATACAGGCGTTCAGGATATGAAATTTAATGAGGACGTGATTTTAACAGGCAAAAAATTCGCCAACAAAATATGGAATATAGCAAGATATGTATTAATAAAGATGGGAAATGAAGAAAGAGATATTAAAGAATCTTCCCGTGATCTAAAAAATGAAATTATAGCCAAAATGGATGGAGCGGCTATAAATGTAAAAAGAAATATAGAAAACTATAATTTTGGAGAAGCCGCGCATATTTTATACAAATTTATATGGAATGAATTTGCCGACAAATACATTGAAGAAACAAAAAATAAAAACGATAATGAAACAAAGGATTCGTTAATTTATGTATTAACCAACTCTTTAAAACTTCTCCATCCTTTTATGCCATTTATTACCGAAGAAATATGGAGCAAACTGCCGATTAAAAATAAGAAAATGTTATTAATTGAAAATTGGCCGAATTGACATGTCTTTCTTCATTCCAACAAATGTTTTACTGGTAATCCTTGGCTTATTGCCCAGCCTCGTCTGGCTTTTGATTTTTTTGACCAAAGACCCGAGACCAGAACCTAAATACCTTATCACTAAAGTATTCCTTTTCGGTATCATTATTGCGCCGATAGTGGTCTTGCTCGAAGCAATCATAAGCGGTATGGCCTCAGAAATCAGTTTTCTGCCAAGAGCAATGATTTTCTTCAGCTTAGCCGCCTTTGTCGAAGAATATATGAAATACTGGGTGGTTCGAAGTTCAATAGTTTCAAAACCTGATTTTGACGAACCTCATGATTCAATAATTTATATGATCGCGGCGGCTTTGGGCTTCGCCGCAATGGAAAACATCCTGATTGCCTTTAAAGTTTACCCTGAAGGATTTGCCGCAACTTTAGGGGTCATTGCGCTTCGCTTCACCGGCGCCACCTTGCTTCATGCTTTGGCTTCCGGAATTGTGGGCTATTTTCTTGGCCTTGCCTGGTTTTTTTACCATTTCAAAAAACAGATTATCTTTTTAGGATTACTAATTGCCTCTCTTCTGCATTTAGTCTTTAATTATCTGATTTTCCTTAATCCGGCTGTTGCCTTGCCCGGCAATACTCTTCTTTTGCTTGGAATGCTTGTTTCACTTTTGATACTTTTTGACAAATTAAAAGACAGACATCAACAAGTTATCCAGAGAGTATCCACAAAAATCTATTGACATTAGATTGTGATGGAAACAAAATTAAATCAGATAAAATTCTAAATGAAAGAAGAGCTTAAAAATAATATCGATAGTCAAAACGGCATACTGACTTTGGATGTTTTCCAAAAAGACAATGAAATCGTAATAAAATCGGCAATTGCCGGAGTATCAGGGAAAGACTTAGATATTTCAATAACTAATGACACTGTTTCAATAAAAGGAGATAGAAAAGAAGAAGAAAAAGAAAAAGGAAGAAACTATTTTTATCAAGAACTGCACTGGGGATCATTCTCAAGAACTGTAATATTGCCGGAAGAAGTTAATGCCGATCAAGCTAAAGCTACTTTGAAAAACGGAGTGCTCACAATAGTACTGCCGAAATTAAAATAGATCTCTGGGAAAACGGCCTTCCACTTCTCGCTTGGGGCCGTCCCTCACTTGCGTGCAAGTGAGGGACAAGTCTGCGGGATCAAGAAAACAATTAAATAATAAAGTTCTTCATCCCAATGACCAAGCGAGTAGTGAAGGGCTGCTTGGGGCCCGGATATATTGCCCCCCTTATTAGGGGGGCTTTTTTATTATGTCGGGGGAGGGATTCGAACCCTCAAGCCTTTCGGCACTAGGTTCTAGGCCTAGCGTGGTTGCCAAATTTCACCACCCCGACAAAAAAACACCTATAACTTTAAAGGATTATAGGCGTTTTTTCAATATATCTTACTGAAAGAAAACTCTGGTTACCACTCCGGCAAGGGTTTGAAGAATAAGCCCGACGGCTATTACCACCAAAGCGCCCCAAACTCCTGACCAAATCTTTGTCTTGGCTTCGCCTATCTTGGTTTGATCATCGCCAGCCCTCATCCACGCAATTCCTCCAAGGACTATATAAATCAAAGCGGCAATCACGCCTATTATCAATATAAATTGGGCTACTCGCCTGACAATGTTCTCTACTTCAGTCAAAGTCGTCCCCGGAACAGTAGGCGGTGAAACTGTCGGCAACTGAGCCAAAACAAACACCGGCAGTAAAACCAACATCGCTATCGCTGAAACAGCTGCGTATTTTTTAATTAAACTCATATTTTATCATTTATCATTTATCCGATTCTATGGTCGGATTCATCGACCTAAGGCTTACATGTTTTTTGGCCTAATCCAAATGTACCTCCTTTACATGTTAAACCTGTTGCGCAATCAATATGTAAATCACACTTTTCTAATTGTAAATTTCCTCCAGCTCTGCGGCAAATTCTTCCCCCAGTGCAGAAACTTTCCGGAGGAGAACATTGACCATCTGTCGTGCAAGAATTTCCTACCATAATTCCACTAGAGAATCCAGTTCCCGGACCAGTCCCTGGAACTCCTGATCCTCCAAAAAAGCTTCCAGTCACCACTATATTATAAATCGTAAGAATTATCACGCCAACTGCCAGAATAATAAATGCCCCGATTATCCCGTTTCTAAACCAGCCTTTGGCTGCGTCAGCTTTAGTGTCAGAACCGGCTCTGAAATACATAATGCCGGAAATGACAATAGTCATTATAGCCAAAATTACTCCAACTCCGATTAAAAAATTAGATAAAAGAATCAAAATTGAATTTATGCCTCCCGTAGTTAAACCTGATCCAGAAGGTAATGGCGGAACATCATAACCGGGTAACGGCTGAGCTTGAACCTGAATAAAAGCAAAAGTAGAAAATAAGATTATGAAAATTAAAATTTTATTTAAAGTCATTTTAGAAAAAGTTTCCGCTGACAATAATTTGAATTGTTTTAATTATCACGCCAACTGCCAGAATAATAAATGCCCCGATTATCCCGTTTCTAAACCAGCCTTTGGCTGCGTCAGCTTTAGTGTCAGAACCGGCTCTGAAATACATAATGCCGGAAATGATTAAAGTAATTACTGCTAAAGTAATTCCGGCGGTATAAAGAAATTTAGCCGTATTTTCAAGAAAAATATTTACGGTGCTGTACTCTATCGGCTCGCCCGGCGGTAAAGTAAATTGTTGAGCAAGTAAAATTAAATTTTTCATTTTAAAATATGCATTGGCCTAAAATACTTAACCGACAGAAAAATTCTCTAGTTACTACATTGGCAATGGTATTTATTATCACCCCGACTCCTAAAACTATCAAAGCGCCGATTAGAGAATTCCAGAGCCAAGTCTTGGCGCTAGTTATTTTAGTCGTATCAGAACCGGCTCTCATATACATAACGCCGCTAATAATAATTGCGATAATAGCTCCTATAACCGCGACGTTAGTTAAAAAAGAACCGACAATGGCAATAAGACTTCCAAGTTCAGCCAAAGTAAGGCCGCGTCCGGCAACTGGCGGCGGCGGAATAACTATTTGAGCGATTTGAAAAAATTTTAACATAAATATATTAGGGGCGAAGACATAATCCTTCACTTTGGCCTGCTCCTATATCGCAAATAAGTCCATCTGGACAATCTTGAGATCCTCGACAAGTTAAATACCTACTGCCAGTACTCGCTATCGGCCCGCAATTTAAAGGAAGCAGACTATAATTTAATCCCGGTTGTAAAGCATTGGCAATCGTAGCAATAATCACATTGGTGGCTAAAATTACTAAAATCCCGACTAAAGCCCATTTGAGATTTTCTTTGGCGCTGGTTACTGCAGCTTCATTGCCTCTCGCAAGAAAAAACTTTATCCCAGACCAAATCAAAAAAATAACCATTATCGCCAGCACTATGCCGATTAGCCAACAGGCAAAGCCAGTGATTATGCCGGCAATGCGCTGAACCGTAAAATCCTGTATCCCCAAAAAATCATCCATAATCTTAATCACAATTATATAAATTAAACTAAGTAATAACCACTTTAATTATCCACAAATGAAAAAAGGGAGAACAAATTGCGTCCTCCCCTTGTCGGATTCCCTGATTTCGCGGTCAAGGACCCTTGAGTTTTACCGAGGCTGGGATTCGCCAACCCGGCAAGATTGAATCTTCAGTTCCCCGAAGATCAATCTCAAACTCATCAAATGATCCTTTTCCGTCTGGCTGAATCAGCAACACTCGAGGGTCCGGACGGTTGACTTGAGCCTGCGCCCTCTGCGCGAGCACGGCCCGCTTACCGTCAACCTCCACCACAATGATCGAGTTCGTTTCATTTATGACTTTGAAGCGAACTCCGGCCAGCCGCGGCATTGACTTGGCAACAGTCACTTCCGCCGGCTCGGCAACAGGTTGGTCTGTGGCCGGCGACTGCGGCCGTTCAACTGGAACCGCCTGATAAATAACCGCTGCTGGCTGAACCGCCGGCGAAGAAATAAGTTGGCACTCACGCTCATGCTGGCTATAAAGGCCGACACCGCCAGCGCCAGCCGCGGCACCTCCGACAACCGCGCCCGCGTTGCGAGTCCAGATAGCGGTTGAACCGCCGACAGCCAAAGCTCCCAGCCCTATGTCAGCGAATCGGTGCCCGACAGACATCGGCCTGCACATGACTTGCTGATTGGGGTAGATGTACGGCTGCCACTGGCCGGCCAGCGACCAAATCATGGCCTGATTGCCGGCAACGACCCGAGCCGCTTCGTTCCCGCCAAACGGCGAAAACCCTCCGAAACCGCCGAACCCCCATTGAGCAAAAGCCTCACCCCGCCCGAATAGAATTACCAAAATTACAATTAAAAGAACTCTCTTCATTTCTCACCTCCAATTAAATATATTCTACTAAATTATTTAAATTATGTCAAATAAAAATCTCATAAAAATTTAAAAGGCCGTTCTTGTGTTTCCACGAAAACGGCCCTGAATGTACTATTACTACTGAATCTTCTTAAAACGAATGGTCGTTCCATCTTCCAGACACTGAACTTTTAGAATGCCCGGAGGGTCTCCTCCTCGCCAGCTGGATTCGCCAGCCGACATAACGAACTCACCTGCCTGACCTGTATCATATGTCTTCAAGGAAAACGCCTTCCAGGGTTTGTTCGCCGTGATCCGGAAGAAATACCCGGCTCCGGACCGAACCGTCTCCTTGAACTCATTGGCATTACAAATGAATTCTTGAGCACTATCGGTAGTAGCGGACTGGGTTGTAGAAACCGCTGCTTGCGCAACAGTCTCATACCGCTGCTGTGAAACGAAACGCCAGGCACTGGCACCGACGAAAAGAATGGTCAGAACGACAATACCCAAGGTGAGTATCGGCGTCACCCACCTCATCGACACCAAACCGAGTCGTCGGACAAACGGCCTGATGAAAATCCAAACCATCATTGTTGCCACCAAGCCAACCAACGCCGGCACCAGCGTCGGCAGATTCCAGATTGGGACAAAGGCAATGTATAAACCTGCCAGGAGTTCCAAGAACATAACGAACATAAGTAATGTCAAGAAAGCCCTGACTCCTCTTACTTGAACCAGCAACACTGATAGCACTGGTTGAATCACAGCCACTGCTATCAGAAAGACCGGAAGCGCCACGATTGGCAAAAGTGCTACCACCGTGGTAATCCAGTAAGCTCCGAAGTACCAGCTCGCCGCCGAAACGACGAGTAGTATAAAAGGCCACGCCACGATCGGAATTACGACTACAACAACGAAAGCGATCACGGCGAAGCGTGCCCAGAAATTGACGATTTGGCCTCGGCGGTTCTGCCCGATAACGATCCGCCATATGGCCGCGATAGTATGCAGAAATCCCATCTCAATCCTCCTTCCTAGTTATCCAGCCAGTTGGCGAATCGTTCGAGTTGACCGTCGACCTTCACCGCTCCGTCCTTCAAGGCCGAAGCAGTAGTGGTCGCCGCAGACTTAGTCACACCAGGAGTCACTCTCAACGCCTCTGTCACAACTTCAAGAACGTAGCCAGCAACGAATTGAGGCCCAGCCGCGGCCTTTGAAATCAAGCTTCCGACTTTCTGAGCAATGGGGTTATGCTTCATCCCCTCAACGACGACCGCGTAATGCCAGTCGTCAAGATTCGCGAACCAGATATAGACCTTCTCGGCCATCTCATCCACGATCTTGTTAGAAGTATCGCGAGGAAGGAGACGACCGAGAACCACGAACACGTTGTTTTCCAAATCTGGCCACCCGGTCTTCTTGGCTCGATCCAACCGACGAAGAATCTTCTCCGCGGCTTCCCGAGCCTCCTGGTCACGCTCCTCCATGAGCACTCGAATGACATGAGTCACTTCTGGACGGAAGTCCTGCTCAAGGTAGGTTTTAACACGTTCGCCAGAAACCTTACCGATGGTTTCGCCGAGGCCGTGTTTTGCAACATCCCAAACTTCTTTCACTGCAAGGCCAAATCCAAGACCTTTACCTAAACCAAACATAAATACCTCCGCTCACTGAGTGACTCTCTACTTCTTGAATAATTGACGCGCTACTTCTCTTCCTCTTTGAAAAGGACTTGCTGGTGATACTGGCTCATCCTTTTGCGTCTCAACGTGTTCCACTCTCGCTGGCACATCCACCAAAACTTTCGCATCCGGATCATCCGGTAAAAAGAACATGGCCTGTCTAGGGTACTCAAAGTAAGGCAGGAAAACTACAAACATGCCCCACTCCTTTTTCCGGAAAGGAAAATCGTCAGGCAAGTCGCCGAAAACAAGGCCACCCTGTTCAAAGTCCAGAACAGAAATCGCCCCATCCTCGGGCTTAACATCTTTCCCGAGTCGCTGAAGCACAACCTCCAGCTTGGATGCTCGCCTATAAGAATGAAGAACCTTGATCTGGCGCCTCGATTCGGGCGGTTCCGCTTTTTTCAACGACTGCTCGACTTCCTTGAGCTCTTTTTCGGCCTTGACTCGGTCGGTCTTCGTTTTCAAATCCACGATCTTCTTCTCGTCGCAAGTCGGTTTCTTCGGCTTCGGCAGTTCCGGCACAGTAATCATGTTCTGAACTGGAAGCCGATCTTCAATGTAAACAACCACGTAGTAGTGACGGCCAGGCTCAAGCCTGGTTAGAGGAAAAGTTCCATGCCCTTTCTGGATTCTCACTGAATTTCCAGAAGGCGGCTCTTGTCCTCCTTGATAGACTGAAACTGCAACCCGCTCTGGTCTTCCTTCTGGCCACCATCCGGAAACTTCAATCCGAATAGTGGTCGAAAAGGTCTTGTCACTGGCTAACTGAAGTGGATCCCAATGGAACTCCACAGCAGGCTCGCCACGAGGCTTCTTCCTATCATTAGTCATAATTTCATCCTCCACGTGGTTAAAATGGTTAAATTGTTAAAGCCCAGGCTTTTATCCTAGGCTATCTTTCTAATATTAGTTATACATTAAGAATAAGGTAATGTCAACTTTAAGGAGTACCTAAGTTTAAAATGCTTTTTATCAAAGTAAAGAATCCCTGCCCTATTAAAATTATTGCTAAACCGATTAGTGCGTATTTTAAAGCGGTGGTGGCTTTTTTGACCTGTTCGGGTTTACCGCCGGAAGTAAGAAACAAAAGTCCGGCGTAAATTATCACAATCACTGCGATCGGAATGGCAATTTGCAAAAGGAACCGGCCAATAGCTTTGGCTAAGTCAACTAATGATCGCACTTGAGTCGGTGGTTGAATTTCAAAAGTAACTGATTGGCCTGGCTGGCCACCTGTCCCACCAGGACCACCTCCAGTTCCACCAGTTCCACCTCCAGTTCCAGGAAGCGGTGTGTTAAGAAAAACTATATCAACAGACTTAATACTGTCTAATTGATTACCTGTTGTATTAAAAACTTTTGCCTCAAAATATACATTTTCTCCTAAGGTTTCGTTGCCGCCTTTAACAAAATCGGCGCTTGTAAAAGTATAATTTGCTACTGCTGTATTGCCACTAAAATTAGAGTTAACTGTTCTCAAAAAATCATCTGGTCCAGGGTCTAATTCGTAAATATCAAAAGCCATGGCAAGCCCATTACATCCTTGTCCAGTTACGGTAAGCGTTTTTGATTCTCCAATATAAATAGCGGCTGTTGATGACCAAATCGCTTGAGTAAGCTGACATTGTGGTGTGCTACCAGTCGTAAAGTTAAAAATCGTTCCAAAAGCAGTATAGCCACTAGCCGTAGAAATAACGTTATAACAAAAAGTTGCATTAGAACCGAGTCCTGAAATGTTAACACTGTGGTTAGTTACGGCGGTATTATTAATCGGTGTATAGTTTATGGCTTGGCAGTTGCCTCCCAAAACAGGTCCCCAATGAACTTGAGAAGTAGCCGGAACATTCGTATTCCAAGTAATCGTCACGCCTGAACTTGTAGTATTTGCTTTTTCATTGCTAATACAAACAGGGGCATTGCATTGTTGAGCTTGAGTATCTTCTATTTTAAAACCTGAAAAACCGACAAGGAAAACGAAAATTATGAAAATTGAAATTTTAATTAAAGACATTGAAAAGCGCTTGAATTTACATCATCACAACTCCTTGAATCTACATGAACATGACTTGCTTCAATATAAACCTGCTTCGCACCACAGGCACAAGCTGCTGTCTGTATTTTATCTCTGATCGCTTGATTTCCAAAATCCACAGATAAAGCTCCTTGAGTTCCGGTTTTACCGCCATAGTGGCAAGAATTAACGGAATGAACACAACTACCGCAAATATTGTTGCCTCTGGTAAAATTACAAAGCTGATTATCATCACTACCCCCATAAGTAGCTATGCTGCCTAAATTTTCTCCAGGCAACCTTGATCCTATACAAGAAATTAATGCACTAAGTTCTGGAGCGTTTATAGACGCTGATGGAACGCCGTATTGCCCTGCTAGCGCTGTCGGGTTGGAGCATAAAGGGCTTGGCGGCGGGCCGGGAGCAATCACTTCTTCCGTACAAGTGAATCTAAACCAAGTCCCTTTTGCTTTATCTGGTCCGAATGACTGGATAAAAGTATTAACTATCAGCCAGGAAGCTAAAATTATCACCAACCCCCAAAAAGTAGTTTTAAAAATATCAATGCCTCTTGCATACATAGACGGATTTGCTCCAGCCAGCACGATCATTAAGCCGGCGGAAATGAATAAAACCGCGGCCACCGGCGGAACAAGACCTTCCAAAATAAAATGGATTACATTATCAGTTAAACGGAAAAGATCACAACGAGTACAAGGGGTTTGGTCCGTTCGGCCGCAGGGAACCAACGGCCACCAGCTTTGAGCTAGGACGCTATCAGAAAATATAAAGAAAAAACTAGAAATCAGGATAAAAAAAATTATAATTTTATATCCTTTAATCATCTTATGGGTTGACGCTGCATTAATATCGTTACCCTGTCCTCCGCGGCTCTTATCGCTTCAGCCACAGTATTTCTTCTAAAGGCCACATTCTCAATCATATCGGCGAAAATTTGTTCAATGGCCGATGGGTCAACCTGATACCAGCTTTTAGCGGATAAAGTCTGCGTTGCAAAAACACCTAAATCCGGATCGGTTTTTTGGGAATCAATTAAATCACGTCTGGCTGTCGGCCGCAAAGATTTTCGAAGATACGGCAACGAACCTTCTCGCGAACCAAGATAAGTCAAAAACTTCCAAGCCGCCTCTTTGTTCTCCGAAGCGGCAGAAACTGCCGTCGCAAAATAATTGGCATAATCAACTCTGGTTGAAGCGCCTTGAACCTGCGGCATTAAAGCCACATCAAAATTCAATCTCGGCGCTTTTGATTTAATCACTTGAATCTGATGGGAATAGTTAAACATCATTGCTGTCCGCTCAGTTACGAAAGCATCAATTGAATAAAATAAATTATTGTTCCAAGTGTAAACGCTCTTAAGCGGATTGGTAAAATCGGTGTAATATTCCAAAGCCGTTTCGCCGACTGGCTGAAAGCCGATTGAATCGGCAAAAGTCGCCTCTTTTGTTTCTTTTCTTACCATTTCCACCCCGCTTTGCATCATTAAAAGCATTAAAATGTCTGTTGAGCGGTTAACATTTCTCGCTAACCCGATAGCCGCACCAGCTGTTTCAATATTCCCCTTATCATCAATCTTGGTTAAAGCCTGAACTGTTTCATTAAATTCATTCCAGGTCTTTGGCGCTTGAGCTATTCCAGCTGAGTTAAATAAATCCTTGTTATAATACAAAGCCAAAGTATCGACATAGAGAGGCAAGGCGTAAATCTGGCCGTTATCAACCAAATCGTTTTGGACAACATCAACAAAGTCTTGCTGGAAATTAAATAATTTATAATTCAAATCTTCATTGTCTTGTGGCAAAGGCGAAAGTTTATCTTTATGCTTCGGTAGCCAGCTTGATTGAATCATCCAGATGTCCGGGCCGCGGCCGGCGGCCAAAGCATCTACCACCGCTTTTTCGTATTCTTCAAATGGAAACGGAACATATCTGATATTTATATTCGGATAAAGCCTGCGAAAACTCCTGATTGTTTCTTCAAAAGCAAAAGGCTCATCAAAAACCCCCCAAAATTCAAGCTCAACCCTTTCAGAATCTCCGCCGCCTATCCCGCCCAAAACCAAATAAAAAAGCAGAATAAAAACTGCAATTATCAAGACTCCAACAATTAAATATAATCTATTTGTTGACATTATTTTCTAAACATCATCCCGAAATGGTAAATATCGACAATTATATCTTTTTCATAAATCAGGCCTTCTTGGCTGGCCAGACTTAGAATGCTCTCTTTCGGGGTCCTGTATTCGTCCGGCGGACCCAAACCGCCAACTCCTTTTCCCCAGTCAATTATGACTAATTTTCTCCCCGACATTAATATTCTTTTTGCTTCCCTGATTACTCTGATTTTTTGGTCATTTTGAAAAAGAACATTTTTGATCAAAACAAAGTCCTGCGAATTGTCAGATAAAAAAGTACTGCCAAGCACTTCAAGATTAGCTCTGATTAAATGAATATTTTTGACATCGGCAATCGTTGCTCTTGCCCTGACTGTTTCAAGAGCAGATTCCAAAACATCTACCGCCGTAACTATTCCTCCGTCGCCGATTGCTTTAGCCATTTCAATCGTAAAATAACCGGAGCCAGAACCTAAATCTGCTATCTTTATTCCAGGCTCAAGCTCAAACTGGCTGATAATGTTTTTTAAATCAAAAGTCTGATTCGCTAATTTAGGCGATAAGTTAAACATAGAGGAAAGTTCTGGCATTAAGAATATTTTATCACACCGCCACTACCGAGGCGACCCCGTCGCCTGAATCCATTTTCATTACCCTGACTCCCTGAGTTGCCCGGCCTAAAACCGAAACACTCTTTAATTCAGTCCTGATAATTTGTCCTCTCTTTGAAATGACAATAAGTTCTTTCTGTTCAGGATCCACAATCTGAGCTGAAACAATCTTCCCGGTCTTAGAGGTGACTTTGGCTGCCTTGACTCCTTTGCCGGCTCTTTTTTGAATTTTGAAAGCCTTGAGATCAGTCCTTTTGCCATAACCGTTTTCCATTATTACCAGAAGCTGATGCTTAGCTGAAATCTGGTCTGTGATCACTTCCATCCCGATAACATAATCATCTTTTGAAAGTTTGACGCCAGTGACGCCACTGGCATTCCGACCCATTCCTCGCACATCCTTTTCCTTAAAACGGATTGAACTGCCGTCATTGGTAACTAAAAGTACTTCGTCACCGCCTGAAGTCAACCTAACCCAATTCAAGGAATCGCCTTCATAAAGCTTAATGGCAATCAGGCCGCTTCGTCTGATATTGGCAAATTCCTCAACTTCAACTTTCTTGACTACGCCATCGCGGGTCACCATAAAAAGATATTTAGCTTCTTTGACTTTGGCCTTAGGAACTTTGACGACTGCCGTAATTATTTCTTGAGAAGAGATATTCAAAAAATTAACAAGGGATTTGCCGCGGCTCACTCTTGAAGCTTCCGGCACTTCATAACCTTTGGTTTGAAAAACTTTCCCGGAAGCAGCAAAAAACAACAGATTATCATGAGTATTGGCCAAGAAAAAATGACTGACGATATCTTCTTCTTTTGTCGTCATTCCGATTAAACCCTTGCCGCCTCTTTTCTGAATCCTTAATTCAGACGAAGACATCCTTTTAATGTAGCCGCTATGAGTCAAAACAAACAAAGCATCTTCTTCCGGCACCAATTCTTCTTCGCCGATTTCTTTCAAAACACCTTTGACTACCTTAGTTTTTCTTGCATCTCCGTATTTTCGTTTAAGCTCGCTGAATTCATCCTTTATTACTCCTAGAATCTTCTTGGGGCTAGAAAGCAACTCTTCCAAATCAGCAATGAGCTGTTTTTTCTCCTTTAGTTCGTCTTCTATCTTTTTTCTTTCAAGGCCGGCTAATGTCTGAAGCCTCATTTCCAAAATGGCAATGGTCTGAAGTTCGGTGAATTTGAATTTTTTAATTAAGTTATTAAAGGCGTCTTCCCGGCTTTCCGATTTTTTGATGGTAGCGATTATTTCATCAATATGGTCAAGCGCTTTTTTCAAGCCTTCTAAAATATGAGCCCGGGCTTTGGCTTGGATCAAATCAAATTTAGTCCGCCGGATAATCACATTTTTCCGGTGTTCGATGAATTTTTCAAGAATGGTTTTTAAAGAAAGGGTCTGGGGCTGGATTCCTTCAAGCAGGGCCACCATATTGAAATGGTAAGTTTTTTGGAGATCGGTATATTTAAAAAGCTGGTTTAAAACTTTCCGGGGAAAAGAATCCTGCTTCAGCTCAATTACGATTCTTAAACCTTCCCGATCAGATTCGTCTCGCAAGTCTCTTATGCCTTCAATCCTTTTCTCTTTTACTAAATCGGCAATCTTGATTATCAATTCGGCTTTATTGACCTGATAGGGGATTTCGCTGACGATAATCCGATGAGTTCCTTTTTTATTTTCTTCAATATCAACCTTAGCCCGCGTGACTACTGGGCCGCGGCCGGTAGCATAAGCATTTAAAATATCTTGCTGATTATAAATAATGCCGCCGGTCGGAAAATCAGGTCCTTGGATAAAATTAACCAATTCTTTAACATCGGTTTCCGGATTATCAATAAGGTGAATTAGACCATCTAAAATTTCTCCTAAATTATGAGGCGGAATATTTGTCGCCATTCCCACGGCAATTCCCAAGGATCCGTTTAATAAAAGATTAGGAATTTTTGCCGGTAAAACTATCGGTTCGCGCCTCGTCGCATCATAATTGTCGACAAAATCAACTGTTTCTTTCTCAATATCGATTAAAAGCTCCTCGGCAATACTAGTCATCCGCGCTTCTGTGTATCTCATTGCCGCCGGACTATCGCCGTCAATCGAACCCCAGTTGCCCTGGCCGTCAACTAATGGATAACGCAAAGAAAAATCTTGGGCTATTCTGGCCATGGCATCGTAGATAGGAGAATCTCCATGAGGATGAAACTTCGCCATGGTATCACCGACAACTCTGGCTGATTTAACATGCTTGACGTTATGTCTTAAGCCGGCTTGATGCATAGCATATAAAATTCTCCTTTGAACCGGCTTCAAACCGTCCCTAACATCGGGCAGGGCGCGCGAAACAATTACGCTCATTGCGTAATCCAAATACGATTCTTTCATCTCCTGGGTTATTTCTCTTTGTTTGATTTGTCCGATTTCCATAAAGCAACTAACGACTAACGACCTATGACGAACCAATAAAAAACAACAAATTTATCGTTGTTGGTTGTCAATCATAAGTTGTAAGTTCATTCTGATATTGGCAACAATCTCGGAGCTATTTTCCCTTCAATTTTTTCCTCTAAATTATTTCTGACTTCACTCCCTTCTTTTGTCTCGGCTGCCAAATCGAATAGATCAAAAATTGTCGCCCTTAATTCATTGAAACTTTTTCCCATTATGGCAATAGGGGATTCCTGCTTTGCGGTTTCCAACTCTTCTGAAGGATTTAATAAAAAGGTGAGTCTTTGTTGAAACGACTGAATCCAGACAAAAACAACCAGCGAAAAAACAATAAAAACTGAAAGCCACATAAAAATTGCTCTGATATGGGGCGGCTGTCTTTTTATTTCGTTTAACATTTTACAAAGTAAATATTACCAGTTTCATTTCTTCGGCCGGCAAATTCTTTTTTTGGATTTTATACGACTTCTCTGCTTTCTCCGGGGTTAAGCTCATCTCTTTTAAAAATTTTTCCGGGCCTTCAATATCAACTTTCAAACCTGGCACTTTATAATGCATCGGGACTACGGCTTTCGGCTCGATTTGAGAAATCGCCTCAACTGCTTCTTTATAATTTATCGTGTAAACGCCTCCAATCGGGATCATCAAAATATCAACATCGCCAATCTTCTCTATTTGCTCTTCTGACAAAGCGCCTTGACCGAAATCACCCATATGGACAATAGTCATATCTTCCATCTTTATCGCATATATGGTATTCAATCCTCTTCCCTGGCCCTGAATCTTATCATGGAAAGACTGAATCCCTTTTATAAAAACTCCTTTAACTTCATACTCGCCCGGACCTTTTATCAAAAGACTCCCTTCCTGTAAACCTTCTATATTATTATGATCATAATGATCATGGGAAACTAAGACAATATTATCCTTAATTTTAGGCGGCCTCAACCCGATTTGCGGTGAAAATGGGTCAATCAAAAGAGAAAAATCTTTGGTTTCAAGGCGAAAACAAGAATGGCCGTACCAAGTAATAGTCATATAGGAATAATACCATAACTCAAACTTGGATTCAATTGTTTTTCTTGAATTTTTCTTCAAACTAAGCTACTATGAAAATTCTTATGGAACAATTAATTAGCCCGCAGGAAACAAACGGCTTAAATACTAAAAAACTGATGAAAGAACTTCTTAGTAAGTTTAATTTCTCATTGCCTAAAAAAGGTTCGGTTTTGGACGGCGAAATAATAAATATTTCTCTTTTAAGCATCTTAATCGACCTTGGGTCTTTCGGCGCCGGAATAGTTTATCCCCGGGAATTTTACGATGATCCGGAAAAACAAAAAAACTTGAAACTGGGCCAAAAAGTAAAAATAGTTCTTCTAAATTTAGAAAATGAAGAAGGCTTAAGGGAATTATCTTTAAAAAGAGCCCAGATGAAATCAGCCTGGCAGGAAGTGAAAGAAATCTATGAAAAAGAAGAGATAATCACGGTTAAAATAGCCAACTTAAACAAGGGGGGATTAATTTCCGAAGTCAGAGGCATTCAAGCTTTTATGCCCTTGTCCCAATTAGCCGAAGAACATTATCCCAAAGTTGAAAATGGAAACACTCAAGAAATTGTCCGGATCCTTCAAACTTACCGCAACCAAGAATTCAAAGTCAAAATAATTGATGCCGATGAATCACAAAACAAACTGATCATTTCGGAAAAAGCAGCCAAGCAAACATTAGAAAAAGAAAAATCAGTCCAGTATAGCATCGGGGATGTAATCGAAGGGGAAATTACTGAGACAACTGATTTCGGAGCTTTCATAAAACTGCCGGATGGAACCGAGGCCCTTATCCCGAAATCAGAAATAGGCGAAGATAAAAATATGGAGGAAGTCTTAAAAGTCGGGGGAAAAATCAAAGCTAAAGTCATCGAAGTCTCCCCAAATAAAGTCGTCCTTTCTTTAAAGGCTCCTGAATTGTCAGATGAAAAATATCGCTAAATACATTCTAATTGTTTTTGTTTTACTGCTGACGCTATCCGCAATAGTGGCGCTTTTAAATTTGGCCAGCGACAATCAAGAAATATCTTTAAGCCAGCTGGTTCAAAAAATCAATTCCGGAGAAGTAAAAGAAATTACTGTCCGAAATGATAACCTTGGAATAATTTTAGCTGACGGAACAAAAGAAAGATCAAAAAAAGAATTCAGCGCCCCTTTAAGCCAAACTCTTGAAAGTTTAGGAGTCAGCCAAGAAAAACTTTTAGGAATTGAAATAAAAATCGCCAGTGATGACAGTATTGTTTCGGCGATTCTTAATTCTCTGCCTTTCATCTTGCCTTTTCTTTTAATTATCCTTCTATTCTGGTGGATGATGCGGCAAGCCCAAACCGGCGCCATGCAGGCTTTTCATTTTGGCCGCTCAAAAGCAAGACTATCCAACGCTTCGGGTGACGGCAAGAAAATTTATTTCAAAGATGTTGCCGGATTAAAAGAAGTGAAAGAAGAAATCGAGGAAGTGGTTGAATTTTTGAAAGACCCGAAAAAATTCCAGTGCTTGGGAGCCAGAATTCCAAAAGGCGTTCTTTTAATCGGTCCGCCCGGAACCGGAAAAACAATGCTGGCGAAAGCCGTAGCCAATGAAGCCGGGGTGCCATTCTTTTATGTTTCGGGGTCTGAATTCGTCGAACTATTCGTCGGTATCGGCGCTAATCGCGTCCGCGACACTTTTGAAATAGCCAAAAAAAGTGCCCCTTCAATTGTCTTTATCGATGAGATTGATGCAATCGGGAGACACCGTGGCGCAGGGCTTGGCGGCGGACACGATGAAAGAGAACAAACCCTGAATCAAATTTTGGTAGAAATGGACGGCTTTGCCACTGATGAAAAAGTAGTAGTCCTTGCCGGCACGAACAGGCCCGACATTCTTGATCCGGCACTTTTACGCCCCGGCCGCTTTGATCGAAAAATAATTCTGGACTTCCCTTCAATTTCAGACCGGGAAGAAATTTTGAGAATCCATGCTCTTGGCAAACCATTAGCCAAAGAAGTGAATTTAAGAATTATCGCCCAAAGAACCCCTGGCTTTTCCGGCGCTGATTTAGCCAATCTGATCAATGAAGCGGCAATCTTGGCCGCCCGCAAAAACCAAAAAGAAATTTATCAAATCAATCTGATTGAAGCGATTGAAAAAGTAATGCTTGGCCCGGAAAGAAAAAGCCATGTCTTAAACGAAAAAGAAAAAAATATCACCGCTTACCACGAAGCTGGTCATGCGCTCATCGCGAGCTCACTTGAAAATATGGATCCGGTAAATAAAGTCTCGATTGTTTCCCGGGGTCGGGCTGGCGGCTATACCTTAAAAATGCCGTCCGAAGATAAGTATTTAAGAAGCAAAACAGAATACGAATCTGAATTGGCGGTTTTGCTTGGCGGCTACACGGCCGAAAAATTGATATTCAAAGATACGACAACCGGTGCCTCAAATGACCTTAAAGTGGCTTCTGAATTAGCCCGAAAAATGGTTACTGAATTTGGAATGTCGGAGAAAATGGGGCCAGTAACTTACGGCGATAAAGATGAATTGGTTTTTCTTGGCAAGGAACTTTCAACCGAAAAAAATTATTCCGGCGAAACCGCCAATCTAATTGACCAGGAAGTCAAAAAATTTATCTCCGGCGCCTTCAAAATGGCCAAAAATATTCTTACCCAGAAATTGCAAATTTTGCATAAAATTGCTAAAGAATTAATAAATAAGGAGACTCTGGAGCAGGATGAATTTTACGGATTATTAGGAGCATAGATTGGGGATGTAGCTCAATGGTAGAGCATTCGCCTTATACGCGAGCGGCTGGAGGTTCGAATCCTCCCATCCCCATCGGGCAGTTAGTTCAGTGGTTAGAACGCGTCGTTGACATCGACGAGGTCGGAGGTCCGATTCCTCCACTGCCCATTAGAAAAAATATATGGATAAGATAACCCAATTCAATCAAAAAAATTCAACGAAGGCGCCAACTGAAATCCAGCCCGGCTGGACAGTTAAAATTTTCCAAAAAATAAAAGAGGGCGAAAAAGAAAGGGTAGCGCCGTTTGAAGGGATTGTAATTGCCAAAAAACACGGAAAAGAAATAGGCGGAACCTTTACTATCAGAAAAATTATATCGGGCGTCGGCGTTGAAAAAATATTTCCAATATACTCACCAACAATTGAAAAAATAGAAATTATTAAAAAAGCAAAGGTAAGAAGGGCAAAATTATATTACCTTAGAGGAAAGAGCAGAAAAGAAACTCGAAGGAAGTTAAAAGTGATTTAATTTTGCGGACGTGGCGGAACTGGATATACGCGCCAGCTTGAGGTGCTGGTGGGCGAAAGCCTGTGGAGGTTCGAATCCTCTCGTCCGCACCAATCAGGAAAAGTCAAATCCTCGCGGTGCGTTCCGCGCCGCTCGGCCACCAAATCGTACGGATTTTTGGGCTCAAAACGGAACTGGCGGTT
>Ga0209541_10000323_pt1 | contig 94064 bp, 113 predicted proteins | sample RifCSPlowO2_01_FD_184027 | JGI IMG/M metagenome (GOLD analysis project Ga0209541, IMG submission 184027) | Groundwater microbial communities from Rifle, Colorado - Rifle CSP2_plank lowO2_0.1 (SPAdes) (version 2) | ecosystem: Environmental > Aquatic > Deep subsurface > Groundwater | place... | reverse complement strand
AAGGTCCGGAAGCAAGATCCTGGAAGTGCCGATTTACTTGCAGGGAGACAAGGTTTTAAGCCACCATATACTTATAGCGGGAACAACAGGCAGGGGAAAAAGCGTTTTAGTCTCAAACATATTATGGAGCGCTGTTGATGAGGATTATTGCGGCATTCTGGTTCTGGATCCTCATGACGAATACTACGGAAGGAATAAATTCGGGCTGAAAGACCATCCAAAAAATGACAAGGTAGTTTATTACACTCCCGGCAAAGCGCCTGCAGGGGCGAGGACATTAAAGATTAACCTGGAATTGATAAAGCCCCAGCACTTTGACGGAGTTGTTGATTTCTCCGATGCCCAAAGGCAGGCATTAAACTTATACTACAAATATTTCGGAAAGACGTGGATTGAGGCAATAATCCTGGAGAAAAAGCCTGAAGGCATTGTTTTCAGGGATGATACCCTGGCTGTTGTCAAGAGGAGATTATTATACCTGCTGGATTTGGAATTTACAAGCAGCCAGTTGTTTTGCAGGGGAATTTTTGACTTAAAGGCAGGAGAAAGCGCTATAGCAGACATTTGCAGGGAATTGGAGAACGGGAATATTGTTATAATTGACACATCAAATTTTTCCGGGGCTGTAGAAATTTTAATTGGCAGCTTAATCACGACAGAGATTTTCAATAAATACAGATATTATAAAATGAATGGTATTTTGGATCAAAAGCCTGTTATCTCCATTATTCTTGAAGAGGCGCCAAGGGTTTTGGGAAAAGAAGTTCTGGAGAAAGGCTCCAATATTTTTTCAACTATTGCAAGAGAGGGAAGGAAATTCAAAATCGGAATTGCAGCCATAACCCAGCTTCCTTCCCTGATTCCAAGGGAAATTCTTGCGAATATGAACACAAAAATAATTTTGGGCATAGAAATGAAGCCTGAAAGGCAGGCAATAATTGAATCTGCTTCCCAAGATTTGAGCGATGACGACAGGACAATAGCTTCTCTTGACATAGGAGAGGCTTTAGTCTCTTCAAATTTTGCCAAGTTTGCATTGCCCGTTAGCATCCCTTTTTTTGAAGAGTTTGCGAAGAAAGATTTGAATTTAGATAAAGAAAATAATGTTAAAAAAGAGTTTGGCGGTGTTAAATTACTTTAAAATGGTTGATATTGGGATTAGATTAGGGCAGCATTTCACGAGGAATTTAGTCGGAGCTGCAAATGAATTAAGGGAAGATGAAAAAATTTTGTCTTTGATGCATGAAAAGCTTCAAAAAGAAATAGAAGCTATATATTTGAGAGCACAAAGCCGGCCTCCTTTAGTTCAGATAGTTTCTGATTTGCAAATGTTTGTTAAAGAATTAGCTGAATTTGGCAATGCATTGTTAAATGTCAGGATAAAGAGGGATATACAAGAATTAGTAATAAAAATTAACAACTTTATAAGCGAGTATCCTAGAATTTATAAAGAATTGTACGGGAAAACTGATACAATACTCCTAGGTTTTATGACAAGCATGATAAAATACCTAAAGGAAACTTTGTTTAAGGATTTTGATAAGGAAATGGTAGAACTAGAGAGAATAAGAAGAAAACTTGTCAAAGTTGTTTATTAATGATTTTAAAAATGAAATTCGCCCATATGGCTGACTGCCACATCGGAAGCTGGAGAGACCCAAAGCTGAAAGACATAAGCACAGAGGCTTTTATAAAGGCTGTTGACAAGTGCATTCTGGAAAAAGTGGAATTTATTCTTATAGCTGGAGATTTATTCAACACATCTTTACCGAGGCTTGACAATTTAAAAACAGTTGTCACCCAATTCAGAATCTTAAAAAATAAAAATATTCCAGTTTATATTGTCCCAGGCAGCCATGACTACAGCCCATCAGGAAAAACAATGCTTGATGTTCTGGAAGAAGCAGGGCTTTTTGTCAATGTAGTTAAAGGCGAAGTGATTGAAAATAAATTAAAGCTGAATTTTACTGTTGATGAAAAAACAGGCGCAAAAATAACAGGGCTTTTGGGAAAAAGGGGCTCTTTGGAAAAAAGCTATTACGAAAGCCTGCATACAGAGAATCTGGAAAATGAAGATGGCTATAAAATATTTATTTTTCATTCAGGAATTGATGAATTGAAGCCAAAGGAGATGGAAAATATCATTTCACAACCGCTTTCTTTGCTGCCAAAAAACTTTGACTATTATGCTGGAGGCCATATGCATATTGTCAAAGATGCAAAAATCAATGGCTATGGCATAATTGCTTATCCCGGGCCTTTGTTCCCGAACAGCTTTTCCGAGCTGGAAAAGCTTGAGAGAGGCGGCTTTTACATTGTGGAAGATAATAAGCTAAGATGGGAGCCGATACAGATGTACAATACCCATAAAATAATCATTGATTGCAGCCATAAGGCGCCGGAGCATGTTGAGCAGGAAATAAATGAGCAAATAAAAGGCAGGGAGTTTTTTAATACAATTGTCCTTATAAGGCTTTTCGGCTCCCTGGCTTCAGGAAAGCCCACAGACATTAACTTCAAGGATATTTTTGAAAGGCTGTATGCGAAAGCAGCTCATTTTGTCATGAAAAACACCAATGCCCTGACTACAAAAGAGTTTGAGGAAATAAAGATTGACATTAAATCAGTCGAGGATGCTGAGGATAAGCTGATAAAGGAGCATTTGGGGCAGATAAAGGTTAAAGGCTTGAATGCTGAAAAAGAAGCTGAAATCACAAAAGAATTGATGAGGGTTTTAAGCGAGGAAAAGGCAGAAGGAATGACAAAGCCGGATTATGAGAAAAAAATAAGGGATGAAGCAAAAAGGGTTTTGGAATTGGAGTTGTAAAAATGGTAGAAAATACAGGACTTTCCGATTGGGAATACGAAAGTAGAGAAAACATGATTAAAGCAAGAATAGCTGAAACTCTAATTGAAGAATTATTTTTATCTATGAAATATTCGGTGTTTAGGTATGGCATGGAAAACACAGTGCCGGGAGTAATGGATTTGTTAAAAGGCGTAAGAAGTGATGTTGCAAATAATATAAGAAGAATGCCTGATTTTGTAGTCCAAAAAGAAAAAGAAGTTTATTTCATAGAAGTTAAATTTAGAGCCAATGAACAATTTAGATATAAAGATCTACCAAGAGATTACCCTTATAGAAACGCATTCATCGTAATTGTTTCAAAGAAACATATTAAATGCATAACTGTTCAAGAATTAGAAGAAGGGAAAGAGATATCTCCAACCTCAAAAAATTATCTCGGAAACAGAAAAGAATTCGAACTTGATAAACAAACAATAATAGATTTTTGTGATTTTGCTGTAAAATTCTTTAAAGATGCGTAATCTTTATCTAATCAACCTTAAAATAATCTCATTAACCTCTCTAGGAGTCGCTTTTCCCCTTGTCTTTTGCATGACTTTTCCAACAATGAAGTTAAGCGCTTTTTTCTCTCCTTTCTTGTAATCCTTAACTGCCTGCGGGTTTTCCTTTATCGCCTCGATGCAGTATTTTTCAATTTCTTTTGTGTCGGAAACTGCCTCCAATTTTTCTTTTTTTACAAATTCTTTTACATCAAAAGGCTTCTCTATTAATTTTTCAAGTATCTTTGATGCGACATTGTCGGTAATTTTTTTATTTTCAACCAGCCTTAATAAATCAATTAAATGGCTTTCGTCAATTTCAAGCTGGTGCAGCTCTTTCTTGTTATAATTAAGAACTCTCACTAATTCCCTCCTGAGCCATTTTGCAGCTAAAGCGGCATCAATTTCTTCTGCGACCTTTTCAAATAAATCCGCCAGTAATTTTTCCTGGGCTAAAACAATTGCATCTTCTTTGCTTATTTTATGCTTTTCAGTGAATTTTTTTACCTTGTCCTGCGCCAATTCAGGCATCTCTTTTTTTGTTTTTTCAATCATTGCTTTTGTTATCTCTGTTGCAACCAAATCAGTGTCTATGATATACCCATAATCTTCTTCAGTCTCTTTTTTCCTTAATGCAAATGTAATGCCTTTTTCGGAGTCCCATGCCCTTGTTTCCTGCACAAGCTTTTTGCCTTCACTGAATTCATTTTTCTGCCTTTGAATCTCATAGTTTAAAGCCTTTTCAATCTCCTTGAACCCTGTTATATTCTTTACCTCTGCCTTTACAAAGCCGCTTTCCCTTATTGAGATGTTTGCATCAGCTTTTATTATATTGTAATTCTCATCAAAAATTTCCAGGTAATTTAAAACATTGATCAGCTGCTTCATGAAGTCCCTTGCTTCTGCTGCACTTGAAAGTTCTGGTTTTGTTACGATCTCTAATAATGGATTCCCGCTTCTGTTGTAATCAACCAGAACATAAGCGGACTTTTGCATTCCCGAAGGATGCACTAAAGATGCAGGGTCTTCTTCCATATGCACTCTCGTTATTCCAATTTCCTTTCCATTGCTTAAATTCAGTTTTCCTTCTTTGCCCAAAGGAATTTCATACTGCGAAATCTGGAAGTTTTTTGCCATGTCAGGATAAAAATAGGATTTTCTTGAGAAAATCAGTTCAGGCGAAATCTTGCAGTTCAAGGCAAGGCAAAGCTTTAATGCAAATTCAACTGCTTTTTTATTCAGGACAGGCTTTGAGCCGGGCATTCCCAGGCATGTAGGGCATGTTCTTGTATTAGGCTCTTCAGAGCCTTTAGCAGGGCAGGAGCAAAATAGCTTTGTGTTTGTGTTCAGCTCAACATGGCATTCAAGGCCAATTACTATGCTATTACTAAAATCTTTCATTATCCTATAAAAATCAATAAATTTATTTAAATGTTTTTATTTATAAATATTTGTTAGCATAAATTTAAATACATAAACTCAATTGAAAAATGTGAGTAATAAAATCAAAAACCTTTTCAATAACCTCAACTTCCGCCTGCTTATCACCCCTTTTCATATTCAAGCCCCAATTTTTCCAAGTCTTTCCTCAAATATATTTCTTGAAGGTCATATACTGTATTGTACAAATAGTCTTTGTCCCATTTTGCAAATGAATCAATGTTTTTGTGAAGGGTTTCAATCAGTTCCATTGGTTTGACCGAAGGCTTCATCATAAAGAAAAAGAAGAAAGTTTTATCATATATTTTTATTGTAACATCAATTAGTTTATACTTGATGGAAATAGCTTTCAAGGCATTTCTTAATCCTTCTTTGTTTTTTATTTCTTCATTGTTGTCCGTCTTATGGCAGTAGAAATATCCACCTTGATGAACAGAATGGCTGAATTTATACAGCTTTCTTCCTCTTTTGTCAATTTCAATTTTCACTTCAAACTCTCTTCAATTACTTTCCTTTCTTCTTCTGTTATTTCGTAAAGTTGATAGACTAGTTCGTCTATTTCGTTGTCTGTTTTATAACATTAACAATATTGGAATTATGGAGTCTTTTCCTGTTTCTTTAATTATTTCCCTTATTTTATCAAGACGTTCCATATTAAGATAATATTTCCAGCCAAGCCCTTTTTTCTTCTTGCCGCAGATTTTTTGTTTTACTAATGCTTCCATTACAGTCTCAACTTTATCCAAGTCTTCTTTTGGTATTCCTGATTTTAAAACATGAATATAAACAGAGCCTTTTCCAAAGCAGTTCTGGTCAAAAAGCTTCTTTACTGCTGTTCTGCTTATTCTTATATATTCACTCCTCTTTACTTTAACCATAGAAAAAACGGAGCCAAGAAATATATAAACATATAGCCTAAATTTAGTCCCTTATGGGTCTAAATAGAAACCTTTAAATAGGAATTTGTATTTACCCCGTTTACAATGCCAAAATCAGTATTCTTGCAGGAAGAAGGGAACACGCCAAAAAACAGGATATGGAATTTTTTGATAGTCCATTCAGAATATGATTATTCGATGAGGGATATTGCCCGCTACTCTAGTGTCGGGTACACTACATTAAAAGAAATATGGAAAGAGTTTAAAGAAAAGAAGATAGTAGTGCAAACAAGAGCTGTTGGAAAAGCAAAGATGTACAAACTTAATCTAAAAAATCCTGTAGTGAACAAGTTTATAGATTATTATTGGGCCGTAGTGGATGCTGTTGTGAGAAGAGATAATAAGATTAAGGGTGAGGAAAGCCCGCATCATGCATCTTCAATTGCCCAGATAGCTGTTTCTGCAAAACATATTTAAGTTTTGAAGGATTAGAATGAGCCTAAAATCCTTTATTACTTTAATTTTCATTTTTCAAGCAAACTCCCTAACTCCAATAATTTCTTCTCCTGCAAATGATCTCCTATCAATAGCATGCCAACTGGCAATTTGTTTTCATAGCCTACAGGCACGTTAAGATGCGGCAGTCCGCATACATTCGGTCCTACAAGCATTACGTCCATCATGTAGTTCTGCAACGGAGTTAATTTTTCAATGTCCCTGAATTTTGGAGGCAATATGGCAACTGTCGGGCTTATTAATGCATCATATTTTTTGAAGGCTTTTTTGTATTCTTGAGTCATTAAAGCCCTTAATTTCATTGCCTTTATGTAATATGCATCCCTATAGCCGGACATTCTTGCAAAAGTGCCTAAAATGATTCTTCTTTTTGCCTCTTCGCTGAAATTGCCGCTTCTTATTTTTGTAAAGTATTCATTAAAATTCCCTTCAAGCTTTTCGCTTATTCCATAACGCATTCCACAAAACTTTGCGAGGTTTGTTGATGCTTCTGATGTTCCAATCATGTAGTAAGCTGCAAGGCCGTATTTTATCGGCAATTCAAGGCTTATTTCCTCGTATTTTATTCCATTGCTTTCAAGTTTTTTTATCCCTTCCCATATTTTTTTTTTAACTTCTTTTGCAACTCCCTCACTAAATGCTTCTTTAATAACACCGATTTTTGCATTTTTAATATTTTTATTCCCTAAATTTGTATAGTCTTGCGATGGAACATTTAATGAAGTGCTGTCTTTTTCATCATAGCCTGAAATGGCTTCCTGCAGCAAGGCAGTTTCATAGCAGGTTTTTCCCAAAGGCCCTATTTTATCAAGGCTGTTTCCAAAGTCGATTAAGCCATATCTTGAAACTAATCCATAGGTCGGGCATAAGCCAAAAACATCGCAAAAAGAAGCAGGCTCTGCTATGCTTCCCCCAGTGCTTTCTCCTAAGGCAATATGCGGAAATGAAGCTTTTTTTGTTATGCCTGCTGCTCCTCCACTGCTGCCTCCGCAAGTCCTTTCATTGTCAATCGGGTTTTTTGGCACTTTAAACCCGATTCCTATATTGACAGAAAAGCTTCCAAAGCCAAACTCATCCTGGGAAGTTTTTCCTATTATTATCGCGCCTTCCTCTTTTATTTTTTTAATAACAGTCGCATCAAACAACGGCTTATAACCTTTTAAAATTCTTGAGCCTGCAGTGCTTTCAACATCCTTGACGCAGATTGAATCCTTGACAGAAACAGCAACACCAAGCAGTTTTTTATTTTTTATATTTTTATCATTGTTTTTTAACTGTTTTTTTATATTGTTTGCCTGCTCCAAAGCAAGCTCTTCAGAAATAAAATTAAAATAATTATATTCCCTGTTTATTTTCTTGCATTCATCAATAACCTTATGAGTATGCTCAACTATGTCAATTTCACTGCTTTTTATTTTTTTGATGAATTCCAGCATTTTTGCTTACATTCCATTCTTTAACTCGCTTTCTCTCAACTGCGTTGCAATTATCAGGCTGACTATGGAATAGCCAAACATGGCCAAAAACAAAGTCTTGAATCCGTACAAGGATGCGAGGAAGCCTCCTGCCAAAGCGCCGCTGCCCTGCGCTATATACCACATGCCTTCCCATAAGCTCCATTCAAAAGCCCTTTTTTTGCTGTTGACATGCTTTGAGTAAAAGGAGTATGTTGCTGGTGATATTATCACAACGCTAAGTCCCAGCAGTATCTGCAGCATGAACATCTGGGCTACATTCGAGACAAAATAATAGCCCAGGAAGCCAAGGCTTCTCATTGCATACCCTGCAACAAGAAAAAGCTTGTCTTTGCTTATCTTATCGTGCACTTTTCCCATTAGAAGAACGCCAATGCCTGAAACAATCATGAAAATTGCCCAGGCTGCCCCCGCCTCCAGAATGTCGCCGCCAATCCTCTGGACAAAGATAGCGTAAATCGGCGCCAGCATGCCAGCGGCTAGCGCATAAAAGCCTTCCGCAAACAAAAACAATTTTAACTGCTTGTGCATTTTAAACAACTTTTGGGCCTTTGAAGTAGCCGTCTTTCTTGTGCTCAGTTAAGCTTAAAGCTTCGTTTTGCGTTAAGCATTTTTCTTCCTTGTCTTCCCTTAAAACATTCTTTATTTCAACTGGCTGGAAAGAAGGCTTTGCATTGCCTGTTTTGACTTCATTAAGCTTTGAGAAGTATTCCAGGGCTTCTTTTAATTGCGGAAGGAATTTTTCTATCTCTTTTTCTGTTAGCTTTAATCTTGCAAGCCCTGCAACATGCCTTATTAATTCTTTGTCAACTTTCATTATAAAAGAAGTTTAAGATATAGTGTTTAAATAGTTTATTGTTAAAGCTTATTTTTCAATTAAAAATACAATAAAAATTAAAAATAAGGGGGAATAGATGGCTTCCTGCTCTTAATGTTTTAGTTATTTTCCCCACCCCCTTGTAATTCTATTGGTTAAAGAGCAAATAATGCTGCCTAAACCGTTCTTCTCATTCTTCCGACAAGCCTTTCCAAAGTATCTATCTTCCTCATTAGCTCTAATTTTTCCCTGTCCATGTCAATCAACTGCCTTGCGAAGTGCGTCATTTCAAAGTCCCTTTCCTTTATGTTTTTGCTTATACTGAGGAATTTGCTTATTTCCTCTGATAGATTATTGACTTTTAAGGAAATATTTGCTATCTGGCCCTTTAATTCATTATATTCTTCAGCATCCTTATTCAAATTTCCTAATTTTAATTGCAGCTCTTTCTGCAGCTCTTCCTCAAATTTTTCCAGTATTTTTCTCTGTGTTTGGGATTTCAATAATTTGAAGTCAAATAATTCCTTCTGAAAGCTGTCCCTTGCATTTTTTATTATGTTTATGTTTTCGTCAAAATTCCTGAAGAATTCGCTGTTTTTTTCGTTTATTTTGCTTATATACGAATTTAACTGCTCTTTTAATGCGTTAATATCATTTTTAAGGCTGTTTGCAGCTTCAGTTGTATTACTCAGCTTTTCATTTATCTTGTCAATCTCTTCCCTTATCTGCATCAGGTTTTTTATTTTTTGAAGCATTTTATTTTTTTAATAGATATTCCTTTAATTTATTGGCAGCAATTCTCCTGAACTTTTTAACGTTTTCGCAATTTTCCATTTCCCCGTAAGTTTTATTGCTGCCTTCAGGTATGAAGATTGGATCGTGGCCAAACCCGTAGCTGCCTTTTTCCTTTTCAGCAATTTTTCCTTTTTCCTCGCCTAAAAAAGAAATTGGCTCATTTCCAGGCTCGCAGTAGGCAATTGCGGATTTATAGAGGCAAGTCCTGTCCTTTACATTTTCCATCAGTTTTAAAATCCCTTTCAGCCCAATTCTTTTATGAATGTAAGCGGAGCATGTTCCCGGGAAGTCATTCAGTGCTTTAATAAACAAGCCGGAATCCTCGACTATAAGCGGCTTTTTCAGCTCTTCCGCAAGCCTTTTTGCAGATTCCTTTGCAATTTCTTCAGGAGCGTCATTTCTTAGCTCTTCATACTTCATATTAACATGCTCTATTTCTATTTCTGGCTCAAGGTATTTTTTCAGCTCTTTTGCCTTGCCGGGATTTGATGTTATTAAAATTAGGCGCATGGAAGGCGTGTAAAACAGCATCATATTTAAATGTGACTTAAAATAGTGTTTGTTCGCATAACGTACTATCTTAAACGAATCTTTTTCTCCTCGTGAAGCAAATTTGAGGCAACCCGCAAATTTGCGAACAGAGCTGAGAAAAAGTTAAGGGAGCGAAGCGACCCGTTTAAGATGTGTTAGGCGACCGATAGGCGAGTGAGCATCAGCGAACATCGAGTTTTTGAGCTGCCGAAAATTTATTGTTGCTATCTTCGCATAAAAGTGGTACTTTATACAAACTTTTTTCTTTTAACGGTTCTTTGAGATATACATCTACTTAATATCAAAAACAGCTGTTTTATCTCTAAACAGATCAAATTTGAACAAAAATTTCAAATCTGTGGCGTCTTCTGGAACTGAATAAACAACTTTCCCTCTTTTTTTCATTCCAGGTAAAATATCTTTGTTATCATATATTTTATCTACAGCAATACTTGCAGTATCGTAGAGATAATTATAACCATCTTGGTCCATAACAGAAGACTGTACAGTTAGTACGGGAGTTTGAGTTTTATCATCAAGAATATTTTCTATAGTTAGATCAATAACTACAAATTCATTACTTTCTTTAGCTTCGAAAGGAATTGTAGAAAAAGTACTTTCAAAATCTATCACTTTTTTAAAATCTACACTATTAACAGTAATCCTTAATTGATTATCTGTTGCGGTTTCACCTATTTTAAATTCAGTAACTTTTGGTGGCTCAGGTTCAGCTTGTCTTTGAGGTTCTTCTTTAGGTACAATTTGGACAATATTTTTTCCATTTGCATTATCTGCTGATGTTATAACTTTTTGTGGTGGCTCATAGGGTACATCAGTTGTACAGCCATAAATAACTACACTCAATATTAATAAAGCCAATAGAATAATTCTTGATTTCATCTTTACTCAGACATTAACATTTAATTTAAATAATTTGCTTAATTAATTGGGTGACCAAAACAGGTGTTTATTTTTTATTCTTTCATCTACGCTTTCTGGATAGTAAATCCAACCAATTTTTCCTTCATTGTCTATTGAAATCTTCCTTGAATACAACAGATAGTCAATTATTACACAAAAAGTCTGATACATCATTTTCTTGGGTAGATTCTCCCACAAACTTTTTTTCCTATATTCTCCATCATGGTCTTGAATAACCTTTTCGACCATTAAGACAGTATCTAATCTAGGGTATCTTAATATTTCCTCTTCCTGTTTTTTGATTAATTCTGGCATTATATCAGTTGATATAACTTCAACTATATAAATTTTACGATTTATTTGTTACTATTTAGTTATAAATATAGTATTTTTAACAATACTAAAAATGAGAAAATAGAAATCTTAGAATAGAAAACTTTAAATATTAAGTCATTTTTCTATACATAAAATGGAAGATTCAAACAAAAGTTTGGAAGAATTAAAAAAGGAGTTTATAATCAACAAGGAAGAGTATAGTAAACAAAAGCTCCCCAATTTTATAGGGCGTACTCTAAAATATTGCAAGGTAAATTCTGAAAGTGGTATTCATATTGAAAATTTCGCTTTAACTATTAGGGATAAAATAGCAATATCTCTAACAGCCAGATTTCTAGCGAATCAACTAGAGCATTCTATAAAAGCCGAGATGAGTGGAGAAGACCTGTCCACATTCTTAGATGTGGATAAACCCGTTGTATATGCAAGATTAAAAGACTTATCGGATATAAAAATGGTTCAAAGACTAGAAAAAGGTACTTATCAAATAGTTCCTTATTATATTGAATCACTTCTTGATGAGTTAGATGCAAAATACCAAATCATACAAGTAGAACCAGACCAGAATACTGACACAGAAAAAAGTACAAAAGAAAAGATACAAAAAAAGCAGTATAGCAAAACCCAAGATATTGTGGTAGATAGAACCTTTCAGAAAGAGGTTATTGATAAAATTGACAAATCAAAATATTCTTATATTTACGACCTACCCACTTTTGATGTTAAAACATTAGCTGTTCTTTTTATGACAAAAGAAGATTGCAATAAAGATGGGTTAACATCACCGGAAATCATAAGTGTATTATCTGAAAAATTTAGAATAAAAACGGCATGGTCCACTATATCAAATGCCTTGAAGAGATTAGACCAAAAAGCTTACGTAGATTCAAAATCTTCTGGAAATCATTCAACAAAAAGGATTTACAAAATTATGGTTAATGGTGAAAATTACTTAAAAGCGGGAATAGAAAAACTTAAAGCTCCAAAATTATCCAAATGAATCTACCTTCTAAAATCCAATTTGCAGATGAAAAAGTAAAAGAGGCTGTTGAAGAACTTAAAAAGTATGATAAGGATGAAAAGGGATTATACAGATATTTATCAGATGCATTCAGAGAAATAGAAGAAAATGCTTTCTGCGGTATTCAAATTCCAAAAAGGCTTATTCCTGCTGTTTATTTTAAAAAGTATAACCTCCGTAATCTTTGGAAATACAATTTACCAAATGCTTGGAGACTGCTTTATTCTATAGAGTCGAGTGGTGTGATGGTTATTAGTATTGTTGTAGGATGGATGGATCATAAAGAGTATGAAAGAAAATTCAAATATTAATGTCTGTTATTCTCAAAGAACCTAAGAAAAAAGTACGATAACAATAAATTTTCAGTTATAAACCCTCTCGGCAGCTCAAAAACTTTGCCTAACTGGTGTTATGCGAACAACCTTTAAAATATAAACATTTAAATATAACCTAAATAATAGTTATTTTAATCTTAATAAAGGTTATTAAAATGTCATTAAAACTATTATTGGAAACAAATGAGAATGCAAGGAAAATATTCGGAAAGAAAGAGATAGGGATAATTATAAGGCAGCTGGAAGGAAAAAAGCTTACGCAGTCAGAGAAAAACAGGCTTTCAAGGGATATAAGGCCAAAATTGAATTTCATTAAGGAAATAAGCAAATTTGAGCCTGAATTTGGGCTGAGAAAAAACCAGGAAAACAAAAAAATTATCGATAAGGCTGTCAGGGCAATTCTCTCAGATGAGCTAAAGGGCAATATAAAAGCAGTCCTGCTGTTTGGCTCGTTCGCTGGCAATACTTTTACTTCAAGATCAGACATAGACATCTGCGCTGTGTTCAGAAAAAATATTTCTTTGAAGGAAGCAACAAAATTCAGGATCAGGGTTTCCAGCCAGCTTCCGGAAAAGATAGATGTGCAGGTATTCAGCATTCTTCCGCAAAAGATAAAAAGGGAAATTGCAAAAAACCATAAAGTCCTGTTTAAGGCTGAAGACTATGACAATGTCAGCTTTACAATCAGTTTTATCAAGGATAATGACTTTTTTATAAGAAAAAGCAAAATATTTGGAATTACCTAAATGAAAAAAAGAATTAGCGACAAAATCCGGGAAGTTGAAAAATATTTGGAGGAATTTGAAGGCATCCTGCCAAAAAGCCTGGAAGAATACAAGTCAAGCCTGGAAAAAAAGGCTGCCTGCGAAAGGTATATAGAAAAAATTGCCGAGGGCATTGCGGATATTGCATTCCTAACCATAAAATACAAAAAATTCGAGATTCCCGAGGATGACAAGAATGCATTTGAAATTCTCGCAAAGCATAAAATAATCATGGAAGAGACGTGCAAAAAAATGAAGAATGCAAAAGGAATGAGAAACCTGATAGTGCATGAATACGGAAAAATTGACGATGAAATTGTTTTTGAGGCTATGACAAAAGAACTGGTTAAGGACGCTAATAAGTTTTTAAATGAAATAGGAAAAATTCAATAAAAGATATTTTTTTTCAGTTGCATGAGATTATTAAAAAGTATGCATTACATGAAGTTCTTTTCCTCGGTAATCCAAAGAAAAATAACCTGGAGAAACTATCTCGGTTAGTATTCCTAGTTCTTGCACTTCTGCCAGCCTGTGCCTCTCGCATATTACTAAAGGAAACTCAAAATCTTTGGGCATTAGCTCGTCTATTATAGCCGGTATTTTTTTATCAGCTACCACAATATCCGCATCGTGATGCATAAGAGCATAATTGCCAACATTTGTAAAGCGCTTTATATAAGCCCTGTCGCTAACCAAAGCGATAAGACCATGAGGAGATGGCTTGAAAGGGTGGTCACGCATTAAGCACTCAAGCACAATTCTAGAAGTATTTTCTATTTCCATAAGTGACGCATGATTCGCTTCTGCCATAAGGTTAAATTATTTCTTCTTCACCAAATCCATCTTAACATGCAATTCTTTTAATTGCGCATCATCAACTTCGCTTGGAGAGCCGTCCATTGGGCATTCTGCATTCTTGTTTTTAGGGAATGCAATTACTTCCCTTATATCATTATAGCCGCACATTAACGCTACTATGCGGTCAAATCCCAGTCCAATTCCGCCATGAGGCGGCGTTCCGTACTTGAAAGCTTCCATCAAAAACCCAAACTTTTTTTGCGCTTCCTCGTGGCTTAACCCAATTACTTTCATCACCCTTTCCTGCGTTTCAGGGTTTGTTTCCCTTATCGAGCCGGAGCCTAATTCAACGCCATTCAAAACCAAGTCATACAGGTCAGCATAGACTTTTTCAGGGGATTTTTCCAAAAAAGCAATATGCTCTTTTTTTGGGGCAGTAAAAATATGGTGCGAAGGATCCCATCTGTTCTCATCTTCATTCCACTCAAACAGCGGGAAATCAACAACCCAGCAAAACTTAAAGTCCTTTTCGCCAATTAAGCTCAATCTTTTTCCCAACTCAAGCCTTAATTTGCCCATAACATCATTCACAATTTTTTCCCTGTCAGCGACAAAAAATAATATGGAGCCTTTTTTTGCCTTTGTCTTTTCAAGAATTTTTTTCTGTATCTCATTGCTGAAAAACTTTGCAATATTGCTTTCAAGGCCTTTGTCTGTAACTTTCATCCATGCCAAGCCTTTTGCGCCTATGCCCATTGCAAATTCAATCAACAAATCAATTTCGTTTCTGGAAAATTTATCAGGCGGATTTATACATTTAATTAATTCAGCATTGTGAAATACTTTGAAATCTGATTTTTTTGCTATTTCAGTAACATCAGCCAATTCCAACCCAAATCTTAAGTCAGGCTTGTCATTCCCGTATTTTTCCATTGACTCTTTATGGCTGATTCTTGGGAATTTATAATCAATATTAGCATTGAGCACTTTTTTCATCAGATGCTTATACAGGCCTTCAACCATCTCTAAAACATCATCAGCAGTTACAAAGCTCATTTCCATGTCTATTTGGGTATGCTCCGGCTGCCTGTCAGCCCTTAAATCCTCATCCCTCAGGCAGCGGGCCATTTGGTAGTATCTGTCACATCCGGAAGCCATCAAAATCTGCTTGTACAGCTGCGGGCTTTGGGGCAGCGCATAAAACTTGCCAGGATTTACCCTTGAAGGCACAATATAATCCCTAGCGCCTTCTGGTGTCGCGCGAACAAGCATCGGAGTTTCAATCTCAAGAAAACTGTTTTTATTCAAATACTCACGGGCAGCCTGCGCAGCCATGTGCCTTATAAGCAGATGCTTCTGCATTTTCGGCCTGCGCAAATCCAGGTAGCGGTACTTCAAGCGCAATTCCTCGCTCGCATCAACCCTGTCCTCAACCTCTATTGGGGGGGTTTCTGCTTTGCTTAAGGCTTCAAGTTCGCCAACCAAAACTTCAATTTCCCCTGTTTTAAGCTTTAAGTTTTCAAGGCCTTCGCCCCTAGCGCGAACCTTGCCTTTTACTGCAATCACATCTTCTCTTCTTAGCTTTTCAGCCTCAGAATGCAGTTTTTTATCATGCTTTGGGTCAAAAACTATCTGGGTTAAGCCATACCTGTCTCTTAAATCAATGAAAATAATGCCCCCATGGTCTCTGGAGCTTTGAAGCCAGCCTGCTAAAACAACTTCCTTTTTAATGTCTTTTTTTGCCAATTCACCGCAGGTATGCGTCCTTTTCAATTTCATTTTCTTCCCTTTATCTTGATGTCAAAAACCAAATCCTCCAGTTTTTGCAGGTTCCACTTAATTGCATCGGACTTTTTCCTCAGCTCAGAATTCCTTAAATTAAATTTCAAAAACTCGCCGTAAATTTCCTCAACAAGCTCTTTTATTTCCAGCGCCTTTTTGAAGTTGTTTTTAATAACCTCATTCACAGCCTTTCTTCCAAGCTCTCCGGTTAAGTCGCACAAGCCCATCAAGTAATCATCAGTTGAGACCTTCAGGCTTGCTTTTGCCGGTATTTTCCTGCTTTTTATGAAATGGAAATATGCCAGAGCCTCTACATATTCCTGGTAGGCAGTCTTGTTTATGTTTGTGTCCAGATATACATTATTCCTGTCCAAAACAGACTTTTTTTTGCTTATCTGCTTTATGTAATCAGAGGCTTCTTTTATGTCATTCCTGTGCAGGCTGTAAATGACCCTTTTTGAAAGGTTTATAATTTCCCTTGAGAGCTGTATGACAAATTCCCTTCTTTTGTCAAAATTTTCAATTTCCTTCCTTATCTTTGCAAATTCCTGCTTGTTGAGCATTTTTATTGTAAACTCTGGATAATTTATAAATCTTATGGCACTGTATAAATATTTGGCTTTCTGAGGCAAATTTTCAAATCAGTGCTTCGCACAAATATTGTGCTCGGCTTTTTTTGCCTGCCACTAAAAAAAGCCGAGCCTGTTTATTCAGTAATTATTGAATGGATTCAAGGCAAAAATTAGTGGCAGGGCAATTTTTGCCGAGGCTATTTTTTGCCGCGAAGCGGTGGATTTAACCCTGACTCCATAATTCTGCCATATTTATTTTTGACCGAAAGATTTAAATACCAATCAATCGGAAAATAAATGCATGGTATCGGCATTCAGAGGCGTTGTGGATTTTTTTGGTGAGATAGGCCTTTTTGATGTTGTACTGCCTTTTCTCCTTGTTTTCACGGTTGTTTTTGCCATCCTTGAAAAGACAAAGGTTTTCGGGATTGAGGAAATTGAAGGCAAGAAATACACAAGGAAAAACCTCAATTCAATAGCGGCATTTGTGATTGCATTCCTTGTCATTGCATCAGCAAGGCTTGTTGAAATTGTTACAACAGTCTCTGCAAACATGGTTGTCTTGCTGCTGCTGGTTGTCCTGTTTTTGCTGCTTGTAGGCTCTTTTTACGCAGAGGGGGAAAAAAGTGTTTTCCTCGAGGGAGGCTGGAAGACCTTGTTTATGGCAATAGTCTTTATCGGCATAATTTTGATTTTCCTTGACGCTTTGGGCTTTCTTGAAGACACTCTCGACTTTTTAAAGGGAGGCAGGAATGAGGTTGTTGGCGCAATAATACTGCTTGTTGTGATTGTGATATTTGTCGGCTGGATAGTGAAAGAGCCCCATGCAAAGGAAAAGAAATGACAAAATTTAAAAAGTTTGAATTAAATTACCAGTAAAAGGTTAAAAAAGGTGTTATGATGGTAAGCGAGGTATTCAGGCTTGAGGGATTTGGAAAGATTCTTGAGTCATGGGGCTTGATGGACGCACTTCTTCCCTTTTTGCTGATTTTTACCCTGGTTTTTGCAGTTCTGGAAAAAAGCAAAATCCTTGGAGAGGAGAAAAGAAACCTGAATTCAGCTATTGCCTTGATAATGGCTTTGATTGTCGTTATTCCCCACCTAACTGGAAATCTGCCTGCCGGCTATGATCCTGTATTGGTAATTAACAGCGCATTGCCTTCTGTTTCATTGGTTGTTGTTGCAATTGTAGCCTTAATGATAATGATAGGCGTTTTTGCGCATGAGAAGATTATGCTTGGCGCAACAATGCCGGGCTGGATAGCATTCATCTCAGTAATTTTGCTGATAATAATATTCGGCAGTGCTGCAGGATGGTGGGTTTCCGGCTTTGATGAATGGCTGGACAGCACATTCGGTTCGGATGCGCTGGCAGTTTTTATTATGGTAGTTGTGTTTGGAGTTATAATCGCATTTGTTACCGGAGGAGAAGGTGAAAGGGAGAAGGTTGGCGCTCTTAAGAGAATGGGATTTGATTTTGGAAAACTTTTTGGAAAATAAATTAAAAAATGGCAACTTTTCTTGATGTTACTGCCTTAGAAAGCTTCTCAAATATTTTTGTTTTTCTGTTTGTGTGGCTTGCTGTTTATGCAATCTTGACGTATACAAAAGTCCTTGGCCAAAACCAGTTTATTAACATACTTATCGGCTTGGTCATGGCTATTTTTGTGCTTTTCTCGCAACTGGCAACAAAAATTGTCCTTGACATAGTGCCTTGGATGGCTTTGCTGTTCGTTTTTATCATTTTGATAAGCATGGCAACGCAGTCTTTTGGCGCATCATTCGAGGCATCTGCATATGGCGGCTTGAAATATGTCCTTTTGGTTTTTGTCGTTATTGCGATAATAGTCGGCGCTTTAAGCGAGGTAAGGCAGAGCGTATCGGTGCCTGGTGACAATGAAACCTCAACGGACTTTGACAGGGATTTTTCGCAGACAGTAACAGTCTTTTTTCACCCGAACTTTTTAGGGGCTATGTTTTTGCTTGCTTTAGCTGTCTTTACAATCGCATTGCTTGCTTCCAAGCAGGCTTAGCTATAAAAATTTTAGATGTCTATGTTTTTTTCTATCTATAGAATTATCTCTTAGAAGGAGGAGGCGCTTTTTTTGACATCCTTTCAAGCCTGTTTACATTCTCTGTCAGGCTTGGCAGGACTTTCTGGAATACCTTTTCCATGGCCTTTATTTCCGTCCCGACATCAGTTATATTCTGGTCGTACTGGCCTATCTTGCCCAAAAGGCTTTTTTGCAAAGAGTCAATGCCTGCCTTTAGGCTGATGAGCTGCTGCTCCAGCACTGTTATGCGCTGCTCTGTCTTGTCTTTCCATTCAATTACCTTGGTTATGTCAGCCGAAATCTCTTTCCATTTTTCATCAATAATGGCTTCTGCAAGCTCTTCAATCCTTTCTTTTGGCTCAGGCATCTGGGCTTCCTCATAGCTTGGCGCCTGCTCCGGCATATAGTTTTCCATATAAGGCTGCTGTTGCTGCTCCATTTGGGGCATTTGGTATTGCGAGCCGCTGATATTCACCTGGTTAATTGCATTGAATATCTGGGAAGAATTATAGCCCTGGCTTTGCAGGTTCTGGATTACTTGATCATCTGTATAGCCCTGCTGCCTCATCGACATTACTTGATCTGTTGGCAAGCCGCCTGGCGCTGCCGCCTGCTGCTCGGGAATTTCTTTTTTTTTCTTGCCAATGCCAAACAAAGCCATAACGCACCTCTTTTTTGATTTATTCTATTTCAATTATGCTTATATAAAACTTTCTATTTGTTTTTTTCAAGCATATCCTTGACAATAGCCTCGACTTCATTCTGTGTAACGAACTTAACGGGGTTCCACAGGTTTATGTATTTTTCAAGTACCTTGACCTCGTCCCTTTTTGCCGCTGTCTTAAGCTCCTGCACCAGCATGAGGATTTTGTCTTTCACATCCGCAATTTCATTCCTTACCTCATTGATTTCGGAATTTATTGTTTTTATCTCTGTCGCAAAAGTCTTGTTTTTCTGCAGCATATTCTCTTCAGTTACCTGCAGGCTTCTCCTCATGTTTGTAAAGCTCTCTTCCAAAAGCCTCAGGCGCCTGCTTACATTGTTCAGGTCAGAATTTATGTTGCTCAAATCCGGCATCTGCTGCCTTGCCGCAAACATGTGCTTTTTCGGCGGAGGAGGCATTCCAAGGCTTGTTTCTACCATTTTATTTTGATCTTTAATTCCTTTTTGTCAAAAACCACCTTTCATATAAAGGTGGCATGCTGCTTATCGCAAATGTATTTGCGTGGTTTTTGATCACAGTCGGAATTCCATGATAAGATTCGTGGTTGAACTTTTGCGAAACCACTTATCATAGGTAAATGGAATTCCGATGTTTAAATACTTTTTTGTTAATCCTATTAAAAGTTATGTTAGCATAATACAGTAGTTATTCTGGCAAGGCCGGTAAATTCTGCAGTTTAGGCAATAATCCGGAGTTTTCTAATAGGCAAAAATAAGAAAAAATAAAAAAGAAAAGGATCTAAATAAATCCTGCTGCAAGAAACCTAGAATCTCTTTTTCTTAGCATAACAATCTTTGCAGTAAACTGGCCTGCCTTCCTGCGGCTTGAACGGAACTTCGCATTCCTGCCCGCATTCAGCACAAGTTGCTTTATGCATCTCTCGCGGCCCGAAGTCTCTCCTGAAACCACCACTGCCGCCTCTCTCAAACTGTCTCATTTTCTTTCCTCCATTATTTTAACATAAAAGAAAACGCTTGGTTTTCATTATGTTTTAGTATATGATAATACAGCTTATTTAAAAACCTTTGTATAGTGGGAGGGCAAAAACCGCATATTTGCCTGATTTTGACAAATTGCCTCTGCCTGCCTAAACAGAAATCTTTTTATATTTTCTTATGTTACCCAAATTAACTATTGTTAAAGACGAGGTGGTTTTTATGGCTTTTGAATTGCCTAAATTGAATTATGCGTATGACGCATTGGAGCCTTACATTGATGCAAAGACAATGGAAATACACCATACAAAGCATCATCAGGCTTACATTGACAAGCTGAACGGAGCAGTAAAAGGCACAAAGTTTGAGAGCATGGAAGTAAATGAGATTCTTAAAAAGATAAATGACGTGCTTGAAAACATAAGGACTGCTGTAAGAAACCATGGCGGAGGCCATAGCAACCATGCCTTTTTCTGGCAGATAATGGGGCCGAAAGCTGGCGGAATGCCGACAGGAAAAATTGCAGAAGCAATAAGCAAGGCCTTTGGAAGCTTTGACAAATTTAAGGAAGAATTTACAAATGCCGGCTTAAATAGGTTTGGCTCGGGATGGGCATGGCTTGTCCTGAACAAAGGCAAATTAGAGGTTTACAGCACCGCTAACCAGGACAGCCCTTTGATGGAAGGAAAAGTTCCGGTTTTGGGAGTTGATGTGTGGGAGCATGCATATTATTTACACTATCAAAACAAAAGGGCAGATTATCTTGCAGCATTCTGGAATGTAGTAAACTGGAAAAAGGTCAATGAGTTGTTTGATAATGCAAAGTGATTTTTTATTCTATTTTTCTAATTTTTAATTTATTTTAATGTTTATTTTTTTAAATAATGTAACTATTGCCTATTGCCAAAACATTTATATACTAGCAATACAATCAAATTAACAATAGTTAATCAGGGTGATATTTATGGAGCAAAAAACCGAGCAAATGCATATTACAAAAGACACAACCATAGGGGAAATTGTAGATAAGCATCCCGAGGTTGTTGAAACACTAATGAGCTATGGCGTTCATTGCGTTGGCTGCCATGTAAGCCCTTTTGAAAGCCTTGAAATGGGGTTTAAAGGCCATGGCATGACTGATGATGATGTTGAAAGTGCGGTCAGGGAGCTTAACAAGGTTATTGGAAAAAGCCCTAAAGCAAAGAAGGAATCCAAGGAATTTGACTTAAGCGGGGCAACTGTAACATTAACGGAAAAAGCAGCAGGCAAAATAAAGGAAATTTTAAAGCAGGAAAAGAAACAGGCTTTGAGGGTTTCAGTTAAGCCTGGAGGCTGCTCAGGATTTACTTATGGCTTGGAATTGGACGACAAAACAGGCGAAAATGACATTGTAATTGAAGACAAGGGAGTGAAGCTTTTTATTGACAAGCCAAGCATGGCAAAGCTCAATGGCGCAAATATAGACTATCTTGACAGCCTGCAAGGCGCTGGCTTCAAGATAAGCAATCCCAATGCGCATAGCTCCTGCGGCTGCGGCTCAAGCTTTGGTTAATTTTATCATATTTTTATTATTTTAATTTTAATTGCATTTTAGTTCCATTTATGATTTTTACATTAAACTTTTTAATTCACTAAAAAATACTAAGGGATTTTTGGTGCCCCGAAAATCTCCGGTTTTCGTGGGAAATAAAACAAATAAAAAATCGGGGTGATAATTATCGTTGAGGTAGGGCAAAAGGCTCCGGATTTTACACTTAAAAACCAGGATAAGGAAGATATAATCCTGAATAATCTTAAGGGAAAGAACGTAATTCTGGCTTTTTACCCGTTTGATTTCTCACCTGTGTGCACTGATGAAATGGCATGCTTCCAGGCGGACTTGGGAAAGCTGAAAAACGCGGATACAGAAGTCTTGGCTATAAGCGTTGATTCGCACTGGAGCCACAAGGCATTTGCAGAAAAATTAAGCCTGAATTACGACTTGTTAAGCGATTTTAACAGGGAAGCAAGCAGAAAATACGATGTTTTGAGGGAGGAGGGCTTCTGCAACAGGGCTTATTTCATTGTCGGCAGGGATGGGACAATAAAATACAAAAAAATCATGGACAATCCCGGAATGAGGCTTGAGAACGGGGAATTACTGGCGGCTCTGAAAAACATCAGGTGAGGTGCAGCAGAATAATGCGCTGAAAGAGCAAACTTTTTAATTCTCTTTCTTTTATCTCAATTGCCATGGCAAAATACAGGATAGAGTTTGACAGAGAATTGTGCATCGGGGCCTTGGCGTGCACGGCAGTAGCGGAAAAATTCTGGCCAAGGGCTGATGATGGCAAGGTTGACCTGGCAAATGCTGCTTATAATGAAGAAACAAAGAAGTGGGAATTGATTATTGACGAAGAAGACTTTGCAGTAAACAAGGAAGCAGAGGAAGTTTGCCCTGTTTTAGCGATAAAGATCACTAAGATTGAGAACAATGAATAAAGAACAAGAAAGATTTTTTATAAAAATTTAAAAATAAAAATAATCAAAAGAAAAATGCAGCAAAAATGGCGCTTAATAGAAAAAGGAAATTACGATGCCTATACAAACATGGCCATTGACGAGGCCTTGGCTTTTTCTGTAAAAAAAAATTATGTCCCGGTGATAAGGCTGGGGTATAAGTGGAAAAACAATGGGGGGGTTTCCTTGGGCATTAACCAGAACACTAATGATGTCAATGCCGATTATTGCGAAAAAAACAGAATAGACATTGTAAGGAGGCCTACTGGCGGGCAGGCTTTGTTTCATTCTCCAAAGGATTTCACTTATTGCGTTGTTGCAAATCCAGACGGCAAGTTTGAGAAGTTTATGGATTCTTATAATGAAATCTGCAGTTGGATTGTAAGTGCATTTTCATTGCTTGGCATTAAAACAGAATTTGACTCAAAAAATTCCATTCTCACAAACAATAAAAAAATCTGCGGGAACGCGCAGACAAGGGTTTTAAGTCCGATTTTGCAGCATGGCAGCATTTTTTATTCATTAAATTTAGAAACATTAGAAAAAATATTTAATATAAATAAAAAAATAATAAAAAATAAAACAATTAGCATTTCAGATTTTGGGGATTTTTCCTTCAATGAAGTTTATGAAGCATTTAAAAGAGGATTTTTGAAAAATAAAGATTATTTTGTAGATGAATTAAATGAAGAAGAATGGAATAAAGTAAACGAATTACTGAAAAATAAATATAAAACCGATGAGTGGAATTTTAATTTTAATAAGCCCATTAAGGGAAGCTGCCATGTGCAATAGGCAATAATAAATCCGGCTTTGACACAAAAAATGAAGTCTGGATTAATTCACGATAAAATTTTGTCTAAAATTCTGCCTGCTCTCGGTGTATACTTATGTAATGTTAGAGTATATACTCTTTCCATAGCCCGGTTGTAAGACTCTGGCATTAATGTGCCTTCATCAAATATAACGGCAAATGTTACCGGATGGAACCTTATTGGTACAGAAACCTCACCGCCTCTTTGCTGCTCTGCTGCAGCCTCAAATCTCGCCATTGCTTCCTGCCTTAAATTATTTATTACAGCTTCCACAGCTTGATTCTGATCTAATTCTGTTGTTACAGGCGTCCATAAACCTCTATTTGCACTTAAATCAAGCAAATGATTATCCCCTACCCCACTAAAAACCAATCCCGAAGGAAAATTAGGCCAAAATGCATACATATCTTTTGGATCCGGCACCATATCTTTAAATTGGTTCCAGTACATCTTTTTGCTTATTTTTGCTTTCCCATTTCCCAATTCTAAGTAGCCATTCCTGTAGTTTAATGTACGGTCGGATACCTTAGCTTTTCCTTGCAGGAAATTTATGCTTATACAATGGAGCTTTGCAGTTTCTACAATATCCCCCAAGCCGCCTTTATCTGAACTTTGCTCTGCTGTTGCTAAAGAGCTTAAATACACTCTGGCTTCTTTTCCCTCTTCGGAATCTGGGCTTTCGGTAAAAAGTTTTACATACTCATGTATATAATCGATATTTGTTTTTTTTCTGGAGCGACCAAAAGCCTTGGGAACAAGTTCTGAAGCGATAGCATACCTTAATGTTTTTAGTTGCTCTTCTTCAGCTTCGCCCCACTCGTCCAATAAGTACTTGATTGCAGCATTTTTCAAATCAGGTTCCGAATTCATAATGCAAAAGAAATCCTATCCTGTTTTTAAGATTTTGCATTGTTACTATCCTTAAGTGAGTTTATTGCCTTATTGACTTTTTTCGCCATCAAAAATCATTTCAGGATTTTCCAGATAACTGATTAAATCATTCATGAACCTTGCAGCTTCCGCCCCGTCAATGATACGGTGGTCGTAAGTTATTACAATAGGAAGTATTTTCCTTACAGCAACTTTGCCTTCCCTGGCAACTGCCTTGTCTTCGATCCTTCCTGGCCCTAAAATGCAGCTTTCAGGGTAGTTCACCATGGGAGTGAAGTATTTGACGCCTACGCTGCCCAGGTTCGTTATTGAAAAAGAGCCTCCTTTCAAGTCCATTAAGTCAAGCTTCCTGTCCCTTGCTTTTTCCGCCAGAATGCTAATCTCTTTGGCAAGCTCAAATATGTCCTTTTTGTCAGCTCCCTTTACAACAGGCGCAATCAGCCCATCCGGAGTGTCAACTGCAACGCCGATATTGTAGTATTTTTTTATTATAATCTCCTCCCCTTCCAGGCTCGAATTGATTATTGGGTGCTTTCCCAAAGCCTTAATCACTGCCTTGATTATATACGGCAAAAATGTCAAATGAACTCCTTTTTTCTCAGCAGCCTTTTTCTCCTTTTCCCTTAATTCCGATAATTCCGTTACATCAGCATCATAGAAATTTGTTATCGGGACAACTGTTGCGTGAGCCTCATACATTCTGGCAGATACGGTTTTCCTCACGCCTTTTAATGGCATCCTGTCAATGTAGCCCCACATGTCGTATTTTCTTGCAATTTTAATTCCGGTTTTTTCTTCCTTTTCTTCAGTGCCGGAGGCTTTTTTTATATCCTCTTCTGTTATTCTTCCTTCGGGGCCGGTTCCAACAACTGAATTTATGTCAATGTTAAGCTTCGCTGCCAGTATCCTTACAGCAGGGGTTGCCATAACGCGCTTCGCCGCTTCTTTTTTTATTGAAACTCTTTTTTCAGCTTTTTCCCCCTCTTCAGGCGCCTCTTCCAAAAAGCCGACAACGCTGCCTGTGTACGGAACTTTCTGCTCTTTTTTCCCTTCAGCTTTTTCGCCTTCTTCCCCTATAACAACAAGAACCTCGCCCACATTTATTGTTTCGCCTTCCTTATGGTTAATCTTCAGAATTGTTCCGGCTTTCGGGCTTGGAATGTCAACAACAGCCTTGTCTGTCTCAATTTCCACTAAAGGCTGGTCAGCTTCGACTTTGTCCCCTACCTTGACTTTCCACTTCACTATTTCTCCTTCGTGGATTCCCTCGCCAACATCAGGAAACTTGAATTCATAAGCCATTAAATCACCATTAATTTTTTAATTATTTTTATTAAAATTTTAAATATGCTTCGCGAATTCTAGGATCGCTCATTGGCTCGCAATAATAACTTTGTTTATCTAAACTTTCAAAAACTCATAACCTTGCTTATTCCTTTAATGATCCTTTCCTCGCTCGGAATATGGTAATTTTCCAGCTTTGCCATGGGCAGCACTGTGTCATAGCCGGTAACCCTTACAATTGGCGCTTCCAGGCTAAGCAGTGCCTTTTCGTTTATTGTTGCGATTATTTCAGCCCCGAAACCGGATGTTTTTGGTGCCTCATGCACAATAACTGCCCTGCCTGTTTTTTTTACAGAGTTTATTATTGCCTCTGAATCAAAAGGGTAAATTGTCCTTAAGTCAATGACTTCTGCATCAACCTTGTCCTGGATTTTTTCAGCTGCCTGCAAGACGTATTTTGCCATGGCGCCATAGGTTACTAATGTAACATCATTCCCTTCCCTTGCAATTTTTGCCTTTCCCAATGGGATTGTATATTCTTTCTCAGGCACTTCTTCCTTTATCGCCCTGTAAATCCTCATCGGCTCAAGGAAAATAACCGGATCTGGATCGCGAATTGCTGAGATAAGAAGCCCTTTTGTATCATAAGGCGTTGAAGGGCAGACTACCTTAATTCCGGGCATATGCGCGAAATATGACTCAGGGCATTCGCAATGAAGCTCAAAAGCTCTAACACCGCCGCCTCCCGGAGTCCTTACAACCAAAGGAACATGGTAGCGGTTACTGCTGCGCCATCTTATCCTTGCAGCATGGCTGAATAGCTGGTCAAATGCGGCAAACAAAAATCCGCTGAACTGTATCTCCGCTACCGGCTTTAAGCCATAAGCTGCCATGCCTATTGCAGTGCCTACAATGCCTTCTTCTGATAATGGCGTGTCAATAACCCTGTTAGGGCCGAATTTTTTTTGCAAATTATCCGTTGCCCTGAAAACACCGCCATTTACCCCAACATCCTCTCCCATGACAATTACATCATTGTCCTTTTCCATTTCCTGCGCCAAGGCAGAGTTAACTGCCTCAACAATGTTTATTTTAGCCATTTTTCATAAACTCTTCATATTGCTCTTTTAGCTGGAAAGGCATTTCCTCAAACATATTTTTGAAAGTATCTTCCTTGTTTGGCATTGGAAGCTTTTCATAAATTTCAACTTCCTTCTCCACTTTTTCCTTTGCTTCTTTTGCTGTTTTTTCCTTGTAAGCGTCATCAAGCAGCTTTTTGCTTCTCATGTATTTCTCAAGCCTTTCAATAGGCTCTTTTTTTTGCCATTCCTCAACCTCTTTTTTCTCCCTGTATTTTAGCGCATCATCGGATGTGCTGTGATCGGCAAGCCTGTAAGTGTAGCATTCAATGAATGTAGGGCCTTTGCCGCTTCTTGCGTTGTCAACAGCCTCCTTTACTACCTTGTAGACTGCAAAAACATCGTTGCCATCAACCTGAATTCCCTTAAATCCAAATGCGATTGCCTTCTGGGCAAAAGTCTCCGCATACGTCTGTATTTTTCTCGGGACTGAAATAGCATACTGGTTGTTTTCACAAATCAAAACTGCCGGAACTTGGAAAACTCCTGCAAAATTCATTCCAGTCAGAAAATCAGCCTTTGAAGTGCCTCCTTCGCCAACAAATGCCAGAGAAACATTTTTGTCTTTTTTTAGCTTTGCAGCCCATGCAGCGCCGACAGCGTGCAAAGTCTGCGTTCCGACAGGTATAGAAATCGGGAAATTATTAACCTCTTTCGGGCTTTCAAGGCCTTTTATGTCGCCGCCGAAATACTGCAGTACCTTATGCATTGGTTGCTTTCTCGCTATCAATGCGGCAATACTCCTGTACATCGGAAAAAGCCAGTCTTTGTCTTCAATTGCAAATATTGCGCCTATCTGCGATGCCTCCTGCCCTTTTGCCTGTATGTAAGTGCCAATCCTTCCCTGCCTCTGCATGGAAAATGCCTTGTCGTCAAAAGTTCTCGCAAGAACCATTGTTTCATAGAGTTTTTTTATCTGCTCATCGCTCAGCTTTGGCATAAGCTTTTCATCGCATCTGCCATCTTCACCAAGAACCTGCAGATATTCTATTTCAAACTTTTCAATGATTTTTCTTGCCATATTTTTTATTGAATTTTTTAATTGGTTTTTTGTTTCAATTATTTTTAATTTTCATCGAATTTTTAATTTTCATCATTGAAACCTTAAAATAATTTTTGGGGGAATAGGTTTCTTCTTGCTCTTAATGTTTTAGTTACGTTCCCCACCCCCTTGTGATTCTTTTTATTCATTGAGGGCTACTCATTTTTATTATTTTTAATCTTTGCCTTTAAAAACAATTCCCCTGCCTTGTAGGAGCTTCTCACAAAAGGGCCTGATGCGCAGTACAAAAACCCCAGATTAAGAGCCCTTTCCTCAAAATATTTAAACTTTTCTGGTTTTACATATTCAGCAACCGGCAGATGCCAATTGCTTGGCCTCAAATACTGCCCGAATGTTATAATATCCACATCTATCTTTCTTAAGTCCTTCATGGCTTGCATTACCTCTTCATCTTTTTCCCCAAGGCCAAGCATTAACGAGGATTTTGTGTATATTTTTTGATTAAATTTTTTTATGTTTTCTAAAATAAACAATGATTGCAGGTAATTTGCCCTTATATCCCTTGCTTTTCTTTGCAGCCTTTCAACTGTTTCAACATTATGCGCAATGACATCAGGCTTTGCATCAATTATCTTTTTTAGCAGATTAATATTGCCCCTGAAATCAGGGATAAGCACTTCAACAATAATTCCCGGGATCTCTTTTTTAATTTCATTAATGCAGTTCGCGAAATGCGCCGCGCCCTGATCTTCCAGATCATCCCTGTCAACGGAAGTTATAACCACATAATCAAATATCCTCATCTGCTTTAATGCCAAGGCAAGCTTTTTCGGCTCTTCAATGTCGACTTTTCCTATAGGGTTTCCGGTCTTTACAGCGCAGAACCTGCAGCCTCTTGTGCAAATTTCCCCTAAAACCATGAAAGTAGCTGTTCCTCCCGACCAGCATTCCGACATGTTGGGGCAATGGGCTTCCTGGCAGACCGTATTCAAGCCCTGATTTTTTATAATCTCCCTTACATTGTAGTAATCCTTATTAGGAGTCTGGATTTTCAGCCATTCAGGTTTTTTCAGAATTATTTCCTGCATTGTGCCTCTTTATTTCCCTAGAGCCCATGCCTTTAATCTTTCATAGGTTGTGTTGCCGCAAATCTTCTTTCCTGTCTTCTCATTATAGAAAAATGGAATGCCGCCGCAGAATACGCTTCCATCGGGATTTTTGTCCACGCCTTCAAGAAAAGCCGCATTTTGAGCATTATGCCATACCTCAAGCCTTGTTATTTTGATGCTAGCTTCTTTTTCAAGCTGGTCAACAAGAGGGTACATTTCCTTGCAGTGCACGCATTCCGTGCCAGAGAACATGATTAAGCGCTCCCCTTTCTTTCCATGCTCTTCCGGCTCATGAAATATAGGTTCTGATTCAGGCATACAATTACCTCAATAAAAATGATATAATAATGGTATTTAAAGTTTGTTGTTTTCAGAAAAACTAGACATCCACCACGACCAAAGCCTTATATCCCTGTTTTGTCTTTTCGACCTTGAACATGTGCAGGGTTATTGCCTTGATATCCATCTTCAATTCATGCTTTTCGTGGCTTATTTTTTCACCAAAAGCCTCTGCCTTTAGTTTATAATTTTTATTTTTATCAATTTTTACTGTTGATTTATTGAAAATAATATAGTCTCTGTCTTTTAAGAAGATTATTTCAGATAAGAAGTCAAATAATAGATCCTCAACATTTTCATTTTCCAATTTTATCGTTTTTTTTATTTTTGAAGAGATTTTTTTTACATTGGCGCTTATCTCAAAGACTGCAAATGCCGAGTTTTCAAATAATTCATTCAAGTTTTTTCCATAGGCTTCAAAAGCTATGTCTGCAGTTGCAATTTTCTCAAGGATTTTGTATCGGGACATTTTTAATCATCATATTAATTATTTTTTAAATATTTTTTCAATTGTGCAATATTGGTTATTAAATTTTTACAATAACTCAATTAAAATTTAAAACATTGAATAAAAATTATTTTAATAAAATAAAAATCCTAAAAAACACTATCCTTTTATATTCCCAATCGGCTTCAATTGCACAACAGGCTTCGAGATTCCGGCAATTGCCAAAGTTTCAACAACTTCATTTATATTTTTATAAGCAATTCCAGCTTCCTCTGCCAAGCCTGACATTGAAACAGCTTTGACATAAATTCCCCTTTTTTCCATATCTTTCTGCAGGCTTTCACCGTGAACCTGCCTTTTTGCAGCAGTCCTTGACATTGTCCTTCCACTTCCATGCGCTGTTGTTCCAAATGTATCCTGCATTGCTTTTTCTGTCCCAACTAAAAGATATGAGCCAGTTTCCATGCTTCCTCCAATAATAACAGGCTGGCCTGTCTCTTTATACAATTTGGCTAATTCTGAGTGCCCTGAGGGGAAAGCCCTTGTTGAGCCTTTTCTATGAACAACCACTTTCTTCCTTTTTCCATCAACATCATGCTCTTCAATCTTGGCAATGTTATGCGCGACATCATAGACCATGTGCAGCTCTAATTCTTCAGCGCTTTTTTTGAAAACTTTGGAGAAGCCTTCCCTTATCCTATGAAGTATAACCTGCCTGTTTGCAAATGCCATATTGGCTGCGCATGCCATTGCCTTGTAATAATCCTGGCCTTCATTGCTTGAAAATGGGGCGCAGGCAAGTTCGCGGTCATCAGTATAGATTCCATATTTTTTCATTGCGCCGTCAAAAATTTTCAAATAATCAGTGCCTATCTGGTGGCCAAAGCCCCTGCTTCCGCAATGCACCATTATGACTATCTGCTCTGGCGTATGGATTCCGAATTTTTTTGCAATTTCCCCATCAATAATATTTCCTGCATGCGCAACCTGCACTTCAAGGTAATGGTTTCCGGAGCCTAAAGTCCCTAACTGTTTTATGCCTCTTTCCTTTGCCTTATTGCTTACTTTGCCCGGGTCTGCCCAATCTATCCTCCCATATCCTTCGGTTCTTTCCAAATCCTCTTTCCAGCCATAGCCATTTTCAACGCACCATTTGCTTCCTTCAAGCATAATCTCCTTGAACTGCTGCTGGCTGGCATCAAGAAATCCTTTGCTGCCCACGCCGGCAGGGACAATTTTAAACAAAGTGTCAATCAATTCGCGCAGCTTTGGCTGCACATCTTTTATTGTCAGGTTTGTTGTGACAAGGCGCATTCCGCAGTTAATGTCAAATCCAATGCCGCCTGGGCTTATAACTCCATTATCCAAATCAAAAGCTGCAACGCCGCCAATTGGAAAGCCATAGCCCCAATGCCCGTCAGGCATGCAGTAGCTGTATTTCTGGATTCCTGGCAGGCATGCAACATTAGTAACCTGTTTAAATACACCTTCGTCCATTTCTTTTAGCAGCTTTTCAGTAGCATATATGCGGGCTGGGACCAACATACCCTTTTTGTAAGAAGTTGGTATTTCCCATACTACTTTGTCCACTCTTTTCATTGATGGTAGTTCTGCCATAGTTTTTTACCTCCTTCCTGTTTAATTGATAAATGCGAGCCATTGAGCGAGCCTAAAATGCGTCGCAGACATATTTATTTTTTATTAAATTATAATATTTAAATATATTAAAACCTATTTTGCGTAGAATTATCCATTCCACGCACACTCTCTGCCAAAGATTTTATGGCGAGTATGCGCTATATTTCCAGAAAGTGTTGTATTTATTTAAGGCTTTTGATTTTTATTTTATTCAAAATCTATATTTTAAAACTACCTAGAAAATTTATATATTTTATAACCAAAACTTTTATATATAAGTTTAAGTTTAGTTAAACATACAACATCTTGTATATGCAGGATAGGCAACCTACAATATATTGTATTTGTTCTTAGCGGTGAAATAAAAATAAGAGGTGCGGAAAATGATTGCCAAGATAAGGAAAAGGGACGGGAGCATCGTTGATTTTGAAAAAAGCAAGATAGCCGGCGCCATTTTCAAGGCTGCAAGGGCTGTTGGCGGCAAAGACAGAAGGGAAGCAGAAAGGCTTGCAGACTTTGTTATGATTGAAGTTGAAAATCTTGGCGAGAAAGTTCCATCAGTTGAGGAAATCCAGGATATAGTGGAAAAAGTTTTAATTGAAAACGGGCATGCTGTTACAGCAAAAGCTTACATCCTTTACAGGCAGGAAAGATCAGCGCTGAGAGAGCAAAAAATGCTTGTTCTGGAAAAAGACAATTTAGATGATGTTGACAAGGAATTTGATATGAATGCTCTGCGGGTTTTAAAGTCAAGATACCTAAAGAAGGATGAAAGCGGCAAATTGATAGAAACCCCGAAGCAGTTATTTACGAGGGTTGCGGTGCATACGGCTCTGCCGGATATTTTCTATGATGAAAAGATTTTTGACAAGGAGGCAAAGCAGAGAGCCTTTGAAATTGAAGAATTTAATGCTGATGAATACGATGAAAAATTCTCCATCGGGAAGTATAAGCTGAACCAATACCATATGGACGGCGTAAGAAGGCTTTACGAAAGGATGAACAGAAACAAGCAGATGAAGGTTTCCTGGAGCCAGTTCATGGATTTGCTTGATAAGGGATATTTCAATAAATACGAGAAAAGCGTTGAAGAATTTTACGAACTAATGACCAAGAGGAAATTCATGCCTAATACTCCGGCAATAGCGAATTTCGGGAATGCGCTTGGCATGGGCTCGGCTTGTTTTGTACTTGATGTTCCTGATAGCATAGAAGGCATTATGGAAACCCTGAAAAATACGGCCGTTGTTTTTAAGGCAGGCGGCGGGATGGGCTATAATTTCTCAAAGCTCAGGCCTGAAGGGGATTTTGTATCAACAACAGGGGGCGTTGCTTCAGGGCCAATAAGCTTCATGCGCCTGTTTGACACAATGACTGAAGTGATTAAGCAGGGCGGAATAAGGCGCGGCGCAAACATGGGCATTTTAAACAGCAACCATCCCGACATTGAAAAATTCATAACGGCAAAAGATGGCAACAAGGCATTGCGCAATTTTAATATTTCAATCCTGATAATGCCGGATTTCTGGGACTGCTATAACAACAACAAGCCTTACCATTTAATAAACCCAAGGAATGGCAAGGTTGTAAAAACAGTCGACCCGAAAGCATTGTTTGACAAGGTTGTTTACCAGGCATGGGAAAGCGCTGAGCCAGGCGTGATATTCTTTGACACTGTGAACAAATATAATCCTTTCTATGACTATTTGGGGCCCATAGTGACAACAAACCCCTGCGGTGAAGTTTTATTGTACCCTAACGAGCCGTGCAACCTTGGAAGCATTAACGTATGGGCTTTTGCAAAAGAGGATGACAACGGCAATGTTTACTATGACTGGAATGGCTTAAAGGATGCCATATTCAAATGCACTAAGTTTTTGGACAATGTAATTGACGTGAATAAATTCCCGTTGAAGCAGATTGAGGAAATGAGCCTGGCAACAAGGAAAATCGGCTTGGGAGTTATGGGTGTAGGCGACTTGTTGTACGAGCTAAGGATACCATACAACACGGAAGAGGGCAGGGAATTCATGGAAAAACTGATGCAGTTCATTGCCTACTATTCCAAAGTTGAAAGCGTTGAGCTTGCAAAACAAAGAGGAATTTTGCCATATTTCAATAAAAGCTTTTACAAGGAAGGCATAATGCCTTTCAGGGGCTTTGAATTGAGAAATGAATGGGATTTTGACTGGGACAGGCTAAGCGACGATACAAGGAGGTATGGTGTAAGGAACGGCTATACAACAATTATAGCCCCGACAGGAAGCATTTCAATGATAGCTGGTTGCAGCTCTGGCATGGAGCCAGTATATAGCCTGGCTTTTGAGAAAAATGTGAAAGTTGGAAGCTTTTACTATGTTGACCCTGCTTTTGAAAGGGCGATGAGGAAAGAGGGGCTTTACTCTGAAAGGCTTATGGAAAAAATCAGCAACAACGGCGGCTCTGTGCAGGGCATAGAAGAAATCCCTGAGAAATTGCAGAAAGCGTTTGTAACAGCGCTAAATACAACTCCAGAAGACCATATAAGGGCGCTTGCAAGTTTCCAGAAATGGGTTGACAGCTCGATTTCAAAAACAAACAACTTTCCGGCTGATGCTACAATAGAGCATATGAAGGAAAGCTATATTCTGGCTTACGAGCTTGGCTGCAAGGACGTGACTGTATTCAGGGACACAAGCATCAAGGACCAGGTTCTGGTTGCGCCGAAGAAGAAAGAGGCAAAAGCTGATGTTGAGGCTAAGAAAGAAGCCGTGCAGAAGGCAAAGGCAGCTATCGAGAGGGAAAGCGAGAGCGGGACTTTGGTTATGGAAAGCGGCAGGGACATTCCCACAAAGAAAATAGCTTTCAAGGAATGCCCGCAGTGCCACGGCAAAGTTGAGCTGAAGGAAGGCTGCGTTACATGCGTGGAATGCGGATGGGGAATATGCATGTGATTTTTTGAATTCTTTTTTGGCTTATTTTGTGCAATAATCAAGGCGAGAAAACCATTAGTCGTAGTAGTGAGGCGAGAAAACTTATTCTCATATTTTATTGAATTCTTCAGGAGTTATTATTTTAATTCCCCTAAATCCTTTTAATTTTAACAAATGTTTATCTTGTGTAACTATGTAATCTGCATTTCCAGCAACAGCAGTTTCAATGAAAATGTTGTCTTTTGGATCGTCTTTGACTATGCTTATTTTCTCCTTCGGCTCTACAATAATAGAATTTCTTACAATCAAATCAACCCATTCTTTAATCATATCATCCGAAAGCTTGATTTTAAAGTCTTTGAGAACTTTTATTATTTCTGAAACTGCTTCCAATGAGGTTACTAGTGTAAATTTCCCTTCTTTCCAGTTGAGTATGACTTTATTAGAGGCACCTTTCCAAAAGATTCCAGAAATAAAGACATTTGTATCCAGAATCGTCTTCATTTCCTAGCTCTCTTGATAGCACTTTCAACATCAGCTTTTGTTATACCACTATCCTTTGCGAATTGCTGTGTTTTTTGGAGCAATTTATCAAAGTTTTTGAAGGAAGGCATGGTTACTTTTTTCAAAATAACCGTATCTTCTTCCCCTACAACAACAAATTTTTCTCCTTCCTTTAAGCCAAGCTGCTCCCTTATGCCCAAAGGTATAACTACTTGACCTCTTGAACTCATGCTTGTTATTTCCAGTTTTTCCATTTTGTTTGCCTCCTTAATAAGAATATCTTATCAGTAAGAGTATCTTATATATAAATGTTGTGAATTTATTGACGTTTTTCCCAGAAAATTATTGTGTTTAACAATTATTCATGGCATATCTCAAGCCAATGCTTTTTAACCATCAAAAACAACAAAAATTAAAAACAGCCATTGCTTAGTTATTAAAATGGTCACTAAAATACGGAGGAAGATTATTGTAGAAGGTGATGAAAACAAGGAGCATCTGGGGCTTGTCCACATCATAACTGGGGATGGCAAAGGGAAGACAACAGCAGCAATAGGCCTAGCTGTCAGGGCGTTGGGAAGCAACCTAAGGATTTACATGATACAATTCTTAAAATCGGGAACAACAGGCGAATTGTTTACTATACAGAAATATCTGCCCGGAATGAATATCATACAATTTGGCGTTGATGCTGTAAGGGAGAGGCAGCAAAAGCTGGACGAATTCACGGACAAGGGAAGCAAATTCACCTTTAATCCTGATGAGGAAGAAAGGGAAGCTGCATTAATGGGGTTTGAGCACGCAAAAAAAATAATAAATTCCAAAGAGTATGATTTAGTTATTTTAGATGAAATCAATGTTGTACTGGATAAGGGGCTGATACCCATAAATGAAGTCCTTGAGCTGATAAAAAATCATGGGAACGTTGAAATGGTTTTTACTGGAAGGGACGCGCCTAAGGAAATAATTGACGCAGCAGATTACGTCAATGTCGTGCAAAAGGTAAAAAACCCCTGGGATAAGGGCATAAAGGCAAGGAAAGGGATTGAGTTTTAAGATGCCAAAACTAAAACTGAGCGAAAACGCAAAATTAATCCTTGAAAAAAGATACCTGAAGAAGGATGCAAGGGGCAGGGTAATTGAAAAGCCGGAAGATATGTTCAAAAGGGTTGCCGAAAACATTGCCATGACGGATGCAAAGCATCTGTTAAAGGATGAAATTGAAAATTTAATGCAAAAGAGCAATAAGGAATATTTTGAAATAGTTAAGCTGCAGTCATTTAAAAAATTATTGAATAAAAACAGAAAAGCTAAAAATAAAATAAAAAAAACTGAAAGAGAATTTTACAATTTAATGGCTTCTCTCGATTTTTTGCCTAACTCTCCAACATTATTTAATGCGGGCAGAGAGCTTCAACAATTAGCTGCTTGTTTTGTATTGCCTGTTGAAGACAATTTAGACGATATCTTCAAGGCCTTGTATTACGCGGCAAAGATTGCGAAAACAGGCTCAGGAACTGGGTTTAATTTTTCCAAGCTGAGACCGAGAAACGATGTTATAAAGTCAGTTACCGGCTTTTCCTCAGGGCCCTTGAGCTTCATGAAAATGTTTGATTCGGTTACAGAGCAGATCAAGCTTGGAGGCCTGAGAAGAGGGGCCTTGATGGGAATCTTAAGAGTCGACCATCCCGATATTGAGGAGTTTATAACAATAAAGAACAGGGAAGAAAAGGCATTGGAAAATTTTAACATTTCTGTTGCTGCAACGCATAAATTCATGGATGCTGTAAGGCGGGACGGGGATTACTGGCTGATAAACCCCAGAAACAATAAAAAAGTTGCGAAAGAAAATGCAAACAGGATTTTCAACTTGATGTGCGAGATGGCATGGAGGAATGGCGACCCCGGAATAATATTCATTGACAGGATAAATGAGAATAATCCAACCCCTGCCTTGGGAGGGATAGAATCAACTGACAGCTGCGGCGAGCAGCCTTTATTGCCGTATGAAAGCGCCAATCTAGGCTCTATCAACTTATCTAATTTCGTTAAAAATAAAAAAATTGATTTTGGCAGATTGGGGAAAGTGGCTCATAAGGCAGTCCATTTCCTTGACAATGCAATTGACATGTGCAACTATCCTGCCGATGAGACAAAAAAAATTGTAAAGCAAAACAGGAAAATCGGCTTGGGCATAATGGGCTTTGCCGATATGCTGATCAAGCTCGAGATTCCCTACGACTCTGAAAATGCAATTAATATTGCAGACAAATTAATGGCTTTTATAAGAAAAGAGGCTGACAACGCATCTGCCAGTCTGGCAAAGGAAAGGGGCTTTTTTCCAAGCTGGGAAAACAGCATTTACAACAAAAAGAGCAGGCATTTCAGAAAAAAGCATTTAGCCCTGAGGAATGCAACAAGGCTTACATTGGCTCCAACGGGGACAATAAGCATTATAGCAAACTGCTCTTTCGGCATAGAGCCTTTATTTGCGCTTAGCTACCTTAGGACAATACATGATGGCAGGGAGCTTTACATAATAAACGAGAAATTAAAGGAAGTGCTGGCAAAAAGAAAGATTTACAGCGAAGAGCTGATGAGAAAAATTGTGAGGCAGGGCTCTGTGAGGAATATAGAAGAGATTCCTGATGACATAAAGAAAAAATTTGTCGTGAGCTACGAGATACTGCCCCAGTACCATGTAAGAATGCAGGCTGCATTCCAGAGGCATGTGGACAATGCGGTTTCAAAAACAGTCATCCTGCCGAAATTCGCAAATGCCGATGATGTCAGGAAAACCTATCTGATGGCTTATGAGCTTGGATGCAAAGGCATCTCAATTTACAGGTATGAAAGCAGGAAAGACCAGGTTTTGTATCTGAAAAACATCAAGGACCAGCAGGCAAACCTGACAAACTGGCTGAGGCATTTGTGATATAAAATAATAAAAAAATAAAAATGGAAAGCCTAAAAGCAAGCAGCACTGCAATAAAAAACCTGAAGAAAGAATATTTGCTGAAAAAAGAAAGGATAGGGCAGCGCCTGAAGGACTTTGACGATTTCTACAATAAGCATTGTTCATGGTTTTTTGGCAATAACGCGATGGAACTGAGAAAGGCGGATAAGCCTGATGATGAAAGGCTGTTTGAGGAGCTTTGCTTCTGCATTTTGACTGCAAATACCTCTGCGGAGATGGGAATGAGGGCAATTGACGCTATAAGGGGCTTATTGGTGAATGGCTCTGCAGAGCAGATGAGCAAAAAGCTTGACGGCATTTACAGGTTCAACAATTTAAGGCCTGCTTATATTGTGCACACGAGAAATTATCTTCAAACTGAATTAAATTTTAGGCTAAAGGAAAAAATTGAGAGCCTGAGAAATGATGCAGAAGCATTGCGGGATTTTTTTGCCTTCAATGAGGGAATAAAGGGCCTGGCCTACAAGGAAGCATCCCATTTCTTAAGGAACATTGGAATTAAAGGCTATGCAATCCTTGACAAGCACATACTGAACAGCCTGCTTGAGTTTGGCATTATTCAAGAGCCGAAAAGGCCTTCGACAAGAGCAAAGTACAGGGAAATAGAGCACAAAATGAGGCTTTTCAGCAATGAAATTGAAATTCCGATGGACGAGCTTGACTTATTGTTCTGGAGCAGGAGAAACGGGAAGATTTTGAAGTGAGGATTTTAGTTTTAAAACTAGGATGGCGCCATATTAGTGCGAAAAAGTGAAAATACTTTATGGATTGTCTGGAGAAGGATTCGGCCATAGCTCCAGGGCTAAAACTATCTTGCCCTACCTCGAAAAGAAAGGCCATGAAGTCAAGATAATGACTTACGGCCAGGCATCAAAAGTACTGAAAAGGGAAGGCTCTGGAGTTTTTGATATCAGAGGAATGCACATTGTATTCAGGAAAGGGAGTATCAGGAAAAGAGAAACACTGTTTAGCGGGCTGAAAAGCTTTGCTTCTAACCTGAAGAAAAATGAAAAGATAAGGAAATTGATGAAAAATAATTTTGATTTGTGCATCACTGATATGGAGCCTTTAGCGTCCATCCTGTCTTTTTGGCATAAAATCCCCTTATTGTGCATTGACAATCAGCATAGGCTAGTAAATATGGAATTGAGAGTGCCTAGAAAATACTACCATGATTTTCTAATAGCGAAATTAGTCACCAAGGCCTTTGTTCCCAGGGCAGACTGGTATATAGTCACAACATTCGCCAATGGAAGAATAAAAAACAAGTACCGCAAAAATACATTCTTGGTTCCGCCACTAATAAGGCAGGTAATAAAAGAATCAGCACCAAAAAAGGGAGAAAGCATACTGGTTTATTTGACCAAGAAAAACCATAAGCTGCTTGGCACACTTAAGCATATCAATAGAAATTTTTTGGTATACGGGTGGGATACAGAGAAAAAGGATGGAAATCTGGTGTTCCGCAAATCCGGAAACAGATTTACAGAGGATTTGGCAAAATGCAAGGCAATAATCGCTACGGCAGGCTTTACGTTAATCTCAGAGGCATTGTACCTTAAAAAACCTTATTTCGCCCTGCCACTTAAAGGCCAGTTTGAGCAAACCCTAAATGCGTTGTTTTTAAAACGATCTAAGCTAGGGGAATATTCCGATAATCCCGACAAGCAGTCTATCGCCTATTTTTTGGATAATCTGGAGGAATACCGCAAGAAACTCAACAAATACAATCCGGATTATGATTTGTTATTTAAAAAATTGGATTTTGTGCTTGACCAAGTAAGTAAAAATGAGGGAAAATAAACCATCGCTGAAGCAGGACAGCTGGAGCAATGACTTACGCGTTCATCAAAGAAAAAAACACAGAAAATGCCAATGCCACCAAAAAACCTTGACAAGATAATCTCCCTGCTGAAGAAGGAAGTGGAGAAATTTGACATTCCCATTGCAACTAAAATAGGGGATAAAATACGCGATCCTTTCAGGGTTCTGATTTCCTGCATTCTCAGCCTGAGGACAAAAGACACTACAACCGGGCCTGCCTGCGAAAGATTATTCAAACTTGCAACTACCCCTCAAAAAATGCTCAAACTGCCAAATAAAAAGATTGAAAAGGCAATTTTTCCTGTAGGATTTTACCCTACAAAAGCAAGATACATCAAGGCAACATGCAGGAAATTAATTGAGGATTATAATAGTGAAGTTCCAGACACAATGGAGGGACTTAAGACTTTACCGGGAATAGGCAATAAGTGTGCAGGACTTACTTTGATATATGGATATAATAAGGTTGATTGTATACCTGTTGATGTCCACGTTCAAGTTATTGCTAATCGTTTGGGCTGGGTAAAAACTAATAACCCAGATAAGACAATGTATGAACTCATGGAAATAATACCTCACAAGTACTGGTACGATCTTAATAACTTACTTGTGGCACACGGTCAAAATATTTGCTTGACAAATTCTCCGTTTTGTAGCAAATGCTCAATAAGAAAATACTGTCCGAGGATCGGAGTTCTTAAAGCAAGATAACTACTCTTAAATAGTCTCTTTACGAAAGCTTTTTATTGCTAAATGCATAATTTGATGCTATGTACCAGACTTTCATAGAGGTTGCCAAACTGCATGAGCCAGACAACCATGCATTGAGACTGAGCGAGGTTCTCGGTAAAGACTTTTATGAGTTGGTGTTCAGAAGAAAAGTCGGTGAACCTTTATCATTCCTTACAAGAAATCCTAAGATTAGGGAATATTATGAAGTTTACATACGAGGAAAACCATGGTCTATGATGATGGCAGGTGAAAATAAGGGAAAGGCAATAGGGATATACCCTCTTGAGGCGATAGCAAGCAGTGCTGAAAGCCTTATGGAGCGGCGTGCAGATTTAATAGTTTTCTCCAAAACTGAAAACGGGAGCTATAAACTATATGCACGCAATCACCTCTAACAACAACCTTTAAAAACAAAAAAATATTCCTTCTTAAAGTGATTTTATGCTGGGTATAGGACATGTTCATTTGAAAGTATCCAACCTAAAAAGAGCCGAAGATTTTTATAAAAAGCTCGGATTTAAAGTTAGGGAGAGGTTTGGAAATTATATCTTCATGACGCTGGGGAAAAAACACCATGACTTGGCTTTGCAGGAAATTCCAAATGCCGAGATTCCTGACGAAAATTCAACGGGACTTTACCATTTCGCAATTGAGATAAAAGATTTAAAAGAATTGGCAACAGTTTATTTTAATTTAAGAAAACAAAATATTAATATAAGCGCAATTGACCATGGCATAAGCAAAGCATTGTACCTTTCAGATCCAGATGGTAACAGGATTGAAATTTATCTCGATACAAGGCATTTAAGGAAAAAATGGGGTGGCTTTTCAAAGTTGATAAAGGTGGATGAATTGAAGAAATTTAGGTAGGTGGTTCTATGACAAAAAAAGTTATGTTACTGATTGAAAGGGATTTTAATGATGCAGAGGCTTTGTACCCCTATTACAGGCTTAAGGAAGCAGGCTTTGATGTCAAAGTTGCAGGAACCGGAGAGAAAGAATACCGTAGCAAGTACGGCTATCCTATGAAAACAGACGGCAAAATCCAGGATTTCAAGGCAGATGATTTTGACGCTGTCATCATACCCGGAGGATGGGCCCCGGATTTCATGAGGCGCAATAAGGCAATGGTTGATTTTGTCAAAAAAATGAATAAAAAAGGCAAGGTTATAGCTGCAATTTGCCATGCCGCCTCGCTGCTTGTATCCGCAGATGTTTTAAAAGGAAAAAAGATGACATGCTTTATGGCGGTGAAGGATGATGCAATCAACGCCGGGGCAAATTATGTTGATGAGGAGGTAGTTATTGATAGCAATTTGATAACTTCAAGGCAGCCCGATGACCTTCCCGCTTTCTGCAGGGAGATAATAAAGGCGCTGGGTTAAAACTTCGACAATTATTTTAATTTTTTTCTTATGAGTATATAGCCTATCATAAATATTATGAGCCCAATTAATATAACATTTAGTATTATTAGTAAGGTTATATATTCTAATGTTTCAGTAAAAGATATTTTTGTTACTGGCACAGGTGCTTGTTTCTTTGCTGGAGTAATTTTTTCAGTTTTGGTGATAGGTTTTTCAACTTTAACTTCTTCTTTTATTTCCTTAACTCTTTCACAATCTTGAATCATCAGATCTATGGTTTTACTATCGCTTAATTTGCTATCATCGTAATAAGAATTTATTAAAATTGGATAAGTGCCAGAAGGCACATCGTCACTTATTTTTAATGTAAATGATTTCTCATATTTATTGTCCTCTGTGCCTTCTTCTAATTTTATATCTTTTTTATCAATTTGTATGCCTAGGTCATTATTTGATATCTTTAGAACAACCTCATTTTCATCTTCACTGCCAATATTGATTAATTCCGCATTTAAATTAACATTTCTATTGCAGCTTATTGTTGTTGGATTTAAATTAAATTTATCAATTATAACATCGTGCCTTTCTTTATCAACATCCAATTCAAGTTTCCATACTACATTATGATCTTTTCCATTTTTATCTTTTCCATTGACATTTATTATTACATCATATGCTTTTTCATCAACTTCTTTAGGTATATTAAAATTTATTTTAATGGTTTTATCTTCTCCAGCTTCCAAGTCAAAGTCATCTGCTTCTTCATCTAAGTCGCTATCGTCACCAATATCTTCTATTGTAACTTCCACTTCTATGTCTTTAATTTCAACATTTTCTTCTTTTGTGTATAAATTCTCTATTTTTATCCTGAATTCCACATCAGATTCAGGTTCTGCATCCTTGCTTATTTTGCTGTTATTTGCCACGTTTTTATCGCTTTTATCATCAACTTTGACATCTAAGTCAGAAATCTTTAGTTTATTTGTGGTATTTTTACCTGTCCAAAATGCTGTAAAATGGGCAGCATCAAATGTTAATGTTTTAGTTGAAGCATCATAATTTATGTTGCTGCATAAATCAGAAGGGCAAACATTATTTCCAGAAACACTAAGGCCTTCATTATAATAAATTACTGGAGTTTTATCATAGTTTAGACTTTTCATTGTCAAGGTTGCTGGCTTGTTTAAGGCTGGCAAATTATTTGTGTCAATGCCGATAAAATTATCTGAAATCTTGACATAGTTGTCTAAATCCAAAGCGCCCCTTAAATCCAAAACACTGCTCCCAAAATCAATTTTACCAAAAGATGTTTTTTCCAAAACAACATTGCTTATATTAGCTAATTCACTTTCATTTAAAGTTGAAAAGTCAATTGTTGCTCCATCAAATGTATTTGCAATTGGCTTTGAATCAATATCGAATGATACTGATTTTGAATTTGAATTTCCTGAATTATCTGCGCAACTTACAGATAGTCTATAACTCCAATCATCATGAAGATTTTCTACCAATTGAGAATGCTTTGTTCTGCCTGTTTCTGACATATTCATCGGAATAGATCCTCCTCCTCCGCCTCCTCCAGGAAAAGTTACGCTACCTGATGTTGCATATTGGCAAGTAGCATTCTCATTTGTTGTAACATTCAGCCAAGTTGAATCAACAGTTATAATTGAGTTATTTATCGGGCTGGTGATATTTATATTTGGAGATGTTGTATCTTTTATTTCATGCTCAAAGTCTGTGTAGTTATAAGCGGATGTATTGTACACATCTTCGACTGAATCTATTCTAATGGTTCTTTCTATATCAGATAAGTCATATATACCAATATCTCCATATTTATAAGGGCCATTCACTTTGCTGTTAAATATATCTGAACCATTAATGGGTATGGTTATATTTTGTATTCCTGGCAACAAGGAAAATTTTTCTTCGGTTTCTGCAACAGGTCTCCACGAACCATTAGATAATTCAAAATTAAAAATATAATTTCCTGCCTTAGTAACATTTAAGCCAATTACTGCAGCTAAATATTCATATAAACCATCATCATTATCATCTATGCCATAATCAGAATAAAAGCCCGAGAATACTATCGGAGGTCTTTGGAATTCATTATAATTATATGTGTTAGTAGTATAAGAATTTTCTAATTGGTATATCTCTATACCTTGGAATTCTATTTCTAATTCATCAAACTCATAGGATCTAGTTTGTTGATTATTATAAACTAAAAATCCAGGGAATTTTAAATCAATAAATTCATCGGTAGTGTTAAGATATGTTTCAAAATATAAATCACCAACATCATCCAAATCAGCTTCTTCTATTGTATAAATTCCAGGTTTGGTTACATTTATAGGAATCCTTATAACTAGATAATCATAAAATCTGTCATTGTCTTCGTCAACTACAAAATCAGTCAAATTTTCAAAAATTTGCAATCCAACCTTTTCAAAATCAGTATAATTATAATTTGAACTAATGTAATTATAAGTATCCAATTCTTCAAAGTTATCAGCATTTCTGATTTTAAGTTCTATTGGTCGGTATGGTCCATTAAGCCCACTTAGGTACAGTCCAATTCCGCTGAAATTAAGCTGAATTGTGCTGACCCCAATATCTAGAAAAACTTTGATCCTCGGTTCAATTTCGATATAAGGCTCGTCATCGAATTCTAATTCTCCCTCGAATCTATAATTGCCTGCTTTGGTTACATTTATTTCAGCTTCAATAGCCAAATAGTTATAAAGTCCGTTTCCATCTTCATCAAAACCAAAATCCGAGAAAACTTCTGTAAAGGTAGCTCCAGGTTTTTGAAATTCCTTAAAAAAATAATCTGTAGTATTGTACAAATCATTAAACTCTTCTTTAACACTTTCTGTCCCAATACTATCCCCCTCAAAGTCCAAAAAATCTAGTTCATAAGGCCCATTTACTCTATTAGAGAAAATCCTGATACCACTAAAGTTCAGCAAGATAGTATTTTCACCTGTAACAAGATCTACCTCATCATCATCGATTATATGGGGATTAACACTCAAATTGTCTTGTAACCTTGCACTGATCTCATATTCTCCCCCTATTGAAACGTTTGCCAGTATTTCTATGATTAGAAAATCGTAGAACCCATCTCCATCTGCATCTACACCATAATCTCTTATATTGTTTATAATTATGGGATGTGTTGTCAGGGTAAAACTTGCCTGATGTATCCCACCAGCATAATCTTGGTATAAAATATCTGTCACATTAATTATGGCTCTATCAGCAAGTGTATCTGTTTTCCCTTCCATTAAATCATCTGTTGCTTCACCATTTATTATAAATTTTGCACTGTCAGAATCTACAAAATTCAAAGTTATTTCATAGCTTTTCCCATCAAGTGTATAGGTTTTTGTATTTCCCTCTAAAATAGTATCTGAAACAGAGCTTGCATTGACGAGACTAACATAAACTAGTAAAATACCTATAAAAATGAATAAATTCCTTAATTTTTTATACATCTAGCCACCGTGATTTTAGCTACAAAAGGCATTTACTGTTTATAAATCTTTTTATTTTTGACTACTACTTAGTAATTATGTGTTTGATCGATTTAACATTAGTAATATTAATAAAGCAATAATTTTTTCCATTGTTATTACCTATTTAAAACATATTAAAGTACATCGATAAAATGGAAATAAAGGAATATAAATTAAAAATAAAAGAAATAATTGATGAAACCGCTAAAGTCAAGATATTCAGGTGCGGAATCCCTAATGGCAGCGAAATTAATTTCTTTCCGGGGCAGTTCTTTATGGTCAGCATTGAAGGGGATGAGGAAAACTTGAAGAGGGCTTACTCGATTGCATCTTCTCCCACAGAAAAAAATTATTTGGATATAGGGCTTGACAAGGTTGGAAGATTTTCAACGAAATTGTTTGATACAAAGCCGGGGCATGTTTTGATTTTTAAGGGCCCTTACGGGAAATTCTATTTTACAGATGAGATGAAAAACGACTTAATATTGATAGCTGGAGGCGTGGGGATAACACCCTTAATGTCGATTATAAGGTACTGTAAAGCGAAAAAGCTGGGCAATAAGATAAAATTCATTTATAGTGTGAGGACGCCTGCTGATGTGATTTACAAGGATGAATTAGAAAGAATAAAAAAGGAAAGCCATAAATTTGATTATCTGGTTACAGTGACAAGGCCTGAGCCTGGTCAAAACTGGAGCGGAAAGACGGGCAGGATAGATGAAAGCCTGCTGGAGGAACATATCCAGGACATCAAAGGAAGCCTGTATTTCCTATGCGGCCCTAACGAGTTTGTAAAGAGCATAATAGCCATGCTTGAAAAACTAGGAGTTGCAAAGGAGCAGATAAAAACAGATGTGTGGGGGTAAAATGCTCAAAAGAATTGTTTCAATGGCACCCAGCAATACAGAAATCCTTTTTGAATTGGGCCTGGACGAGGAAATAGTCGCTGTCACAAGGTACTGTGATTTTCCTGAAAAAGCAAAGGAAAAGCCGAAAATCGGCGGCTGGCTTGATATAAAAGAAGACCTGGTTTTGAAATACAAGCCTGACTTATTGCTTACATCAACCTTTGTGCAGAATGATATAACCAAAAGGTACAAAAAGCTCGGGATGAATATTGAAACTTTGATGCCTACAACCCTTGTTGGCGTTTTCAATTCCATAAGGAGAATTGGCAAGCTTGTCAGCAGGGAGAAGGAAGCAGAATCGCTGATTAAAAGAATGAATAAGGAAATCAGTGAGGTAAAAAACAGTGCAAAATTCGCTGACAAAAGGCCAAGGCTCTACATAGAGGAATGGCACAAGCCTCCGACAATAAGCGGAAACTGGGTTCCTACTCTGGCCAGGATTGCAGGAGCCGACTACCACCTGATTAAGGCAGGCCATCACAGCAGGGAAGTATCCCTGGAGCAGGTGCAAAAGTACAATCCTGAATACATCATAATATCAATCTGCGGCTTAAAGGACAACGTGCCCAAGGAATGGGTTACAAAAAGGCAGGGGTGGGAAAATTTGAAGGCTGTAAAGCACAATAATGTCTATGTTTTTGATGACAGCTTTCTTAACAGGCCCGGACCAAGATTAACAACAGGCCTGAAAATGATTGCGAATGTCCTGCACCCTGAAATTTTTGCCGACAAGGAAATAAAGGCCATGATTAAATAGCTTAAAATGAAATTAAAAGACAAGGTTGCCTTGGTAACAGGAGCCTCTTCAGGCATCGGGAAGGCAATTGCAGAGTCGTTTGCAAGAGAAGGGGCTTTTGTTGTTTTGACCGCAAAGCATTTAGCAAAATTAAAAAATGTTGAAAATAAAATAAAACTAAATAATGGAAAAGCGCATTCTATGTTAATGGACGCAACCAATAGAAAACAAATAAAAACTTCAATTGAAAAAATAATTAAAAAATTCAAGAAAATTGACATTTTAGTTAATAATGCCGGCATTGCTATTTGGAATCCAATTCAAGAGGTTACTGACAAGGAATTTGATGACCATATCAATATTAATTTAATAGGATATTATAACTGCATTAAAGCTGTTTTGCCGTATATGCTAAAAAGAAAATCCGGAACTATAATCAATATCATTTCCGGGAGCGGAAAAGCGGCAAGGAAAGGAAGCGTTGCGTATGCAGCATCAAAATTTGGATCTGCCGGCCTGTCTGATGCTGTTTTTGAGGATGTCAAGGACAAAGGCATCAATGTAACTGCGCTCTACCCCGGAAAAACAAATACGCCGATACATGACAAGTACTTTACAAAAGAAGAAAGAAAGAAATTCTTAAAGCCGGAAGATGTTGCAAATCTTGCTTTATATGTTGCTGCTTTGCCTTCCAATGTGAAGATAAAGGAGGTCAGCATAAGGCCTTTGGATTAGTTGTTACGTTAAATTTAAAAAACCAGGATTATTAGTCTTAGTAATGGGATTAAATAATGTACTTTACTCTAAAGAAGTTTTGGGATTAAATAGACAACCTTTTACACAATATAAAATAAGGACTATGCGTCCTGATGCCGATAGGGATTTAGAAACTACTTTGTCAAAAGAAACTGACGGTTTTGGAAAATTAGTTGACGATCCAAGAATAACGCCTTGGGGGAAATACTTAAGAAAGTACTGGCTTGATGAACTGCCGCAATTATACAACCTCTTAAAAGGTGATATGGCCCTAATTGGGGTAAGACCAAGAACTGAAGTTGAATGGACAAAATACCCAGAAAACCTTAAGCAAAGAGCGCTTCAATTTAGGCCTGGATTGATTGGCGTGAATTACTCTAATGCTGATTCTAAAGATTTTAGAGGCCATCTGAGAACACATCAAATGTATTTAAGGAAAAAAAGAATCGCTCCATTGTATGTAGACATGATATATTTTTTTAGAATAATAAAAAACATCTTATTTGAAGGTGTAAGAAGTAGATAGATATTTATTTTTTAAATTCACAACGCAATAATCCGCAATTGCCTTCAAATTTATAATGTCTTCCTCGTTGTATTCTACCAATAAATCTAGGTAATAATCATCTCCTGTTGCTTTGTACATTCTCCATAAAGTTAAGGCATCGCCGCCATAGAATTTTTCTATTATTTTGTTTCTTTTAATGCCAAGCTTTTTCTCAATTTCCTTCAAGCCGCCTTTCAAGCCTAATCTGTTGGTTACCGATTTAATGTCAAAATTCGGGATATTCGGCAACAGGCCTGGGTACCTTTTATTTATGAATGGAATATCAAATGAAGAGCCGTTAAATGTTACAATCAGCTTGTATTTTTCCAGCTCTTTTTTTAAAATTTTATAGTCTAAATTGATGTTTTTTATCATTGTCTTTGTTTCAATGCCGTTGAACAGGCCAAAAACTGTTATATCATCCTCAAAGCTTAAGCCGGTTGTCTCAATGTCAAGGAAAACAGAATCCTCTTTGAAAAAGTCATACAATCTCCAGAATTCGCTTTTCGGCATTATCCTTTGGAAATACCCTGAATTGAAATTATACAGGGCATTTCTTGCCTTTAAAATCTGCCTGTCATAGTAGAGCTTCCTTGCATTGCTTAAGCCGCCAATTTTTCTTGCTTTTAAAAAATCATCCCAATTTTTAATGCCCTGCTGCCACAGGCTGTTTTCAAGGCCTTTCCCTATTTTTTCCAGAAAAATGAAGGTGTTTTGGATCATTATATCAATATTAAGTCGCCGCGGCTGGGATTTTCACCCAGAAAGTTATCCTTTATAGGATTTGAACCCAGATGCTGTTTCCAGCAGAAGGGTCTGAACCTTCCGCTCCACCGGATTGAGCGACCGCGGCATAAAGTTTATATATAAGTTAATTATAGTATGTCTTGGGTCTGAACCTTCTGTTCTGCCGGTTTAGCGGCCTTTTTTCTTTTTTAATTAAGAACTAGTTTATAAATCTCACGCGGGCAAATGTCCAGTGTCCAGTGCTATTTCTCCTCAGGCATTATAGCCCAAGCAATAATGTAAGCTAAAATCCCTGCTCCCATACTGGCAATGCTCAATAAAGCCCAAAGCAGCCTTATTGCTGTCGGATCAACGCCAAGATAGTTTCCTATGCCGCCGCAGACTCCGGCAATAATCCTGTTTTTTCTGCTCCTCAATAATTTCTTTCCTTTAAAATTGGCTTTTTGGAGCCTGATTGTTTTTGAGAAGACAAAATAAATTACCGCCCCGATGATGTTGAGCAGAAATACAATAAAGAGCCAAAGCAATTTTTCTGAAGTATTGCGCTTAGAAGTTAAGCAGTCTATTATTGCAAAAATCCAGATGACTAAAAAGAAAAATCCCAGCAAAAAAATAAAAAACATGAGCCATAACGGGAAAACTAAAAATCCAAGCATAAGGCACCTCAAAGCATGATGTAAGGCTTCATTTTTATTTTTAATGCCTCTTCAATGCTTTTTTCATCTTCGGAGACAGTATAAATCAGCTTCTTCTTGTGCTTTTCATACTGCTTTATCTTCCACTTCATCAGCTTTTCATAATCCTTGATGTAGTCGTATTTGAAATGCTCTATATAGACATCAAGTTTCTGGATAAAAAATGCCGCCTTGAAATCGTCCTTATCCGCCCAGCTTACTGCGACATTGTAACGGAACATTAAATTGTTGTCGAACAAAAAGTCTGCGATAAACTTTTCGGTTTTGTTCCTGACCATATGCCCTGTTTTCGTCTTGAATAAATGCTCGTCTTCAAGGACCTTTGAGTACTTTACTTTGACGCCCTTTTCCCTCTGTATATCATCAAACAGCGCAATCCCTTCCTTGTTTTCATAGTTTTTATCCACGTTAATGACATTATCAAAGGAAAGCATGGCATCCTTTATTCTGGCCAGCTTTACTTCCATATGGCCCTTGTTGTACCATCCATCCGCGAAGTTCCTGTCAATATCGGTAACCTGGGTAAAGCATTGGTATGCCAATTCAATCAGATTCTGCTTTTCATCCAATTTTTTGAATTCCTCGGCCATCTCCTCATTCTCCTTTTCCCAGTCAGTTTCCATGGAAATCCTGTAGGCTCCAGAATAAGCGCCGTCAATAAGCATCCTCATCCGGTAGTAGCTGTTGCCCTTTCCCATCAGGGCCTTTACCTTGTTGTCAGCATCCTCGATGTCAATCTTCAGGGACTTGTCAAAGAATTTTATCGCTTCATTAAACCTGTTTAGGTAAGAATAGCAGCCTGCAATGTTAAAATAAACTTTAAACAGGAAGTCTGATGCGTTCCTGAACAAATTTTTTTCATCTCCCTTGTAAGGATAAATTTCAAGCGCCTTGTTGTATTCCTCAATTGCCGTCTTGTACTGCTTTAATTGCGCCAGTCTGTCAGCCTCTTTCTTTATTTTTTCGGCTTTCCTCATCTCTTCAGTTTCCCTGAAGCTTTGCAGCTTTTCCTCTTCTATTTTTTCCTGCTCCTTTTTCTTTTCCCTTTCCTTCAGCATTTCCTTGATTTTGCCAATTACCATTTTATAGTTTAAACATTGTGGAAGGAAATATATAAATTTAATTGTTTTTGTTGCTTTCTATATCGAAAACAATTCATTCTAAGATAAAGTTTATATATTTGAAAGATATTATTGCTGATATGAATTACGAGCAAAGGCTGATGAAAGCGAAAAGCTTTGCGGATATTTTCGATATTGTAAAAGCCATGGTCTCAGAGTTTTTAGGGATCGACCAGGCAGGATTGATGGTTGGCTTGAGCGATTTTGGGAGCTTTGGCAGTAGTTTTGTTGGAGCTTTTTATTCCTTGAATGCAAACACTATAGTTATAAATAAAAGGCCTTTGAGCAGGATAAAGCAGACAAGCCCGGAGCTTTACAATCCATACCTGTTTCACGTGATGCTGCATGAATATGTCCACAGCATAGGCATCTTTGATGAGGCGCAGGTAAGGCAGCTTGTTTTTGAGATAAGCAGCAGATTTTTCGGGGAAAACCATGTTGCGAGCCAGATAGCTTCCAATTTGGACAATTTTCTGCCGAATTTAGTTTACCCTTCCGGAGAATTCGAAAATACTTTGCCTGAAGACATAGGCATAGAATTCATTCCCGGAATTGACAGGAAGAACACTAATTACATAATGTAAAATGGACAAAAACAACGCTTTAAAGTTAGCTGCCGTTATTTTTGGAATTGTCGCTTTATTGCACTTATTAAGGGCTGTTTTGGGCTGGGATTTAAGAATTGCGGGCTGGCACGTTCCTGTTTATTTCAGCTATCTTGGTTTTGCTGTTGCTGGATTTTTGAGCTTGTGGATGTTTAAGAAAAGCAAGTGATTTATTCTTCAATAACCTTTAAGATCCTGTTGGATAAGCACCGGGAAAACGATTGAATTTATGCTCCTTAAATATTATCACTGATTCGCACTCTTTTATGATTTCAGAAAACCTAGCCTTGATTTCTTTTAGTAATTCATGGAATGCAGGCATGCTGTCTATCTTAATATTAATCTCAAAATCCCACTGCCCGATGCAATAAACGAATAAAGTGATATTATTGTGCTGCAGGCAGAACTGAAAAAGCTCTTTCTCTTTTTCTTTATTTACAAAATTAAGAGTTAAGAATACCTTGCAAAAAACATAGCCTAATTTAGATCCATCAAGAAGGCAGCTGTACCTCCCTATAAATCCCTTTTTTTCCAGCTCTCTCATTCTGTATATAACTGCGCTGCTTGTCAGTTCTAATTTTTTAGCCAATTCTACGACTGGCATGCGTGCATTATTCGCCAATAGCCTAAGAAGTTCCATGTTCTTTTCGTCTAAAGTTTGAAACCCCTTTTCTTTGCCTATAAGAAAAGGCTCGTCAATTCCTGCTTTCCATCCCAAGAAGCTATTCAGGCAGTTGTAAGTTCTTGTTGAAATTGTAATATCCTTTGAAATAAAATATGAGCCATACCTGTGAAAACAATCTTGGAGTATATCATTTAGCTTATAAACATCTGTATGGGCTAACGTAACAATGAGGTCATAAACCCCGTCGCACGAGGCTACCCAGATAACATTCTCATTTTTATTGAAATACTCAATTAATCCCTTTTCCTGCTCCGGATCCAAGCCTTTTATTTTCAGGTATAATTTGTATAATGTATACGAAATTTTATGAATAGCTATATGCGTATAAAACTTTTTAATCACGCCTTTTTGCATAAGCCTGTTTATCCTGTAATCGACGACTTCCCTAGATATTTTCAGCCTTTTCCCCAGCTTGGATGAGAAAATCCTGGAGTTTCTGTCCAAATGCAGAAGTATCTTCTTATCCAATTTGTCCAATTTTATAATTTCACTCATAAATTTTACTAAAATTAAAATTTATATATAAATTTTTCTATTTTCGTAAAAAAATTGATTTAAAAATTTATATTCTAGTCTATCACTCTAATTCTTATAAATCGCAAAGGTGATAAAAATGCAGGAAAAAACAAATAAAATCTTTCAATATGTAGTGAATAGTAATGCGGCACCATTTTTTTCTGACACAGATAGTGGTTTCATTGAAGCAAAAGACCCAATGGAAGCACTTGAGAAGATTGTGAAGGACTATAAGCATCCAGCAGGGTTATTTTCTGCTGTCGTTAAGGAACCAAGTCCGGAAAATCCTGTACTTGCGAGGTACTTATCTGCGAGAGCAGCAACTCAAGAAGCAGGAGGGACAGGGTGGCATGAACGGAAGAAAGACGGGTTGTATGTTAATGACAAAAAAATTCCAGAACAAAATGAGATGTACGAACTTGTAAAAGATGATTGAAATGCAAGTAGCGCGGGAAAAATTTTTCGATGTAAAATAGACATGGAAAAATTGGCTTTCCTGGAAGACTGCACAGACAAGATGGAAGAATTCAGAGAAAAATAACAAACGTAATGGGGGGATTAAAATGAAAAAAGAATTCAAGTCTATAGATGAAATATTTGATGATTTGCCCGAAGAGAACAAAAAAAGGGTACTAGAAACAATGGCAAAATATGGTGACAATAAATGGTGGGCTTATGAGGATTCGGTTGAAGTCGCAAAATACCAGATTTTTGAAGACATACTTATGGTTCCATTCGGAAAATACCATGAAGGTGTGGAGAAACTGCTTGGAAGGCCAGTATGGACGCATGAATTTGGCATAAACGCAGAAGGATTAAGGCAGGAAGCAAAAGAAGCAATTAAAAGGCTGGAAAAAGGAGAAAGTCTGGAAAGAGGTCCTGAATATCAGACGGGAAAAATTGCAGAGAGCTTCAGAAGATTAAACGACTTTGCCAAAGACAATAACAAAAAAGTGATATATGTTGCCAAAAGTTAATTTTTTTATTACTAAATTTTCAAAAAAACCCCTCCAGCTTTCTCTGCTCCCTATGCTCTAATAATTCATCCTTGCTGTGGCCTAAAACCTCAAAAATCCTTTCAACAGCCGGCACAACCTGGTTTTCTATGTAATAAACAGCATCATAATCCCCTTCATCTACCTCATCGGGCAGTTTGCTCCTTCTGCCTATTGCATCACTTCCCGATGTTACAACATATTTAATCAATGTCCCGGGACCGACAGAGACTCCCTGGTTTTTCAGCCTTTGCGCAACGGCAACATGGGGCCCTTTTGAGTCATAATCAAGAATTTCCTTTTGCAATTGCGTATGGATTATAACCTTGTCCAAAGGCACTTTTCTTTCCCTAATGTCATGTATAACCTTTTTTACATATTCCAGCGCCTTTTCCTTATCATGCTCCCTCAAAATTATGTTAAGGACATTTTCCTGCACTTCCTTTGCGATAAAGCTCCAGTTGCGCCTTACAGTCTCAAAACCCTTTATCTTTAAATTGCCGTCTTCAGCAATCAAAGCATATTTTTTCTTCGCGCCATAAGGCCCAAACTTTGCAGAGACGAAAATCCCAGAAGGGTAGAATCCTTCATACTCGAGTTCCATGAGCCCGGGCAGTTCGGCATTGATTTTTTCGGCAAACTTTTCAGAATCCTCTTTTGTCTTTCCGTCAAGAGTCAAAAAGACGCTGTCAGTATCGGAGTAAAGAACCTTAAATCCCGCATCCTGCGCTTTTTGTATAACCCTTTTGATGTAAAACCTTCCAAAAGCAGTTGTTGACTCGGCGCTTTCTATTGAATAATAGCGCGCGCCAAAAAAGCCTAGATAGCCGTAAAAGGAGTTTGCAAGCAGCTTTAGCGCAGTGTCCCTTGCATCAAGCATTATATGCTTGCCCTTGCCTTCCTTCAAAATTTCCTTGATTCTGGCCCTTCTTGTGATTATATCTTCGATAATGCTGGGCAAAAAGCCCTTTTTTTTTGTGCAGAACCAATAGGATTCATTCTCCAGAGGGACTTTTTCAGCATCTCCCTCGCAGCAGCTGCAATTCAGGGTTCCCGGGCTTATGTTATGCGAGGCAATAATGGTTGGATACAGGCTTCTGTAGTCAAAAACCACGATGTTGCTGTACAAGCCCGGTTTTGGCTCAAAAACAAAGCCGCCTTTGATGCTTTGCATCCTTCTTTTTTGTATCTCATCATTGCTCGGCTTATTCGGGACAATCTGGTTGAATAAAGGAGCCTGCCTTAAGACATACCATTCAACAAGCTGCGAGAATCCCATCCTGTTTATGTCATAAATGGGCAAGCCAACAACCTTCACAATCTCTGTTATTGTGGGCAGCATCTTTTCGGTGAGCCTGAAGCACAGCAAGGCATCATTCATGTTATATTTGCAGTATTTTTCCAAATTTTCAGCATTATTGTCCCAGGTGTGGGAAAGCTCGTCCAGGTCAATGTCATGCTTTTGTTCGCCCAGGAGCTCTGCTGCAACAGCGTTTAAATTGTAGGTTTCAGTATCCATTGAAGGGCCCATTATCTTCCTTATGAACTTGAAAATATCCAGATGGTTAATGCCCTTTATCTGCGCAGTAATGTCCATGCCCTTTTTTATCCTAAGCTCGGAGAAATCAAGGCCGAGGTCAAGCTTTATCTTGTACTTGTCAGCCCTTGCCTTGATGTACGGCAGGTCAAACCCGTCTGAAAAATACCCCGTCAGAATATCTGGCTTATAAGCTTCGATATGCTTTTTTATATCCTCTATCAGCTCTGACTCGCTGCCCACAAACTCGACATAGCCCAGATCGGTTTTGAATCTTTTCCATGTGACTACTTTCTCAAAATTGTCCCCGTATAATGCCGCCATTATTATTGGGTTTTTCTCAGGCTCTATTGCCCTGTTTGCCGGAGTATAAGTTTCTATGTCAATTGCAAGAATCCTTGGCTTTGTTAATGTTATGTCTGCAATCTGCTCGATTTTTTCCGCCTTGAAGCCCGGAATTTTCCAATTGAGGTTAATAAACTCGCCTTCTGCCTCGTAAAGCAGCATCGGTATGATATTTTTGTCAATCAGATAGCGCCTTGCAAACAGAATGTCATATTCATTTACAGATTCAATAATCTCCCATTCTTTTATTATATCCCTTATGATTGGAACGTCCCTTGGGAGCCTTGTAAAGACTTTTATCGCTTCAACCTCCTTTCCCAGATATGTTTTTTTTACCATATCAGCTTTTGCAACAGAATAAGTCTCATTGTCCCTTTCGATGCTTAATTTCTCAATCTTTTCCTTTACACTAAAGCCTTTTTTTGGAATTGCGTAAAAATACGGCTCAAAATTCCCGTCAATAACGCAGATTTGCTTTCCATCCTCTGTCCTACTAAATAGATGGATTACTGCCTTTTCGTCAATAACCTTGTAGGTAACATCCAGCGGAAAAAACCTTATCCTCTCCCCCATAAGGCAAAGATAGCTTTTAGAGTATATAAAAGTAGCGCAGGGTTGGCTAAAAAACAACCAATATATTTAAATACGCTCCTGATTTTATCAGGCAAAATATGGACCATGATGAAGAAAGATGGCAAAGTAAATTCGAGAAATACAAAATTGCCCAGAAGTGCCCAAGATGCAAAAAAATTGCCCTGGGCTTTGTTGGGGGCAGATTGCTTTGCACAAATTGCGGCTTTGAACAAAATGTAGGTGAGATAATATGATTATAAAGAGGGAGCAGAGGGTTGGCGTTTTTGTTGATGTGCAGAACATGTACTATTCTGCAAAGAATCTATATAATGCAAAGGTGAATTTTGCCAATATCCTTAGGGAAGCTGTTGGAGGAAGGAGCCTTGTCAGGGCCATTGCGTATGTGATTAAGGCTGACATAAAGGAAGAAAGGAATTTTTTTGATGCTTTGGAGAAAATAGGCTACGAGGTAAAGGCAAAGGATTTGCAGACCTTTGTGGGAGGCGCGAAAAAAGGGGACTGGGATATAGGCATTGCCATGGACACAATTGAGCTGGCATCAAAGCTTGATACAATCATTTTGGTTTCCGGAGATGGGGATTTCGTGCCTTTGGTTGAGCACTTGAAAAGGGCAATGGGATGCAGGATTGAAATTATGGCTTTCGGGCCGTCAAGCAGCGGAAAGCTGAGGGAGGAAACTGATTTTTTTATTGACATGGACAAGGACAAAAGAAGGTTTTTGATGAGCAGGTAAATAAGTTAAATAAATTTTATAATTAATAAAATAAGGGGGAATAGATTTATGCCCTGCTCTTAATGTTGCAGTAAAGTTCCCCACCCCCTTGCGCTTCTGTTATTTTAAGAGCAACTACATACACTTTATTCCCAAACATGTACGGGTGAGTGGAGGGCATTACACTTTATATGAAGTGCAATCTGCGACCTTCCCTCCCTTATTTTTCAAATTCAAATCAAAATATCAAAAAAGAAAGATATAAATAATAAGCGCAATAATCAGTCTGGAAAATGCTTCAGCTGAGCGGTGAAAATTTTGAAAAAGAGGTTGTTGAGAGCAAAATCCCTGTTATTGTGGATTTCTGGGCTGAATGGTGCGCCCCATGCAGGATGATTGCGCCTGTTTTTGAAAAGCTTTCATTTGCATATAGTGGAAAACTGAAGTTTGCAAAAATCAATGTTGATGAAAGCCACGAATTGGCTGAAAAATACAGCATCAGGGCTATACCATGCCTTGCTGTTTTCAGCAAAGGCAGGGAAATCGGGAGGATAGTAGGCGCTTTGCAGGAAGATATGCTTAAGGTAAAGATTGGAGAGATAGCTAAATTATGAATATTGAAGGTTGTTGAAGTGGAAGATATCTTTAAGATGGACGAAATGGGCGAAATAAGCCTTGATGACGAATTTGTGCTCAAAATCCATAGAATCGCCGAAAAATTAAGGAAAAGGGGATTTAACATCAAAAAGCCTGTCATGGAAAGCAATGAGGCGTCTTAAAAATGGCCTACCAAAGAAAAGACATGCTTGATGAGGACAAATGGAACATACATAGCAGCGGCTACAGGCAGGAAAAATACGGCAGCGGCAAAGGCGAAAGCAGCGAAAAGTACAAGCACGAGCATTATGGCGCCAAGAAGGAAAAAGAGGACTATAGCGCAGCTGACGATTACCGGAAAAAAGAGGACGAGGAAAAAAAGGAAGAGGAAGACAAGGGGCCGAGCATCGAGGATACTGTCAAGGAAGATAAGCAGAAGAAGGATGCTGAGGAAGAGCATGAGGTTTTCAAAATAGCTGCAAAACAGGTTGCGCAGGAATTCCAAAAAGAAGGCGAAAAGGTAAAAACAAAGCGAAAAGATAATAAATCCATTGAAGATGCCATAAACAAGGCGGTAAAGGAGGAAAAAGAAACGATTATAGTTGACCAGTAAAATGTACCACAATCCATATTCAGCGGGCTATGAAGTTTTCAGGAAAACAAGCGCTTATAATATTGATTCCCATGGGGATTTAAGCGCCACGGCATCCTACCTGATACAGAACGATTTTCCTAATTATGCCGGGATGTTTTACCATCCGACAGAGCATGAGGTTATAAGCTCAATAAAATACAGGCAGGTCGATGCAGGTTATGACTCAGGCTTGAGGGAATTCCAGGAATCCATGCAGGGCATGCCGCTTGAATTTTACATCCCGCAGCCAGCCGGCGCTGCAGACGGCGTTGGAAAAAGCCTGGAGATAAGAAGCCCCTTCAAGGAAGTTTCTGAAAAAATAAGCAGGGGCATTATCCATGAGATAATGAGGGCACAGGAAGAAGCCAAATCAAGCCAAATTATTTTCAGGGACATTGAAATTGAAGACACTTTAATCCTAAGGAGAAAAATAAGGAAAAGGGAAATTATCCTCAAGAGAAAAGATATTTAAATTCAGTATCTTTATTTAGTTTTATGAATGCTAAAAACAAAAAAATTCTTATTTCACTGGTTTCAATCTTGTTAATTCTTGATGTGCCGCTTGTTTTATACCTGTTCAATTTCAAAAATACGGCTTTCGATGAAAATTTCTACAAAAAAGAGTTCCAGAAATACAATGTTTACGGGAAATTGCAGGATTACGACGTTGAAAAAATAAATAATGATGTTTTGAATTATCTAAAATCAGAAAAAGAAGAATCAATCAAAAATGATTTTTTCATCCAGCGCGAAAAAGAGCATTTATTGGACGTCAAAAATCTTATTCAGAAAACAATCAACTTCTATTATTTTTCATTGATTCTATTTTTTATATTATTAATCTCACTGGCTTTTTTATTGGATCAAAATATAAAAATTGTAAAGCATTTCGGGATAATTTTCATAATTTCCGGAGCATTGACTTTTTTTGAGGCTTTTGCTTTTTTTGCCGCAGTTAACATGAATTTTTCATCAGCTTTTGACATTTTTCATAACACTTTTTTTCAAAGAGGAACGTATACTTTTGACCCAAGCTTTGAGAATATTGTCAACCTTTATCCTGAGCAGTTGTTTTTTGGCATAGCGCAAAGAATAATTTTTAACACCCTTATTTTTTCTTTTTTTTTGTCTTTAGCCGGAATTTTGTTTTTAGCTGCAGTCAAATACAATGCATTGAAAATAAAAAAATATATAAAAGGAATTAAAAACAGAAGATAATATGAGAAAGCCCTTAATTGCTGCAAACTGGAAGATGAACAAGACTGTTTCAGAGTCGGCTTCATTAATCAAGAAATTAAAAAAATCATTAAAAAATGTAAAAAACAGGGAAATTGTTGTCTGCCCCCCATTTGCTTCACTAAGCGCAGTTTCTAAATTATTAAAAAACTCAGAAATTGGTTTAGGCGCCCAGAACATGCATTTCGCGGATGAAGGCGCCTTTACGGGAGAAATTTCACCTTTAATGCTCAAGGAATTAAATTGCGAATACGTTATTTTGGGGCATTCTGAAAGGAGGCAGCATTTTAAGGAGGATGACGATTTAATAAATAAAAAAGTGATTGCAGCTTTAAAAAACAATTTAAAGCCAATTTTATGCATTGGAGAAACATTAAAACAGAGAAAAAACAATCAAACATTCAATATTATTAAAAATCAATTAATAAACTCATTAAAAAACATTTCAAAAAATAATATTTTAAAAGTGGTTATAGCTTATGAGCCTGTATGGGCTATCGGCACTGGCGTTAATGCGACCCCAAAGCAGGCAGAGGAAGTGCATGTTTTCATCAGAAGCTTATTATCAGAAAAATACGATAAAAAGACTGCAGAAGAAACAAGAGTTCTTTATGGTGGAAGCGTAAAGCCTGAAAATATTAAAGATTTGATGAAAGAAGAAAACATTGACGGCGCTTTGGTTGGAGGAGCTTCTTTAAGTGCTGAAAGCTTTGCCAAGATTGTGAAATATTAACTATTCTTTGCAGTATTCTTCATAAAACCTTAAAATTTCGTCTGTTTTTTCAGGATTTAACGAGTAATGGATTTCTCCGGTTTTTTTGGCAGGGATTAACCATTCATCTTTTTCCAATTCTTTGAGCGCTTGTTTAGTCACTTTATCGCCTCTTAAATGGGATGGCAAACCTTTAAGTATGTTCTCTGTATGAGAACCACCCCATTTTCTCCACTTTATTAGTTTGATTATTATCCTCTTTTTGATTTCATCTTTTGTAAATATCATAAAAAGGTGTTATAGCAGTAGGCATATAAATGATTGTGTATTATATGGCACAATATTGTACCAAAATAGTAACATTTAAATATAAGTTATGACTTAATGTTTATATGTGGTTAGCATGGAAACTAAATCACTGTTCATAGAATTTATGGGGGATTCTCCCACTATAAGAGTTTTAGACTATTTATTAACAGAGAGAGATTTAGATTTCTCTATAACAGATATGGCAAAAAATGCCGGCATTGGAAGATCTACTTTATACAGAATTTGGGGCAATTTGATAAAAAATAAAATAATTATGCCAACAAGAACAATCGGAAAGGCAAAATTATACAAATTAAATAGGGAGAATATGACAATAAAAAAACTTATAGAAATCGATGATGCTCTAATACTGCAAGATTTAAAAATGCGCTCAGAAAAGCAAAAGGTTATAGTTTAGGCATTTTAGAACAAAAATAATTGAAAAATAGTAACTAAGTCAGCCTATGGAATTTTCTTCTGTAGCGCAATACTGCTTGTAGTCAGGGCAGCAGTCCCCATAGCCTGTGCATAAATTATCGCACCAGCATCCATTAGGAGATTGTCCGCCGCAGTAGTTTGCGCAGCCTATTGCTTCTTTTGTCGGCGGCAATGCAACTTCTTCTTTTGGGCATTCCCCTATTGTAACAACAGGCTTGTCAGATGTGCCTGTAACGCAAACCAAATTTCCAGCAAGTTTATAATCTTTATAATTTGCCAGCACTTTTGCTGCTCTTCTTGTATCTTCGTCTGAATAGCCTGCTACAAAAATCTTGACACCTGATTCTGGCACAGGTGAGTATTGTGTACTTGTAATTAGTGTACCTGCAATTAGGGCTTGCCCTTGCTCCAAATTCAGGTTACAGTTCTGCGGTGATAAAAGAGATTGTACGTAGCTGTTAACACATGCGTCTCCAATGCTAATTAGATTTGACCCCGCACTTTCTTTTAAACTTACTTCAGATGCTAAAAAAGCTTTTGGCCAACCTAATTGAATTACTTGGGTTTGGTTATTACCAGCAAACTGAAGGCTTGTTACAATATCACTTGCGGCAATAGTGTCAGAAGCTGAGGCATTATCCCCTACTATAATAAAAGCGTCATCATCTAAGAGTCCGTCTTGAACAAAAGGAGCAGGGTATTTGCTTAAGTCCCATTCTTCTGCTGGAATGCAAGCCCCGTCTTTGCAGCCGTTGGGACAAATATAAAAATCATCTTGCAAATTACCCCCATCACAATAAAATTCGTCTAATGCAATGTTACTATCACAAGCATCACTAGTAGTTTCTATTTCACCATTAAATAAACCGCTAGTCGTTCCTTTTACATAATAATCCAATCCGCCATCAGAATCTGTGCATTTTTCTTCTATACTTAGTTGATCACAAGGTGTTGGGGATGCAAATACCTTGCCATTGTTGTCTATACATGCGAAATAGTTTTCTGCTACACCTTCTGGTGAAATTCCTTTTAAGATTAAGCTATCAGCCTTTATATTCCCAACAACATCTAGCTTTTCAGTTGGCTCTGTTGTCCCGATGCCGACATTTCCTCCGGGCATAAGATTAATATCACTTCCTGAAGTCAACAAAACCAAGTCGTCGTTTATGTCAAGGTAAATCCTGCCTTTATTCCCATCAGTTTTTGCCTTATCTACAAACATAATCTGCTTGCTGTTGTCTAGCTGCAAATCGCCGCCTGCAATTTTTACATTTCCAGTCTTTCCGTCAACGTATAGCACGCCTTCATCGCCAACATTTGTGGCTTTTCCAGTAATTGTCCCATTGCCTGCAAGAATAAGTACAATTGCCAGAATTATGACCATCGCGACTATGGCAGTTATGGCTATGTTGAAATTTTGCGGCTCTTTTTTCGCGACCCTTTTTTGTTCCATTTAAAACAGATATATAATTTTCGAATTATTACTATTTAAACATTTCTTTTTTAACTGACTTCAGCATAGATTTTCTGTATGCTGTAAACATCTTTTGCGCATTTTCCTGTTGAATCATCATTGCCCTGAACGCGGTCATCAAAGCAGACAACAGCATTGAAGATATATGTCCCAGCCTGCGTATTTTTCGGAACTTCAATGCCAATGCCGATTTGCGCATCATCGTTCCTTTGGATATAGACAGTCCTTGGATCTTTAGGCAGATAAAGCAGGTTGTTTGCTATTTGGGCTCCTTTTTTTGTGTAAGCTCCAGATTCGCTTACCTTAATTTCAAAATTCTGGGAAAGTCCTATATTAATGATTTTAAGCCCGAAAATACCAAGCTCGCCCCTTTTAATGAGCTTTCTGTCAATGCCCAAGCAGACCTTTTGAGAGCCTTCGCATAGCAGGCTTCCAATCCTTTCATCCAATTCATCAGCAGTTAATTGCTGAATCTCTGTTGCCTCGGAAGCAAGCTTGTAAATAAACCTGGCTCCAAAAAAGAAAACAATAATAGATATAACGATGATTACAATAAAATTTATCGAAAGCTCAACGCCCTTTTTATCCACCTGCTTCACCGCTCTTGACCAAGAAAACATTTTCCCTGAAAGCCCTTTCAAAGCTGTTTCTTTTAGGGGCTGAGACTGAATCAATATAACTTCCGTTTGCAAGCCTCTGCTGCTCCTTTACCTTGTATTCATAATCAATCTTATAGCTCAATGATTTTTCCTCCTCTATCTGCTCAGGAACATAAGTTAAGGGTATCTGCATATTTGCAGTATCACCAATGCCGTTAAGCAAGCCTTCGCTTTGAAGCTCCCCAAACAATACTTCGCCTCCAAGTACTGTTGCCTTCAAAATTTTTACCGGCAATACCAGTTCCTGGGAAGCATCTTTAAGAGTTACCCTGAAATTAAAATAATCCTTTTTACCATCAAACGGTCTGTTGAATGTCATTTTTGTCTCAATTGTAAATTCCTCAAGCTCCCTTTCATCTATCAAATCTATAGGCCTTGCATCCTTTTTGTCAACGCCGAAAACGCACCTTTCCCTCTCATCGCAATAATATGCCAGATACTGCGTATCATATTCTATATCATACCTTTTTATTTTCCCCTTGCCCTCGCATTTTCCATAATCGGCAGGGCAGGTGCATTTGTTTCCCTGCTTGCCATTCTCTATTGCATCTTTTATTCCATTGCCGCAGAAATTGCTTTTAGGAGTGTATTTGCATTGCTTGTCAATGCAGGCAGCATCCTTTCCGAATTGCGCCTGGCAATCAGCATTTGCCTTGCATTCCGCCTTTGCGCAGCTGCTCAGTAAAAATGATGCAGAAATTAACAAGACGAAAAACAAAAAATGGCTTTTTCTTATTTTAAACACCTCTTTCGGATTTCTTTGGAATACTAATATAAAAAAGTTGCGGAAAAGTATTTTTATTAAACCTTTAAATGATATTTCAATCCGCCTACGGCGTATTCTAGGCTCGACCTGTCCGCGAGCTTGCTCGTGGACTCGCAAGCAAATCACTGGCTCGCAATATTTACGCTGTTGCACTTTTTGTACTTGCTTAACGGGTGGGTGGAGGGCATTAGTTTTTCAGAAAGTGCACCCAGAAATCTATCCTCTCTTATTTTTTAGTTTGAAGTAACTAACTGAAAATACTGAGAATAAAATGGGCTAAAATTACTTTACGATTTCGTATTCCTTGACAATCAAAACCATGAACAAGATGAGGATTATTGCGCCAGTTACAATCCATGCCAGGCCGGCAGCTACAGTGTCCGTGAACATCTTGTACATCCCGAAAGCCATCAATACGAAGCCAAGCCAAAGGAATTTGTCTAAGACAAGCTTCATGATTTCAAATTCCTGCTGCTCTGAAAGCCTTTTTTTCATGCCTTTTGCCATTTTAGCCTCTCACGGTAATGAAAAAGTCTTTTGAATCATATATTGGATTTTGCGTATCTCGCGTGTCAATCACTTGAAAGTTAAGGAAATAGGATCCTGTATTCACATTTGTTGGCATCGAAAGCCTTATATTCCTCACATCTGAGTCAGCAGATGCTAATGTATATTTTTGACCCTCTCCAAATAAGAACCATTTGTCTATACTGAATGGCCTTCCTTGGTCATCTGCTCTTGGTTTAAACTCCATTTGGTATTCTAATGGAGTATCTTTTTTGTTTCTTACTCCGACAGTTAAAATATCAGAACCTCCTTTGTCAATTACAATCTGCGTTTTGGGAAAGGAAATCTTTTTGTCGCCCGTTATCAAATCATCAAGTATCTTCTGCCTGACCTGCTCTGTAACATCGCTGGAAATGCCTCCTATGTCCTTGAACATATTCCTTATAAATCCCAGGCCCAAGCCAAGCAGGGTCATGGCTAGAACAACAATAACAATTGCGCTAATGGATATTTCTAAAGAAGCCTTTTTGTTTTTAAAAAGCATCAAATCTAGCACCTCTTTTAATATACTTATTATTTTTTAGCTTATTTATATAATTTTCTATTTCTGGTAAGCAAGCCCAAGATAAAGTCAGGTTAAGGCGCCTTTGCTCCAGCAGTTTTCTTGATTTTTATTATTTAAGATATTGAAAAATAAAGTTTATTGAAGGAAAACTGTCCCTTGCTTCGTTTCAGCGTTCTCGGCTTCCGCAAAATAAAATGGCGCCTACCTTAACCTGACTCTGCCAAACCCAACATAGAAATGTTTAAAAACCGCCGCTTTTTTCTGCTATTTATGGCAAGAATAAGGAAATTTGTGGCTTACAGAAGGCTGGAAAGGCCTTATACCAGGACAAGCAAGTACAAGGAAAAATCCTATATAAGGATGAACCCTAACCTTAAGATTACAAAATTTGAGACAGGAAGCTCAAAGAAAAAGTTCCAGTATATCCTGACTTTGAATTCTAAAATAGATTTGCAGATAAGGGACAATGCGCTGGAAAGCGCAAGGCAGACAAGCAACAAATTGCTGGAAACAAATCTTGGCTTGACAGGCTTCCATATGAAAGTTAAGGTTTATCCTTACCATGTGCTGAGGGAGCATGCTCTTGCAGCCGGAGCCGGCGCTGACAGGTTCAGCTCAGGCATGGCGCACGCTTTTGGCAAGCCTATGGGAAATGCTGCAAGAATCAAAAGAGGGCAGACAATTTTCGAGATTTCTGTAGATAAGGCAAACTTGGATTTGGCAAAAAGGGCTTTGGAAAAGGCAGCAACAAAACTGCCCTGCACGTGCTCAGTACTGATTGCGGAAAACAAGCTGGCTTAGGCATTTTTTAGATTTGGTCTTTTTGTCTAAATACCCAATAAAAACATTTAAATACATCTTTACCTGTCTTAAAGAGATAGTTAGTAAATAATAAACAGGGAGGAGGTTGAAAAATGAAAAAAACGATAATGGCTTTATTTTCTATATTGGTTTTAGCGTTATCTGCTGTAGTTGTGTTTGCAGCAAAAGGCGGATTTGATGACTTTGGGTATAACAGGCAGGCAAGAATTTTTAATGGTCTTGCGTCTGGTTGGTGCTTACAGCGAGGTGCTCCTGCTGACTGCATGGGTATATACTCCAATGACAGATTAGTAATGAAATGGAATGCAGAATGGGACAGGGGAAATGCCGAAAAATGGAAAAACCCTCCTTATGCAGCATGGGAAAATAATGAATGGAACGGACAAGTTCCTGGCGGTTCTGGAGAGACATGGCATTATAACATCCAATGGGTAGGCTCTTGCGGGCGCGATGGAACACCTTTGCCGGATGGCGGCTATTGCATTTGGGGCCAGTTTGAAGTGATATTATCCCATGGCACAGTTGCAAACCAGCATTTCTGGGATGCGCATGCCACTCCAACAGGATATGGCAACTAAACTTTTTTCTTTTTTTATTTCTAATTTTTATTAAAATTAACAATATTTTTAAAATCTAAAATAAATGAAATAATTTAATGCTCACAAAAAACAATTTCAAATGCGACAGGTTTTGCGGAAAATGCTGCATGAACCTTGCCATAAGGGTCGCCAAAGACGAAATCAATAAAATAAAAAGGCTTGGCTTTGAGGAAAAGGATTTTCTCGAAAGGGATTTGATTGATGAAAGCAAGTTTATCCTTCAAAAGAAGGAAAACGGCCATTGCATTTTTCTCAAAAAAAGCAGAAAAGGGATGTATTCCTGCGGCATTTACAAAAACAGGCCAAGGATATGCCAAAAATACCCATTTTTTGGCAATAAGCCATTAGAAAGCTGCTATCCAGAAGACCTTTACCCCGAGCAGTTTTTTTCTTTCAAAGCTGGAAAGTTTGCTGCAAACAACCAATATCTTTTTAAATAAGGCATTATTCCATTTCTTTACTTTTCAATATTATTTCAGGAGGTATTTCACTATGGCAAGCTTTAAACTGACAATTGCAGACCCAAAAACAGGAAACACTTACCAGAAGGAAGTCAAAGAGCAGGCAGCGCAGGGATTTATCGGATTGAATATAGGCGAGAATGTGAAAGGAGACTCTTTTGATATGCAGGGCTATGAAATGCAGATTACCGGAGGCTCTGATTACTGCGGCTTTCCGATGAGGAAAGGCATTCTCGGGCTTAGGAAAAAAATAACCCTGCTTGGAGGCGTCGGGTTTGGCGCAAGAGGCACTGAAAAAGGCATCAGAAGGAGAAAGACAGTCTGCGGGCACAAGATACATGAAAAGATTGTGCAGATAAACCTAAAGATTACAAAAGAAGGCAGCAAAAAAATAGGGGATATTTTCGGCAAAAAAGAAGAGAAGAAAGAAGAGGCGAAAGAGGCAAAGGCAGAGAAAAAAGAGGAGAAAAAGGAAGCAAAAGAAGAAAAGAAAGCTGAAGCGAAAAAGGCCGAAGAAAAGCCCGAAGAAGGCAAAGAAGAGAAGCATAAAGAAGCAAAGCAGGAGAAATAAGGCAAAGAAACAAAAGCTTAATTTGTTTAAATTGGTTTTAATTTTTTAAATCTCCTTCCATTTTTATTTTGATAATAATTTAATTAACAATATAATAAAAAATTATAAAAAAAGCTTATAAGAAATAATATGCCGAGAAAGAAAAAAGAAACAGATGAAGAAGCAGTTGAGCCGCAAGCTGAAAATATCCAGCCGGAATTAAATATAGGCTTATGCGGGCATGTAGACCACGGAAAAACAACCCTGCTGGAGAGGCTGAGCGGCAAGTGGACAGACACTCATTCTGAAGAGATCAAGAGGGGCATTACGATAAGACTGGGTTATGCCGACACAGCTTTCTATAAGGAAGACGGAAACTATACAACCAAGCCCAAGGACAAAAAGAAAGCGTCAATTTTAAGGAAAGTGAGCTTTGTCGACGCGCCTGGCCACGAAAGCCTGATGGCTACTATGCTTTCAGGGGCGACAATTATGGACGGCGCCTTACTGCTCATAGCTGCAAACGAGTATTGCCCGCAGCCCCAGACAAGGGAGCACTTAATGGCATTGGACATAATCGGGGTTAAAAAAATAGTTATTGTCCAGAATAAAATTGATTTGGCAACAGAGGAGGAAGCAATAAAAAATTACGAGCAGATCAAGGAGTTTGTAAAAGGCACAAATTATGAAAATGCGCCCATAATACCTATTTCCGCGCAGCATAGCGTAGGCACAGACATCCTAATCAAGGCCATTGAGGATTATATACCGACGCCAAAAAGGGATTCCAGCAAGGATCCTATCATGTTTGTTGCAAGGAGTTTTGATATTAATAAGCCCAGCACATTGCCGGAAGAATTGGTTGGAGGCGTCCTTGGCGGAAGCTTAAAGCAGGGCATTTTAAGGGTGGGGCAGGAGATTGAAATAAGGCCCGGAAGAGCAGTTCTGGAAAAAAACCAGCAGATTTGGAAATCTATCACCACTAGAATTACAGACCTGAAATCAGGCGGCACCTCAATGAAAGAAGTTTCTCCTGGCGGCTCCATAGGGGTTTTAACCTCTTTAGATCCATCCATAGTCAAAGCAGACCAATTAGTGGGCTCTTTAGCCGGCCTGAAGGAGAAATTGCCAAGAGTATGGTATGAAATTAACCTCCAGATTCATCTGCTCCAGAGGGTTGTCGGAGTCAAGGAAGAGCTTAATGTTGAGCCGATAAAGCTGAGCGAGGTTTTGATGCTGAATGTGAACTCAGCAGCCACTGTCGGCACTGTTGTAAAGCTGAAGAAAAATGCAGTCTTATGCAAATTGAAGATCCCTGTTTGCGCGGAAAACGGCAGCCGCGTTACAATTTCAAGAAAGATAGGCAACCGGTTCAGGCTGATAGGCTACGGGGAGATAGCGGATATCAAATAGAGTTTTTAAACCTGCAATAAAATAGCTGATTATAGCGCCTTTATTTATCCCTGAATTCATCCATCTTGTCTTCAGGATAGAAAAAACATAATTCTTTAAATCCTTTTTCAAATATTCTTTCAATATCCTCAAAAATTTTTTTGTATTGCATCTTCCTTTGTCTCATTCCAGCCCCGGATAAACTGCTCCAGCTGCTCTTCCAATATCTTCATAATCTCTTTCTCAAGACCCCTGCTTTTCATAGTAGCACCTTAATATGTTTTATTTTCCCACCCTTTAGGAATATTCAAGATATTACTGCAACAAACATTATAAAAGAATAAGAGGATTATGAATTTTATATACTTTTTGCTTAAACTTTATAGATATTATATAAAAAAGAAAAATTTATATATTATATATGCTTTCCTTAAAGCAATACAAAGGCTAAAGGGGTTTTATATACAGACTTAATTTATATTAAAATTTAGGGGTGGTCAAAATCAAGAGAAAAGTCATACAGATAGCCAACAGTACCCAGCTTATCTCATTGCCCAGGAAATGGAGCCAGAAGTATGGGATAAAGAAAGGGGATGAGATTGAGGTTAATGAGGAAGGCAGCAAGATTATTGTAAGCACAGAGAAGGATACCGGCAGCGAAAATATTGAGATAAATCCCCCACACTTAAAGAACATAACTGAAAGGTATATCACAACAGCCTTCAGGGCAGGTGTTGATGAAGTAAAGGTTAATTTTCACCCCCAGGATAATCCTGAGCTGCTTGAATATATAAGCAAAACCCTGGACGGCCAAACCATAGGTTTTGAAATACTGGGCCAGGGCAAAGGATTCTTTACTGTAAAAGACCTGTCAGGGACAAATTCCACATCTTTTGATACAGCATTGAGAAGGTCTTTTATACTCCTGACTTCCATGGCGACAGACTCTTTGGACTCCATTAAAAACAAAGATATTGCAAACTTGAAGGATATGTATTTCAGGGACAGGAGCATTAATAAGTTTACTAACTTCTGCGGGAGATTGCTGCTTAAAAAAGGGCAGTTTGACTTGAAACAGACAGCTTTTTATTACAATTTTCTCAGGTCACTTGAGGCTTTGGCAGACCAATACAGCTTAATGTGCACCTATTATTCCGGCAAATTGACACACATAAACAAAAAAGTGCTCGATGCTTATAAGGAGATAAATGATATTTTGCTTGGCTACTACGGGCTGTTTTACAAGTACAGCAAAGAAGAGCTGGATACACTTTTCGTAAAGATAAAGGATATGGAGGCAAAAACAAGGTTGTTATTCACGTTAAATAAGACAGACCATTTGGTTTCATATTATCTGGTCTCAATAACAAGAAGGATAAAAGAAATGATAGACACCTTGATAGAGTTTAATCTTGAGAAGGGTTGATTTCGATAAGATTATTCTTTTGCATCATTCTTTATACGGCTCATTTAGCACAACCGACGCAATAACTCTGCCAACCGCATCTTGCTCATTTGTTTCTTCCAGCACCGTTACTGTTGCCATTCCTTTTGCTCTTTTTTTTAAGTCGTCAGGAGCATTTCCCAGAAGGTAGAAGCGCCCCACTCTTGCTCGGGATGGTATAGTTAAATCAGAAGGGCCGTCACCAAATGAAATTACAGATTTAGGCCTTATACCTCGCGCATAATATAGATGGACTAAGGTAGTTCTTACAGCACGACCTTTAGTTGCTTTTACATTTATAATTTCAACGTACATACCATTCGAGATCATAATCTCCAAACCAGCATTTTTTAGCTTTTCACCTAAAGTTTCCTTTATCCCATTAACAGACTGTCCGGTAGCAAGAACTATAAGTTTATGAGGTAGCCCTTGTCTCAAATAATCTTGAGGTCTTGCATCTTCACTTAGTGGAATGTATATAAGATCTGGATTTCTTCCTTTATATTCCGCTAGCATTCCAGAACTTGTTGGTTTATGAGGCACAGCATTTGCATTAAAATAAAGAAGGTTTGCTTTATCTTCTAAACCTAACGAGCCAAATGCCTCTATTACTGCCTTAGCATTTTCTGCTTCTATTGGTGTCTCTCCTATTAATTTATCCTTTTGCCCTTCTCTTTGCCCTATCCAAGCACCGTGATGTGCAATATAAATAGCATTTTCTATGCCCATTGCTCGTATATAAGGATCCATGGAAGCAGGAGCTCTGCCAGAAACTGGTATTATCATAACATCTTTTTCAGTTATTGCTCTTCTTATATATCCTAAAGTTGAAGAATGGATCACATGTTTAATTCCAGTAGTTCCATCTGGCTGCCTATCCTCCTGGTGGATTAATATAGTCCCATCCAAATCTAGGAACATAGCTTTGACTGCTTCTGGTTTTTGGGGGCTATTATGACTAAGCATATTTCCCAAGCCTCCAGCTACACAACCAGTAAAATATCTTACTCTTTCTCCAATATCTGGTGGTCCGGGAAATCCAACAGCTCGTTCATATGGCATATTCTTACCTTCTCTTATTTTGTAAACATCATAAATAAGATTATCTAGTACATCCCCTTTATACTCCCACTTCTATCCGAATTTTAGTAAGCATTTTTCCTTTTTAAACATATCGCTTTTTTATTCGCTTTGAGTAGCAATCTGGTTTTTATATAAAATTTATAATATAATTAACAATAGTTAAGGTTTTACTATTTAAATTTTATTCTTATTTTTCAGTTCAATTACCCCGTCAATTGTATAGTCTCAAAAATTAAGGTAAAAAGCTGTTTTTATACAGAAAGTATATAATGCGCTTTTTGCCTTTCCATGATTTTAACTCCAAATCCATTAAGCCTGTTGACAACTTCTTCTTTCAAACCTGGTGGCAAGTTTAGTGCTACATAATATCTGCTTAATTCGTTTCTTCTATACTCACGTCTTAACCTGTCAAATTCGTTTCCCCTGTTTGGAGCGCCTAACGTGGCTTTTAGGGCGTCGCTTGTTGCCTGTATATTATATATATCCGCCATCAAGGTCCGGACTGCGTTATCTGCGTCAAGGCTAACATTACCTTTTGAGGTAATGCGCACATTCTTTCCCATTGCCGCAGAAAATTCCTGCTTTAATAAACTCCATGGGTCAATTTTAAGATCTTTCCCAAGTATCTCATGCATTTTTATGCTTATCTCTATTGCGCCTCTTATTCTTGCTTCAGCAGCATAGCCTGCAATATGCGGCGTTGCAATTATCGCCCTCTCTATCATCTCCGCTTTGGGTTCTGGCTCATTTTCATACACATCAAGCACCATGCCTTTAATCCACCCTTCTCTTACAGCATACAGCAAGGCATCAGAGTCAACAACGGGGCCGCGTGAAGCGTTAAAAAAATAAGCTGTTTCTTTCATCATACTCAATTCCCTTTTTCCAATCATCCAAAGTGTTGGATACTCTTTCACAACTTGGCCCTGATCATAACGGCTTTCGCTTGATTTTGTTAACGGAACATGCATGGTGACAAAATCCGATTCCGATAAGACTTCTTCCAAGCTGTCCGATTTGAAATTTCCATCTGTTTTTCTGAGCAGAGGGTCGTACTTCAAGACATTCAAGCCAAAGCCTTCTGCCCTTTTGGCAACTCTGCTTCCGCAATTTCCGTAACCTATTATCCCTGCAGTTTTGCCTTTTAAAGAGTCCTCATCATTGGTTATATGCATAAGTGCATATAAGATGTGATCGGCCACGGCATCGGCATTTGATCCCAAAGCGGAAACTACCCTTACCCCGGAATTACCTGCGTATACTGCATCTACATTATCCGTTCCGCTGGTAGCTATTCCAATAACCCTCAGCTTTTTTGCCCTCTCCAAAAATCCAGGCGTTACTTTTGTGACGCTTCTAATTACCATAGCCCAGACTTCTTCAAGATTTTCAAATTTTTCTGTGACTTCCCTTCCATTAACGTATCTTACATCCCCCAAAGAGTCAAATAACTTATTTGCAAAAGGTATATTTTGATCTACTAGTATTACTCTACTATCTTTTACCATGAGAAAATAGTAATTAAGAGCCTTATTTAAATTTTATTGCCAGATGTCTTATTTTTCAGAAACCCCGAACAAAAAACTATTTAAACAAACCAGCAAATAAACATGCCATGCCAAGAAAATCAGGATTGATGAGAAGGCTGTTCTTTTTTATTTTATTTCTGATAGGGGTGTTTTTTTTGATACTTCTGATAAAATACAACTGGGATTTTAGGAAGGTTGTGGAGCATGTTGTCAGCTTAATGGGAAAAGCTCCGGACAAATAAATTCAAACCTATTTTTTTCCCACGAATATAAATCCGCCGCACATCAAGCTTTTAAGCGGCCCTCTATAATACCCGTTTTGCTTCCAGTTAAGGCCGGCTTTTTTTTGGATTTTCAAGCCTGCTGCGGCAAATAATCGATGAAGCTCATTTAAACTGAAATAGTGGATGAATGTGTGGCCTAGGTTTTTGCTGTGAAAATAAATCATGTCCCTTGGCTCCAAACCGGATCCTGGCAGGATGCAGCATTTGAGCATGGGCAATACATCCTCAAGGCTGATATCCCCAAAAATATTATGGCCATGCACTACAACTAAGCCGTCTGGCTTAACCACTCTTGCAAATTCCTTTACCGCCTTTTCCCTGTTTTTAATCTTTGGGATGCACCCTAAGCTATGGCCCATTGAGATTACGTAGTCAAAAGAATTGTCTTTTATCCTTGATAAATCGGTTATGTTGTGATTATAAAGCCTGGCTTTCAGCTTTAACCTGTTTAGGTCTTTCCTGACAAGCTCTACCATATTCCTGTTGTAGTCATTGCCAAAAACTTCAAAGCCTCTTTTGGCAAAATGAATCACATGCCTGCCTCTGCCCATGGTAGCATCAAATAGCTTGCCTTTCCTGGTGAAAAGAGAATCAAGAAATTCCGTATCTAGGCTGAAAAGGCCGTCCAGCAGCTCTTTTTCCGCTTCGTAATACTCCAATGCATAGTCTTTGCTTGTGCTTTCCCTTTTAACTGCTTCCTCTATTCTTTTGTCCATAAAAAGAAAATCCGGCAGTTATATAAAATTTTTTCGGAATTAGGTCATTTAAAGAATATATAGCCTATCATCTTATAAATCAGTTTTGCTGCGGTAAAATCAGGGCTGATGTTATTTTTATTTGGGCAAAGCTCCACAACATCAAATCCAACTACCTTCCTCTGCCTGCAGACTTTTTTCAGGAACCTTAAGGTCGGGTAATATTGCAAGCCTCCTGGCTCGGGGTTGCCAACAGAAGGCATAAACGAAGGGTCAAACCCGTCCAAGTCTATGGTTATATACACGTTTTGCGAAAGCCGGGATATTGCCTTGTCGTGCCATTTTTCATTTTCAGCTATATCCTTTGCCCAGAATATACCTATGCCATTCTTCTTTGCAAATTCCACTTCTTCAATGGGCGCACTTCTTACCCCGACTTGAACTATCCTCTTTGTAATGTCAAAGCACCTCTTTGCTGCGCATGCATGGTTAAACCTGCTTCCATTCCATTCTTCCGCCAGGTCTGTATGCGCATCCAGCTGCAGTACAGTTATATTGCCATATTTTTCAGCAAAAGCCTTTACACACCCCTGGGTTATTGAATGCTCTCCGCCAAGAATAATAGGGAACTTGTTGTCCTCTACGCGGCTTTTAACTTCTTTATAGATGCTGTCAATCATCAATTGGGGCTTTTCCTTTGCTTTCAGGGAGTATAAAGTACATATTCCTACATTGCATGCATCCTTTTGAAGCTCTTCATCATAAAACTGTATTGCCATAGACGCCTCTATCATGGCTTGAGGGCCTTTTTTTGTTCCCCTGACGAATGTCGTGGTTTTTTCATATGGCACAGGAATTATAACCACTTTGGATTCTTTATAGCCAGACAAAGAGTCATTTAGTTCCAGAAAATTATTGGGGTACCTTTTATATTCCATTTTACCATAACTATACACTTTTGGACGCAGAAAACAGCACTTCAGCCTCTATTTTTTCAGGATAAAACTTCTTTTTGAAGTCCAGCAAAGGTTTGTCGGACTGGCCGAAATTCACATAGCTATACTCTTTTCTCCTAAGCAAATTTAACTCATATATTGTGCTTACCTCCCCTACCCCCTCAAACTTATAATTTGACAGGCCCAGGGCAGAGTAATAATTGTTGCTATGTGGTATTCTCCAGCCCCCGCTTATTGTGCATGGTATGCCATCCACAACAAGGCTTCTTGCATTTTCCAGGCCTTTAAAATTGTTCTCTATTATATTGTCATAGAATTGCGGCTGCCATAGCCCCTCTGTGGATCCTCTTTTTTTCTTCCAGTCCCCTACAATTTTTCTTAAATCCCCCCTATCTATATCCCTACATGGGGTAAACAGGACTTTATGGTGGGAATGCAGTTTGTTAAACAGATTCCTGAGCTTTTTCCACTTCTTTCCAGGCATGCTGTTGTCCCATTTTTTCAGATTGTAAACAGGCAAATAGAAAGTTCTCTGGTATTTTGGCACTTTATACCTTTTTACCCTGCTTATTGCCTCTTTATACCCTGCAGGCAGCACTACAAAGACTTTTTCCATGCTTTCCTTGAACAGGGCGTAATCCAAAAAACCTTTCAGGACCCCAAGATTATTTTTTTCAGGAGCAAGTATCCCAGGAAGCATTTCCATGCTCTTTCCGTTCATTATGCACATTATCCCGCTGCCATCCTCATAGGAAAAGAAAGCGCTCTTTGTTTTTTTGCCGTCAAGATACCTTAAGTTCCAGTAGTTATGTTCAGCGCCATGCCCGTATTTTTTGATGGAAGCTTCAATCAGTCCTTTATTCTCTTTAATGTCCGTTATTAGCCGCATTTTGAGTTTGCAAAGAAAGACGCCTTGCTTTAAATCAATTTTGGATTTTTTATTCCATTTGCCCCGCAACAATCCCCCCTATCGTGCCTTTTTAACACATGACAGTATACAGCAAGATATAAGAATAAAATTTATCAAAATCAGGCTTTGAGGTAAATATATTCCGGATGGCTTCTTGGAAAGTCCAACCCTCTTTTGACGACCTTTTTGCTGAATTTTTTTGATTCAAATACCGCAGTCAATAAGTCAGTTGCGTTATCAACATCAAAGCCTTTGCAGGAAAATATGTCAATGAACACATAATCCTTTTCAGGAAAAGTATGCAGGCTTACATGGCTTTCAGCAATCATAACAAAGCCAGAAATACCCTCAATTGTTGCGCCTGGATCAAGCCATTTCACAACATGCGGCAGTGACATCTTTGTCATGCCGAGCTTTGCAGGAAGCTTGTTAAGAATGTCGTACACCAAGCTTTGATCCGCAAGTTTCTTTCTGTTGCAGTTAGCTGCGTCAATTGTCAAGTGCTGACCAAATTCCCTCATTTTTTTATTTTAATTATTCACCTTTTTTTGCTGAATTTTTAATTTGAAAAGAAGTATTTAAACATTTCTATTTTAAGTCACTGTCGTCGAAGAAATTCGGGTAAATTTTCGCAAAAATTGCTTTATTTTTCCCATGAAAAATACTTTAAAGATTTTCTCGACGAGAAAATTTGCAGAATTTTTTGCAGATTTTTCCCGCAAAAATAACTTTTTGCAGTTTTTTTAATCAGGAAAATGCAGTTAATTTATTTTTTCAGCAAATTTTACCGCAGGTTTCAAAGCAATCCTGACTATTTTTTTCAAAAATTTGTTTTTGGAAATTATTTTTGCCACTGCGGGGCTTGTTTTGTAATAGAATTTTATGAAAACAATCCCGATAAAATTTTTCCTGAGCTTTTTATCCCTGAAATTCCTTAAAATGCCGACTTCCCTCGCAAATGGGGTGCCGTAAGCTGCTGTTGCAATAAAGCATTTGGGCGCCTCTTCCTTGTCCACAATGCCTGAGACGTCATTCTCGCAATGCCAGCAATACCTTTCTCCTTCCTTGATTTTCTTACCGCAATACGGGCAGTTTGCCATTTTACTTTAACGGGAAAAAGTTTTGCAGGAACATAAATCCCAATGAGATTATGACAACCAAAGCATAAATCGGCTTATTCCACCTTAAAACTTTTGCTCCATCAAGATTTCCCAAGGGTATCATATTGAACAAAGCAAGCCAGGAATTGATTAAAAAGCCGTAAATGGCGATAGTTTCCATTATTCCGGCCGGGGGCAACAGCAGGATGGACAAAAAAAGCAGGGCTAAAACAAGGTTTACCAACGGGCCCGCAACCGAGATTTTTCCGTTTCTTCTTATGCCGACAGGACCTGAGATTATTACGGCGCCAGGAGCGGCAAAAACAAAGCTCCCTCTTGTAAAAATAGCTATTGCAATCGCCAGAATCAAAAATGTATCAAAAGCCCTGAATTCGGCAAAGCACCCATACTTTTGCGCTACGAGCTTGTGCCCCAGCTCATGCAGTAAAAATCCTATTCCGACTGTAAGCCCGGAAATGATAAAGCTTGTGTATATGCCTGTTTCTATGGCTGGACTGTAAAAAATGACAATTCCGAAGGCAATGGAAATAGCCACCCATGCTTTTATCAGATCTTTTATCTCTATCTCAGAAGTTGTAATGCTGCCGATTTTAACCTGCTTGTATTGGTTAAGCATTATGCATCAACAAAAATCCTGTGTTTTTCAGTGCCCTGCAGCTCCTGGACTATCCTTTTGACTGTTGCTTTCTCCGGATCAGGCATAAGCTTGACCCTTTTCTTTATGTCAGCAAAGCTTTCAAAAGGCTTGTCATTCCTTGCCTCGACAATCTGCCACATATGCTTCTTTCCCAGGCCGGGCAAAAGCTCCAGCTGGTGCATCCTTGTGCTTAACGGCCTCGCATTGTTAAAGAAATCAACAAACCTTTTTTCATTTTTGTTGACAATATCCTTAACAACAAATTCAAGCTCATTTTTGCCTGTAGCGGTCAATTTTGAGATTGGCAGCTTGCCTACAATGTGGTGTATCTTGTCCCTTTTCCCTTCTCCAATATAGACTTCCTCATAAGGCTGCAGGTGGACGTCCTTTTTTGGCACCAGCTCCAGCAGCACGAAATGCTCCCCGCCTATGGCTTGCGCTATTGGAGTCTTCATGTAGCTGGGCCTTTCATCAAAAGGATATCCATTCGGCAAAAAATCTAGCACTATTGCCATCTCTTCCTTACCTTTTTCCATTTTAGAGTCTTGCAGCAGCATTGAATTGGTAAAACATTAACCTCCATTCGTTATCTATCTTCAGTGTTTTCATTGACAGGGCTCTTTGCTCCTTAACCCTCAGTAGCTTTTCCTTTTCCTTTAATATATGCTTTATCTTCCTATTTATTTTTTTTCTTATTTCCTCATTTTTCTTTAACTTGCTGAAAATCATGCTTTCTTTTTTGTATTCATTTTCAAAGCCTGAAAGCAGGGCAAAGATTCTTGCAACCCAATGGTGCATTACCTGATTTTTGAGCAAAGCGGGCTTTACTTTGGCAGGCGGGGGCAATTTTGCCTCCAAATGCATCAAAATTTCAGACTCTTTTTTAAGCACATCCCCAATATGCCTTGTTTCCACCGCCTTTTCTTTTATTATCCTCCCTTCTCCCCTTTTGTAGCCTTCAAGCAATTTTTTATCCAAAAATATTACTTTTTCTATCAAGCTGTAAGCTACGTGTTCTAAACTCTCCAGGTCTTTTTTCCCCAAGTAACCTTTGGTTAAAATTTTTTGCGGCTTTTTTGGCTTTAATGATGGCAATGGGGTTTTTTTGGTTACTCCTATCTCCCTTAAAAAACTCTCTTCAAGGTAGTGGTTTATTGACCTTAGTTTGTCCACCATTGCCCTCAAAACCATGAGGTTGTTTTTAAACCCGCCCAATAACTCCTTTTTTGATTTGATTTTTCTAGGATCCACTGAAAATGTTTTTACCAGCGCCTCGTGCAGATGCCTCGCAAGCCCTTTTTTCTTTTTTTCAACTGAGATGCTTGTGCTAAAAATCAGCTTTTCGTAAGCCCGGGGGCTTATTTTATGAGCCTTTATCCTGAATCTTGCGGCAGCGTTATTTATATCTCCAGCAAGCTTTTTATAAATATCAAAATGGCTTTGCTCTATGTCCACCCTCATTTTTTATATCCTGAACTTTTCTATTTATAAATATTTGTTTTTAAGCGACAAATATAGAATTATTGCTATTCGAATTGGTTTATAGCATCAACAATCTTCTTCATGCTTTCGCTGTTAATGCTCACGGTATAGCTTTGCAGCACGACCTTTAGGTCATTTACCGTTTTTGGCATTATGTCTATAATCTTCTTTATCTGGTTTTCTTTGAGCCTCGGTATATTCAGCTTTACTAATTTTTCATACATCTCAGAAGCCTTTTTTTGAGTTGCAACCTGGTTTAGGTACTCTTCAGTCCTTGAGGACCTGAAATTAAGCTCTTTATCACGCTTCTTAATCTTTTCAAGCTCTTCCTTCAGGTCATACACGCTTATCGGCTTCTCGGCAATTATCTCGGCTGTTGTCATTTTGTTCAAAGTTTTTTTAAATGCACCGGGTGCACTATTAAAATTTTATTTTTTCCCAAATTGTTGATACTGATTTTGTAGCATTTTCCCTGCATTCCTGTTACTATCCCCGTTTTTTCCATAAACCTGGAGTGGTACATGCCTTTTTGCACTGCAGGCTCCGGGCTAAGGGTTACTTTTTGCCCTATTTCCAGCCTTTGCAGGTATCTTGTGAGGCTTATCTTGCCCCTGCTTCTCTTGTCCTTTTTTAATTTATACCTGGTTTTTCTCCTTGAGCCGCCTATCCTTTTCATTTTACACCTTAAATTAAGATAAAAAAGAATGGTGTTTTGTTTATAAAGATTTCGCTGATTTTAACATTTCAATGATTAAATAAATTTTTCACTCAGGAATAGAAAGATTTAAATAGTTGTTAGTTCCACGAAATACCACAACTCATATCGAGTGGTGGCACATATGAAAAAATTTTTTTCAAAGCTCAAAGAAAAATTAGGCGCAAGTTCTGAAATTTTGGATGAGGTGCAGGAAGAGGGCTATGTGGAGCTTGATACAAGCAGCCCAGAGGCGAAAGCGAAAATAACCGTAAGGCCCTTTGTAATTGATGATTTTGAGAGCATAAAGCCAATACTTGATGTATTAAGGGACGGAACTACGATAGCGTTGGTTAATATAAAGCCGTTGAAAGACAAGGATTTGGTTGAGCTGAAAAGGGCGATAAACAAGCTGAAGAAAACATGCGACGCAATCGAAGGTGACATAGCAGGATTTGGCGATAACTGGATTGCAGCAGTGCCGAGCTTCGCAAGGATACACAGGCACAAAAGGGAAGAGCCGAAGAAGGAAAGCGTAAGCGAAGTTTCCAGCTACGGCGAATAGATTTTTAATTCTTTGATATGTCGGAAATATACCATCAGTTTGTAACTGATGGACGTAGCCCTATAACATGAGTAATTATGGTATATTTCCGAGCATGCTCAAAAACCACTGGACAACTTTGCGATAAGCAAACATGCTATCAGTCCATCGGAAATCAAAGATTTTCGAGTGTGATCGAAAATGCAAAGCATTTATCGACATTTGACTGGTGGTTTTTGACATGACCTAAAATTTAGAAAATTAATATCTTGTTAATAACAGCTCTCAAAATAGAAAATATTAAAAATCGGATAAAATTTTTCTTTTTAATGGCCAAACCAGAAACTGTTGCAGGGCAGCTATGCCCTTTATGCCGCGAGAAAACATTGGAAATGACTGAAGAGGAGACAGAAGTGCCTTATTTTGGCAAGGTTTTTCTATTTTCAATGACCTGCTCCAACTGCAAATACCATAAGGCTGATGTTGAGGCTGCTGAGCAGAAGGAGCCCTGCAAATACACTTTTGAGATAGGCAGCGAGCAGGATATGAAAGTTCGTGTTGTTAAAAGCTCCGAGGCGACAGTTAAGATTCCGCACATAACAACGATAACGCCCGGCCCCGCTTCCCAGGGTTTTGTGACAAATATAGAGGGAATCTTAAACCGCGTAAAATACCAGATCGAGACTTTGAGGGACACAGCAGAAGATGATGAAGACAGGAAAAAAGCAAAAAACCTGTTGAAGAAGCTGACAAGGATAATGTGGGGGCAGGAGAAGCAAAAGCTCATTATTGAGGACCCAAGCGGAAACAGCGCAATAATAAGTGACAAGGCAGAGAAAAGCGGCTTAAAGGCTTAGTTTGGACAATAAAAGTAAGTTCCAATAACTGGACAATTGGCTTAAAATGCAAGAAGGTGCCTTAACTTTGCAAATCACCAATTTTTTAATTAAATTGAATTTTTTAAATAAAATAAATAAAAAAATAGCGCAATCAAATGCGCAAATAATTGTGATGTGTTTATGCGCCAAATGCGGGTAAATTGTTGGAAAGGCAACCAATGAAATAAGAACAAAAACCAAATAATAAATAAAATTAAAAATCAAGGAAAAACAGCCAATAAAAATAATCAATAAATAATAATGAACAATCAAAAAATAAAATAATAAAAAACTCTATAAAAATATTTTGTGGTGGTTAAAATGATAAAAATCGGCATTATCGGCGGATCCGGCCTGGATGATCCTAAAATTATGAAGGATGTGAAAGAAATTGAAGCCAATACAATTTATGGCAGGCCCTCTTCAACTTTAACTGCTGGAAAGATTAAGGGCGTTGATGCTGTAATTTTGGCAAGGCACGGCAAGAAGCATACAATTTACCCGACAGGCGTTAATTACCAAGCGAACATCCATGCTCTGAAGGAGCAGGGCTGCACGCATATAATTGCCACAACCGCCTGCGGCTCATTAAAAGAAGAAATCAAGCCCGGTGATTTTGTTTTTATCGACCAGTTTATTGACAGGACAACGAAAAGAAAAAGCACTTTTTACGAAAAAGAGCATGTTTGCCATATACCGATGGCAGAGCCTTTTTGCTCTTATTTAAGGAATTTATTGGCCGAAACTGCTAAGCAATTAGGCTTGAGGCATCATAAAAAAGGTACAGTAATAACAATTGAAGGCCCTCGCTTTTCGACAAAAGCAGAAAGCAGCTTATTCAGGCAGTGGAATGCCGATGTAATCAATATGAGCACTGTTCCTGAAGTTGTTTTGGCAAGGGAAGCCGGAATCTGCTATGCTTCAGTTGCAATGTCAACTGATTATGACTGCTGGCATCAGTCAGAGGAAGAGGTAAATATTGGAATGGTTTTGCAAATAATGAAAAAAAATGCAGAAAACGTGAAGAAACTGATAATTGAAACAATTCCGAAAATAAAAGACAACCCTGATTGCAGATGCAGGCAGGATATTAAAGGTGCGGTCATAAGCTAATCTTCCGGGTTAGAACAAAAGCGTCAAAGCCATTACCGCGCTTACAGCAATAAACATCCTTCTGAGCCACACATTTCCTATCCTGTCAGAATAATGTGCCCCGATATAAGAGCCTATTGAATAAGAAGCAAAAAGCACTATTGCAAAGCTCCAGATGATTTTTCCGTTAAGCCAGAAAATTATCGCCGATATAAGGGAAGCGATGCCTCCAGGTATCTTTATTGTGCCTGCGCTCTGAAGGAATGTCTGGCCGAAAACCATTACTGCAAGATATATAAGGAAGGTTCCTGCCGCCAGGCCCATAAACCCTATGTAGGCTCCAAGAAGCAGGCTTGCAAAGCTTCCCATGAGCATGTGTCTTTTTCCCACTCTTTTCGCTTCCAAGCCTATGTTTTTGTTGAATAATGTAAGCGAAAGCAGGGCTATAATCACAATTGAAATGATTTTTTCCAAAATTCTTGCATCTACACTTAAAACCAATTTTGTCCCAAAGTAAGAGCCTATTGCAGCAAAGAATGCAATGAACAGCCCGATTTTATGGTTTACCAGCTTTTTCTTTTGGAATTTGTAATAGCCGGTCCCAACCAACCCTATTGTCCCGAACCTGTTTGCGGCTATTGTCTCATGCACGGGAATGCCAAGAAAAATCATCAGTGGTATGGTAAGAACATTGCCTGCCCCTACAAGAGTGCCATAAACTCCCCCAATTATGCCTGCCGCAAATATAAGCAATAACTCAATGAATGCCATGCCTGCAATTAAACACTATTAATTAAAAATTTATCTATTTTGCATTCCCGGCCTTTGAAAATTTTTTTAGATAAGAAAATACCAATCTTCCAAATTGTGGATAATGAGGGCTGCCAAGTATGAGGGCTATCAGCTTCTCCACATAATAGAATCCCATGAAGCCCAGAACAAAGGGTATAAAGTTCGCCCACGAGCCCAGCTTAAATCCAAAGATTACAAACGGAAAAATCAATGCAATGAAAAACAGCGTAAATGCAATAACCAGGATATTCAGAATCTTCGTGCACTTTTTCAGGTTTCTGGAGCTATCAACATTTGTCAATACAACACCGAGCAGATAATGCACGCTCTTGATTTTTTTGTAGATGAACTTTAAGGACAGGAACAATAGGACAGCGCCAAGGGCGTAAATAAGCCATGTCAGCAGATTGCTCTGCATTTTGCCTGCCAATTCAACTATTCTGAAAAAGCCGAAAGAGCCAAATAGAGCAATAACTGAGGAAAAAAACAGTATCTTGGATTCTTTTTTCAGCTTATTTGTGAATGATGTTTCTATCTCGAGCTGGTCGAAAAAAGCCCTCAGGAAATCAGAGATTCGCTCGGCTTTGAGCTTTGTTTTCAGTGGGACTTTTGAGCTTATGAATTTGTAAATGCCTTCGCTGTGGTTGATGCTTATTGACATGCATATTGCGCTCATAAATATAAGCGATGCAGTTATTGTCACCAAATCAATCCCACCTAGTCCAAAATTCCTGCTTTCTTTGGCTATGAGCAATGAAAATTCCCCAACAGGAATCATGGCAATGCTTGCAAAGAAAGGCCCTTCTTTCCTGAAGTTGGCAATAAGATAGCTCATTAAGCCTATCGCAACAAGCCTTGAGATAAAGACTGCAATTAAAAGCCCCATCAATAAAAAGAAATGCGTCCTTATAGTCCCAAAGTCAGTTAATGTGCCCATTGATATAAAAAATATGGACGTAAACATTATTGCATACGGATTTGTGACTTTTGCAAATTCCCTTGCATTAGGCAGTGAAGCTATAAGGCTTCCTGCCAAAAACGCGCCCGATGAGGCAGGCAGTCCCAAGAAAACTGCAAAATAGCTGAACAGGGCGCCTATGCCCAATGAAAGGAAAGTAAACACAGACTCATCGTTATGATGGCGGAATATCAAATCCACTATGTGCCTGAATATTTTCAATAAAATTATGTACAGGATTATCAGGGCGCTTATTGCTACTGCTATATGCTCGAACGTAGTCAATAAGCGGGCTGACGGATTGCTCATTGATGAAAATATTGTGAGCACGATGATTGCAAAAACATCTTCCAGCAGAAGAATGCCAATTAATAAGGGGACTTCTTTTCTGGCAAACATGGATTTCTGCTCAAGTATCTTGACAACAACCACTGTGCTGCTGAAGGAAAGGATTATCCCAATAAACAGTGAAGTTCCTGTGTCAAGCCCCATGAAAAGTGTTATCTTATAAGTCATGAACAAAACAATGCCGAATTTCAAAAAGGCTATTAAAACAGCCCTTACGCCGGATTTAAAAAGCCTGGAAACATTAAATTCAAGGCCTATTGCAAAAGTAAGCAGTATTGCCCCAAGGTCGGCCATGATATTAATGATTTCAGCGTTCCTGACAAGGTTTAGTGCGTTAGGGCCTATTATGGCCCCAACCAAAAGAAGACCGAATACTGTTGGCTGCTTTAGCCTTGCAGCTATTATCCCTCCTGCTATAGCGCAGATGAAGAGTATGCCTATGCTGATGAGGTCAGTAGCCAATTTTTATCACTTGCATTGAGCCGGCTTCGCTATTATCAGGTGCAAAGCCCCAACGTTTTAATGTGAAGAACTAATATACAAAAAGGTATATTAATTCCCTAAATATTACTACTAACTTATATTTAAGTATTTCGGTTTTGTTCAGAAAACTTAAAATAAAAACTCTGTTGAAGAGATATTGGGCTATTTTAAGGATTTATTCATCCTGACATTTCCTTAAGTATTCTAGAATTACTTATTTGGCTCAATAATAACCTTAATAGACTCTTTTGCATTTGAAACAAGTTTAAATCCTTTTTCTGTTTCTTTTAAGGGGAATTTATGTGTTACCATGCCTTTAGCATCAATATTCTTGCTTTTAATCAGGTTCAATGCCTCTTTTAAATCATCGGGAGCAGCCCCGTAAGAAGTCATTATTGTAACCTCATTCCTCCAGAAGTCATTTATAGGCACTTCAAGCTTTTCTTCCGGCTTTGGAACTGCAAAATATTGTATTGTGCCTCCTTTTTCTATGCATTCCAAAGCCTGCCTTGCTGCCGGCAAAGCGCCGGTGCATACAATTACTTTATCAGCCAGTTTATCATTATTTGCTTTTTTTATTTTTTCTTTGATATCCTCTTTTCCATTGAAAACAAAATCAGCCCCAAACTTTTTTGCGGCTTTCAGCCTGTAATCATTTATGTCTGTTGCAATGACTCTTTTTGCTTTGTTGAATCTTGCTATCTGGATGTGCAATAAGCCTGAAATTCCGCTTCCAATTATTAAAACAGCGTCATTTTTATTTATTTTAAGCAATCTTTGGGCCCTTAAAACAGTAGCGAGCGGCTCTATGAAAACTGCTTCATCAAAAGAAACATTATCGGGCAATAGGTAGATTCCCTTGTCCACATTTATTTTTGGGACCCTTATGAATTCAGAGAAGCCGCCAGGATAAAAATTGGTCTTGTGCAGCGTTTCGCATGCTGTATGATGGTTGTTTTTGCAAAAATGGCAGTTGTCGCATGGCACATGATGGCTTACAAAAACTCTCTGCCCAACCTTATAATTCTTTACATTATTCCCGACTTCGATAATTGTGCCAACAGCTTCGTGCCCTAAAACTATGGGAGCTTTTTTAATCCTATACCATTCCATGACATCGCTGCCGCAAATTCCGCAAGCCTCGACTTTGTATAGGATTTCATCTTCATTTATTTCAGGCTTTGGGATTTCCTCTATTCTGAGGTCATTGTTGTTGTAGTACATTGCTACTTTCATTTTTATAATTTAGAAACATTTTCCATTTTTAAAAACCAATTAAAAAATAAAATTAAATAAAAAATTACTTCTTTTCTTTCTCATAAATTTTATAGGCTTCATCAACGGATTTCTTTTCATGCACAATAGCCCTTATTGCTTTAATCATCCCGACAGGATTGTCGCTTTGGAAAATATTCCTTCCCATATCAACCCCGGCAGCCCCTTCATTTATTGCATCATAAGCCATCTGCAAGGCCTCTTTTTCCGGGATTTTTTTGCCGCCAGCTATGACAATAGGAACCGGGCAGCTTTCAACAATTTGCTTGAAATCTTCTTTGCAGTAATAAGTTTTTACCATATGCGCGCCCATTTCAGCGGCAATCCTGCATGCCAAGCTTAAATATCTTGCATCTCTCTCCATTTCCTTTCCTACTGCAGTTATTGCCAAAACAGGAATTCCATATTCTTCTGCTTCATTAACCAACCTTCCTAAATTTGATATTGTCCTGTCCTCATTCTTTTCTCCCACAAAAATAGACAATCCAACACCAACCGCATTAAGCCTTATTGCTTCCTTCATTGACGTTGTTATATCCTCATTTGAAAGCTCTCCTAAAATGCTTGGGCCGCCAGAAACTCTTAAGAAAATCGGAACATCAGTATTGGCATCAACACAATTCCTCAGCATGCCCCTTGTAATAAACAAGCAATCAGCATAAGGCAGCAAAGGTTCTACCGCCTTTTTAAAATCTTTAAGCCCTGTTGTAGGTCCCTGGAAATAGCCATGGTCAACTGCAAGCATGACTGTTTTGCCGGATTTAGGATTAAATATCCTTGATAACCTGTTCTTAAGCCCCCAGTCCATTTTAGTATAGCAAAAGAAGGTGGCTATATAAACTTTATTATGGTTGATGTTAGAGTCCATAGGGCCAAATTTTTGTTATTCGGATAACAATAATCTTAAATATAGACCTCACTTACTAGTAACTATGGATAGGTATCTTGAAGAGCAAGTTGAAGCTTTATGGCAATCTTTATCGCCACAATTACAAGCAGAAATACAACTAAATATGAGGTTTAGAAGGGAAGATGTGTCTGCTGAACAATTAACAGAATTGGTTCTTGGGTATGTCGGGCCTAAATTGATGGAACTAAGGACAGAGAGGCGTATTACAGAACAAACTCAGCGAATTAGAGATGAAGTGATGCAAGAAACAAGGGCATACTTGGGCGGACTAGGTCAAGCATCGGCTACTTATTTCGAAGAGATTGCAGCTCGTTTAAGAGAAATGGACGGGCAAATTTTATACCATCTTGAAGGGCTAAAACCGCAAAAAGCCTTGCTTCCCGCGTCTACAGAAAGATATATTCCGCCTCAAGCAACAGCGTTGCCCATACATGTAAATACACCAATAAAAATGAAATGCACATACCGCGAAGGTGGGCCAGAGAATGTTATTTCTGAACGTCAAGAAGAGGATGGGGTGTATAGAAGATGTACCATAGCTGAACAGATTCGAGAAAGAAGGATATTGCCACATCTGTTGACTACTGTGTATAAACAGACAGGGTGCCCTTCAAATCCATTAGTGTGGTTCAGGTGCAAATATATAGAACATGAAAGAATTAAAGTAAGGTGATTTCAAAAAATGACAGACAATGGCTTGGAAGGTGAGTTGAATAAAGCTCGCGAAGCATTTCAAAATGTAAAATCTGCACAAGTTTTTGGTAGTGGCAAGGGCAGAACTGGCAGCCCGACAGGACAGACTTTCTGGGATTTTGTGACTCGTTTTTCCCACCGTGAATTAGAAGATATGGTGGCTTATCTAGAAAGAAATTATAGGAAAATGACACCCCATGAACTTGTTGATTATCATATCCGAATTGTTAATTACTTTGCCAGAACTCATCATCTTCAGGTTCCTAGTTTAGAAAGCCTCAGGGTTGATGAGCTAAGGCATTTTTTAACCTTATATGAAAGGCAAGAGCAACAAAGAAGTTTACAGTCTACATTGTCCAGAGAACAAAATGAGCTTCAAGGGCTTGTAAATTCAAGGCAAAGAGTAGACGGATTTTTTCAGATATTGCATGACCATTTGTATAATGATCGTGGCGGATTTATCGAGCCTAAGGAAAGAGACAGGCTTATGGACGACACATCTATTAGGATGGGGGCTTATAGAATTTATTTGAAAGAAACTGGAGGCAAGCAATTGACAGATATAACTGAAACAGAATCTTCATCCGCGCAGTTGATACCTTTACATAGTCCAACCCGGTTATCAGGATGGGATTTATACTCAATAAAGTTGCCTGAAAAGATTGCAGCTTATATTGCGGCTGGTTATTTCCTAGCTTTCTTTGATGGAAGCATAGGTGATAAGCGAACTGCAATTGATGACACTAAAGCGAGGCTGGGTAAAGTAGCATTAAATCCGTCTGAGGCTTCGGCATTGAGAGTTTTTGAAAGAAATGAGGATGGAACTTACAGCCCTTCTAATTATTTTGCACTGTATACAAATGCCGTTTGGTCCCAACTTTCCCATTTTTTGACAGGCTTGCACCAAAAAGGGGTTAAAGTAGTAGTGAATGTAAATTTATAGCCCAATGCCACAAAATGATTTACAGGAAAAATTGCATGAAGCATTTAAGAGTCATCAAGAAAGAGCTAGAGAGAAAGCTAGACAGAAAGGTAAAACTGAAGTAACACAAGAAGAATATGAATCTCATCCTTTAATCAGGCTTCAAAAGATTTATGAGAGGTGGCATCTATACAGTGGTATCGAAAAAGAATATTCTTCTTTAATGAACAATCTTGCGCAAGTTAATTTCTCATTTTTTGAAGTTCAAAGATTTCATGAAGTCCATAAGAATAGCAGTTTAGAGTATTCAATTTTTATGTGTGCCATAGGCTCATCTTTAAGATTGAGAGAAAAACCTCAAACTGACGGGACTGAATTGCATCTCTTTTTTGAATCAAAATCTGTATTGCCGCAGCTATTCTACATTAGTGAGCACTCTGGCAAGGCACAAGTCAAATTTGAGGGCCTGGACACCGTTATTCTAACTGGCTGCGAGTGGGCGAGCTTGTCAGAATATGATGGTGGAAAATTGGTTGTAGATTGTGACGGTCCGTTTATGAGTATTGGCAGTAGAATGAAATCCGGAACACTTAAGATAACACAAAGAGTTAAACATCAGGATATAGGTTGGGAGATGCAAGGTGGTACTATAACCTATGATGGAGATTTTGCTGATGAAAGTATAGGAGAACGAATGAAAGGTGGAACCATACTAATCAAAGGAGATGTACGCGGCAAATCGGATGTTGGGCGTGAAATGGAGTCTGGAGATATTGTTATTGAAGGCAACTATAACAACAATGAGAGCTGTATATGGGGACTCGGTTATGGTATGAAGGGTGGCATAATCAAGGTAAATGGTAATTTTAGCGGGTATGGGTCCCTTGGATGCTACATGTCTGGCGGCATTGTAAAAGTAAACGGCGACGTTAATGGAAAAATTGATGTTGGTACACACAATAAAGACGGTTCTAAGGTAGACATAAAAGGCGACTGTATTGTTCATCAAATCGGCTGTTTAATGGAAGGTGGCACAATTAAAATTGGTGGGAATGCCGGTGCAAATATTGCATCCCATATGGAAAGAGGTGAAGTTTATATTGGAAAAAATGTGCAACAAGAAGATGAAAAGTACTTTTATCCAGTTGGAAGTTGTATGAATGGTGGTAAAATAATTATAGATGGAAATGTGCACACAATCAGTAATCTTATGTATGGTGGCAAAGTTTATATTAATGGCACATTTATCGATGAATATGCTTATGGTGGCTTAGGTAAAGTATACGAACGAGGAAGATTAATAGTTCCAGGCTTAATGGCACGTATCGCTGGAAAATTAGAGCGTGTAAGTATTCAACGAGTATAACAAAAATGGTAAAGCCAAATCTTGAAAGTGAGTTGACTGATGCATTCAAAAAGCATCAAGAAAGAGCTAGAGATAGAGCTAGACAGAATGGTAAAACTGAAGTAACACAAGAAGAATATAAAACCAATCCAATTGTGAGACTGGCAAGAGTTTATGAGGATTGGGCAGATTATTATCATTGTTCTGGCCTTGAAGAGCGCATAAAAAACGTACAGGGCAAATTAAGTGATATCCCTTTAACTCTTTCTGATATGTCAAGATTTCATGAAATTTTTCCCCATCATCAGCATCCAAGTCAAGTTGAGGAGTTTCCGTATGATTATGAAAAGGAGGGTATTAAATATCTCGGATTTATGTTTGCGCTTGCTAAAAACCTAAAATCACGGCAAGACTGCTCGAGTATTGCTGGGGCAGAACTTCACCCATTTTTTGAACCGCAAAAATTATTGCCTCAAGTAGCCTATTTGGACAAGCACTCAATTAAAGCAAGAATTAATTTTATGAGTTTAGATACAGTTGTTCTAACATTTTGTGAATCAGCTAATTTATGCGATTTTGATGCTGGAAATTTAGTAGTTGACATAGAATCAAAAGAACCAAGATTGTCTTTGGTGGGTTATAAAATGAAAAGTGGATATCTTTTCATAAAGCCCGGAATTAAAATTACAGAATTAGGCTCTGACATGCAAGGAGGCACTATAATCTATGATGGAGATATTAAAGATACTCAAATAGGGGAAAGAATGGGGGGTGGGATGATAGGTATATCTGGAAGTGTTACTGGCGGTTCGGAAATTGGGCACGAAATGAAAAAAGGGTTTATACATGTTAAGAAGAATGTAGAACTTGGGCAGTATTCCATTTGGGATGTTGGATATTGTATGGCTGGCGGTACTATTAAAATAAGTGGAAAATTCACTAATGAAGTCGGTTACAAGAAGCTAGGCAACTCTATGGAAGGCGGTTCAATAATTGTAAAAAATGGGGCATCAGGCGATGTATCTATTGGCGATTATATGAAAGGCGGATATATACTCATAGGAGGTGATGGTGTTGTAAAATCAATTGGAGACGGTATGTACGACGGCCTTATCAAAATTGAAGGGGATGCAGGTTTAAGCATTGGAAGTTGTATGAGGGGTGGCACAATTAATGTTGGCAAAAATGTTGTACAGCGTGGACATGAATATGGAAGGTATGTACTCTACTCGGTTGGTTCTCATATGGATGGAGGTTTAATTAGCATAGGGTGTAATGTTGATGATGTAGGCGATGAAATGAAAGGCGGAGTCATCAGAATAAATGGGCATTTAAGCAATAAAACGGAGTTTGTTCAATTGGGCGGGCATATTTATGAACGGGGAGTTGAAATACACCCAAATTTTAAGTGGCGGTTATTAAGCGGATTTGCAAGATGGGCAGAGTCCCTAGAAGATAGGAGAAATAGATAACAAAATTCTGAAAAATCAATATTCAAAACTTAGCTTATTGCTTATTTAATCGTTTGTCTCTAACAAACCTTCCAATATCTCCTCTCGTTGGCTTTATAACTCCCTTCTCCGTTATAATCCCGGTCACATATTTTGCAGACGTTACATCAAAAGCAGGATTTTTTACCTGGCTTTCTTTTGGCGCAATCCTTATTTTTGCAAAGTTGCCTTTTTCATCAACGCCGAACATATGCGAAACTTCTTCAGCATTTCTTTCCTCTATAGGTATTTTATCCCCGCTTTCACAATTCAAGTCAAAAGTTGTTGTCGGAGCAGCGACATAAAACGGAATATTGTTTTCTTTCGCCAAGACAGCCTTTTCATAAGTACCTATCTTGTTTGCAACATCGCCGTTAGCAGCAATCCTATCCGCGCCTGTTATTAATAAATCTATTTTCCCTTGTTTCATATAAAATCCTGCTGCATTGTCAGCTATAATTGCATGAGGCACATTTTCATTTACAAGCTCCCATGCAGTCAATTTTGAGCCCTGGTTTCTTGGCCTTGTTTCATCAACATAGACAAAAATCTTTTTTCCGTTTCTGTTTGCAAGAAATAAAGGAGAAGTTGCACTGCCCCAGTCAACAAATGCCAGCCAGCCTGCATTGCAATGCGTCAAAACATTAAAATTATTTTTAATCAGGTTATTCCCAAACTCCCCGATTTTTCTGCATGATTCAGCGTCATAATCAGCAAATTCATTGGCTTTTTCAACAGCTATTTTTTTTGCTTCTTCTATGTTTTTTATGTTCTTAATCGAGTTGAAGACAAAATCAATTCCAGTAAAAAGGTTTTGCGCAGTCGGCCTAGTATTTTTTAAAGTTATAATTGCGTTTTTAATGTATTCTAAAAAATCCTTATTGTTAGCTTCCAAAACAGCCTGCGCAACTCCGTAAGCAGCAGTTGCTCCAATAGCTCCGGCGCCTCTGACGATCATTGTTTTTATGGCATCCGCAGTTTCCTTATGATTTTTGCAAGTAAATATTTCAAATTTATGGGGCAATAAAATCTGATTGATTAATTTTACATCAGAGCCTTCCAGCCAGACTGTCCTATATTGTTTGCTGTTTATTTTCATTAGAATTAAGAATGATAGATTTGTATTTAAAGGTTATTGAATAAAAAGGAAAAAATTATTGCTCATCTTTATGGTATAAATCCAAGAAAGTAAGAACATTATTTTCGTATTTGTATGATAGTCTAAAAGGGGAGATATAAACCTCTCTTGTTCCTTTTCTAGCATATCTCATTGGTTTTCCTATATTTGGATTTTCAATAATTTTACCGTGATAAAGTTTATATACCAGTTCTTTGTTTATTAATGTTATAATGATAAGCCAAGGTTTGTTAATTCTTTATATTGTATTAATATTTTTTATATTCCTGTCAATTGCCGGAGTGGTAAAAGCAATTAGAGAAAAAGAAAAAAATTATTTTATAGTTGCTGGAATACCTCTTTTAATGGCACTTATGATTTTAACTGTTTGGTTAGAATTCTACACTTATTTTATTATTTTTTTCTTATCATTCGTTATATTATTTATCATATTAATATTTCTAATGCCAAAGATGTTTAAGATTAAAACAAAGGAATACTCGAGATTGCTTGAGAAAACTGATTTAAATGAGCCAATTAGAATAACAGATTTCTTTTCAATGAAATCTTGGTTAAAAATTGCCTCAAAATATGGTAATAAAAAAGCATTCGTATATTTTTTTATATTTGGAATTTCTTTGTTTACGATTGCATTCTTAATAGCGCAATTCTGGCTAGATTCAAGTATTAAGACGTGGATAACTTACGGATTGATTCTTTCGTTAACTCAAGCTTCTCTTTTTTATAATTCTATAAAGGGTTTGAAAATTAAAAAGCATTGAAATTATCGTTTTTACAAAATTTGAATATTATGACTTTTAAAAATAAATCACCCATTTCTGGGATCCTTCCAGTCCTTGCTGAAAACTCCGTTGCCGTTAACCTCGTTTTTAGGCAATACATACTCAAAGCCGCCGCAATTCGCGAATAGTTCATCACGGCAAACGACAAAGTCAGAAACATTCTCGCATACAGCTTTTGTGTAGATTCTAAATGCTGGCAGCTCTTTCTCGCCGCTTTTATTTTCTGTATCTTCAGCCACAACAAAGCCTGTCGGGTTTACTAGAACTGGCGTTATGCTGAAGGCTATGGCGAATATTGCAATTATAACCAAAAATACCAAAATGCGCTTCATTTTATCCACAAGTAAGTAGTAACTTATATTTAAAGATTTTGGTTTGAGGTTTGGGATTGGACAGTTTTGAGATAAGAAATCAACAGCGCCGACGTGGCGTGCGGCGAGGCAGAGGAAACCTTATTGGGATGCCGAGCAGGGCAAAATCGTAGCGAAGCGGAATTTGACCGTCAGTGCCATTTTGGAGTGTAGTCTTCTATCCCCCATTCAAATGGCTGGAAGAGTTCTTTTACCACCTAATCAATAATAATAATTTTCATTATTGAAAATAATTGAAGTATACTCTTCATTTGAATAGTAGGTTGTCTAATCTGCTATATACTTAGTTTTCCTTTCCAGTCTTTTTGTGTATGCTGAACAGTCTTAAACATTATACCCTTCTTGGGACTTTATCTTCCTGTCATAATCCCACTTTAGCTATCTTTCTCCTAAATTCCATATAGCAATCATTCAAATAATTATTCAAATGTTTATTCAAATGATCAAGAGAAAACTATATATACTAATTGTAAAATTGAATTCCAAGAGGGTGGCTCTATGGATTTGAAATCTAGGATAAGGACTATTCCTGACTGGCCCAAAAAGGGCATTATGTTCAGGGATATTACCACCTTGCTCCAAGACAAAGAGGCATTCAAATACTCTATAGACAAGTTCTATGAGCGCTATAAGCACATGGATATTGATGTTATAGTAGGCATAGAATCAAGAGGCTTTATCTTTGGCGCTGCTTTGGCTTATTTACTAGGCTGCAACTTTGTTCCAGTAAGGAAGCAGGGAAAATTGCCTCATAAGACAATAAACCAGGAATATGCTCTTGAGTACGGAAAGGCTGTTGTTGAGATACATGAAGATGCCATAAAAAAAGGGCAAAAGGTGCTTATTGTTGATGATCTGGTAGCTACTGCGGGAACCTTGGCAGCTACGATTAAGCTAGTAGAGCTATTGGGTGGTCAAGTAGTAGAATGCGCATTGCT
>Ga0209541_10000321_pt1 | contig 94079 bp, 80 predicted proteins | sample RifCSPlowO2_01_FD_184027 | JGI IMG/M metagenome (GOLD analysis project Ga0209541, IMG submission 184027) | Groundwater microbial communities from Rifle, Colorado - Rifle CSP2_plank lowO2_0.1 (SPAdes) (version 2) | ecosystem: Environmental > Aquatic > Deep subsurface > Groundwater | place... | reverse complement strand
CATTCAAGCAGAGATATGGAAGCAGTATTAGCTCGAAGCTGGCAAATACTGCAAGGTCAGAAGTTTATTGCAGGGCGATATTGTACAACTTATTTATTTGGCTTTGTCGCCTCTTGGGACAAAGCCGGTTGTGGAAAAATATTAATATAACTCAAATAAACCAAAAGTATGGAAAAATATTCATCACCTGGAACATTATGGGTATCATGGTTTGTTATAAGTATAGTGCTAATAATTAACAAATACAAATCAGATAAATCAAATTTTTTCAGTTTCAGTTGGGTTTATATGTTCATATTATTTCTGTTTTTCTTATGCAGCATTTACACTTATTATGTTGATAAATCAAAATCACAAGCAATGTCTATTGCTTCATTTATATCTGGTTTGATAATATTCATTCCTTTGATTAACCTAATCTTTGCAATTCTTGCTATACACCTTGGTATAAAATCAATAAAAAAAATAAGACAAAATCCGAAGCAATTTGGTGGAAAATGGTTTGCTATTCTTGGCATAATTCTTGGAGCGCTTGTTTATGCCACTTACTCAACAGGCATAGGAATGTGCTTGCTTGGCTTTGAAGATATATGTAAAAATATAGGTTTGTCGTTCCTGGCATAGCAACAATCCAATAGAAATATTTAAAAGCATGGGTTTTTTATGATACTCTATGGAAGACCCGATAATGATTTTTTCCAGCGTGCTTTTCGGGATTGTATTGTCATTTTTGGCCTTTTTATTTGCTGTGTTTGTCATATCCAGATTTATAAAGAGAGAGAATGTGGCATTTGAGCCAAAAGTCAGTGTTGTTGTGCCGGCTTATAATGAGGGAAAAAACATAGGAGAATGCCTTGATGCAGTGTTCGCCTCAAATTATCCCCAGAATAAGCTGGAGGTCATTGTTGTTGATGACGGCTCAAATGACAATACGTTAAAAATACTGGAAAAATACAAAAAAGCCAGGATTCTGAAGCAAAACCACCTTGGAAAAGTGGAGGCATTAAACAATGGGATAATAAACTCGTCAAATGAGTTTGTTTTGACGCTTGATGCGGACACCACCATGGATAAAAAATGCATCATGGAAATAGTAAAGCCTTTTTTGGACAAAAGCATTGGAGCAACCACCGGAAACAACAACATAAAAAACAAAAAGTCAGTTTTAAGCATGTTCCAGAACATAGAGTACCACTTCACCAACCTGATGAGGAGCAGCTTCTCAGCTGTTTTCAAACAAGGCGCATGGATATCAGGATCTTTGGCATGCTACAGGAAATCAGCACTCAAAAAGATTGGCTATTTTAAAAAAGATACAATGGCAGAGGACATAGACATTGCGCTGGAGCTCAAAAAAGCCGGCTACAAGACTGTTATTGTTCCCGCAGCCTTCGGGCATACTATAGTGCCGACAAGATTGAAAGAGCTTTACAGGCAAAGGGTAAGGTGGTGGTTAGGCACATTGCAGGCTATAATAAAAAACAGGCAGCTTTTTTCCACGAAATCAGCACCATCGATACTCTACCTCTACATAAGCCATTTTTGGTGGTCTTTTTACGCATTTCTGTCTTTGCCCATCATAATATACCAGATTCACTATTGGCTTCCATACAACACTCAAAGCTTGTTCAGCCTTGGAAGCTACTTTTTTAGGTGGTTCAGCCTGATGGGTCCTATTTACGTGCTTTACAAAATACCTAATTTTGGTGTGTCTTTGTACAGCATATTCGGGGTTTTGGCAGGCATAATAATGACTGTAATTAGCATAGCAGCATTGAAGATATTTAAAGACAGGCTGAGCTTTAAAAACATCTTTGCAATATTCTTTTACTTTCCCTATACAATAGTTTTAAATATTATAATATTAGTCAGTATGCTAAATCATAGGTTTTGGGAGAGGAGTTTTTATATAAAGTGAAATAAAATGGCAATAACCGGAATTTTACAGCAGTACGCTTACAAATACACTGAATTGATACACCCTTTTTTCTCATGGTATAATGATGTAGGCAGGAAAATACTGGACTTTCTCCATACCATATTTGACAATGCATTTAATGTGCTGCTCTTAATAGCCTTTTTAGTATCATTTCTTTACTTGATAATGTCCATCTATATATTGTTGAAGAAGCGGGAGCATAAAAATGAGAAAAGCTATGATGGAGAACTACCTTTTGTCACTGTGCAGATTCCCACATTTAATGAGCTTGCAGCCATAAGATGCGCCAAAAGCTGCTTGAGTTTTGATTATCCAAAAGACAAGTACGAAATAATAATAGGGGATGACAGCAACAAGCCGGAAATCTCAGAAAAACTGCAGGAGTTTGCAAACGAGCATGATTTAGTAAAAATAATCAAGAGAAAAAGCAATGAAGGCTATAAGCCAGGCAACCTTAACAACATGCTGAAGCATTCAAAAGGCTCTATCCTTGTTATTTTTGACTCTGATTTCATGCCGCACGAAGACTTTATAAAAAAAATTGTGCAGCCTTTCATGAAAGACGATAAAATAGCAGGCGTGCAGGCAAGATGGAAATTGGTAAATGCAAATCAGAACATGATAACTGCTCTTGGAGCGGCAATTGTTTCAACATGCCACCATATAACAATACCATTCATATACAACAGGAGAAAGATTACTTTTCTGTGCGGTTCTGCAGAAGCTGTAAGGAAAGATGTACTAATCAAGCTTGGCGGCTGGGAAAGCGGAAACCTGACAGAGGATATAGAGTTTTCCCTAAGGCTTCTTGAGAGAGGATATAAAATAAAATATCTTGATGACCTAGAATGTGATAGTGAAGTCCCGTACACGCTTAAAGACCTGTACAAACAGCAAATGAGATGGGCCTATGGGGTTATCTACTCATGGAAGAGGCATTTTAGAGACATTGCTAAGAGCAATCATCTTAATTTTATAGACAAGTTTTACATGCAGGGAATATTCTGCAGCGGTTACCTGATTTCAGTGCTTTTGGCAGGGCTTTTCATAACAGGAACACTGAGCTTTATAACCCATGCTCCAGCCCCAATTGAATGGGGCAGATTCCTTTACGAATTAACAAGGAATATAGCATTGACCAGCGGCTTGCTGTTTGCAAGCTGCATTGCTCTTATAAAGGCAAACAAGGCAAGATTGTCTTTGCCAATGTTAGCATCTTCATTCAGCTATGGATTGGTTGTCACATATTATGTGAATGTCGGCATTTTCAAAGCATTGTCCAAGACCCCAATGGAATGGTACATGCTGAACAAGCACGGCAACAAGATTGACTGATTCTTTAGAAAGTATTATTTATTCCTGAGTATTTTTTAACAAAATGAGGCTTAAGAACAACATTGGAATAATCATAATAATGCTTGCTTTTATCTGCGCAAATGCGCTTTTTATTAATTTCTATAAGGATGTCTGGTGGGATAGTTCTGTATATATCAGCATGGGAAAGTACATATTCTCATCAGGAAAATCAGGCTTGTGGGAGGAGTCAAGGCCATTGATATTCCCGTTTATACTCGGCATAGGCTGGAAGCTTGGCTTTGATGCCATATATTTTGCAAGGATTGTGTCTGTTGTATTTGCAGTTCTTACCATCTTTATGACTTATAGAATTGGATTAAATCTCTTTTCAAAGAAAATAGGATTATTGGCAGCGTTTTTTACCGCATTTTCATTTAATTTTCTTTTTTTCAGCTCAAACATACTGACAGAGATACCATCTGCTTTCTTTGCGCTATTGGCTTTCTACTTTTTTTTAAGCAATAAATTTTTTCTCATGGGGCTTTTTTCAGGCATTGCCGTAATGACAAGGTTTTTCCAGGTGTTTGCTTTGTTGGGACTTTATATCCCATTTTTGATTTATTTTTATAAAAAACCTAATTTTCACAAAAGGTTGTTTTACATAACTATAGGGTTTTTGCTGCCAATTGTGCTGTACCTTTTGGTTAATCATTATTTGTATCACGATATGCTGCTGCCTTATAAAACTCAAAGCTATCTGGCAAGGACAACCGGGTGGCCGATGTACAAAGAAGGTGGGTTTTATATTACCGGACTGCTCAAAGAAAATTTCTTTTTGATATTGCTGTTCTTTTTGCCGTTTGCATTCCAAAGAAATCCTGCATTTTATTCAATATTTTTATCTCCATTAATCTATATTGTCATCTTTACTCTTGTCAAGCAAAAGGAAATGAGGTTTATGCTTCTTGTTCTTCCTTTTCTGTACCTGCTTACATCACATTGTCTTTTGGAAATATACAAAAAAATACGCTATAAAAAAACCGCATTGGCATTATTTTGCATTATATGTGTGTTCTGGATTTCAACGGTTTTTGAATCATTCAACGAAGTCAACTACATATCCCAGGCAGATGATGAAGGGTTTTTGCAGCTTCAGAATTATCTTAAAGACAATAAAGGCAATGTGTGGATTACAAACCCATTATATGCGCTTCATTCTGACATCAAAATCAGCGGCCTTTTGTATTCTTCCCAGCAGATGATTAATCTTATCAGCAAAGACAAAGACAAAGCTGATATAGTGCTTTTTAATAACTGCGATCTTCCCTGCCCATCTGCCGAAATTGACACTTTGTGCGAAGAAAATGTGAAAATACTGCAAAGCACCCTTGCCAAGTTCAAAAAAGTGTATGAAAAAGAAAAAGGTTCTTGTAGATATGAAATCTACAGAAGAATCACTTCTTAAGCTTAATAAAGTCTCCTAAAGTAAATCCCTCATCTTTATTTTTCCTTGAGCTTTCAAATTTTTCCTCGTGCTGCTCAATGATCTTTATTCCAAGAAATCTTTCAAGTTTTTTGGCCAAAGGCAAAGGAGGGTTAAATGAGCCTGTTTCAATCTTGTGGATTGTAACATCTTTTTCATTTATCCTGTTTGCAAAGTCTTTTTGCGTCAATCCCATCGATTCACGCTTCTTTTTGATTATTTCAGCGTAATCTTCAACAAGAAGCTCAACCTTTTCTTCCTTTGCTTGCTGCTTGATATATTGCTTATGTTGCTCTTTTGCGCTTGGTCTTTTTACAGCTTCAATTACTTTTCCGAATTTCGCGCAGTCACTGCAGACATCAAGCTGCACTCCTTCAATTATTGCTTTTGCAAGGCTTTCCGTTGTTTTGCCGCACAAGTCGCAGTTAATCTTTATCACCCAGTATTGTTACAATTATCTTTCTGTTGCTTCTCGGGCCGTCCAATTCTACAAACATGCACGACTGCCATCTACCCAAATCAAGCTCGCCATTTTTTATAGGTATTGTCTCGCTTGGGCCCAATATTGCTGATTTTATATGGGCATCTGCATTCCCGTCAATTCTGTCATGCCGCCAGACTCCTGCTGGTATCAATTTGTTTAATGCATCCAGCAAATCCAGGCATATGTTTGGGTCGTAGTTCTCATTTATAATTATTGCTGCTGTTGCATGGGCTGCAAATACGCTGCATATTCCATTTTTGACTTTTGACTTTTTAATTATGCCGTTTACCTTATCGGTTATATCAGCCAATTCCTGCTTTTTTGAGGTTGATAAAATAATCTCTTCCTGCATAAGCCATAGAATTGATTAAGAATATTTAAATATAATGATGGTTAGCTTTCCTCAATGAAAACCATAATAGTGACAGGAACGCCTGGAACAGGAAAAACAACTATAGCAAAAAAACTAGCCAATAGGCTGAAATATCATTATCTGGATGTTAACAAGATCATAAACAAATACAAATTGTCAGAAGGCTACGACAGAAAGAGAAAAACAAAAATTGTAGACATTAAAAAACTTAATAAACTTCTCATTAAAAAAATCAAAACATTAAAAAAATCAAACATTACTAAAAATAGAATTAAAAAATACAAAGGGATAGTTATTGACTCGCACCTTTCGCATTATCTGCCCAAAAAATATGTTGATTTCTGCATTGTCACAAAGTGCAACATCAAAGAACTGAATAAAAGGCTGAAAAAGCGAAAATATTCAAAAAATAAAATAGAGGAAAACATTCAGGCAGAAATATTCAATGTGTGCCTTGAAGAGGCAAAAAAGAAAAAACACAAGATAATAGAGATTGACACTACAAAAAGCTTTAATATGTCAAAAATTTCCAAACTTATTAAATAATACATAGGAAATTTTCGCCCGACATAAGCGAGCGAAAGCGAGCTTTCGCATGTCACCGCTCAAAAACCAATATAAAAAGTATTATAAATACTTGGTTTTTGACATAAGTTTGATAGCCAAAAAAAAAACTGGGTGGTTGAATGATAGCACAAAGGGTAAGAAACATTGCGCCGAGTGCTACGCTTGCAATTGATGCCAAAGCAAAGCATCTTAAGAAAGATGGCAAGGATGTTGTTATCTTCGGGGCAGGGGAGCCTGACTTTAACACCCCAGATAACATAAAGCTTGCTGCAAAGAAGGCGATTGACAGCAATTTTACAAGATATACTCCTGTTGGAGGCATTCCGGAATTAAAGAAGGCTGTAGCTGACAAGCTAAAAAGGGATAATAACATAGATTATGGTGTTTCTGAAATACTGGTAAGCTGCGGAGGCAAGCATTCGCTTTTCAACATTGCAATGGCTGTTCTTGACAAAGGTGATGAGGCAATCTTGCCTGTTCCTTACTGGGTAAGCTACGAGGAGATGATAAAGATAGCTGAAGCAAAGCCGGTGTTATGCAAAACTGATGAGAAATTTAAATTAACAGCAGACATGGTAGAAGAAAAAATAACCCCAAGGACAAAGATGCTTATCCTAAATTCTCCAAGCAATCCCAGCGGCGCAATAGTAAGCCATGAGGAAATAAAAAAAATAGCAAAGCTTGCTGTTGAGCACAATTTCTATGTTTTGTCTGATGAAGTTTACGAGCATTTCACCTATGGAGATGTGAAGCACTTAAGCATTGGCTCTTTAAATGAAGAAATCAAAAACCTGACGATATTGTCCAATTCTGTTTCAAAAACTTATGCAATGACCGGATGGAGAATTGGATATACAGCAGGCCCGAAGGAAATCATCAAGGCAATGGACAACCTGCAAAGCCATTCCACAAGCAATCCTACAAGCATTGCCCAGTATGCTGCATTGGAAGCGTTGAACGGGCCTCAAGAGAGTGTAAGGCAGATGGTGCATGCCTTTGATGAAAGAAGAAAATTCATCCATAAAAGGCTGAACGAAATTGGCGGAATAAGCTGCGTTGAGCCTGAAGGCGCGTTTTACGCTTTTCCCGATATAAGTGAAACTGGAATGTCATCAATGGAATTTGTATCAAAGCTGCTTGATGAAGCACTTGTTGCTGTTGTTCCCGGAATTGCATTTGGAAGCGACAGGCACGTAAGATTAAGCTATGCAACCTCTATAAAGGAGATTGAGAGAGGCATGGACAGGATAGAGAACTGGCTTAAGCAGAAGGCTGTCAAAATAGAAAATGAAGAAATTTGATAATTAAAAATCATTAAAATAGTACACAATTTTAATCCGTTGCTTCGCAACAACAGTCAAATGCGATAGCTCGACTTGTCCGCGAGCTTGCTCGTCGGACTCGCAAGCATCTCACTCGCTCAGCTCACTGTGCTCGGCAAAAATTTTCCTACCAATAATTTTTGCCTCGCCTATACCTATATTAAAATTAAAATGAAAATGAAAATGAAAATGAAAATTACTTCTGGACAAATAAATGCTGTTGCAGAGCTTAAAAATACCCCAACAGCAAAAGCTGTTTATGACGCTTTGCCGATAGAAGGCTCTGCGAACAGGTGGGAAGACGAGATTTATTTTGTGATTCCTGCAAATATTGAAGCTGAGCCTGATGCAAAAGAAGTTGTCTCAGAAGGGGATATTGCCTATTGGCCTGAAGGCAGCTGCTTTTGCATATTTTTTGGCAAGACTCCAGCTTCCAAAGGAAATGAAATAAGGGCAGCTTCAAAAGTCAATGTTTTCGGAAATGTTAAAAATGCAAAAGTCTTTTCCAGTGTTAAGAACGGCGATTTGGTAGTTCTGAAGAAAGCATGAAAAAACAGCTATCGTCAATAGATTTGCATTACCTTGTTAAAGAGCTGCAAGCCTTGAAAGACTCAAGAATAGACAAGATATACCAGCCTGAGAAAGAACTGATAGTTTTCAGCCTTTACAAGACCAATGCAGGCAAAAGGCTTCTGCGGATTGACATAGGAAAATCCATTTTCATTGCAGAAGAAAAGGAATCTTATGAGGAAATCCTTGGCTTCGGGCAGTTTTTAAGGAAGCATATTGATGGGTATTTTTTGACAGAGATGGAACAGATAAATCCTGAAAGAATCATAAAATTAACGTTCAGGGCCAAAGAAGAAAAGAAATTCCTTTATGCTGAATTCTTTGGAAAAGGAAACGCAATTCTCTGCGACGAGCATAATGTAATTATGAATGCGCTTGAGCACCATGATTTCCGGGAAAGGAGCATAAAGCCAAAACTGAAATATGTATATCCTGTGATGAGCTATAACTTATTTGAGTTAAAGGAAGAGGATTTAGCAATTCTGTTAAAAAATTCCAAAAAAGACTCGTTAGTGACTTCTCTGGCAACAGAGCTTGGCTTAGGAGGCCTGTATTCAGAGGAGGTCTGCCTGATTTCAAATATTGACAAAAGCATTAATCCGAAAAACATTGACAAAAAACAAGCACAATTAATCACAAACTCAATTAAAAAGATAACAAATAAAAAAATTGAGGCTTTTGTTGTTTTCGATGAAAATAACAATGTTGCTGATGTCATTCCGTTTGATTTTGAATTTTATAAAAATAACCAAAAAAAATCATTTCCAGCATTCAGCGAGGCTGTCTCATTTTTCTTCTCTCATTTCAAGGAGCCAAAAGAAACAGAGTTTGACAAGAAGCTAAAGGAACTGCAAAGAATCATCGAAAGCCAGCAGCAGACAATAAGAGAGCTTAGAAAGGAAGAGCACGAATCAAGGCAGAAAGGAGAGCTTATTTACCAGAACTACCAGCTGATAAAAGAAATTATTGACGAACTCAATAAGGCATCGAAAAAACATTCATGGAAAGAGATTAAGGAAAAATTAAAAAATCACAAAACAATAAAAGAAGTTAATGAAAAAGAGAGGAAGGTTATTGTAGAAATATAGAGAAACCTTTTTAAATCCTCCAAATCTACTCATCTGCTTGGACGGTCATAGGGGCTTGGTTCACCCGTTCCCATCCCGAAAGGATGTGCACCAAGCACTTTCCGGGTTCACGGAAGTTAAGCAAGCCTCCGTTTCCAGCAGTACTTCACTTATGTGTGGGAAACTGGAAAAGCTGTCCACCTTATTTTAAATTCTCAACGTCTCTTTTTGTATGAATGTGTACCTCTTTCTCGGAACTCAAATGTCCGTTCAAAAGCCCTTTGTCAGCCAGTTCAGGAAAAACATTGAATTCCAGGCTGGCTCCGGAGTACTCAAAAATCTGGGGCTCTGCAACAAATATAGGGGAAAACACAAGGTAAATATCGGATTTTTTAGGCTTTTGCGTAAAGGCAAGTACTTTATTGCCCTCAACCCTTACAGTTCCTTTTTCGCTTGGCTTTGAAGATGTTGTAAGCATTATTGTTGCAATTGCATTCTGCTTTATGTGGTCATTCCACAATTCCTCAATGTTTATCTTGTTAAAGATTAAATCGCCGTAAACAACAAGGAAATTGGCATTAACCCTTCCTTTTAACAGCCTCAAAGAATCTGCAGTGCCATTGGAGGATTTTTCTTCAATATAATTTATTTTTACGCCATAGTTTGTGCCGTCTTTCAGCATTTCAAACAATTTTGTCAATAAATTATGCCTTGCGACAATGAACACAGTCTTGAAATTGTTTTCCCTCAGCTTTTTCAGCCCCAGTTCTATAACAGAATTATTTTTTATTCTTGCAGTCGGCCTGTAATCTTCCTTTGAGATTCTTAAATGCCCGTCATTGCCCCCAAGTAGAATAACAGCAGCCTTGTTCTCTCCCAAAGCGTTCTTCGCAAGGTGCTCTATAGCTTGACTTCTGTTGCGAATATATATATTGTCAATGATAGAATCTATGTCCTGCAAAGTCTTCCCATTGATGGTTATGGATATTTTAGTTTTAGGCATTTTAAAGGTATGATAAAGTAGGATAATGGTAAGATATTTAAATATGTTTCTGTTCTAAAGCTATATGAAAATTGCAGTTGTGGGAGCAGGCTATGTTGGCTTGGTCACGGGGGCTTGCTTTGCAGAGCTTGGAAACGATGTTGTCTGCGTTGATATAGAAGAGGACAAGATAAAGAATCTGAATAACAATATTATTCCAATCTTTGAGCCCGGTTTGGAGGAGTTATTAATAAAAAACAGGAAAAAAGGAAAAATAAGCTTCACAACAGACCTTAAAAAATCAATAAAAGAATCAGATATAATATTCATCTGCGTAGGCACTCCTCCAAAGAAGAATGGGGAAGCTGATTTGAGCTACGTTGAAGACGTTGCAAGAACTATTGCGGATGTAATGGACTCTTACAAGATAATTGTTGAGAAAAGCACCGTGCCTGTTGAAACGGGGGATAAAATTGCAAAGTCAATAAAAAGCTACAATGCGCACAAAGTTGATTTTGATGTTGTCAGCAATCCCGAATTTTTGAGGGAAGGAAGCGCTGTCAATGACTTCATGCATCCTGACAGGATAGTGATTGGGTGCGAAAGCGAAAGGGCAAAAGATATAATGAAAAAACTGTACTCACCATTAAAGGCTCCAATCATATTCACAGACATAAAAAGCGCTGAAATCATAAAGCACGCATCAAACTCATTTCTTGCAGCAAAAATATCCTTCATAAATGCAATAGCAAGCATCTGCGAGGCAGCAGGTGCTGATGTCGAAAAAGTGGCGGAAGGAATGGGCTATGACAAAAGAATCGGAAGAAGCTTCCTTGACGCAGGAATTGGATATGGGGGCTTTTGCTTTCCAAAGGATGCAGAAGCATTCATAAGGATATCAGAAAAATTCGGATATGATTTCAGTCTGCTCAAGGCAGTTCAGGAAATAAACAATAATCAAAGAAATCATTTTGTAAGCAAGATAGAAAAGGCATTGTGGATTGTAAAGGGCAAGACAATCGGCATTCTGGGGCTGGCATTCAAGCCAAACACTGATGACATGAGATTCGCGCCTTCTGTTGACATCATAACAGAGTTGCAGAAAGAAGGGGCAAAAATAAAGGCATATGATCCGAAGGCAATGGAAAAATCAAAAGGCATACTGAAAAATATTGAATATTGCAGCAACACTTACGACGCCGCAAAAGATGCAGACGCTCTTGTCATAGTCACGGAATGGGACGAGTTCAAAGAAATTGATATGAAAAGAATAAAATCCCTGATGAAGCATCCATTAATCATTGACGGTAGGAACATTTATAGGCTAGAAGACATGAAAAATGATGGCTTCACGTACATCAGCATTGGAAGAAAGGAAGTGCACTAAATGGACGCGATAATATTGGCAGCAGGATATGCAACAAGGCTGTATCCCCTGACAGAAAACACTCCAAAGCCGTTGCTGAATGTTGCAGGAAAGCCCATAATAGAACATATAATAAAAAAATTAAGCAAGATAGATTCAATCAATAAAATCTACATTGTCACAAACGACAAATTCGAGCAGCATTTCAAAAAATGGATCAACAATTTTAATGCAGAAAACCCGATTGAAATAATAAACGACGGCACCAAAAGCAATGAAGACAGGCTTGGCGCTTTGGGCGACATACACCACACCATCACCAAAAAAAACCTTGACAATGATATCATAGTGGTTGCAGGCGACAACCTTTTTGAGATGCCCTTAGAGGATGCTGCCAATTTCTTCAAAAAGAAAAAATCAAATGTTATCGTCCTTTATGATGTAAAGGACATTAAATTAGCGAAGCATTATGGAATTGTTGATATAGATAATGGCATCATCGTGAATTTTGAGGAAAAGCCTGTTGCCCCAAAATCAACACTTGCTTCAACAGGAATTTATCTGTTCCCAAAGAAGACAATACCCTTAATAAAAAAATACATTGAGCAGGGTAACAACCCTGACAAAACCGGCAATTTCATAGAATGGCTTCACAAAAGGGAGCAGGTGCATTCCTTTGTTACAGATAAGAAATGGTATGATATAGGAAGCATTGAGCAGCTGGAAAAGGCAAACAGATATTACAAGCAAAAATGAAAACAGCATTAATAACAGGAGGAGCAGGATTTATCGGAAGCCACATTTGCGAGTTTCTTTTAGGCAAAGGATACAAGGTAATCGCCATGGACAATCTTGCAACAGGCGGCATAAGCAACATAAGCCACTTGAGAAGCAGCAAAGATTTTACTTATATTTACCATGATGTAAGCAAGCATATTGTTGTCAATGAAAAGCTTGATTTTGTGCTGCACTTTGCATCGCCTGCATCCCCGATTGACTACCAGAAAATACCTATACAGACATTAAAGGTTGGAAGCCTTGGCACACATAACACTCTTGGATTGGCATTGGCTAAAAAATCAAAGTATGTGCTTGCCTCAACATCAGAGGTTTACGGCGATCCACTGGTAAATCCGCAGCCTGAAACTTACTGGGGCAATGTCAACCCCATTGGAATAAGGGGATGCTATGACGAAGCCAAAAGGTTTGCGGAAGCGCTTACAATGGCCTACCATAGGATACACCAACTTGACACAAAAATTGTCAGGATTTTCAACACTTATGGCCCAAGGATGAGAAAAAATGACGGAAGGGTTGTGCCGAACTTCATAACGCAGGCATTAAAAAACGAACCGATGACCGTTTATGGAAAAGGTAACCAGACAAGAAGCTTCTGCTATGTGAACGATCTGGTTGAGGGCATATACAATTTAATGCTTTCAAACATAAGCGAGCCTGTCAATCTTGGAAATCCCGAAGAACACACCATTCTCGAGTTTGCTGAATTAATAAAAGAGCTTACAAAAAGCAGGAGCAAAATTGTTTTCAGGCCATTGCCAATAGATGATCCGCATGTAAGATGCCCTGACATATCAAGGGCAAAAAAAATGCTGAAATGGGAGCCGAAAATCGAGTTAAAAGAAGGCTTGAGAAAAACTATAGATTTTTTTAAATATAATAAAAATCAGGATTAATGCTGCTTTATTCTTAATCTTTTGAGCATAATCCAAGCTTTTGTAGCCGGCTTCATGCCATACTTTTTTATCAGGCTGTTCTTGTATAATTTAAAGCCCATTCTTCCCAAGCCCTTGCCAAAGTGCCTTCTTAAATGAAGCTCCATAACCTTGTCCTGGCCTATGCGGAAAGCTTTGATTCTTTCTTCTCTTGTGAAGTCATCTGTCTCAAAAACAGGCTCTTCAGCCCAGTAATCCAGGCTGTTCAGATATTCATCAGGCTGGTGCAAAAACCTGCCATTCTGCTTTACCCATTCAAACATCTCAGTTCCGGGGTACGGAATCATGTTAAAGAATCTTACTTGGTCAATGCCCAAGTCATCCGCAAGCTTAATGTCTTTCATAAAAGTGTCAAATGTTGACCCAGGCGTTCCGATTATGTTATGGACCTGCACTTCAATTCCCAGCTTTTTTGACTCCTTGACAGCCCATTTCAGCTGGTTTACATCCAAATCTTTCTTCAACAGCTCCAGGCTGTGCAAATCAGAAGTCTCAAGCCCGTAGCCTATCCAGATGCATCCTGCTTCCCTTAATTTTTTAAGCAGATTTGCGTTAACCCTGTCAGCCCTCAAGCCATTGCCAAAAATTATCTTTATTTTCATGCCGCTTTCTATTATTAAGTCGCATATCTTTTCTGCCCTCGGCATGTTGAAGGTGAAATTATCATCGCTGAACTCAAATGTGTCGTAGCCTTTCTTATACCAGTATTCAATTTCCTTCAAGACATTTTCAGGGCTTCGGGTCCTGAACGGATATCCCATGACAAGCTGTATGGAGCAAAAAGTGCACCTGTTCGGGCATCCTCTTGAGCTTACTATTGGAATCCTTTTCTCAAGCATCTTGCTTAATTCAAATTTCTCATATTTTGGAAAAGGCATGCTGTCAAGATCCTGCACAAGCGGATAAGGCGGATTCATTATAATCTCCCCGTTATCCCTCCAGATAAGCCCCTTTATTTTGCTCGGAGCAATTCCTTTTGCCAAGTCCAAAAAGGTTTGTTCCCCTTCCCCATAAACAGCATAATCTGCTTTAGTATCCTCCAAAACTTTTGTGTGAACCGTGGAAGCGTATGACCCACCGATGGCCAATGGGATATTCGGGTATTTTTTCTTTATCGTGTTGATTATTTCATAAGACATCTTATACCCGATGCTTGCTGTTGAAAGGCCTATAAGCCTTGGCTTGAAGCTTTCAATCTTTTTTGCCAAAAGCCTGTCATCAGAATAAATCCTCATGTCATGTATTTCAACCTGATGGCCATCCCTTTCCAAAATAGCTGCAAGATAAGCAAGGCCGGCATGCGGGACTGTAGCAACAACATACCTTCCTATATTTGGAGGCAGTATAAGCAATACTTTCATTTAATTCACAATTGTTAAGTATGTATTGCCATATATAAAGTTTTCTGTGATACAACGACAATAAAACACCCAACTATCGGCATAAATATTGAGGAAAGTTTTATAAAACAGGTTTATAATCCAAGCTTATGGAAGTTGACATCAGGAAAGGCATTGATGACACAATTAACAGCAAAGTGCAAATTTTTCATGAAAAAACAAGAAACGGAATAGTCTTGTTTGAAAAGGACAAATTTCCAAAAATATTGAATTCCAGCTATGACCCTTTGCTCTTGAATATCATAAACTGCTCTTTTCTTGCCAAGAACAGGTTAAATGAATTTTTCACGATTATAGAGCCATTTGTTGAATTTAACCTGGCAAAAAACATTTTTGAGATTGAAGAGTCAAAAATAAGCGAGCTTAGAAAGGTACTGTCAAACGTTGATTTCTCAGGCATTGATTTATTGGAAATATTGCCTGTTGATGCAAAAACCGAACATTTGGGCTTCTTAGGCAAGACAAGGGCAAACACCACCAGCTTGATGGCAAAAGACAATGGAAAAATTCTGAGTCTGGAAAATTTTGGTTCAAAAGCAAGCAAAAAATTTGACATAACCTTTTCAAACAACCTGCTGCACGACAACCCAAGCATCGAGGACGAAAAGCATTCAAACGTTTGCAGGGCCATGGAAATTTATGCCATTCTATCTGATCTTACAAAAAAGGATGGTTACAGCGTGCATTGCCATGGAGCTTACATAAGCAGCCTTCATGAAACATATTTCCAGTTTCTTGGATTCAAGGTAATAGATTACTTCAGGGTTGCGGAAGGGCCCTATAACTTCGGCATCATACTGAAAAAGCTGAACAACAAAGAAATAACAGGAGAGGAATTCAATTACTTGTACGCAGAAATGAAAAAGAGAAACCCGATAAGGTACAGATAGTGCTGCATGAAAATAAAAAACCGCTACATTGAGAATTTAAAAAAGGAAGATATTTCATTCTATGCGCACCCCATTAAGTACGGGCTAAAAGATTATGAACGTGTGCTGGATAAGATAAGGCGCAAAGCAGAAAAAACAAAGGAAATACTTTCAGTCTATACATTCGGGCATGTAAGCGTCCCAGGAATATCCGACATAGACCTTATATTTGTGCTGAAAGAAGGCTCAAGGCTTCCATCATTTCTTAGGAGAACTTACACCGATAAAGACTCAAGCTATCTGGTTTTTCATCCTTTTTTTATCATAACTGAGGATATCATGAAAAACATGAGATACATCTATCCAAACTCAAATTTCATAAAAATATACGGAAAGGAAATTGCCATCCACACGCCTTCAAAATCAGAGCTTAAAAAAATCAAAACTTGCCTTACAGCAGACGTTATTTTAAGGCATTTTCCGGTTGATTACCTTTACATACTCCTTTCAAAAAGGCTTAATGCCAGGATGGTTCTGGTAAGGCTCAATGCATTAGGTCACAGTTTCAATATTTTCAATGAAATTGCCGGCTTAAAAAAACCAGCATGGAAAAATTTTTCTGGGAGGGTAAACAACCTCAGGAAAAATTGGTTTAGGCTAAATGAAAAGCCAAGAGAAGCAGAGCTTTTCGATTTATTGAAAGAGGCGGTTTATGTGTCAATGGACTTTGTTACGGAATTCAACGCATTCCTATCAAGGGATAAAAACAACCTTATAAACGCAAAAAAACAAAACATCATATTTAAGGGCAACAAAAACAGGATTTCATTCGTGAAGGAATGGAACAATGAAAGAGCGGTAAGCCAGATGATAAATCACTTTGTGAAATACAAGAACTTTTACTCCATACTTCCCATAAGCCTATTGAATCAATTATGCTGCTATTCAAGCGCTGACGGAAGGCTAAGCAGATATATAAAAAAAAGGCTTTCCATAAAATGCATGCAGAGCAATATTGACCCAATCATAAAAAAAAGAATCCAGATATTAAATGATCAGGTTGAGTACGCCAATAAGCTTAAGCACTCTCATTACCCATGCTTCTTCCCCTTGGGCTACAAGACTGAAAGAGGCTTCAAGAACAAGCTAATACTCGCATTCATTCTCATAACAAGCAGTTCTGCTTTCAGAAGAATATTATTTTCATTTAGGAGCCTTTTCAGGAATCACTAGGCTTTATCTTGCTCAATGCACTTTCCGAAAGCGCATACATCCCCACAACAATCTTCTTAATGTCAAAATTATTTAATCTCTGAATTTTATTGGACATATCCAGATATTTTGAATTTATCTGATAAGCAAGCAAAGGATTTATGCTTGAGATTGTCCCAATAAATGGCATCTCGCCTGGTGCCTTCCATTCCTTTCTTATACTGGTGACTTCATCTATCGGATTCCACAGCACTTCATCAAAATCCTTTCTTGCCATGCCAAATGAGAATTTTTTATAGACATGTATTTCCTTGGCCTGCAGGTACAATGTCGGAAACAGGGCAATGGCATGAAAAAGGAATTTCAGCTCGTAGCTGCCCATAGAAAACTTCTTGTTCAGGTACAGGTTCCTGAAATAATCCGCGAAAGAGCAAAAGCGATCTACATTCTCTGTCTTGCTGTCTCTAACTTTGACATTTAGGCTTTTTTTCCCAAAAACAGATTTTGAGTACTTAAATAAAATCAAAGGGAAAAATGTTTGGCAGTAATAATCAAGGTCATATTCTGTTATAACCATGTGGCCATGGTGCTGCAAAGGATCAATTTTGTAAAAATACTTTTTAGACATGTAAAGCAAATCCCTCAGCTTAACAAGCAGCTTAGGACTGTCCAAGGCACTTTTCTTTATTATGATAAGCGTGTCTAAGTCGCTCCAGCCCCTTACATAATCTCTGGTGGCTATGCTCCCGTGTATGTGCAGATCCACTAAATATTCCTCCAACTTACCTTCAGCAAACCCCTTTAGCTCCACTACCGGTTTCAAATACCCATAATCTTCCCTTGGATAACTGCTCAAGTCAAATTCTTCGCATCCCACTCTTCTGGTTTCTGTTTTCGGCTTCCCTGCATTTGAAAAATCATTATACAAACAGGATAAAAACAAAGGCGCGCTCTTTCCATTTACCTTAAATTTTTTGAATAAGCCCAACGTGCTGCTGAAATCATAGCCACGCTCATCAAGAAATTCAGCAACTGTTCTCAATCCAATTATTTTATTTTTATTTTCGTTCGACAAACCCTTCATCAACGGATAAAAAACAAAGCCCTTTCTGGAAAAACCCCCGTTAACATAAGAATAGGCTATGTCATGCAATTCTCCTTGCAAAAAATTTATTGCTGCATCTTCTTTAACTTCTTTCCTGTTTTTTATGCTTTCCAAAACAGAATATTTTCTAGCTGGATGACATTTCATGTTTATCAGGATTGCCTATTTTTATCAATTTTTTCATCAATGAATAATCTTTTTCATCAAATGATTTTAGCAAAAATAAAACCGTGAAGTACACAACAGCACCGATTATTATGACCAAAAACATGTTCAGCTCCAAAAAAATAACTGCAATTGCCATTACAGCCGCAGCAATTAATGGCTTATACAGAATTTTCAGCACATTGAAAGCATGAAAATGCATGGAAACAAAGGCAAAAGTAAGCGCAAATAAAACTATCTCGCTTGTTAAAGTGGCAATTCCGGCCCCTATAAAGCTATATTTTGGGATTAATATAAGGTTCAGCCCAAGGTTCAAAAACGCAGCTGTGCCCTGGCTGTAGGTCCTGTATTTTTGTATATTTATTGAGGAAAGCACAATCCCGGTCAGGTAGCTTAAAAATTTAAACAGCACAAACCATGCCAAAATTTTCAGTGCAATTATTGAGGATGAATAATTCTGCCCGTAAACAAAAAGAATTATATTTCTTGCAATAATAAAAAGGCCAATGCTTATAGGCAAGCCAAGTATGTACAGGTACTTGAAAGATCTTTCATATATAAAAGTAACCTTTTTTTTAGATTTATCATAACTGCTTGCCAGGATCGGGTATATGGCAAAGGTGTACATGCTTGGTATAAACAACAAAGCCAACGTTATATTATAGGAAGCGCTGTATACCCCTACAGGAACATCACCCTTCATGAATGAAAGCATGATTGTGTCAATATAAAAATAAACCCCTGAAAAAATAACAGCCAATGTAAACGGGAATGCAAGCTTTATTATCTTCTTAATGAAGGCAAAGTCAGCCTCCAGTTTAATCCTCACGAATTTAGTCGTCACAACGGCCAAAGTCACCAAGAACACTGAAAGCTCGACCAGGACATACAGAAAGCCGAGAAAAATTATGTTTTTCGCAAACATCAGGCTGTATATGCCTAAAATAAGAATCAAGATGATTCCCAAGCTTTTTATCAAAGCTTCATAGTGCATCCTTTCAAATGCCTTAAAAACAGAAAATAGAAGCTCCGTATTGGAGCGCAAAAACATATACACTAAAAACAAATAAACCAGAATCCTGGTCTCTTTGGGATAATTGAAAGCGTTCAGAACAGCAACACTTAAAATAAAAATTATAGTGCCCAGCACTATTTTTATTAAGAAAGAGTTGCTAATGAACTTATTCAACAGCTCTTTTTTTCTGGAAATCTCCCTGATAATCATATAGTTTATTCCTATATCGGCAAATATCACCGCTATCAATGAAAATGAATAGGCAAAGTTGAATCTTCCAAACATAGCATTGCCCAATTGCCTGGCTACATAAACAAAAATAATGAATTGGGCAACCTTTGCAACTATCTCTGCAATGCCCAAAGATACAGTATTTACGGCAATTCTCCTGACGCTGCTCATTGCCCAAAGAAGCGACTGCTTTTTATTTAAAGATTTGGTTTTATCACTGGCACCAGCTGCAGCAGGTTTTAGAAAACTTTAAATACGAAACTCTATTAAAGAATGACCATAGAGCGAGTTATATGGCAGAAAGTGTTGATGTAGTATTAATCTATCCATCCGGAGGGGAAACCAACAAAAAAACAGCTTTCTCTCCGCCACATAGCCTGATGTCTATCGCCTCGGAGCTTCTTGATGAATATAATGTAAAAATCCTGGACCAGAGGGTGGATCCCCACTGGAAAAGCAAGCTTACCAGTTATGTAAACCAACAGCCTGTATGCATTGCCATATCTGCAATGACAGGCCTGCCGATCAATTACGGGCTGGAGACTGCAAAATACATCAGGTCTTTGGCTGATAACACGATACCGCTTGTGTGGGGCGGCGTTCATGCAAGCATGCTTGCGGACCAGACTTTGGAGAATGAATATGTAGATATAATTGTGAGAGGCGAAGGCGACATAAACTTCAGGAAGCTTGTCAATTCACTAAAAAACAAGGAAGACCTAAAAAAAATAAACAGCATCTCCTTTAAGGAAAACGGAAAAAAAATTCACACTCCTGATGAAAAGATGATGAACCTTGCCGAGATAAAGCCAACTCCATGGCACCTTGTGGATGTTGAAAAGTACATCAATGAGGGAAGCATGATGTTTGACGGGGAAGTAAGGCGGATGCTTGACATAGGCGTGACCAGCAGGGGATGCCCGCATAAATGCTCTTTTTGCTACAATCTTTTTTTCAACAGGATGTACTGGAGGGGCATGCCTGCTGACAAAACTTTTGAGATGTTCAAGCAGGTGGTAGATGACTTCAAGGTTGACGGAATCTGGGCGCATGACGATAATTATTTCGTGGATTTAAAGAGAGTTGAAAATGTTGCAGACTTGATGATAAAGGAAAACATGGATGTAAAGTGGACTTCCTCCGGCATCACGGTTTTTACATACACAAAAATGCCAAATGAAATAAAGGAAAAGGTAGTGAAATCAGGATGCTCCTCATTCAGGTTTGGAATAGAGAGCGCAAGCCCCAGAATACTCAAGATGATTGACAAGCCGAATACGGCAGAACAGGTGTATGAGGTAAACAGGGACACTAAAAAATATAATATAGCTCCAATGTACAGCTTTATGATGGGCTTCCCGACAGAAACCAAAGAGGAAATAGAGATGACGTGCAGGATGGTGGTCAAACTGAAGGAAGAAAATTCAAGAGCCCAGGTCCATGGAATAGGCATCTACACACCATATCCCGGAACTCCCTTGTACGAGCTTGCCATAAAGCACGGCTTTGAGCCGCCAAAAAGCTTTGAAGAATGGTCAAAGTTTTATTGGGGAAGCACTTTGGTTAATTTTAGCCTGTGCGAAACAGACAGGAAATACCTGGACAACATACAGCAGATATCATACTTAAACTCAGACTGGTTCAAATACCTTTTTCCCAAATGGAACAAGCTTCCCTATTCGATAGCCATGAAATGGCTGGAATTCAGATGGAAGCACGGACTTTTTTCCTTTACACCGGAGCTTAAAGTATATAAAACCTTAAGAAATGTCTTGGCTTCCTAGGCTTAACAAGCTTTTTAAATAAATAACTATATTCTTTACTTGATGTCCAATAAAAACATCTTAGTGACAGCTACGACATTCCCTAGATGGAGGAATGACACGGAGCCGAATTTTGTCTTTGTGCTAAGCAGACTGTTGGCCAGCCATGGCCATAAGGTAGTTGCATTGGCGCCGCATTTCCACAAAGCGAAGAAGCATGAAGTTATTGACAATGTAAATATATACAGGTTCAGCTATTTCTTTCCGTACAAGCTGCAAAAGGTTTGTTATGAAGGCGGGATTTTTGCAAACTTAAAAAGATATAAAATTGCCTACATTCAATTGCCGCTGCTTGTTGCCTTTGAATTTTTTAATACTATAATATTAATAAAAAAGGAGAAAATTAATGTGATACATGCGCACTGGACAGTGCCCCAGGGTTTTCTAGCTTATTTATGCAAAAAAATGTTCGGAGTTCCTTATATTGTAACAGCCCATGCCGGAGATGTTTTTCCGCTGAAAAACAGATTATTCAGATTCCTCTCCTATTTAGCTGTGAGCAATTCGGATTTTTGCACTGCGAACAGCAGTTATACAAAAAAAGAATTGGAAAAAATCTCAGGTCAAAAAAAAATAAATATAATTCCAATGGGCGTTGACCTGAAACTATTCACGCAGAAAAACAGGAATACAAGCTTAAGAAGAAAACTTGGTGTAAAAAAAGAACTTATCCTGAGCGTAGGCAGGCTCGCTGAAAAAAAGGGAATTAAATACCTTGTAATGGCGATGAAAGATGTTGTGAAAGAATTTCCTGAAGCGAAGCTTGTTGTTGTTGGGGATGGCCCGGAAAGAAGCAACCTGGAAATTCTCACAAAAAAGCTCAAGCTTGATAAAAACGTGCTCTTTGCCGGAGGAATGGAAAACATGCATCTGCCGGAATTTTACGCCACTGCCGATTTATTTGTAGGCCCGTCCATAATTACAGAAAGCGGCGACACGGAGGGGCTTGGAGTTGTCTTCCTTGAGGCGCTGGCATCAGGAACTTGTGTAATAGGGAGCAATGTCGGCGGAATCCCAGATATATTAGAGAATAACAAGACTGGGCTTCTTGTAAGGCAGAAAGATTCAAAGCAATTGTCAGCTGCTATAATAAAATTATTGCATAATGAAAAGCTTAGGAAAAGCCTGGCACTAAATGGCAAAAGGAAAGTAAAAAAAATATACTCCTGGGATTTGATAGGAAGAAAGTTTAATGAATTAATTTCCCAAATAAAATGAAAAAAGAAAGTATAATTTTAAATGTTTATCCAATAATTAAAAATTCTTTATTATTGGTAAGTTTTGATGAATTGAAATTTCCTGAGAATACGGATTTTGGCAGCATAAAGGTTCTTGACAACAACGGCAGAGAACTGCTGTTTGATTTAATAGACAAGGAAGATTATGCCCAAAAATTGAATTATTCCAATAATATAAGTCAAAATAATATAGCAATCATAGCGAATAGAAGCAATATAAAATACATCCGGATTTTTTATAGTATATCAAAAAATCCAAGCAAATATGCAATTCCTAAAAAAAAAATTGAAATGAAAAATAATTCTTATCTTGCTATTTCAACAAAAAAAATATCAATTCTATTTGAAAAAAACGGCTATTCTATAGAAAAAATAAAAATCAATAAAAATGAGTACGGGCCTCTGCAATTAGTCACTTCCGGAGGAAATTTATTTCTCCAAAAATACATGCAAGATACAAACTTCAGCATTATTTCTGATTCCAACATCATCAAGATAATTAAAATAAGCGGAACAATGAAGATTTTTGGAAACAAATGCGCAAAGGAAGGATATTTGCCGATAGCAATAACATATTATTTCTGGAGCTCCAACGGCAAAAATATGATTGCAAAAGCAGAGATAGAGATGGAATACGACAAAGCAAAGGACATGGATGGAAACAAGGTTGAATTTCTGAACTCTTTGGTTTGGTTCAGGCTTGATAATATCCATAAAGAATTATCTACCAATTCTTTTTATTCAAATAAAACGGATGGGGGAAATATAACAACATTAAAACATCCTTACTATGCCTGCTTTAAAGATAAAAATGCATTTTTTGCAATGTGCCCTTATCTGGCGCTGCCGAATGACGGAATTCACATGGAAAAAGGAAAGAATTTCTTCGGAGCCAGTTGGCATTCAATGTCAGAGCCAAAAAGGCCTTACTGGCAACAGATTGACAAAAAAGAGTATACCGGAAAGCCGCAGGGGTATTATCCAGCACATTCATTAAGAGCCTACTGGAAAATAGGAATGTACTTTGACACTGAAAAAAAAAATATAGATGATATAGCTTCTATTTTCTCTTACCAGCCTAAGACAAGAAATATTGTGCATCTGAGCTCAGAACCTGTTTCAAACGCCTACATAACAAGATGGAAGTCAAATAAAAAAATGGCATTTAACGCAATCACCGATGACGCAAAGATAAACGATTACCTTTACAGGGCAAAAGGAAAAATGCCGAGATGGGTTCAAATGGCAATAGCCACAAGGACTTTGGGAATAGGCTATCACCGCTTTTGCTATATCGGCAATAGAATATTTTATCTGAAAGAATATCCTTTGCTCTCGACATTATTAAGCACCTTATTTTGCTTTTTAGGAATAGGCAAGCCGTTGAGAAAAAGATTTCAAAATAAGGATTTGTCATATTTATTGCATACAAATACGCATCCAAGAATTTACAGGCTCGATGCAGATGCGATAACAAGCGAAATACAAAGCTCTGAGAGAATATGGATTGGCAAATGGCGCAATGAAATCCCATTGTCCCATGTTTTTTCCTATGCTGCCCCATACGGCATTGCAACTGAAAAAGGCACTATGGAGAAAGTTGCATTTTCAGCCTCAAAGTATATCCAATGGATAAGAGAATGGCCTATTCCTAATGCCCCTTTGGATTTTTTCCTTCCTGCAAAGCTTTTCTGGGGAGTTTGCATAGGGGAGATGTTTGATAAAAAAAACTGCACCAAGGTCAGGCAAGAGTTCATCAGAAGATACAGAAGCGGCTGCGACTACATGATTATATCAGGGCATGTTCCGGAATATGATAAAGAATGCCCAAAATTCGTTACTGGCATGTTTAACTTCTTCCAGAAATACAGTGACGTATGGTTTGCCAGCGCTGATGATATAATAAAATACTATAAAGCAAGGGAAACATTGGCTATAAGCAGGGTAAAAAAGCAGGGAAGCAGGTTTTCAATAGAGCTGGAAAATAATCTGCCTAATTATTTTTATACCGACATCACCTTAATGCAGCATATAAGGAAAAAAATAAATAAAATGCAGTTCACCACAGACAATAAAAATTATGCAGATGTTCAATACAAACCTATTGGAAAGAACCTAATTATGTATGGTATACCTTCTAATGCAAAGCGCGTGGTAATATCCTAAGCCTGTTTTTCAACTATATAGACTTTTGACGGATTAAGAAATTTTGTTATGGTATCTTTTATCGCATAGTCATTATTCTTAATGGTTTCTTCAATCCTTTTTTGGTTTGCGTAAAAGGCATTTACAACAATCATCAGCCTTGTGTTTTCCGGGGCATCCTTCAGAAGCCTTTCAACTATCCTGTACCCGTTGGAATCTTTCCTGTTTCTGAATGGCGGATTGAATATAACCCAGTCAAATCTGCCTTTTATCCCTTTGAACAGGTCTGATTTTAGTATCTTGATGTTAATATTATTATATTTTGCAACCTTTTTCGCGCTTTCTATATATTTATCGCTTATCTCAGTAGCAACCACATCAGCGCCAATATTCTTTCTTATCCAGATGCCGTGTATGGCCAATGCGCCAGTGCCGATGTCAAGCACCTTGTCATTGCTTTTTACAAGTTTTTTAAGCGCCTTTTTCATCAGAATTGTTGAAAATCCTATCTGATAGCCAGCTGTGCTTTTGCTGCAGTCAATCCCAAACAGAAGCTTTGCAAAAAAATCAGTGGAGAGAATTCTTGTTACGGCTTTAATGAAAAATTTCAGCATTTTTACGCATTTTTGATGAAATCATTTATACTATTTGAGACGTACTCCATCTGCTCTTCTGAAAGCTCCGGATACATCGGAAGGGATAGAATTTCGCCAGCAACTTTTTCAGATACTGGGAATGAGCCTTTCTTCATGCCCATAAAGGAATAAGCCTTCTGCAGATGAACCGGAATAGGGTAGTGTATTCCTGCGGATACGCCGTTTTTTCCAAGAAACTCTCTCAGCATGTCCCTGTTTTTTAACCTTATTGCATAAATATGATAAACGTGCCTTGCATAATCTGCCTCGTAAGGCAACGCTATACCGGATTCTTTCAGTAATTTATTGTAGTGTTCCGCATTTTTTCTTCTTTTTTCAGTCCATTCCTCTATGTATTTTATCTTCACTCCAAGCACAGCGCCCTGAATTGCCTCCATTCTGCAGTTGTCGCCTATTATGTCATGATAATATCTTGTCAGCTCTCCATGCTGCCTCAGCAAGACAAGCTCTTTTGCAATTTCTTTATTATTGGTGCATACAGCGCCAGCTTCCCCATATGCTCCCAGGTTCTTGCCGGGGTAAAATGAAAAGCAGCTTGCATCACCCATAGAGCCGGCTTTTTTATCCTTATACAGCGCATTATGGGCTTGGGCAGCATCTTCTATGACTTTTAAGTTGTGCTTTTTTGCGATTTCGAGTATAGGATCCATATCTGCAGACTGGCCGAATAAATGAACAGGAATTATGGCTTTGGTTTTTTTTGTTATTTTTTCCCTTATTTTTTCCGGGTCAATGCAATAAGTTTTTTCGTCTATATCAACAAAAACCGGACTGGCTCCAATATGGGAGATTGCCTCTGCTGTTGCTATAAATGTAAATGGCGTTGTTATAACTTCATCGCCAGCTTTGATGCCAAGTGCAAGGAGAGCCAGCCTTAATGCAGAAGTTCCGTTATTTACGCCAACGCAGTGCTTTGCATTGCACAGCCTTGCAAATTTCCCTTCAAAATCTTCGACCTTTTTTCCAAGTATAAATGCTGTATTGTCCAGCACTTCCTGTATAGCGGAATCGATCTCATCTTTTATGCTTAGATATTGCTTTTTTAAATCAACAAGGGGGATTTGCATTTTATTTGCCTAATTTTTTTAATATTCTGGCAGGATTTCCCGCAACAATTACATTATCTGGAACATCTTTAGTCACAACAGACCCGGCTCCTACAATGGAGTTCTCTCCAATTGTAATTCCCCCAAGTATAGTTGCATTAGCGCCTATGGAAGCCCCTTTTTTAACTATTGTTGCCAGCGGCTTCCAATCCTTACCTATCTGCTTTAACTTGCCTTTTACTGCGGCCCTTGGTATTTTGTCGTTAATAAAGCATGCATGAGGCCCAATAAAAACCTCATCTTCCAGAATGACGCCCTGTGGCAAGAACGCAAAAGCCTGTATTTTGCAGTTTTTTCCTATTTTAACATTCTCCCTTATTTCCACATAACTTCCTATCTTTGTGTTGTCGCCTATCTCGCAGCCGTATATGTTTGCGAAATTGTATATCTGCACATTCTTTCCCAGCTTAACCTTGTCTATTATGCTGTGTCCCATTTTTGTTGGTTGCACAATTCAGTTTAAAAAATTTGCTTTATTCGCTAAAGAAAAACATCTTTGCCCTTGCTTCTGAGGGATTCCTGTATGGCCTCTATAACCTGAACAACCCTCAAGCCTGAAAGCCCGTCGCTTAGCGGCTTTTTATTATTTTTGATACATTCCGCAAAATGCCTGCACATGACATTCAAAGGCTCCTTATTGTCCAAAACAGGGACTTTGGCTTCGCCTCTCCTGTAAACCAGCCTGAATTCTTCCCAGGTGGCATAATACTCGTCTTTTGGAAGATTATTTTTCTCCAAAGTCACTCCTTTGTCAAATATTTTTATTTTTTCTGTCTGCTCAGTGTCGTCATAAACAAGCATTTTTTTATTTCCGACTATTGTGGTTTTTCTTATTTTTAGCGGGTCCAGCCAGCTTACATGCATATGCGTTGTTATTTTATCCGGAAATTTCAAGGTTATATGCGCATCATCTTCTATATTTTCCAAAATGTAAGCCATTCCATCAGCCTTGACGCTTGTTGGCATTCTTCCCAATAAAAAGAGCAATATGGATATGTCATGCGGCGCCAGGTCCCATACAACATTGATATCCTTTTGGAACAATCCAAGGTTCACCCTGATCATGTCAATTGTAAAGAGCTTCCCAAGCTCCCCAGCCTCCAGTACTCCTTTTATCTTGTTTATTGCAGATGCATACTCAAATGTATGGTCAACCATCATAATCTTCTTGTTTTTCTCAGCTATTTCTATCAGTTCCTTGGCGTGTTCTGAGTTGTCAGCCAAAGGCTTCTCAACAAGCACATGCTTGTTGTTTTGCAATGCTGTTTTTGCAAGTTCAAAATGTGTGGAAACAGGGGTTGCAATTGCAACAGCATCAACATTTTTATCTTCTATAACCTCCATGTAGTTTTTTGTGGTTTTTACTCTTGGATAAATTTCTTTTATCTGCTGAAGCCGGTCATCGCTTAAGTCAGAGCACCATAGAACATTGCATTCCTTAATCTGACTGAAATTTCTCACTAAATTCGGACCCCAATAGCCGCACCCTATAACGCCAATATTCAACATTTAAATCGCTCTTAAGAAGCCTATAACAGCTTATAAAGATTATTATTTCATTCTTTTATAGCCTTATTCAGCTTTCTCGCAATATTCTTCCAGTCAAACTTCATTGCTGCATTTCTGGAATTGGATTTTTCCAATTTGAGGGCATACTTTATTTTTTCCTTTAAGTCCCCAATATTTCCGGCCTTTGCAATCATTTTTTTGTTTTTTATGTGCCTGTGCATTTCCCCTGCATCTGTAATCACGATAGGCCTGTTGCAGGCCATGAATTCCACAATCTTGTAAGGCGCAAACATGACATCTGTAAAGATGTTTTTGGGATAGGGAATCACCAATACATCAGAGGCGTTAATGGCATAAACAACTTTTTTTTGCGGCAGCGAGCCTAGATATATAATGCCTTCCTTGTTAAAATCAAAATTTTCCCTGAAGACGGTTCCGACTCTTCCGGCAACCAGCAAGTTGATATTTTTTATTTCCTTCCTCAACTCTTCATAAGCTTTTATCAATATATCCATTCCCTGTATTTTCTGTATGGAACCTATGTAGGATATTATTTTGGCATCAATAGGCAGCCTTAGCCTTCTCCTGGAATCTGCCTTGTCCAAAGGCCTGAAAATTTTTGTGTCAACGCCGTTTGGTATTGTCACAGTTTTCTTTTTCCTTATTTTTTTTGCATTATTTGCCAAAATGTCGCTTGCGCATATGACCAAATCAGAGTTTCTCGTCACATACCTCTCAAAGAACCCGAAAAACGGCAGCTTGTAGCTTTTATAGACTAAATAGTTGTCCTGTATGTCATATACAAATCTTTTTTTGCACTTCTTTGATAAAAAATAGCCTATGACGCCCCACAACGGGTCAGAAGTGGCGATGACCAAGTCGTAATCTTTATTGCTTATTACTTTCCTCAAATCCGATAAAAAGCTGAAAAATCCTGCAGGCTTGAACGACCTGATGAAAATATTCATGCCATGGAGCTTTGTATCCTTGTTTTCCAATTTTTTGTAATCCACGCAGAAAAAGTCTATCTTATGCCCGAATTTTCCCAGCTGCTCAAACAGCCTCACTTGTCTTCCGAAGTCCTCGCTGATTATGTCCCTTGATGCAGTGTACCTGCTTGTAAAAACCAGTATTTTCATATGCGGAGAAAGAAACAATTTCTGTATTTAAGTGTTTTGTGGGGCGTTGGCCATGCCCAAAAACAAATAATAAGGTTTAAATAATACTAATCAACCCGGACATTAAATTAGATATACGTCAAAATTAAAAAATAAAATATATAAAACTTTAATGATTGATAGTCCTTGAAATGAATCTAAAAAATTTTTTAAGGGAAAAGCTCAGCTATGATTCAATGCTAGCTATACCTGTAAACCAGGTTTTAAGAAACCGGCCTATCGTTAACTTCGTAAAAAAACTCAAGAAGGAAAATAAAAACTTAAGAATTCTGGAGATAGGCTCAGGAGGTGCCGGAATCACCAAATTCATAAAAACTCCCGTCACAGGAATAGACATACAATTTCATGGCAAGCCAAGCCCGTACCTAAAGCAATTAAAGCACTCGGCTGTTGAAAAATTCCCATTCAAAAATAACGAGTTTGATGTTGTGATATCAACTGACTGCTACGAGCACCTTCCAAGCGGGAAAAGAAGAAGAACTCTGGAGGAAATGTACAGGGTTTCAAAAAAATATGTCGCGTTTACCACCATTTTCGGGCTTCACAAGTGGCATAAAAAAATATTAAGCAAATGGAACAAAACTGGCACGATATCCAAGGGCATCCATGACATAAAGGTCAAAGGCTCCCCCGACATTGATGAAATAAACAGTTTTTTAAGTAAAAATGATAATTACACCCTAAGGACAGAATACGGGACACATCCCAGGCTGGCATATTATCTGAATCTGCTTGACAAGAATATCCTCACCAAGCTGCCAAGCAGGACAGCCCTGAAGCTGCTTGTGCCTGTTTTCAAGCTCTATAAAGGCAAGGAAAGAATTTACTTCTTCATTACAAAAACTGCAAAAAATTAAGGTTTATTTTGCGTACATATCGGCCAGGAACCCAAATATTATTACCTGCAAGCCGATGCTTAAGATTAAAATATCAAGCATCATCAATCCCAAATGCCGGAAAGCGCCTCCTCCAAAAAACTGGAAATAAACAAGATAAAGCCCAAGCACAATCCCGACTCCAAATATGAGGCTCCCAAAAATCCCAAAAAATCTTAATGGCTCAAAGTCCCTGTAAATCCTTATGATGTTTATCCAAGCTTTTGCAGCATACTCAAAGGGATTTCTTATCAGCTTGCTCTCTCCATCTCTTTTTGCGAAGTAAATCGGCACTTCTTTAATCTTAAACTTATTTTTTACAGCCCTTATAATCTGCTCTTGGGTGTAGGTGTGGTTTGAAATTACCGGAAGCTGCGCAACTTCTTTTGTGAATGCCCGAAAGCCAGTTTGGGCGTCTGTTATTTTTATTCTGGTTATTTGGGACACAACCTTGGAGAATGCAGCATTTCCAATCCTCTTTATTAGCGGCATGTACTCTATTTTGCCTTCAAATCTGCTACCCAAGACAAGGTCGTAGCCATTTTTAATTTCTTTCAACAGCCTGGGAATCTCTTTAGGAAGATACTGGCCATCAGCGTCTATGTGAACTATTACACCTGCTTTTAATTCCAGGCACTTTTTTATTTCTGTCTTGAAAGTTTCCGCAAGCCCATAATTTTTAGGGTGCGAGTAAACAACGGCTCCTGATTTTTTTGCAATCTCCGCAGTTTTATCCGTGCTCCCGTCATCTACAACTAAAATGCTGTAGCTGTACCTGCTGCTGCCCATGGCTTCTTTTATATCTTTTATCAGCCTTCCAATGCTTTTTGCCTCGTTAAAAGCCGGTATTGTAACAACAATTTTCATAGCATTCCAAAAAGGCAAACTATTTAAATACCTTTCTGTGTCGGGGAAATCATTTTAATCCTGCATTGTTGTTGAAATTAGCGCAAAGATGCATATAAAAGAATACATAAAACTTTACAAGCTTGCCAAAAGTAGAAATAAGTCTGAAATGGACTATTTTGAATTTGAGAAATTTCAGGCAGAGATGGTCATAAAGTCGCTAAAAAGAAAAAATATCATGTTAAAAAGCACCAGAGTTCTTGATATAGGATCAGGCAGGGGAGGATATTCTTACGCGCTAACCAAGAATGGCGCGCATGTCATTTCTCTGGACATGGACAGCAAAAAATTCAATGCAATTAATAAAAGATTTGTCAATGCGGACGCTGCAATCCTTCCATTTAAGCCATACAGCTTTGATATTGTTTTCTGCTCCAGCGTTATAGAGCACCTAAGAGAGCCTAAAAAAATGCTGCTGGAAATAAGAAGGATATTAAAAAAAGGAGGCATATGCTACCTAAGCTTCCCTCCTTTCTGGAGCCCGGTCGGGGCCCACCAGTTCAAGCCTTTCCATTATTTTGGGGAAAAAACAGCAATAAAACTGGCGAGAAAATTTTATAAGGTGAGAAGCTACTCATCTTATGATGATGAATATGGAAAACTGTACATCATGGCAATCAGCAAAGCAAAAAAGCTGATCAGGGAAAGCGGGTTAAAGACAATAGGCGTATCGACAAGACATTTTCCAATAAATCTTGCAAAAATCCCGTTTTTTAACGAATTTCTGACATGGCATGTTGAGTTCCTGATACAAAGGTAAGCTTTTTATACGCCTTTCCTTTCTTACCCATTGTGTTATTGATGTTTGCATTAAGCATAATCTTATTTTTTTTGTACACATGGGGATTTGGACTAGGTGCTGGCTTATTAGCCAGGGAGTCAGAGGACTTTTTAGAGAGAAACATAATGAGGATTGGGATTGGGCTTGGAGCTATGATATCCTTTGGCTTGCTGCTCAACCTTATCGGAATTCCCCTGGACTGGAGGATATTCCTGTTGGCAAGCATTTTGCTGATTTTTATCAGGATATTTAAAGATTTCAAGAAAGGCAGAATTATTTTTAAAAACTCAAAAGACTTTTCAATAAGCATATTTCCACTAATAGCGCTTATCTTATTTTCTGCTTCTCTTTATATGAATGCTAAAGGGGCTTTTGCATATCCCTATTTAGAGGATGATGATTCATGGAGCCATGCCATGGGCGTCAAGTATGTATCCATTGAAAAGACCGTTTTTGCACGAAATGTTGGAAACCCTTTCCATTACATAGACCCTTATCCCCCTGCATATGATATGCTCATGGGAATTCTGCACCAGTCAAATAATTCAGTTTACTGGACTCTCAAGTTTTTCAATGCATTAATTGTGTCATTAAGCATCATATTCTTCTATTTTTTTGCGAAAGCATTCACAAACAGCCCAAAGAAAGCATTATTTGCAGCATTCTCACTATTTGCCATACCATCTTTCTTAAGCCATTTTATATGGGCAATCGCCTTGACAATGCCATTGTTCTTTGTTTCATTTTATGCTATTGAAAAAATAAAAGATGACAAAGCATGGTGGATGGCATCTGCAATAGTTATTGCGCCAACATTGACTTCATCCCCAACCCACAGCACTTATTTTGGCTTATTTCTCCTAATATACTTCATTGGCAGAATTTTAGTTGAAAGGAAATTTTTTATGTACGAATTTCTTGCGGGATTTTCCGGCTTATTGCTGTCTTTCATTCTATGGTGGATGCCGATGATAAAGGCTTATGGCTTTAATGGTCTTGTAAGAACTTTTTTAGGCACAAATCCCAGTGTTGTAGGCATAGCAGGCACCGGAGACAGAATTTACAATTTATCTGATTTTATTTTTGCCAAGGGAGTTAACATGATAAATAATCCAATAGGGATAGGAGTTATTCTTTCCCTATTAACAGCAATAGGCATTATTTTTCTTGTTTCAAAATACAAGGAAATGTTCAGGAAGGAAAATTACAGCAGGCTTGTCACATTACTGTGGCTTGCTTTTGCTTTTTATGCAGTCAATGCTGCCAGGTTTCCAATAAAATTATCCCCGTTCAGGGCATGGATGCTGCTTGCAATCCCTGTCTCATTATTGTCCGGAGAGGCTATAAGCTTGATAGAAAATTTTGCCAAAAGCCTTGTTAAAAGCATTACAAAATCAAATGCGGCAATAACTGCAGCTTCGCTGCTCATGCTTGGAATTTTGTTTTATGGCATCATCACAACATCTTTTATTCCTAAGTATACAGTAAACACAGCCTTATGGCCTCCGGGAGGATTTTGGACATCAAACGAGGAAATCCAGGGCTACATTTGGTTTAAGGAAAACATAGCGCCTGGAAAAAAAACATTCACATTTTCGAACAATGCGCTGATACTTGGCCTTGATAAGTTTATATGCCATTGGTGCGATGACACCAGAACCTATCAGCGCAATGGATTTAACCTGACAGCTGAGCAGAATTATGAATGGCTTAAGAAAGGCCAGTATGAATACATTGTGATTGACGGCCAAACCGCTAGAAAGTTTGGAGCAAATGAAACAAATAACAAGATTCAGGGGCTTATAAAATCAAGCAAGTTCAGATCCGTTTTCAGCAATAATGGAATGATAATATTTGAGGTTGCTTAACATCAAAATTAAATAATCTAATATGCAGCATGACTAATTACACAAAAAAGGCTTTGAAAAATGTAGTAATAGTTTTTGTGATTTCTATAGTCGCGGCTTTTATTGGATACTTTGTTAGGATTTTTTTTGCAAGAAATTTGACTGTTGAAGAATTCGGGCTTTTCTACGCAACAATAGCGTTTTTGGGATTCTTTAGTTTTTTTAAAGGTTTGGGGTTAGATACCGCTTTGGCTTTTTTTATCCCTAAATTTACAGCAAAGTCAGAATTCCAGAATATAAAAAATTCAATAATATACGCTAGCATCGTTTTATTAGTAAATAATATTATATTTCTAATTATTATTTTGATTTTTGCAAAATATTTAGGCGTCAATTTTTTAAAACACGACTTTGGACCGATAGTTCTGATATTAATGGCAATAAGTTTGTTCGTTGATAGTTTTGTACTTTTAATAAAATCATCATTTCAAGGATTCCAAAAGATGGGACTATTCTCAAGCGTAGATATCATAAGAATGATATTGATACTTGCCATATCCTTAATATTTTTTAAAATGGATTATGGCATATTAAGCCCCGTTATAGCATACATTATTACCTCTTTAATCCTGCTTTTTGTTTACTTTCCGTTTTTATATAAAAATTTTGATGCGTTTACTAAAAATAAATTTTTTTGGGATAAGCCATTATTCAAGAGGCTGAGAAAGTACGGAATACAAGTAATTTTAATTTCTTCAGTAGGAATAGTGATAGGATATTCTGACCAGTTAATGATCACTTATTTTAGAGGGTTGGAAGAAGTTGGCATCTACAGTGCGGTATTACCCACTGCAATGCTTACATGGTATATAACCAGTGCTATTGGATATGTTCTTTTACCTATTACCTCTGAATTATGGAATAAAGGAATGAAAACGGAGCTAAAAAAGGGAATAGGGTTATTATACAGATTTTCTTTGATTTTAATCTTGCCAGTTTTATCATTATTAATCATATTTTCCAGTATAATTCTGGAATTATTTTATGGCAGCAATTATGTGATTGGAAGCATGGCTCTGAAAATATTGGCAATAGGCATCATGTTCCATACATTTCAGGGAATAAATGGCGGAATTTTTTCTGGTATAGGAGAACCAGGTATTAATACGAAAATAATAGGAATAAGTGCAATATTAAACATATTTTTCAATTTTCTCTTAATACCAAAATTCGGATTTACGGGAGCTGCAGTAGCAACTGCAATATCTTACCTATCAATGGCGCTTTTAGGACTTTATATTCTTAAAAAGAAAAATCTTATACAGATACCGTATATTAGATGGATAAAGAATCTTGCCATTTCTATAGTCTTCCTTTTAATAGTGAACTACCTCAATCTACAAATGACCATGAATTTATTTGTTAAAATACCGCTTATATTATTAGTTTCAGGAGCAATTTATGTTATATCTTTATTCATATGGGGATTGGTGACTGTTTCTGAAGTAAAAGAATTATTAAGGAGGCTTAGAGCTACCTAATATTCAAAATAAAAAACGTTTTTCATCGGGACCCTATTAATAGGCTAAGCCAAGAGCGCAGCGTGGTGCGGAGTGAAACGGAGCAAGTAATTTTCAGGAGTGTTCTATCTATTGAGCGAATGCGATACCTCAAGAACAATAATTCTGGGCAGTTTTCTCTTATTTACGTTTAATTGAATGATATATTTTTCTTCCTATTTTAAAAGTGCTAGTTCTTCTGCTTAGGGATATTAGGAAATCAAAAACCTGACTCTTTATTCTAAGCATGTTGAGTGGATTTTTTCTTCTTCTTTCGAGATTCATCAAAAAGCTAATTGTTTCTTTGTAATCGCTATGGAAGTGGTTATTCGCTTTCCCTATTCTTAATATTAAATTAATTCTTTCATTTCCATAAATTAAATCAAAACCTGCTTTCTTTGTCAGATTTCCTAAAGTTTTCAATGAAAAGTGATACACATGTGCATTTTGGAGATACTTGAGGAAATCCTGGTTGTAGGATTGCTCTAAGTTTTTAACGCCTGGGACTTCAATATAGACTAGGCTGTCTTTCTTTAGGTATTTCCTTAATCTTCTTAGTTCTTCATAGGGATTTAATATATGTTCTAAAACATGAGAATAAATTACTAAGTCAGGCTTTTCTTTTAATTTATTTAGTTCCTTAATGGTTCCTATCTCTAAGTTTATGCCCTTTTGTTTTCCAAATTTAATGTACTCTGTTCCTAAATCCAAGCCAAAGACTTTGTTGTTTCTGTTCTTAAAAGCCTGCAGTATGCCTCCTGCACCTGCTCCAATTTCAACAACAAACTTATTCTCAAATCTATTATTTGCTCTCTCTCTCTATAAGCATTAGGATTGACTCTCCATGAGATACTTGTTTATTAAAGAAGGATGCAATGTTCTCTTCGTTTTCCCCTCCCTCGTATAATCTCCTATAATTTGAATCATAAAACTTATTGTAGGATTCCTGATTCATTCTCGGATTTGTTTGAAGTAAACCACATTTTTTGCAAATTACTGTAGGAACATATAAACCATATCTATCTTTCTCTGCCAATAATTCAAAATCAGAGCCATTGCAAATAACGCAATTAACCTTTTCAAAGGTGTATTCTTTTGAATTAATTTTATCTTCTACAAGCTTTTTATTTTTCAGCTGGAGCTTATTTAATTTAAGTGTCGGTTTTCCATCAAATTCATATCTTTTATTTAGCATGCCAACCATCAGTCCCCTTTAATATATAAATTTTATTGAAAGCGATTTTGTTTAGTATTTGAGAAAACCGCCCCTTCCTTTTAACATCAAATTGTTATTTAAAGTACGGTACTTTTACAGAATTTCTCTAAAAAACAGATATATTTAAATATACGTACCGTACCCACAAGGTTTGGGTGATATGAATGCCAAAAGAAGGATATGAGTCAATAACAATTCCAGAAGAGTTAAATAGAAAAATTACTGAATTAGTGAACAACAGCCAGGGGATTATCCCCAACAAAACTCAGGCAATTTCCCAGGCTTGGAAAATTTATGAGAAGATGTATCTCGAAGAAAGAAACCCTAAGCCTGTTATGATTGGAAGCAAGCTTGTGGGTCATGACCAACCAGTTTTTATCACAGCTGAAATTGGAATAAACCATAATGGAAACATGGAAATTTGCAAAAAATTGATTGATATTGCAGCTGAATCCGGATGTGATGCGGTAAAATTTCAAAAGAGGACTATTGAGAAAGTTTACCCAAAAGAAGAACTGGAAATGTCCAGAGAAAGCCCTTTTGGCAAAACCAATGGTGACTTGAAGCGCGCATTAGAATTTGGCTATGATGAATACAAGGAAATTGATGAGTACTGCAGGAAAAAAAATATCATCTGGTTTGCATCTGCCTGGGATGAAGAAAGCATTGATTTTCTGGAAAAATTTGATGTGTCATGCCATAAGATTGCATCAGCAATGCTGACTAATAAAAAACTTTTAATGAAAGTAAAATCAACCAACAAGCCAATTATATTGTCTACTGGGATGAGCACAATGGAGCAGATACAAAAGGCTGTAAATATTTTAGGGGAAAATAATCTAATCATCATGCACTGCACTTCAACATACCCCACTCCGCCAAATGAGCATAACTTAAATGTCATAAAAACCTTCAGGAAATTCTTCAATTGCCCTGTTGGCTACAGCGGCCATGAGCCAGGGGTGTACCCGGTTTTGATTGCCATAGCATTGGGAGCTTGCATGGTAGAGCGCCATATAACTCTGGACAGATCCATGTTCGGAAGCGACCAGTCTGCAAGCCTGGAAAGAAAAGGCATAGAGATCATTTGCGAGGTGGCAAGATTGATGCCCTTATATCTGGGGGATGGGAAAAAAAGAATTTACGAGTCAGAGATCCCAATCCTTAAAAAATTAAGGAAGGTAGAAAATTTAGATTAACAATGATAACTGCAATAATCCCTGCTAGGTTCGGGTCAAAAAAGATTCCAAAGAAGAATATCAAACCTCTTGGAGGCTACCCATTAATAGCTTATTCGATTATTGCAGCGAAGCGATCAAAAAATATTGACAGGGTAATAGTCTCAACGGATTCCCAGGAAATTGCAGACATAGCCAAAATATACGGGGCAGAGGTCCCATTTTTGAGGCCCAGAGAGTTGGCTATTGATACGTCTACAGATATAGAATTTATATCCCATTTTTTAGAATGGCATAAAAAAAAGGAAGGCAGTCTGCCGGAGTTGCTGGTGCACCTCAGGCCTACAACACCTTTAAGGGAGCCATCATTAATTGACAAGGCGATCAAGGCCTTAAAAAACAATGATAAGGCATCATCTTTGCGATCAGTTCATGAAATGGCTGAATCTCCGCGCAAGGCATTCGAAATCAATAATGGATTTCTAGTGGGCATGTTTCCTGATGACACCAGGCCGGAATATTATAACCTGCCAAGACAAAGCTTTCCGCCAGCTTACCATCCTAATGGCTATGTTGATGTGCTCGTACCAGACTTTATAATGAAGCACAACAACCTTCATGGGCCAAAAATATTGGCCTTTATAACCCCCTTCTCTGCGGAAGTTGACCAGCCGGAAGATTTTGAGTATTTACAATTCATAATAGAAAAAAAGGGCATCCTTTATACAAAATCCTAAAATCAGATTACAAAAATACAAGGTCATTATGATTAAAATGATTAAAACAAAATTCAGGAGAATAGTCACCAAAATCCCCAACTCCAATGCTATGAACCTAATCAATAACTTAAAAAAATATGAAGTCAGGTCCATGCATGGGCAATTGCCTGTTGTATGGGACAAGGCAAAGAATTTCCAAGTCTGGGATAAAGAGGGGAATTGCTGGATAGACTTCACCTCAACTATTTTCGTGGCTAATGTCGGGCATTCAAATCCCAAAGTAAAAAAGGCAATCAGCAGCATTATTGACAATGACCTTTTACATAGCTATACATTCATAACAGAAATCAGAGCAAGGTATATCAAAAAACTTATAAAATCTGTGCCAAAACAATTTGAAAAAGCCTTTTTATTATCATCTGGCACTGAAGCTACGGAATGCGCAATAAAATTAATGCGCATGTACTCCCATAAAGTTGGAAAGAGAAAACCCGGAATAATCTCCTTTGAGGGCAGCATGCATGGAAGAACCATGGGGGCGCAAATGCTGGGTGGAAACCAAAAGTCAAGAGCATGGATAGGCTTTGACGACCCAAATGTACACAGGCTGGAATTTCCATATCCATGGGTGCTTAATGGCAAAATATCAGGCAAAGAAAAATTTAGGCATGACATCAAAAAATTAGAAGAGAAAGTTAATATCAATAAAGACATAGTTGGGTTCATGCTTGAAGCCTATATAGGATGGGGAGCTGTTTTTTATCCAAGCGATTATATTCAAGAACTTTCCAAATTTGCCAAAGAGCATAATATTTTGATTTGTGTTGATGATATTCAGGGAGGATTTGGAAGAACCGGCAAGCTATTTGCATACCAGCATTATGATATCGAGCCGGATATTATATGCTGCGGGAAAGGGATTAGCTCAAGCCTTCCACTATCGGCGGTATTGGGAAGAAAAGATGTAATGGATATACCAGATGTTGGCTCTATGAGCAGCACGCATTCCGCTAATCCAGTCTGTTGTGCAGCAGGGTTGGCTGTTCTCGAAGAACTATTTGACAAAAATTTAATCAAAGAATCCGAGCGCAAGGGAAAAATTTTGCATTCCAGATTAAATGAAATTAAAGAAAAATATCCTAATAGAATATCTTATGTTTTAGGCAAAGGATTATTGGCTGGCGTATTATTTATCAATCCAAAGACAAAAAAGCCCGATGCAGACTTTGCCACAAAGGTGTGTTACAAAGCCATGGAAAAAGGGCTTTTGTTGGTTCATACAGGAAGGGAGTCTATAAAGATAGGACCTCCGCTGACAATACCAGACAATGCTTTAGATGAAGGATTGGAAGTTTTTGAAGAAGCTATAGAAGAGGCTGAAAAGCAATGATCAAGGCAATAAGGCATACAGGCATAGTTGTGAGTGATTTGGATAAATCACTCCATTTTTACAGAGACTTGCTTGGATTTGAAATAGTCAAGGATAAATTAGAATCCGGAAATTATATTGATTCTGTACTGTCCCTTAAAAATGCCTCAGTAAGAACAATAAAAATGAAAGCGCCAGATGGAAATTTAATTGAATTATTATATTTTAAATCACATCCAAAAAAACCAGAAAATACCTATATTACCGGATTAGGATGCTCCCATATAGCATTTACAGTGGATAATGTGGAAAAAGAATATAAGCGATTGCTTGGAGAAGGGATAAAATTCAATTCCTCTCCAGAGGCTTCTCCAGATGGCTATGCTAAAGTTGTTTTTTGCAGAGACCCTAACGGAGCATGGATAGAATTGGTCGAGGTGCTGAATGAGTAAACTCCCAAATCCAATCGGAATTATGCAAGGTCGGCTTTCACCGCCAAGAGGAAAGATGATTCAGTGGTTTCCTTTTGACACATGGAAACTGGAGTTTGACCTTGCAAGAGAAGCCGGAATTGACTGCATAGAATGGATTTATGAAGTGCCAAACGAGGATAAAAACCCGGTAAAAAGTGATGAGGGAATATCACATATACAAAAGAAAATAAAAGAAACAGGAGTTCAAGTCATCTCTATCTGCGCAGATTACTATATGAAAATATTATTAATCCAGGAAAATGGGGATATTAACAAGGATGCTGTTGAGCATCTGCGCTGGCTCATTGGACGTGCAAAAATGTTGAAGATTAAATATATTGTACTGCCATTTGTTGATGCTTCATCGCTAAAAACAAAAAAGCAGCAGGCAAGCCTTTTAAATGTATTAAATGCAGTTTTGAATGATACGGAAAAAGCTGAAATTGAGATTCATCTAGAAACAGATTTGGAGCCATATGCAATGAAACACATTTTTGAGAAAATAAAACATCCTCTGGTAAAATTTAATTATGACACAGGAAATGCTGCAGCATTAGGGCACAACCCCTCTAAGGAATTGGTAATACTTAAAGAATGGATCGGAAGCGTGCATATCAAGGACAGAATTTTTAATGGAAAGACCGTTCCTTTGGGCCAAGGGTCTGTGGATTTTACCACATGCTTTAAACTGATTAAAGCTGCAAAATACACAAGGCCTTTTATACTGCAAGCTGCACGTGATGATTCAATTGATACTATGGCATATGCGAAAAATAATAAAAAATTTGTTTTAAAATATTGCAACTATAACTAAAGACAAAATGGACTTAAAACTCAAGAATAAGGTTGTGTTTATAGCAGGCTCCAGTAAAGGTATAGGCCTTGCTATTGCACAGGCTTTTGCAAAAGAAGGAGCAAAGGTAGCCATCACAGGGCGAGATTCAGAAAGTCTCGAGAAAGCACGCCATATACTTGGCGAAGGGAACGATGTCCTGAAGATCCACGGCGATATGGCTAATCCTAAAACCATTGACAGCGCCCTCAAAAAGGCAGTTTCCCATTTTGGTGAAATAAATATTGTAATTGCCAATATTGGAAGCGGAACAGGAAAGAACGGATTTGATTTAAAATTTGAAGATTGGCAGTCAATGCTTGCCACAAACCTTATTGGAAGCATGATGCTTGCCAGCAAATCCATCCCATATCTCACAAAACAAGGAGGTTCTATTGTTTTTATTTCTTCCATAGTAGGCATAGAGACAGTTGGAGGGCATCTTCCCTACACTGCTGCAAAAGCTGGCTTGCTGCATGCCATGAAACAGCTTTCCAGAGAAGTGGCAGATAAGAATATTCGCGTGAATGCCGTTGCTCCGGGAAATATCCTTTTCCCTGGCGGAAGTTGGGAAAAGAACTTAGCAAAACGTAAGGAGTTCTTTAAGAAATACATTGCCGCAGAAGTTCCTATGCAGCGCTTTGGAAAACCGGAAGAAGTTGCAGATGCGGTGCTTTTCTTATCATCTGAAAAAGCATCATTTATTACTGGAGCCTGTTTAGTGGTGGACGGAGGACAAACACGATCATTATGAAAAATAAAATGGTTAAGCATAAAGATTCTGTAAAAGAAGCTTTCGCATTAAATGGCAGGGTAGCCGTTATCACTGGCGGAGCAGGTTTGCTTGGAGCAAAACATGCGGAGGCCATAGCAGAAATGGGAGGCATACCCATATTGATTGACATTGATGAAAAAAGAGCGCAGGAATGCGCTCAAGAAATTGCAAATGTTTTTGGAGTCAAGGCAAAAGCATATTATTGTGATATTACCAATGAAGAAGCAGTAAAAAAATTATTGTCAAAGGTTATGAAGCAATTCAAAAAAGTTGACATTCTGATTAATAATGCAGCAAACAATCCTAAAGTTGAAGGCAGATCTGCCGGATTAAAGTCACGCTTGGAAAACTTTCCGCTGCGTACGTGGAACAAGGACATGGATGTTGGATTAACGGGCGCATTTTTATGCAGCAAAATTATAGGAGCGCAAATGACGAAACAGGGAAAAGGCGTTATTTTGAATATAGCTTCTGATTTGGCGCTTATAGCACCTGACCAAAGGATTTACCGAGAGCCTGGGCAAAAGGAAGAGGAGCAATTTACCAAGCCAATATCCTACTCTGTTGTCAAATCCGGGCTAATCGGAATGACAAGGTATCTCGCAACTTACTGGGCAAAAAAAGGCATAAGGGTTAATTCCATATCACCAGGAGGAGTCTATAATGATCAGAGTGAAGGGTTTGTCAAAAGATTAGCGAATCTTATCCCTTTGGGAAGAATGGCTGATAAGGATGAATACAAGGCAGCGATTGTATTCCTTGTTTCAGACGCATCTTCTTATATGACAGGAACAAATTTAGTCATTGATGGGGGGAAAACCTGTTGGTAAGCTGTTATGAAAGAAAACAAAATCAAAAAAGCTGCAAATCCTGCTAAAATAAAACTTTTGGCATGCGATTTTGATGGCGTTATGACTGATAATAAGGTCACTGTTGATGAAAACGGCAAGGAATCGGTCATATGCAACAGGTCAGACGGCCTGGGAATAGAATTGCTTAAGAAGAATGGCATTGAAGTTATTGTGATATCAAAGGAAAAGAATAAAGTCGTTAAAACGCGATGCGGCAAGCTAAAAATTCCATGCATTCAAGGAATAAATAACAAATTACCAATTTTGAAAAAAGAGCTTGCAAAAAGAAGCATAAGCAAAGAGGAAGTCTGTTTTATCGGGAATGACATAACTGATATTGAATGCATAAAATATGCCGGCATCGGAATAGCTGTCAGCGATTCATATCCTGAAGTTAAAAAAGCCGCAAATATTGTCACAAAAAAGAAAGGCGGCGAAGGGGCGATAAGAGAAGTTGCAGACATAATATTGAAAGAAGAAAAGACTAATTAATCCAAAAATAAAATTTCTTTTTTTAGAATTATTTCTTTATTACAAAATCACTCATAACAAGATAATCCAAACCGTTTCCTAAGAAGCATTTGATAGCATTAACAGGACTTTCAATTATTGGTTCTCCTTTGATGTTAAATGACGTGTTAACAACCATTGGTATGCCAGTTAATCTCTTAAATTCGCTTATCAACTTATGATATTTTTCATTGGTTGTCTTACTTACTGTTTGCAGTCTTCCAGTACCATCAATATGGGTAATTCCCGGCACTAACTTTTGTTTATCTTCATTTATCTTGAACACAAACAGCATATATGGTACAGGATGGTCATATTCAAACCAGTCTTTTACATCTTCAACTAAAACGCTCGGAGCAAAAGGTCTGAACGATTCACGAAATTTCACCCTCGAATTCAGTAATTCTTTGACATTATTTAAAGCAGGATTTGCAAGAATGCTTCTGTTTCCCAAAGCTCTTGGTCCTATCTCCATTCTTCCCTGAAACCATCCTATAATTTTGTTGTCTGCTATTAGCTTTGCAGTTTCTTTGCATACATTATCTGACTTGTAGTATTTCAAATTAAATTTTTTAATTATTTTAACAATCTCTTCATCGCTATATTCGGGTCCTAAATAAGGTGTTTCCAAAGGATATCTTTTTTTATTTTTTAGGACGCAAAAATTATAATACAATGGTGCCCCTATCGATAAACCATCATCTCCACATGCCGGAGGAATATATATATCCTTAAAAATCTCTTTCTTTAGAATCCTCCCATTAGCTACACTGTTTAAAGCTACACCTCCAGAAAGGCAAAGATAGTCTTTATTAGTGGCTTTCTTGGCATACTCTACCATGTGGAAGTAAACATCCTCAAGTCTGACTTGTAATGCAGCTGCTACATCTTCATATCTTTTTTCAAGGTGACTATCTGGCTCTCGTCTGGGTCCAAACACCTTGATGAATTTATCAGAAATCCAGACATCCCTTCTAAATGGAAATTCAAAATAACTCAAGTCCAATTCATATGTTCCATCTTCTTTAAGAATAACAATTTTCCTAAACTCATCTATATACTTTTTAGGGTCCCCATAGGAAGATAAACCCATTACTTTACCAGGATCTTGGACGGCATCAAATCCTAAATAGTGTGTAACTGCATTATACAACATTCCCAGTGAATGAGGAAAGTCTACTCTCTTTAATACTTTAATTTCATTATTTTCAACATCAGCTATAAAAGTGCTGGCAATTTCTCCCAAACCATCCATAGATATTGCAGCTGCATCATCGAACTCAGATAAGAAGAAACTTGAAGCTATATGAGCCAAATGATGATCGCAGAAATATATCTTTCCATGATAGTTTAATCTTTCTCTTATTTCTTTCTCAACATTGTTAACTTTTAAGGCCCTATTTAAAGTAGATGTAAATAGGGGAATTGACTTGGGATAGTACTTTCCAAGGTGATGTATAACAAGATTATTAAACAAATCTTCAGGAATCATATAGTAAGTAACTAGGTCTATGTCTTCAATTGTTAAATTTGCATATTTTAGACAGAAGTTTATCGCATTAGTAGGGAAACTTCTATCTTTTTTTATCCTTGTGAATCTTTCTTCCATAGCCGATGCAATTATTCTGGCATTTTTAAGCAAAGATGCAGAAGCATCAGCACCAACATAATTTATACCCAATATGTATATCTCTTTTTCCTCTTCAGTAGCTTTTGTTTGCCGCATATAAATAAGCCTCCCTTCCCAATCTAATAGATTTATCCATGAGAATTTTAGTTGATTTATAAGATTTACTGTAATTTTTTGTGACCTCAACACTTTGCTATAGGAAAATTTAAATATTGGTGTCAATAATGTCAAGTAATTCCATAAATAATATTATCAAAAATATTTATATTTATGGATAAAAGCTTGATGGTTTAGATGTTTAAGAATGAAAGTACTTTTAGTCAACTGCCCAATAAGTGAAAGATTTCCACCATTTACATTACCTCTTGGAATGGCATACCTAATTGCTGTTCTGAGAAAAGCCAATCATAAGGTTGAGGTTCTGGACATAAATGGTTTCCGCTATGATAGAAGTGAAGTAGAAAATAAGATAAGAGAATTAAATTATGATATGGTATGTACTGGAGGAGTTATAACATTATACAAATATTTAAAGTTTCTTACTCCGGTTTTGAAAAAATATCACCCGGACAAGCCTATAGTTATTGGTGGTAATATATCTAATGAGATTCCACATCTTCTTTTTAAATATACTTCTTCTGACATATTAATGATTGGAGAAGCAGAAGTAACAGTTTGTGAACTTGCCGATGCTCTGGAAAAAAGCATCGCTCTAAAAAAAGTCGATGGACTTGCATATAAGGAAAATGGAAACATAATCTATACTTCTCCAAGAAAAATAATAGAGAATATTGACAATATTCCTTTCCCTGAATGGGACTTGTTCCCTTTTGAAACTTATATTAAAAACACACAAGAAGTTGAACAGAATCGAAGAATGATGCCAATGATAATAACACGAGGATGTCCTTTTCTTTGTAAGTTCTGCTATCATTCATTTATGGGCGAGAAAGCGAGATTTAGAAGCGCTGATAACATTGTAGCTGAGATGAAGCATCTAAAAGAAAAATACAACATAAATGGAATAATGTTTTTTGATGATTTATTTCTGCTTAACAGGAAGATTGTTGGAGAGATGTGCGACAAAATGATAGAACAAAAGTTAAATCTCAAGTGGCATTGTCTCACCAGATTGGAATATTTGTATGAGGACCTTATCTTAAAAATGAAAAAAGCAGGCTGCTTTTCTATATCTTATGGATTAGAAAGTGGAAGCCAAACAATACTTGATAATATGAAGAAGGGGATAGATCTGCAGAAAGCCAAAGAAATATACAAGAAAATAAAGGGGCTGGGCTTGAAATCAGGAGGGACTTTCATGCTTGGATACCCCGGGGAAAATATGAAAACAATAAGGGAAACTGTTGATTTTTGTAAGGAAATAGGCTTACCAGCAAATTTCTTCTTTGCAACAGCATTTCCTGGCACGCCATTGTGGGAAGAATGGAAAAATAAAATTGATGATGAGGATAAATACGTTGAAAATCTCGGAGATGCTTCTGATTTGAAAATTAATATGACTGATTTTACAGATGAAGAATTAATTCAGATAAGAAATGATATTGAAAAGGAACTGAGAGCCTATTGTTATGCAAGACCGTGGATTCTTGCAAGACTTATAGTAGACTATTATCGGTTATGGGGTTTTAAAAAAACTGTGAAGTCATGTTTAAGAAGAATAGGGGGATATTTGAGATTTAAGGATGCTGAAGAGCATTATTATATGAAAATAAGAGCCTCTACTTCAGAGAACGATGAAGGAAAAGCTTCTTTAGCCCAGTCTTAGATAGTCAATTTATGATATTTTCTAGACTTCTCTAATAAAAAATTTATTTTATTATGCCAGGCGTTGTTGAAAATCTCAAGATTTAATAACCCAAGCAGCCGTTAGGCTGCTGGGGGTGGGGAGTGCACCCCACCATGAAAAAGGAAAAAAGACTAGAAAATAAAGTTAAGCGTTTGCTAAGGAAAGCAAAACTGCCCAGACATTTAAATAAATTCGGGCCAAAGACTTACGAGCTTTGGCAGCATGTTATTGCTTTACTTGTAAAGCAAGAATGTAAGTTGAGTTTCAGGAGAACAAGCAATCTGCTAAACGATTTGGGACTTAAAGTTCCAACTTATTCTGCCTTAGCAAAGTTTGCTTACAGAATGCCAATTGAAATTTGGCAAACTTTGCTTGCTGCCACAGCAAGCATGAAAGTTAAGATTGCTGCGATTGACTCAACAGGCATGTCAAGGACTTTGCCAAGCCCTTACTATTATAAAAGGATTGACAAGCCATATCCCGTCGACATTCCCATAAAAATTTCTCTTGCTGTTGACACAAGAAGCAAGAGAATTCTTGCTCTTAGGACAAGAGCAAGAAAATCGCATGACATCAAAGATGCAGAATATTTGGTTAAAAGGTTCGCAAGATTTCCTTGCAAATTAGTTGCAGATTCTGCATACGATTCAGAGAAATTCTATGAATTTTTGTGGGACAATGGAATTGCCCCAGTCGTCAAAGTAAGAAAGAATGCCTTCAGAGGTTTTGTAAGGCATAAAGTTTTGAAAAATTTTAAGAAAAGAGTTTACAATAGGAGAAGCATGGCTGAATCTGTGATTTTTTCCATCAAAAGAAAATTTGGAACTAGCGTCAGCTCTTTGAATATGAAGTCTCAAAGAGCCGAGATGTATTGTAGGGCTATCGCCCACAATACAATTTTATGTTTTAGAGATTATCTTCAACTAGTCTTTATTATGCCAGTAAAGTTTTTATAAAGGAGCTTATTAGCAGACAGCACCATGAATAGAATTACTTATATATTTGTAGTTAAAAAAAATGATATTAACACTGTTAACTATCTAATTGAGAATAATCCCCTAAATCTTAAAAAAAAAATATTTGTGCTGTGGAATAATTCTATGGAGACTTATTTCAGAGAACATGGCCTGAAATATTTGCTAATAAGTGATTATACAAAGGACATCAATTTAGACTCCCTTAAAAAAAAATTATTGAAATTTGTAGAAAATTTCCCCCATGAAAAAATTCTAAATGAAAAATCCTTAGTAGAGTTACTTGAATATAATGGTTATTCAATGTGGTGGTTTGTAAGGCAGGGGTTTTATGAACAACTAGTTGGGGTAATGAAAGAAATTTATGTTGTTAGATCTTTAGTAAATAAAAATAATATAAAAAGAATACTTCTCTTAAATAATGATGAAGAATTCATTTCCATTGTGCAGGAATCAACAAAGGGCATAAGACTCAGAATTGTTATTAATAATGAAGGTAAAAATTTGGAAAAAACTAATCATCTAATAAAAATAAAAAAGCTTTTTTTTGGCTCTCTCCCGAGAATTATCAGAATATTCCAGGGTTTTACGCGGTCTTTTCAAATTAAAATGCAGCATGGAAAGAAGAATGTTCTTTTGTTTACGCAGGACTGGACAAACTTAAGCGAGAGCATAAGAGGAGACCATAATTCGTACACCATATTAAGGGAATTGCTTCGCAAAAACGAGCATAATGTACTGCCTCTTGATGTTGTGATTGATAAAAACGCGCAATGGAAATCTATCAGGGAGAAAAAATGGCCGTTTGTTCCCTATGACTATTTTATATTCAGGAGCTATTTTGACGTTGAAATAACAAAAAATATAGGATTCTTGAGGCAAAGGCTAAGAAAGGCATGGAACAGGCTGGATGAAGATAATAAACTAAAGAAAACTTTGACTTATAATGGAATAGATCTTAGTTTTATTCTAAAGCCAAAAATCAAATCCTACTTCTTTAACAGGTTTGACTCATTTTTAAGCGCTGCAAGAAACATGGAAGTAAGCAAAAAACTGATTGAAAATTATAATATTGATATTACTATCTGCATTGACGAGAATGGCAATTCTAGATTCTTAGTTTTTGCTTCACATATGTGTAACATTCCATCAGTAGGACTCCAACATGGTGTAATAGCCCCAATTAAAGTAACTTATGATTATAGTAAAAAGGATTTACATTGCTATAAAAATAAATTAAACTGCATCTTAGCAGAAAAGACTGCTGTATTCGGAAAAAAATTTAAAGATTTATTGATAAAAAACGGAAATTACAGGCAGGATCAAATAGCTATAACAGGTCAACCAAGAACAGATATATTCTATGAAAATAAAAACAAATATTCAAAAAAAAGCTTGTGTAGAAAATTTGGAGTAGATCATAAAAAAAAACTGGTGGTATTTGCATCACAACCTTTTGAAGATTCTTCAGAGCCAAGAACGGCTTTGATTGAGATTGTCAAATCTCTAAGAAATATAAAGAACGTTGAATTAGTTGTAAAATTACATGTTGACGATGATAGTTCTTTTTATAATGAAATTCTATCTCATTTGAAGTATAAGGCAATTGTCACAAAAGATACGGATCTTTATTCCTTGCTTTTTTGCTCAGATCTTGTTGTTTCCATAAGCTCAACTGTAATACTTGAGGCATCGGTTATGGGCAAGCCTGTTATACAGCTCAACCTTATTGAAAATTACGACTTTTTTGGAGATATGAAGAATAAAGCTTTTATAAAAATAACTAACAAAAAAGATTTGCCAACAGCTATTAAACGTTCTTTGTTTGATGAATCATTCTCCAAAAAAATAAAAATAAAAAGAGAAAAATCCATTTTAGAATATTATCACAGAATTGACGGGAAAGCGACAGAAAGATTCCTGAATGTTGTGGACGAGTTGTTGGAAAATAAAAAAACAGGTAAGAAATTTTATTAAATATTTATAATCAAGCCTGTATGCAGAATTCTAATCAATTTTTATCACAGCATCCTTAAGCATTTCAAACTTTATCAAAAAACAGCCATCTTTCTTAATTGCATCGTATTTGCTGTTTCCCTCAATTTTGAATTTATCTGCATTGTAAAGAAGGAAAGATGCATTTTTCAATTCTTTTTTTGAGCTTATCTCGTAGCTTTTGTTTTTTTTGCCGGATTTAACAATCAAATTCCCCCTTGCTGCCCACCATTCAGTTATCTCGCCTAAAGGCGCGACGTATGCTTTTAATTCTTTTATGCGCTCAACAGCCTTTGCGTAAACCCACCAGTATCCGGGGTAATCTTCCTCATATATCACACGCTGGTGCCAGTCCAGGACAATCAGCCCGTTATTTTCCCTTATCTTATCGATAAGCTTTTCCGTGTCCTTCCATGCGTCTTCCTTGCTCAGATTCATGGGGCCAAAAAGAGTTCCGTCTGATGTGGTGAAAGGTACTTCTATCAAATCCAGCTCCTTGTCTTCAAGAGCGTCATAAGCAATAAATGGAAAGCAGATTGAAGCCCTGAATCCGCTCATGTTGATGTACCCGACAGTTGAGTCATAAGCAAAAAGCTTATTGTGCAGCCTCCATGTGTAAGGCGCTTCAAACCTGCCAAAATGCTGCCTGTTGCCGGTAACTTTTCCGTTCAAAGCCTTTTCCAGTATCTCCTTTTCCTCTCTTAATTTTTCAAAATCCAGGTAAGAGGTGTAGCTTCCATGAACTCCAATCTCAAAGCCCATGCTGTGCAGCTTTCTTATGGCATTTTTTATTTCATCGCTCCTGACATCATAGTATGGGTCAAGCTTGTGCCTTCTTTTCGCGCAAAGGTAAAATGATGAAACAAATCCGTATTTTTTCTCGAAATCAGCGACGTTCAGCATCTGCCAGTAGGGCTTTTTGTTTGTGATTATGCATTGAATCATTGTGTAAGCAGAGGAAAACGCAAGCTTTAATTTCAGCTTTAGAAATAAAACCAGTATTTTTTTAGCCTGAACCAAAGAGCCGATGAAATTGTACTTGTAAAGCACATCAACATCATGCGTCAGTGAAGCGGCAAAGTCTTCTGCACAAGGCCAGTATGCCTTTTTAAGCAATGGCAGATTCTGCTTTCTAAACTCTTCAATGATAAGCTCTTCCAGATGCCTGATGTAATTATTAATTATGGGCTCTTTTATGAAATCCTTCAGAATTGTCTCAGAATGGTCAAATCTTTTGTGCATATCCCTTGCCTTGTTGTCCATCTCCTCCTGCCTGGCCAAAAGAAAGAAAGATAGCGATACAATGTCTATGTTAAATATTATCTTTCCATTTGATCTTGTGTACGGGCTCTTCCCGATTTTGCCTATGAAATCCCCTGAAACAGGTATTTCTATCGCGTATTTGGATTTTAAATTAGGATTATTTCCGTAATAAACAACCACAGGATAGCTTTCCGCATCTTTTTCATTGATAAAATAATATTCAAATCCCATTATGCCAAAGAGAGTTTTGAATACGTAAAGCGATTTTTTATTTGTGTTTTCCAGGATTATGCCAATCATTTGCCTTACAGACTATTTTGAAAAATGCCTGTTCAGAATATCCGCAATTTTTATGCATCTTTCCCTATTTGTCAAGCCGTGAATTTCAGCTATATACAAAATTTCCTTTACTATATCGCTGTCAGCATTGCATTCTTTTCCTTCCATATTCATTCCCCCATATCATTTCATTTTTAATTGTTATTTGCCATGCTTCTTTTTCAGCTGCTGCCCGCAGCACATCATGTCACAGTAATCCTCATCGCACGGCTTGGTGACTGTCACTTCAAGCTTGCAATCCTCACAGAAATACACATCACCTTTTATCATGTTTCCCATAAAGCCACCTCAAGACAGCGCTAACAGCAGGTATTTAAATAATTTGTTCAGATTTTATAGAAATCCAAGATAACAAATTCCCCAAAATGGCTAAATCTGAAGCCCGGGATTCAGAAAACTTTATATAGGGATAAAGCAACTTGATTCCAGATGAAAAATACAAAAGTGCTTTTGATAAATCCCCCTTATTTGAACAGGACAAGAAGGAAAAAGGATGTAAACGTTGTCCTTCCTTTGAGCCTTGCATATATAGCTGCTGTTCTTGAAAAAAACGAGTACAAAGTTAGCATAATAGATGCTGCGGTGGAAGGGGATGTAAAACAATTTGAGGAAGGGATATACCATGTCGGGCTTTCTTTTGACGAGCTTAAAGAAAGAATCAAGCAGGAAAATCCCGATGTTGTGGGAGTATCGTGCCCTTTTGCGATAAGGATGAAATTTACTGTTGAAACATGTAAAATTATAAAAGAAATAAACCCAAACATCAAGGTTTTTGTCGGGGGAATACACCCCAGCGTTAATTACGAGGATTTTCTTAAGACAGGATACATTGACTATGTTTTAATTGCTGAAGCTGAGCTCACAACCCTTGACCTTGTCAATCATATTGAAAATAACAATCCAAATCTTCTGGACATAGATGGCATAGCATACATGGACAACGGGGAAATGAGAAAAAACCCAAAAACAAAATTCATAAAAAACCCAAGCGAGCTTCCATGGCCTGCGAGGCACCTTTTAAAAGTTGAGAAATACTTTGAAAACAGCGCAGTCAGGTGGGACAAAAAATCAAAAAGGGAGATGTCCGTGATAACAAGCAGAAGCTGCCACCAAAGATGCACATTCTGCAGCGTCCATTCTGTAGGCGGGCCGACATGGAGGCCAAGAGACCCTATTGATGTTGTGGATGAAATAGAGCATCTTGTCAAGAAGTATAATGCAAAAGAAATTGCGCTTGAAGATGACAATCCTACGGTCAGCAGGGAAAGGACAAAGGCCATCTGCAATGAAATCATAAAAAGAAAACTGAATATATACTGGAAAGTGCCTGCAGGAGTCTCCATAAGAACTTTGGACAGGGAAGTCCTTACACTTATGAGAAAATCAGGCTGCTATTCGCTGAATCTTCCCATAGAGTCAGGGGATGATTACATGCTGAATACAGTGATGAACAAGCAGCTGTCGCTTGACAAGGTAAGAGAAATTGCAGGCATCGCCCATGAGCTGGGATTTATCCTTAATGCATACTTCATAATAGGAATGCCAGGCGAGACCCACCAGTCTATAAGGAATTCCATAGAATTTGCAAAGGAACTGCCTTTGGATAAAATCACAGTTATATTCCCATCAGTTCTCCCAGGCACGGCTTTTTACAATGACTGCATCAAGAACGGCTATATAGATAAGGAGGAGCATATGAAAAACCTTACTGACCACCATTTGGCATTGTTCGGCGATTACATGATTAAGCTTCCTAACCTGCCCCAGGAAGAGCTTATAAAATACAGGGAAATGTTCTACAGGGAATTTACAATATCAAAGCTCAAAAAAAGGCCATGGTCTTTCCTTTATCTCCTGAAAAGAGATCCAACTGCTATTCTAAAGCTTCCCGGCATGTTATCCAGGCATATAAGGTCCTTGTCAAAGCACTTAGCATCCCCGACGAGTTAATAGGGAATATGGAAAACACATTTTCTTGAATAGGGCTTTTTCAAAATGTTTAAGTATTTGCCTAAGTTTTTCAATACCTCAGCAGGATGAAAATGGGGCTTAAGCTAATATCTCCAGGCAAGGAAAAATGGAACGAATTTGTAGACAGCAACACGCATTCCACTGTCTTCCAGAAGTATGAGATGGCTGATGCTTACAGCAGTGCAGGAAACAGAAGCGGCATCAGGCTTGCAGTTTCCAATGAGGAAGAAAAGCTCCTTGCATGCATGCTTGTAAAAATAGAATCAAAAAAATTTCTTAAATCATTGACTTCTATAGCTATAATAGAAAATGCTCCTTTGTATGAGGATTCCGAGCATGGAAGAGAAGCAGCGGAGTTCATCATCAAGCATTATGATAAATACATAAGGAGAAAGGCCCTTTATTCAAGCGCCAAAGTCGACAATGACAGCTTTCTTGAGGGGCTGTACGAATCGGAAGGGTACAGCAGGACAGCAACCCTTAACTTCGAGATCAGCCTGGATAAAGACCCTGATGCAGTTTTCATGGCAATCCACAAATCCAGAAGGAAAAACATCAAGAAAGCCGCAAAAAATTTGGAGATAATTGAGTCAGGCAGGAGCTCGTTGCCTGGCTTTTACAAACTTATAAAGGAAACCTACGATAAAGTTGGAGTGCTTATTCCGGATATATCCTTTTTTAATGCGGTTTTTGACCTGATGCCGGAAAATGCCAAACTATTTTTAGCCATGCATGAGGGCAAATGCATTGCCGGAAGGATTATACTGCTCCACAAAAAGAAGATGTTTGATTTCTATGCGGGGGCATCTTCAGATCACCTTAATCTTTTCCCGAATGACGCATTGGTCTGGCATGTGCTGGAATACGGGTGCAAAAACGGATACGAGATATTTGATTTTCAGGGAGCAGGGGTTCCTGGTGAAGAGTACGGGGTGAGGGAATTCAAAAAAAGATTTGGAGGCAAACTGGTGAATTCCAGCTGCTTCAAGAAAATCCACAGGCCGCTGATGGCAAGCCTTGGAGCAAAGCTTTTTTCGGCTTACAGAAAGGCTTTTGAGCAGGGCTCAAAGCCCTCTTCGGGAGAATCTGCAAATGAACAAACAAAAAAGGAAATATGAAATAATTGGCAATTTTGACAAGGCAACATCCATTTTTGCAAAATGGACACCTTCCAAAAGTTTTAGGGAGATATTCAATAAGAGCGTTTTGGAAATTTTGAATTCACTGAAAAAAAAAGATAGGATAAATATACTTGAGGTTGGTTGCGGCCATGGCACATGGTTTGGATTCATAAATCAGCTGACATTTTCAAAAAAAATAGAATATATTGGAATAGATTTCTCCAGAAAAAGAGTGGAAACTGCAAAAAAATTTTTTAAAAAAAACAGGAATGCAAGATTCCTAGCAGCAGATTACCTCAACTATGATGATGTTAGAAAATATGATTTGATATTTTTTATAGAAGTTTTCCAATATTTGCATAAAAATGACTTTTCAAAATTCCTTAAAAAAGCAAAAAACATGCTAAGAAAAAATGGCTATGCTGTAATAATCGACAAGGAAAAATACTCGACACATTCCTTTAAAATATCTTTAGGAAAATTTCTAAAAAAACTGCCATACTACTACAAGCATGTGCATTACCCTTCATTCAGCCATCTGACAAGGCTGGGGAAAACATCCAGTTTTAATTCTGTTAAAAAAATAAAAGTAAATGAATTTAACGCTTTAGTTATGAAAAATTAAGCGCCTGCAAAAAATCAAATCATTCATTAAAATACAAAAACCGAAAAATATTTATATCATAACTTTCCTTATAGAAATTAAATGTGGTGAGCATGATTCTTTTCAAATCAAAGACCTTTCTAATTCTATCAATTTTAACAATATTATCAACAATAAGCGTCATTTCTGCAATAGTTTTGGATAATAATGTAACCGTCAATGAAATCCAAGACTGCACTACTGAATTTTACAATGCAAAAGAAGACGTTTTTGATCATGTTACTAGAGAAAGAAATGTATATAATAATTGTATTTATTACCATAATTACACGCTTTGTTTGAATACATCAGGAGCAAATACCGATTGCTCTCAAGAACAGCTTGTTTATAATGTAACATGTGCAATTGGAACTGAATCTTATCAAAGCTATGAAAAACTAAGCGAAAAAGTTGTTCAGAAAAATAAAACTGTATGCAGTAAAAAGGCTTATACAATTGGTATAGCTGGCTCTACAAAGAAAATAGATTTTGGTAAAGCTGGGTATTATTGCAGTTTGGATGGAAATATAGTAACTTGTGATTCTATCCATGATGGCAATGGAGATGGCAAATGCAAAAGCGGAGAAACATGCATTAAATTTGAGATTACAAGCCAAGGGATAAATACGTTGCAAAAAAGAATAGATTCAGTTGCCTTAAAAGATATAGAGGTAGAAGATGTTTAAGAAGTTTATTTGGTTTTTTGCAATGTTTTTATTAGTTATACCTTTTGTCAGTGCTACGACAACCAAGTATTTCTTTAATTCTACAGGTTTTAATCAAACTTTTGTCATTCCAGTCACCACCTCAAATGTTTATTTCTTAATGTGGGGAGGTGGCGGAGCTGGAGGAGATGGTGCAGGTCCTGGGCTTAATCATGGAGGTGCTGGTGGCTTTACAAATTGTACTATTAATTTTACAGTAGGTGAAACTATAGTCCTTACTGTAGGCCAAGGTGGCAATGGAACAGGAAATATTGACAGGCCTCTTGCAGGAGGTGGAGGAGGTAGAAGTCAAATAGCAAGGCAAAGTGATGATGAACTTTTAGCAATTGCAGGAGGTGGAGGAGGTTCAGGAGGAGCACAAGGGGGTGCAGGAGGAGGTACAAAAGGATTAAGTGGTTCTGGTGGTATTGGTGATACTCCTGGTTCAGGTGGAACCCAGACTGCTGGCGGTGCTGGAAGTTTTGCAGGAGGTTCTTTATTCGGAGGCAATAGTTCAGCTGTTGCTACAGATAATAGAGCTTTTGGAGGATTTCCGAATGGAGGAACAGGTTATCATCAAGGTGGAGCGGCAGTTGGAGGAGGCGGAGGAGATGGATACTTCGGAGGAGGCGGAGGTATTGACCCTTCAGGAGGAGATGGCGGAGCTGGAGGAGGAGGCAGTGGTTATATTGGAGGTTGTAATATTGGAAGTGAAACACTTGCTACAACAGCAGTAAACAGTCAAACTCCCCCCAAAACAGGTGATGCTGATTTTATAACTATGAATAATACTAATCGAATAGGCATTGGTTATGGAAATTCTGATAGAAATGATTATGGAGGAAATGGAACAATTATAGCAGTTGTAGAAATATCAGCAGCAGACACAACACCGCCAGAAATAAAGTTTTATAATATAACTTCTGAAGGAGGCTTAGGCTGCACAAACTGGAACACAAACAAGCAAAATTCTTGTAAAACTTCTGATAAAACCCCTACAGTAAAAATAAATTTAAGCGAACCTTCTTTTTGCGCTATAAGCACTCTAAATTTAAACTATACAGATATGATTGCCAATGATCCTTTAACAAATTGCACAAATGCACCTGGAAATATTTTAACTTGCACTTTGCCAGACACAAAAGAATTTACTTCTCCTGGTTTATATAATATTTCAATAGGATGTAAAGATGAAGCTGGAAATCAAAACAGAAGTTCTACAAGCGGAAATCTTACAATAAATTTAACTGATGTGGCACAACCAACAGTTACTTTGGAAAAGCCAGATAACAATGCTATTTTATTTTTCAAAGACAGGCCTTTTAGATTTAACTTTACAGCAACTGACGACTTTGGATTGCTGAATATGAGTTGCAGACTTTACTTTAATAATACCTTAAAACAGACTAATTCAAGTGTTAAAAATGGAACCCTAACTAACTGGATACTGGTAAATATAAGCAGAAATGTATGGCAATGGAATGTTACCTGCACTGATAACTCCAGTAATACAGGATCCAGCGCAAGAATAGTTACTATCAACAACACAAAGCCTACAGCCCCTACATTGCAGACACCAGCAAACAATTCAGGCTTCGGCAATCAACCTTCTAATTTGCCGGAATTTAATTGGAACAATTCAGTTGATGATGATGGAATTGATACAATCACATACACAATAGAGGTTAATAATCAAAGTGATTTTAATGGAAACAGAGTCTACTTCAACAGTTCTGTGCCACAAGACTCAGATAGAGTTACTGGCGTTAATGTTACTTTGCCTTCAAACGATGAAGATACCTATTTCTGGAGAGTAAGAGCGAATGACGGTTTTGGAAACAGCAGCTTTTCGAAAACTTTCCAGTTTGCTTATGCTAATTGGACTATTACGTTTAATTTAACAGATAGTGTTACAAATAAAACACTGACATTTTCAGGTAGTCAGAGAATGTCAGTTACTTGTGGTGGTTTTAGTACTAGACAAACTAAAACTAATCCATTTCCTGCTACAAATACATTTGCTCCTGATGATTATACATGTCAATATACTGCAGATTTACATTATGGTAAAACGGATTCGTTCATTGCAGATAGTAATAAGATGGTAGTTGTGCCTATGTCTCTTATAGGAAAAGGTCTTACAACAGAAGAACACAATTGGTTACAATTCCTCTATAACTGCTTCAACTCAGGAGAATGTATTGACTTATTAAGAACAATAAACCAAACAACAAAGGACATTTGGAAGAGAGTAACTGGAACAGACACTTCTGTTATATTATTTGAAAATATCACAACCAACACTTTAAGTGCTACTTCAAATATAAGCATAGACTATACAATAAACATTCCAGTAAAAGAAGGCTATGCTGTTGGAGCATTACTACCCTTAAGGATGTTCTTCTGGATTACTGACGTAAATAAGACAAAGTGCTTTAATCAAGATAAGGCTACCGATACTAATAGGGCAGAAGCGCCTTATTGTTTGCCATTGGTTGCTGAAACCTTAGGTCCAAATGGTGGCCAAGTTAACTTTACAGTAGATTTAAGACCTAATATTCCAAATGGAGATTACAACATAACAAGGTCCATAGAGATTGATCCTATTATCAATAATGCTGTAAGATGGGTTAATTATGGTCAAGATAATATTGGACAAATTCAAGTTTTAGAATCTGGAAATGCCGCTTCTCACTTAATAAAGACGGGGGAAAGTATACCTGAAAAATCAATAAAAGAACTAACGGATATTACTGGAGCATCGTTTATAACTATTAAATTGACATCTAAAGCAGTAAAAATTATATTAATTATATTGTCCGTAATAACAATAACATTGTTTGGATATATAATATATTCAAAAAAAAAAGACAAAAAATTAAATTAATATCCCATATTTTAATATTTTGCTGTATCCGTTAAAGAGAAAATACCCACAGTTGAAAATATAACAATAAGCGAAATTGCAAATATTACAGAGCCAGAAGCAAATGCAACAAAAAAATTTCAAGAAGAAATGCAAAAGAAAGATTATAGTCCGTTAGCTGCAATAGCTGTTATTTCTGTTTTGGTTATTTTAGCTGTTTTTTTCTATTGGAAGAAGAAAAGTTAATATGCTGACAGATAAAAGTGCTTAAGTTTTTTGACAAATTAACAATGTACCTTAAACCATATAATTTATAAATTCCCCTCTATTTTCTTGCCCATATCAAAATGAAAAAACTTAAGGTTGCTGTCATAGGCGCAGGCGCAATGGGCAAGAGCCATGCAAGAATTTACTCAGATATGGGCAATGCAGAATTAATTGCTGTTTGCGACAAAGATGAAAAAGCAGCAAATGAAATAGCTAAAAAGCATAATGCAAAGCCATTTACAGACTATAAAGAAATTGATGAAAAGCTGGATGCTGTTTCAGTATGCGTGCCTACAAAGCTGCATAAGGGTGTTGCCATGTTTTTTATAAACAAAGGGATTAATGTGCTTATTGAAAAGCCCATCACCGACAGCCTTCAGGAAGCCAAAAAGCTGATAAAAGCCGCTGAAGTAAAAAATGTAAAATTAATGGTCGGGCATGTTGAAAGATTCAATCCGGTAGTTACTGAAATTAAAAAAAGACTTGAAAATAATGAGCTAGGAAAGGTATACAGCATAACTGCCAATAGGTTCAGCCCATTTCCCCACAGGGTGATAGACGTAGGAGTTACAACTGACTTGGCTGTCCATGACATTGATATTGTGATGCACCTTAATAATGCCAAAATAAAGAGGATTTATGCAGAGACAGGGCAAAGGATACACGCAAGCCATGAAGACATGCTCAATGCCATTATAAAATTTGAGAATAATGTTGTTGGCATAATAAGCACAAACTGGCTTACTCCAAAAAAAGTAAGGGAGCTTTACGTTACCGGGGAAAAAGGCATGTTTGTTGCTAAATACCTGACTCAAGAATTGTATTTCTACAAAAATGAGTTTGCTGAAAAAGAATTTGATTATTCAAAAGGCATCACAAGCATTGTTGAAGGAGATATGATAAAAATAAAAATAAATTATAAAGAGCCATTGCTTGCAGAGCTCGAGGAATTTGCAGACTGCATTATCAAGGACAAAAGGCCAATGGTAACAGGAGAAGACGGGCTTAAAGTTCTGGAAATTGCGTCAAAAATGCTCGAATCCGCAAAAAACAGCAAGGTGGTGTTTTTATGAAAAATGTATTGGTGATAGGCCTAGGCGAAGTTGGAAATGCTCTGTGTCAGGTGATAGAAGATTCAGGAAAGTACAAGCTGTTCAAAAGAGATATAGAAGACATTAAAATTAATGAAGAAATAGAGATTATGCACATATGCATACCTTACATGGATAATTTTGCAGGCATAGCCGCTAACTACATTAAAAAATACAATCCCAAGCTTGTTGTAATAAACTCAACTGTAAGGCCGGGCACTACAAAAGCAATTTACGATAAAACCAAAAAAAGCATGGTGCATTCTCCTGTCAGGGGAAAGCACCCTGAAATAAAAAAAGGTCTGCTGCTTTTTGTCAAGTTCATAGGGCCTGCAGACAAAAAATCAGGAGAAGACGCAAAAAAGCACTTCGAATCGTTGGGAATGAAAACTGAGACTATGAAATCGCCAATGGAAACGGAGCTTGGCAAGATTTTTGGCACAACATACTATGGCCTGTGCATAGCATATCATCAGGAAATGGAAAGAATATGCAAAAAATTCAATGCGGATTTTAAGCAGGCAGTAACAAGATTCAATGAAACATACAATGACGGCTGTAAAATAGCAAACCCCAATGTCGTGAGGCCCGTATTATACCCTGGATTCATAGGGGGGCATTGCGTTATGCCCAATATAGGAATATTAAAGAAAGATGTAAAGTCTGATTTTCTTGACATGATAGAAAAATCCAATGAGCTGAAGAAAAAGGAATCAGATAAAAAATGAAGATTCTCAGCGTTGTCGGCGCAAGACCGCAGTTTATCAAGCTGGCTGTTTTATCTCACGAAATAAGAAAGCACTTTGATGAAGTTGTAGTCCACACCGGGCAGCATTATGATTATGAAATGTCCAAAATTTTCTTTAAGAACATGAGGATACCGGAGCCGGATTATAACCTTGGCGTTGGGTCAGCGGAGCGCAGCAAGCAAATCAAAAAAATGATTGATGGCCTGTGCCGGATTATTCTGAAGGAAAAGCCAAGCTTGGTCATTGTTTTTGGAGACACAAACTCGACTTTGGCAGGGGCAATGGCAGCATCAAAATCTGGAATCAAGATTGCCCATATTGAATCAGGGATGAGAAGCTTTAACAAGTCCATGCCTGAAGAGATCAACAGAGTAGAGACAGACAGAGTTTCTGATATACTGTTCTGCCCAACATGGACAGCTGTCCAAAACCTGAAAAAAGAAAGGATTACAAAAAATGTATTTAAAGTAGGGGATGTTATGATAGACTCTATAAAGCGGAACATCGGCATTGCTGAAAAAAATTCCAGGATTTTGGGGAAATTAAAGCTCAACAAAAAATCCTATCTGCTTGCAACAGTGCATCGTGCGGGAAACACGGACATTAAGGAGAACTTGTCCAATATAATGGGTGCCCTGCTCAGCATCGGCGAAAAAATTGTTTTTCCGGTCCATCCCAGAACGGCAAAATGCCTTAAGCTGTACAATCTGGATAAAAAGCTTAAAAATTCAAACATAATTGTAACAAAGCCGTTAAGCTACGCTGATACTTTAATTCTTGAGAAAAACGCAAAAAAAATAATTACTGATTCAGGAGGGATGCAGAAAGAAGCCTATTTTTTCAAAGTTCCATGCATCACTTTGAGAGACTCGACAGAATGGACGGAGACAGTGAATGACGGCTGGAACATTCTTGCAGGAGCAAATAAAGCAAAGATAAGGTATGCAGTAAGGAATTTTAATCCAAAAGGAAAGCAAAGCGAGAATTACGGGAATGGAAATGCGAGCAGGAATATTGTCAATATACTTAAAAAATTCAGCCTTTAGCTGCATTCAAAAATTCCCCTGCAATCGCATCATAGCTATAATATCTTTTTATTGCAGATGCAGAATTATTGGCCATTTTTAATCTTAAATTTTTATTTCCAATGAGTTTTTTTAATGCTGCCTTTAGTTTTTCCTTATTGTGCTCTGGAAATTTCAAGCCGTTATTGTAGCTTGCCAAATAGCTTAACTGCAGATCCACAATCACTATTGGAAGATTGCATGCCATTGCCTCCATTATGCTTACGGAGTTGTTTCCTGGCCACACTCCGATGTCAGCTGCAGAAAAATAATCCTTAACATAATCTTTTTTTACAAATCCTGTAAATACAGTCCTATTTTCAATTCCAAGCTTTTTGCTTAAATTCTTCAGCTCCTGCATATAAATATTATCGCCTCCTCCAACAATAAGCAGCTTTATGTTTCCATTTTTTATTTCAGACACGGCTTCCAGCAGCAATTCTATGCCCTTTCTCCTTACTATTGTCCCGGAAAAAGCCAAAACAATGTCATCTTTCTTGATATTGAATTTTTTTCTTATGCTTGTCTTTGCTTTGTTGTCAAACTTAAAAAAACCAGTGTCAACTGCCAAAGGTATCAATAAAATATTTTTTGGCGCTATCTTATGGATATTTACCAGGAATTCTTTTGTCTCTTCGGTTACTGCAACAATCCTGTCCGCATTGTTAAGGCTGTAATTCACAATAAACTTCCTGAACAGAAAATAATCCAAAAACCTGAAAAGTCTCTTCCACCAGTGATGGCTGGGAATTTTGTGGTAGAAGTCATGCTGGTCTACAACAAGCCTGTAATTGAACAATTTTTTATAATAAGCGGCTAATGCAGGCAAGCCCTGCCTGCTCTCATGCGCAAAAACTACATCCGGCTTTATCTTAGCCAGAGCCTGCTTCAATCCCCTAGCCAAAATAAAGTCAGAGTACTCAAAAAAATGCTTTAGCCTGCAGACCTTGATGCCATCAATAACGCTGAAACCTGCCTTTCTTTTTCTTGATGTGTTTTTGATGCCAGCTTCCTTTAGCATTGTTTCTATGTTTGGGAAGGGATAAAGCATGTCAGAAGCCACTACATAAACATCATGCCCCATTTCCCTGTGCTTCTTCGCCAAGTAGTACTCTTGATAGCCTAGCTCAGGCACAAAATAGCCCATTAAATGAATAATTTTCATTATTCAAGTGGAAAACACCCACCCACATTTAAACTTTATTTTTTCTATATTGAAAATAAACATAATAAAATTGAATTATTTACTATATTGAAATAAATACACATTAAAAAACAAATAATTTAAAAATATACCAAAAATCCAACTAAGTTAACATGAAAATAATGGTCACTGGAGGAAATGGCTTTATAGGGCACACCTTAGTCAGGCATCTCCTTAATGAAGGAAATGATGTTAAAGTTCTTGATATTAAGCCGATTAAATTTACACATCCTAAGCTTGAATTTGTAAAAAAGTCCGTGCTTGAAGACATAAGATGGGAAATGAGAGATTGTGATGTTGTTTATCATCTTGCTGCCGAGCTTGGAGTAGTCAATTCCGATAAAAAGCCTTTAAACACACTGGCTGTCAACATAGACGGCACAGTAAACGTCTTCAGGTGCGCGCTTGGGACAAATGTGAAAAAGATTGTTTATACCTCTTCTTCAGAAGTTTACGGCGAGCCAAGAGAAATACCAATAAAAGAAGACAGCCCAAAAAGCCCTGTTAGCATCTATGGAGTTTCAAAACTAACAGCAGAGATGTATGCAAAAGGCTATGTTCAGGAATATGGCATGGACATAAATCCTGTTAGGCTGTTTAATGTTTATGGCCCAGGGCAGGGCTTTGAATGGGTCATGCCAATTTTTATCCAAAAAGTTTTGAACAATGAAGCGCCTGTTGTTTTTGGAGACGGAAGCCAGGTAAGGTGCTTCACTTACATTACCGATGTTGTTAGCGGAATTGAAACAGTCAGAAAAAAAGGCGCAAAAGGAGAAGCATACAACATAGCAAATACAGACCAGATTACAATGAAAGAGCTTGCTGAATCAATAATCAAAGTCTCCGGCAAAAGCCTAAAGCCAAAAATTGTCGGCTTTGGAAAGGACACAAGAACAAAAGAAAGAGAAATCATGACAAGAATCCCTTCAATTGAAAAATTAAAATCATTAGGATGGAAGCCGGAAGTCAATATACATGAAGGAGTTAAAAGAGCTTATGATTGGTACAAGGAAAATCTTGGAAAAGAAGAGTTGTTTTATGGATGAAATTCTTATAGTTTAAAGTTACTGCCAGATCATATTGTTATTGTCAGATTCCTTGAATCGCTTAAAGTTCCATTCCTTGCTGTTGCATTAACATTAAATGTTCCTGTTGCTGTGAAGTTATAGTCTATGTAAATAAACATCTGCTCATTTGGCTGCAATATGCTGTTTGAAGTGGCATTTATGACATTGCTGTTTTTAGTGTCAAATGTCCAATTTGTATTTGTTAAGTTTGTATTTAAAGAATTTTTAATTATAAACTCAAATATTCTTTTTGAGCCAGATTCGTTTGCAACAGTCAGGTTATAAGCCTGTATATGCTTTATGTCTAAAGTTAGGCTTTTTGAGTCTGAATATGTTTGATTTGTAACAGAAGCAACCGGGCTGAATGTTCCAGTCTTGCCATAGTCATAGCTTACAAATATAAACACAGTCTCATTTGGCTGTATCGAGCTGAATTGGCTAGTTGAGTTGATTATACTCCCGTCTGCTGTTGTTAACGACCAATTTAGGTTTGTTAGGTTTTGCAGCAGATTATTTTGAGCCTGTATTTCAAATATCACATTGGTTACAGCAATGTTAGAAGCGCTGAAGCTTGTTATTGCCAAATCCCCCACGCCTACAGTGGAGCTTAAGGAAGAAGATACAGCAGTTGATTGGCTTAATCCAGTTGCATTTGCCTTCACATTATAGCTTCCTTGATCAGAGAAGTTGTATTGCAAGTAAACAAATGCCCTTTCTCCTGCGCTTAAGCTGGTATTTGAGGTGCTGTTAATTACATTGCTGTCATTCGTGTCAAACCACCATTGGACATCTGTAACTGTTGCATCGCCATCATTTAAAATTACAAATTCAAAGATTTTTAATGTTCCATTGGTGTACATTGCGGTTATTGATTCTATAGCTAAAGAAACAACTGTTGGAGGAGTATTCTGCACAATGTTGTTGCTTTCGTTGCTTTCATCAACCAGATTGTCAAAGTCTGCTATGGCTGTGAACAGGGTTGTATTGGATGTATTGCTTACTATAAAATTATAAATTTTTGATTCGTTGACATTTAGTATTACAGTACTATTTATAGCTGAAAAAGTTTCATTGTTAAAAACATCAAGGAATACATTAAAAGCTGTTGACTCTCCGGTATTGTTGAGTTTTATTGTAACATTAGACTGATTTGTTGTTTGGTTGAAAATTACAGTCATATTCAATTTCAAGTCCGGCAAAGGCGGTCTCTCAAAATCTGTATAGGTTAAATTTGTTATTGTATGAGGTTCAAACTGCTTGTCTGTAATATTTCCATTTTCTATTAGCCTTGCGACACTTAATAGATATGGCCCGCTTATTTTTGTAGAATAGATGTCAGAGCCATTTATCCTTATGCTTAGAGTCTTATTTCCAATAGACAAGCTTTGCGATGCGGATAGATTTTTGACAAAATTGTTGAATTGGTCATATATTTCAGCTTGTATTTCATAAGTAGTTGTGTTTTTAACTGCTATAGTAAAGTTTACTTCTAGGAATTCTGACAAGTTATTTGCATTGGTATCAATGCCTGCGCTACTGTAGTTTCTGAAGTAAGAGGTTTTTGCAAAATCTTCATAATTATAGGTTGATGTGCTATAGCTCGGCTTAATCAGTTTTTTACCTATTGACACAGAGTCTAAAGTGAAGTTTCCATTATAATGAGTGGATTTTATAGTCTCATTATCAAAATCCAATGAAACTATTTGTGTTCCAGACGATAATGTTACTGGTTTTGTCGCACTTATTATGGTTTCATTAAATTTTAAATAGGCAGTTATATTAGTGTCTTGATTTTGGGAGACATTGAGCGTTAAATTAATCCTTATGTAATTACCATTTACATTCTCGTCAGTTATGCTGTTTATATTCGTTCCATTCTCAAATTCGCTATAGGTGCTTGTTTCTATGCTGTATTTACTAAAGACTAAAATATTTGTCGTGTTATAAATTCTCACAGAATAATTGTATTTATTTTTGTTTAATAAGCGAGTGTCAAAGCTTATATTGACGTTCGATATACCGGAAGATATGCTTTGATTAATCTTGCTGGACAAAGTTCCACTTTCTTCTGCCAAATCAAAATAAACCTCAAAAAAAGCAGTGTAAGTAGAGTTAACGGTAATGTTTATTATTAAAGTATCATTCTGTCCATTTGAGTTTGAGTCTGACATATAATCAGAAAACTGATTAATATTAAGTGTGCCGTCATTATATCCAAAATTGTAAGAGTCAATTAGTTCTTGAAGTGTCAATGCGAAAATAGATGGGACTATAAGTATTAAGATCAAATACACTAAAATTAATTTTAAGTTTTTAAAAACCATTTATATTTACCTCGGTGTTCTCATCAGTATGCAGATAATCAAAAACAAACAAACCATCCAAATCTTGTTCTGAAATATAATCCGCTCTTGAAGCTACACTTTTACTAAAATAGAATTCTTGGTTATCTACAAGTTTTCTCAATGCGGCTATCTCGCCGTCAATATCGTTTCCAAACACGTAAATATTTGTACCATCTTTTACTACAAGTCCATTGTAAGATAATCCCTCAGATTTAGAATTAAACAACACAAGATTATTGCCTAGTTCCCATCTCTGTTTTGAGTTTTCTCGAGTTTCCTGTTTGCCTTTCGGTATATTGCTGTTTTTTCTTCCAACGTAAATATTAACATCCTGACCGCTAGACACTAATTCGATATAATCATCTAAATAGTTATTGATTACAGAAGTTAAAACAGAGTAATCTGTGCTAATATCCACGTAAGCTTTTGTTGCTGGTTTTGCGGCCTTTCTAATATAATTATTTGACTCATCTATTTCAGCTACAGTGTTTTTGAAGTCTACAGTAATTGAAATAAAGTCTGTAGAGTTTAAATCCCATAATACAGATGTATTTTTATTGACATACTGAGATAATGATATTATTTTGGATTCATTTTGTGTTATAGCTCCTTTAAGATTCTGCCCCCTGAAATCAACAACTATTGTGCCATTAACTTTCTCGACATTAACTAAGGCAGTGATATTGAATTTATTTGTTGCAGTTGATTTTATAGTCACATCACTAGTCTTTATTGACAAATCCGTCTTATTAATGCAGATACTACAGTCAAAACTTAAAGAATCATAATCGTTATTGTTGTCAATAGTGCTTGATTTAGTGCCGCAGAAAGTAGCATTATCGCTACAATAAATGTCTATGGACTGGCTATTTCCGCATACTGCATCTCTATAGCTTATTTCCTTGAAGCCATCCGAATCAGTTGTGCCGTTCAAAATTCCATTGTTATAGACTTTAGTTCCATTTATCGGATTGCTCTTTAAATCAGTTACAATTACTGAAATAGTTTCGTTGCATTTATCTTGAGTCAGTTTTTTGGTTTGCATTTTAAAGCTCAAAGCGACCGAAATTTTCTGGAACTGGAATAAAAAGCCATATAAAACCTAAAAAAAATAATAAGTAGTAACTATAAAAAAATAAAAAAAGGATGAAAAATATAATCCAAATTAATTTATTATTCCGTATTAAATAACTAATTAAACCAAATAATAAAGCGGCTAAGAGACTTAAACTCAATAATAAAATGGACGTATTATAATGATTACTAATAAATTTTGGAAAATAAAATAAAATAAAATAAAATAAAATATGAGCATATTTTGAATCAAAAATTTTAACTATATTTTGTTTCATTTTAACCTCCATTAATAAAGTTCTTAATTATTTGTTTGGTATCACTCCTATCGGGTAGACTCTCTTGCTCTCTAGATGATGTGTGATAAACACTATCAATCCTTACTCTATCATCATGACGATTCAATACCGTAATTGAATTATCTATCTCAAGCGAATCTTCATAAGGGACAACTCCATCACTAACCCCGGGAGGAACCCATCCGAAAAAACCTTGATTTTGGGGTATTCTACCATAAATCATTAAGAAATTATTTACCGTTAATCCAGTTCCGGGCTGGCTTCCATTTCCATTTCTTACCCAATCGATATAATTTCTAAGAAGATTATAGGATACACTGTCATTTCCGACAAGAGAACTTGCAGCAGCGTAACATATAGTCTTACTTGTATTAAAAAAATATCTATAGCACTGATTTCTTGCTGCTATTCCTACGTCTGTAGCAGGAAGATGGCTATTTGACGCCAATTCTTGCAAGATATTATTTCCATAATCTCTAGCAACCATCGCGAATGGTGAATCCCCATGGAATGTCCCCGGACAACCAACGGCAACAAAAGTGTCTATCACTCTTGGATTAGCTGTTAGATTTATTAGCCTCCAATCACTTCCATTATGATAATATCCAGCATTTTGTTTACCTGTATTCTGATACTTTTCAAGAGAACGTAGAGCTACTCGACATCCATTACTAAAACCTATATAGGTTACGTTGGTTTTATTAGAATATGTTTGTACACCACTTATTAAAGCAGGCCAGTAGTAATCTGTTAACTCAGAAAAATTATAATTGGGGCAATTGACACACTCAGTGTTTGGACCTCCCGTAATTTCTATCAACCATGTATCTCTGGGCTTTCCAGTACCAACTCCTTGAGCTATTTCTTTTGCTAATTTCTCCCACGTAAACAAATTACTCCATAATCCCCTAGCTAAAACTACTGGTTGTGGATTTATAAATTCCCTAAATTTAGGTCCTAGTTCAGCATTTATATGTTTGATGCGTAAACTTGTGTTGTCGTTTGTTGTGAGAACTCGCTTTATAGCCAAAGTTGAAACATCACTATTCAAAACATTCTCTACAACTTTAGCAAAATTTGCATTGTTCTTTCTGTACTTAGCCTGATTCTCATCAGTGTGTAAATAATCGAATACAAAAAGTCCGCCTAAATTTTCTTCAGAAACATAATCTACTCTGTCATTTCCAGACTTAGAAAAATAAAACTCCTGATTGTCAACAAGTTTACGTAATGCGGCAAGGTCTCCATCAATTTCGTTACCGAATACATAAATATTTGTTCCAGAACGAACTACAATGCCATTATATGGAAGCCCTTCAGATTTTGAATTGAAATTAACTATATTATTTATCAAACCCCATCTTTGTTTTGGTTTTTCATTGGTTTCTTGTAATACTTTTGGAATGTTACTATTCTTCCTACCAACATAAATATTAACTTCCTGACTACCCTGTGAAACAGAATTGACATACTGCCCCAAGAAATTTTTAATTGCATTTTCTAATACTGGATAATCTGTCGTGACTTCAATGTAAGCATTAATTGGGTCATTTGTTGACTTCCTAGCATAATTATTTTTATCATCAGTTTCAGCTACAACATTTGTAAAGTCTACTGTGATTGAAACAAAATCTGTTGAATTTGTGTCCCACAATACTGATACATTCTGATTTTGGTATTGAGAAACTGAAATTATTTTTGATTCGTTTATTGTTACTTTTCCGCTTTGGGTGTTAGTCCCCCTGAAATCAATTACAATGTTACTTGCAGTAACTTTTTCTACTGTTATTAAGGCTGTAATATTTTTTTTATTTCCTTGTTTTTTTATTGTAACATCACTTGTTTTTATTGCCAAATCAGTTTTATTAATGCAAATACTGCAATCAAAACTTAAAGAGTCATAATCGTTATTATTGTCAATAGTTGAAGATTTTGTGCCGCAGAAAGTAGCATTGTCACTGCAATAAATATCAATTGATTGGCTATTTCCGCAGACTGCATCTCTATAGCTTATTTCCTTGAAGCCATCCGAATCAGTTGTGCCGTTCAAAATTCCATTGTTATAGACTTTAGTTCCATTTATCGGATTGCTCTTTAAATCTGTTACAATTACTGAAATTGTCCCGTTGCAAGTCTGTGTTGTTTGGTTTGCTCTACATGGTGATGCAGGTGTAGAATTTCCATTGGTGCCAAAGTCTGCATTTACCTCGTCTGCACTTGAGTCGCAGGAAGTGTCAGCCGAGCAGGTAGCAGTTCCTATATCTTTAGTGCCACCACTGTAGAAGCATCTATCTGCATATTGGGTTGAGCTTGTGCAAACATATTGGCGTTGACTGCAGATATAATACCTCCTTAAGCCCAATCCCCTTGTTTTATAGCCATTTTCATTATAACAATACAGGGCGTCTATTTCTTTTGTGGTAGAGGATGAAGTAGGAACCTGGTGATTGCCTAAAGAGCCTTGGGAAGTACATCCAGTGCTTGCAGCTGAACATGTATTGTCAAACGTTGTGTTAGTTCGGCAATTGTCTATGTTGGTTTGTGTACCGTAGCATTTTTCATAAGGATGTAAGTTTTCATCATCATAACATTCCGCTAGAATGGTTTCGCCTGTTTGAGGCAATATTTTTGCTCTTAAATCCCAATTCTTAAAAACTATCGAATCGTGCTTGCAATCAACACCACTAGGACATGTAAGTGTATAATCATCTGATAAATTTATTACATGCGCCAAAAGTATTAAAGTGCCAAATTCATCTACATTATAAATATTTGATTTCTTTCTGCCATCATTAAAAGTTATATTAACCGAATAATAACCAATGCTGAAATTAACATCATCAATAATCCCAGTTCCATTCAGCCAGAAATTAAAAGTAATGTTTGGTAAGCCGAAATTAGTTATATTAAATATTTCATAAAAATACGATAGGTTAGCTAATGTAAAATTACTAATATTTAGCATAACTTGCACCATCCCATATCCATACAAATCATCTTTTCCAATAGTACCCAAGTCCAAAGCATCATTCCTTAATTTCGCCCTAATCTGTTCATTTGTTAAGGATTTATTAAACGATTTTATCAAAGAGGCAACTCCTGCTACATGTGGAGCAGCCAAAGAAGTGCCCGATGAAATGAAATATTGATTATTTAATGATGTGGAATTAATATCAACTCCAGGGGCAACTAATTCCTGCTCAAAGCCATAAGAAGAAAATGAAGCCAGATTATCATTTGAATCAACTGCACCAACAGCAATTACAGTATCATATTTTGCTGGATATAAAATATTATCTTGTCCATTATTTCCAGAAGCGGCGATAAGTAAAATATCTTTATTATAGGCTTCCTGCAAAACTTCCTTGAATATTTGTGAATAAGAGTTAAACCCAAAACTCATTGAAACTATGCTTATATTATTGTCAATTGCCAATTCAATGCCTGCTATTGCGTTGCTTAAGTCTCCAGTAGAGCTTTGCATTATCTTAACAGAATACAAGGAAACATCCGGAGAAACTCCAGCCAACCCTTCATTATTCAGCAAAGCTGCTATTACACCGGCAACAGAAGTGCCATGACCATTGCTGTCAAAATAGTTATTGTCAACAAAGGAAACTCCTCCTGCGATAGCTAAATCATCATGCACGCCGATTCCAGTATCTAAAATAGCAACCTTAACACCAGAACCATTGCTTAAATTCCAAACAGAATCAGCCTTAACCTTTTTTATGTTAAAAGGTACAATATCCCCTAAAACTTTTATATCCTGTTCCAATTCTATAAACTCAATTTCGTTGTCTTCAATTAAGTCTTCTAAATCCTTAACCTCACCGCTTATTTTAGTTACTTTAAACTTTTCAATTTTCTTCTCTAAAGTAACATTAATCAATTCATTCTCATCAATAGAATTCCTAAATTTGATTATATATTTTCTTGACTCTTTTTTGTCTTTTATATTTTTTAGATATTTTTCAGTTTCGTTATTCAGCTTGTTTTTATTTAACTCGACTATTTTTGTTAAATTTTTTATTGGTATTTCTGGCAATGTTATATTTGTTGTTTCATTTAATGCCAAGTTGATGCTTTGGTTTATAGAAATATTTTCTGTTGGAATAGTTAAATTTGCTGTTTCATTTATTGTTGTTTGATTCAAATTAATTGATTTGTTTATCAATGAGATATTAACAAAACTTGAGTTGTCTGTAGAATTCAGCACCTGTGCGCTTGCAAAAACAATAGCGCCAAAGAGCAAGGCAAGTAATGCAACCAAACTCAACTCGCCTTTTTTGTCTTTTGACACTTTTGGCACCTCTTTTGAATCACCTCCTGCTATTTGGTGGCATTAATCATTAATTCTATAGTCTTAGTTATGTTTGTGCTTGTTATGTTTGACATCTCCAACACGTACAAGACAGGGGTTAAATTAAACATATTTACATGCTGCTCCCCTTTAGACACAAAATTAAACGCCCATGCCTTGCTGCCTTTCTTTGCCATTCTGTCAAAAGTTCCTTTTACTTGCCCATTTGACAGATTTCTGGTATAAATCTGCACTTCTGTGTAATTAGTGTAACCACTTAGCAAAGCATTTTGGATGCCTGCGCCTATTGTTGCATCTCCGCTTGTCTCTAAACCTGTTATTGTTAAACTTAAAGGACCGCTTGTGCTTGTTGTATTCATGTTTCCAGAACTATCTTTGCAACTTAGATAAACTATAGAGTCCTCGTAAACTAATTCGTCTCCATCTATTAAAGTGCAAGCGTGCTCTATAGTATTTTCTCCAGAAGTGCAGTTTCTTAGACTTCCAATTGCTGTGTAGTTGAAGTTATTTAATCCAATGGCACAATATGCAGCCTCGCTTGTATTGAAGTAAAGAGTTGGCGTTGTGTCGCTGGTGCTGCAAGGATTTGAGGGATTTGTATTCCAGTTCGAGCAAGAAGAGCCTTGGTCGCTGTAGTTTATTATAGTGGGTAGTGTTGTGTCTGGAGCTATTGTTACATTTAAGCAATTACTTCCATTGTACATGCACATCACGTCAGTATCTACTGCACAGCTTCTGCTTAATATAACAACATCAGAAAAGTTTAGGTTTTTGCCGCCTCCAACATGCGAGCCTGATTGGTATTGGACATTAATATGGAATAAACAAGGTGGCAAGTCAGCAACTGTGATAGTAGTAGAAGCTAATAACACCCCATCTCGCAAGTAGCTTAGATTTGTTCCTCTTAAATTTAAGGTGTGATGATGCCGTCCACCACTAAAGGTGTTATTTCCATTAAAAATTTTATCGGCGCCACTATATTGTAGATTAATATAACCATTTGGCGATTCGCTATGAATTCCCCAGTGAGGTCTTCCTGCTGAATTATCTTTGTCGATGCAATTGAAAAGCCACTGCTCGCTTGGCGCTTCTGTTGCAAAGTCAACGTCATGCTGAACCCATCCCATAACGCAAAAATCGCCTGAAAAGCCGTAATCATTGACATTATCTAAAGTTGAAAGATACTGATTAGTGTGGTCTAAGAAAGCAAACGAGCCATTAGGTGTTGTATAAGGGTCTGGAACTGCATATTTGATGTTTGTTCCAGTAACACTCAAACCTTTGTTTAATCGAAATGGAGCATAATCAGTTTGGTTGCCGCTTGTAGCATTCATTCTAAAATGAGATGTTAGGTTTGATTGGTTAATATTTGGAATAGCTGAATTATTGTTCAATCCAAAAGCGTTGACATCAAAAATAAAAAGTATAAAGAACAATGCAAATATCAAGGTTGCTTTTTTCATTTTGTCACCTCCGTAAGAATTAGTTTACCCAGATAGAAGCTTGGGTCGTTTTCAACAAAATTATCCCTTGAGTTCTTATAAAATGTTTTTATGCTATTATCGCAAATCTCAAAGCGCTGGCAGCTTTTCCCGCCTTTGCAGTCAGTAAACTGCCCTTTAAATGCACCATCCTCATTGGAGACGCAGGTTACAATAAGGCAGTTGTTTTCAGTATTTTGTATGCAGGCTCCCCATTGAGAAAAATCAATTTCTTTTTTCTCTGTTGTAGCGCCTTTATCGATTGAAACAATGTACTTATTTGGCGGTGTGCATTCGGTTGAATTCTTTGTAACAGTTACTTGCACTAATTTGCCTGTAAGATTCAATATGTCTTGTTGTGTAGAGCAGTCTGTATTTGGACCAGAGGTGTTCAGGCAGAGGGAATAATTATGATAATAGTTGTAATTACCATAAACATCCTGCACTTCATTATAGAAATTAGTGGTGCATGTCTTTACTTCTTCAACGCTTATAGTGCTTGTCACTTGAGAAATCTGGCTTGCCACCGTTAATGCCAAAACGCTGACTAATAACAAAACTAAAGCTATTTTAGTTATTTTCATGGAAAACCACCCCTGAGTTTGATCATTTTTTTGATGATAAAAAATAAATTGAAAGAAGCATGTATAAAGAAATACCCTTAGAGCTACCTAAAAAATATTCAACTGAAATTTTTACACCCCTTTTGTTTTGGTGCAAAGCAAATAACTCCACCCCAGACTAGTACTATAAAAATAGCTAATATTTAAACATTTGTAACCCCCCCTTAAAGTACATATATTTTACTGCTTTAAAGAGAAAAAATTGCAGATAATAAAGTTATTTTTTAAACCTATTTTCCAGATACCACTCACATAACAGCTTAAGCCCTTCCTCAATTTTTGTTTTTGGGCTGTAGCCGAGAAGCTTTTTTGCCTTTGAAATGTCCGCATAAGTCTGCTTGACATCGCCTGGCTGCATTTTTTCTTTTACAATCTTTGCTTTTTTGCCGAGGTTTTTTTCTATTATGCCTATGAAATCCTTCAGCTCCACAGGATTTCCGCAGCCCAGGTTTATAATTTCATATTTGGCATCCAAATCCATGCTTTTCATGATTCCGGAAACAACATCTGCTATGAAAGTGTAGTCCCTTCTTGTCGAGCCGTCGCCGTACATTTCTATGTGCCTGCCATTGGCAATGCTGTCAACAAACTTGTAAGGCGCCATGTCAGGCCTGCCGCAAGGGCCGTAAACCGTGAACAGCCTCAGGCACACGCTTGGAATTTTATAAAGGGAATTGTATGTGTAGCACAGCAGCTCCCCTGCTTTTTTTGTAGCGGCATAAGGGGATATCGGGGAATTTGTAATGTCATCTTCAGAAAACGGCACTTTGTCCCTATTGCCGTATACGCTTGAGCTTGATGCAAAAACAAATTTTTTAACTCCGTTATGCCTGGCAAGCTCCAGCAGGTTCAAGGTGCCCCTCACATTGACTTCCTCGTAAATGAAAGGGTTCTGTATGCTTGGTCTTACGCCAACCATGGCAGCAAGATGGATTATTTTGTCGATTTGGTTTTCGGAAAATATCTTCTGCAGACCCGCAAAATTCCTTATGTCTTCCCTGTAAAGCTTGACTTTAATGTCCTTTATGTTCTGCTCCTTGAATTTAGGATTGTAATAATCGTTGAAGTTGTCCACTCCGACAACGCTGTGCCCCTGCCTGACAAGCTCTTTTGAAGCCCGGCTGCCTACGAATCCCGCTGCCCCTGTAATCATTATTGCGCTCATTTTCTTTTGTAGATTACGACATTAGTTTCGTTGTTTTCATAAACCTTTTGGAAATAAGGCATGTAATAGGCAAGCGAGTCCTTTTTTATCGGGCTGTGGACTTTGTTGCTGATGTCCAGAATATAGCCTATTTTTCCCATAGGGGGCTCAAGGCTCGGCACAAGGTTGTAGCCTGTGCCTCTTGCAGGAAATGACTGCCTTCCAATCCTGTAGCCAAGGCACTGCCCGGGAACAATAAACAATGCGCTCTTGCCAGTGTTTTCCTCAACCCACTCAAAATCCTTGTCAAGATTTTTCCATTGATGAGTTATTATTGCGGATTTAGCCGCTTCTGATGCCGAGAAAACAACTGCAAACAATATAAGGAATGCTATGACAAGCGCCTTGTTAATCTTAGCAAGCCTCTTGATTCCGAATGCCCACAAAATGCCGAGAAACGGCACAGCTGTGAGCATGTACCTTGTTGATGTGTTGCCGTAATTGAACTGGTAAAAGTAGAGGAAGAACAGGTAGGGCAGCGCAACCCAGAGCGCAAGCCGGAAATTTTTATTTCTGAAGCACTTCTTTTTGAAAATAAATAAAAGCGGCACCAAGGATATGATTGTGAAAACAACCCACAGGACTATCCCAGTCCTGAACAAATTATTTTTGAACAAAAACAAATTCTCGTATTTTCCGTCCGGCACTCCAAACAATGCAAGATGAACCTCAATATAAGCGTCCTGCACATTAAGCATGTACGCAAGCTTGTCGGGCTTGAAGTCGTGGGCTGACTTGTAATAGCCGCCAAAAAGGGAGTTGAGAAACGGCCAGACCGGGTTGTGCAGCAGCGTGTAATTTCTTGCATACCATGGCGAGGCAACCAAAAATCCTATCATGAAAAAAACGAGAAATTTGCCAAAAAAATTTTTCCTGTATTTTTTGAATATGAGGCAAGCAAGGGCAGGCGCCATGAACAAAGAGTTTATCCTGCCAAGCAATGAAAGCCCGAATGCAATGGACGAGAAATAAAACCTGCCAATAATCAAAAGGTAAAAGCTCAGCAGCGCGAAAAACGCGCCTGCCATGTCGATATGCGCTGTTGTCGAGTGATAGATGCTCAAAGGCAGGAATGAAGTGAATATTACTGCAAACAATGCTGTGTATTTGTCAAAAAGCCTTCTTGATATCAGGAATGCAAGCACAACCATGCCGCTTCCAAACAAGGGGCTTGCCATGCTTATCCCAAGGCTGCCTTTGCCGAAAATGCCGAACAGATTGTAAAGAAATGCTCCGGCTATGTGAAACAAGGGCTCATGCGCAAATATCTCCCTTCCGATGTAGTCAAAAAGCGGAAACCTCAGATTCTTAGCGAGGAAGCTTGCCGCAGAGGCGTGATAGCAGGGATCGCCGCCCTCAATTGTGTAGGAAGCGATAACAAACCTCAGAATAATGGCAAAAATTATGATGGCTATTGTCAATTTTGAAACAAAGCCCTGCTCTCTGAAATTTTTGATTGTATTCATCTATCCTCGGCATTGGCGCATGTTTTATAATGTTTTCGGAAACATTTAAATAGTAAACTCTATACTTTTCGGCTGATGAAGAGGATAAAAGTTGTTGTGTGGGACGGCGACAACACGCTCTGGAACGGGACTGTTTTCTACAAGGACAAGGAGAATGTAAGCCTGAAGCCCGGCACAAAAGAGGCTTTGAAGGAGCTTGACAAAAGAGGCATAAAAAGCACGATATGCAGCAAAAATTATTATGAGGATGTTGAGTCGATTCTTAAAAAATTTGAGATTGCAAAATATTTCCAGCACCCGCAGGTTGGCTGGGGGCTGAAATCAGACGCGATAAAAAATATTGCAGGCGCCTTCAATGCGCAGTTTGACGAGATGATCTTTGTCGACGATGACCCGTTCCAGCGCGCAGAGGTTGCATCACAAATATCAGGCATAAACATAGTGCCGCTTGACGACCCGATAGACATCCTAGGATTGGAGGGAGTCGTGCCATTGAATGCTACAGAAGAGGACAGGAAAAGGGTGCAGCTTCTGAAAGAGCAGAGGAATAGGGAGGAAGCTGAAAAAAATTTCAAAGGGAATTATAAGGATTTCCTGAAGCAGTGCAGCATGGTCATGACTGTGAGGCCGATAGAAGAGGAAGATTGGACAAGGGTAACCCAGCTGCTGAACAGGACAAACGAACTTAATGCAACCGCAAACAGGTACACCTTGGAGCAGCTAAAAGAGTCTTATGAAAAAAATAATGATGTCATAATGGTTGTTGAATTAAAGGATGTGTTTGGGGACTACGGAATCATTGCAGAGACGATCCTGGAAAACAAGGATTACGGATGGTTTGTAAGGGACTTGGCTGTTTCGTGCAGGACAATGGGCAGGGGGATAGGAAGCGCATTGGTTGTTGCTGTGCTGAATTACGCAAAGGAAAACGGAATCAAAAAAGTTGTCGGGAGGCTTGTCGAAACAGAGTCAAACTGGCGCATCAGGCCGCTTTACGAAAAGCGCAATTTCAGGAAAATCTCATCTGATGACAAAGCGGCATCGTACGAGTTTGACTTGGACAAAGACGAAATGCCCGAGTACCCTCCATGGATGAAGGTTAATTTCCTTATGGAAGAGATTGCAAAGGAGCGGACAGGATAATCCTGTTTTTCTTAAGAAATTATTTAGATTAAATATCATTATATATTTTACTTATTTTCTATATTGTAAATTACTCTAAAATCTGATTTATTTTCCATATTGTTTTCAATATTGAAGTTAATTCAACTTGCTCGTAAGAACCTTAAAAATCCTTTCTGCTGCTTTGCCGTCCCAAAAATGCGGTATTTTGGCTTTAACAGCATGCCCTTTGACAAGGCTGCTGCAGACTTTGACTATCTTTGCCTTGTCTGTGCTGACTATCATATTAGTGCCTTGACTCACGGTTACAGGCCTTTCTGTGTTGTTCCTTAAAGTCACGCAGGGCACTCCAAGAACAGTGGTTTCTTCCTGAATGCCCCCTGAGTCAGTAAGCACAAACCTGCTTTTTGACATGAGGCATAAAAAGTCAAGATATCCCAATGGCTTTGTTATTATGAGGCTGCCTATGCTTCTAATTCTTTTGTCCAGCCCAAATGACTCCAAGTTTTTTTTTGTCCTTGGGTGCAGCGGAAATACTGTTTTTATTTTTGCGCCTATGTCTTCCAGAATATCCAGTATGTTTTCAAAGGATTTTTTGTTGTCAACATTGCTGGGCCTGTGCAGCGTTAAAACACAATACCCTTTTTTATGCAGCTTTAACCGCTCCAGTATTCTGGATTTTTCCGCTTTTTTCCTGTGGCTCAGCAAAGTGTCTATCATCACATTGCCGACAAAAAAAATCTTATCTTTGCTTATGCCCTCATTTAAAAGGTTTTTATTCGCGCTTTTTTCAGTTGTAAACAAAAAATCGCTTATTTTGTCCGTGCGTATGCGGTTGATTTCTTCAGGCATGGTGTTGTCAAAGCTCCTCAGCCCTGCTTCGACATGCGCAACCTTTATGCCCAGTTCATGGGCTGCTTCTGCGCCAGCAACTGTGGAATTTACATCCCCCACCACAATAACCAAGTCGGGCTTTTGCCTTTCAAGCGCAACTTTGATTATTTTTTTAAGAAAGCTTCTTTGCTCATCCACGCCAACGCCAGTTTGGCAGACTAAGTGTTCATCCGGTTTTGGCAACCCAAGCTCGTCAAAAAAAAGCCTGCTCATGGAAAAATCGTAATGCTGCCCTGTATGGACCAAAATGTGCTTTATTTTATGTTTTTTGAACTCGTTTACCAATGGGGCAATTTTCATAAAATTTGGCCTTGTCCCCACAATGCTTAAAATTTTCATTCATCTCCCGTAACCCAAATATATTTAAATAGTTTCCTATTGCAGAATACCATGAAAAAAACCAGGATAGCGAGCGTAATCCCGCCTCATGTAACAACACAGTCATTCGTAAATCTTTCAAAAGTCTATTCCTACATCTCAAAAAAATACAATGCCGAGATAACCGTGTTTGTTGATGATAAACTGGATTACAAGCCAAAAAGCCTGAAAATAAGGAAGGTTTTCGGGATTGACAGCCATTTCGGGCTGTACAAGATTTTATTTTTTCTTGGATTACCGAGGTTTTATTACCCAACGCTTGTAAAGGAACTTAGGGGGTTTGACGTGATTGAGTCAAGCACCCCGGAGTTTTACATCTATGCCCTGCAGGCGTATCACGCTGCAAAAAAATACAACTCAAGGCTTGTGCTGAGAACCAGCCAGGCAACATATGACTTTTTCATGTTCCCTTACACAAAGCGCATTGCACTGTTTTTTGCAGGAAAAGCCTGCAGATTCGCGTCGTGCCTTTGCTTCACTCACCCTGAATCAAGGGACGCGTATAAAAAAATGGGACTGATTGAGGGAGGGGCAGGCAAAAAAATCAGGGTTATAGGGCATGGAGTTGACACAAAAATATTCAGGCCGCTGAACATTAAAAAAGACGGCAAAAAAACAATCCTGCTTTCAGTGGCTGCTTTGATAAAAGTCAAGGGGCATCAGAATATAATAAAAGCCGCCAAGATTCTTGTTGACAAAAACTACAAAAATATTGAACTATGGGTTGTCGGAGAAGGTAGCTACAAAAAAGAGCTTGAGGAGCTTGCAGAAAATCTTGGAATAGCAAGTCATGTGAAGTTCCTTGGGGCTTTGCCGCATGGCGAGCTTGTAAAGGTGTACAATAAAGCAAGCATGTTTGTTTTCAGCAACCTTAGCGATGTGACTCCTGCTGTAAGCGAAGCCATGCTGTGCAACCTGCCTGTTGTGGCAGCCAGGTGCAATGGCTTGGATTTTGTGATGCCATCTGAAAAATATGGGATTGTGGCAAAGCACGGCAATGCTGAGGATCTGGCAGGAGGCATAGAAAGGCTCATGCTGGACAAAAAGCTCCAGAGAAGTATTGCTGCAAACGCAAGAAAGCACATACTTGAAAATTTTTCCATAGAGAAGGTTGGCGACAAGCTTTACAGCGCCTATTATACGGGAATAAAGGCGAAAGAAAGCTTTAAATAGTACTATTTCACCCATAAAACAAAATGAGAAGCAGAAATTTCAGATTTTTGTTTGCAATTGCCAGCTTTGCAGGCCTGGCTGCAAGCGCCTCTGCATACATAGACCCAAGCACAGGAGGCGTTTTGCTTAACACCATATGGCCTTTCATTGTCGCGGTTTTCTCTGCAACACTGGCTTTTCTTCTGAAGTGGTTCTGGAAGCCAATCAAGAAAACTTTTGGGAAACTGAAAGGCGAGGCAAAGGGCAAATAATCAATCAGGGTTGTAGAATTTCTTTATGCTTTTGTTATTCACCCATTGAAGCGCTTTTTCATAATCCTCATTTGTGTCAAATTCCATCCAGCCGTGCTTTATCGGCACAGGATAAACTTTATGTCCTGACTTTATAATCAAATTAAGCATATTGGTCATATCAAGTTTTTTGAATGATTTTTTTGTATCTTTGAATGCTTCATTTTTGTTCCAGTGAATTTTTTTGTATTTATTATACAATTCTCTAAAAAGGGTAATACCTTTTTTTGAAAATTTAACCAAGCCTATATACCTTATTCTTGCCTTTTCCAATGGACAATTTGGGACGCCGATTTCAGCAATACTGCCGTCTTTCCCTATCACAAAGCTTTCAATGTCTTCCTGCCATTTGCCAAGCCTTGCCTTCCAGTATCTCAGATAGTCAATGTCAACTGCAACCCCTATGTCAACAGGCGCTTCAATCACCTGCTTTGCGATTCTTTTTTCATACAATATGTCACCATAGCAGACAAGAATGTCATCATTTAATTCTTTCTCGGCGCACATAAGGCTGGCAACCATATTTGTGCTTGCGTAATTCGCATTGTGGCAATAGTTTACATTCTTTATTTTTATTTTATCTTTCATGTAACCTGTTACAATGACGATTTCATTAATGCCGCAGGCTCTCAAAGTTTCAACCTGCCTTTCAATCAGCGTTTTTCCGTTGAAATTGAGCATGCACTTAGGCAGGTCTTTAGTGTACTTGTCCAATCTTGTGCCCATGCCAGCTGCGAGGATTATGGCTTTCATTTGAAAACTATTTTCTCCAAAACAATTTTCCTTCAATAAACGCCTTGACCAACTTCTTATTTGCTTCCTTATCGCAACCTTCCCTTTCAGGATGCCAGAGAATGCCTGCAATCATGTGCTTTGGATAATAAAATCCTTCGATGATACCGTCATCAGAAACTGCAAAAGGCTTTAATTGCCTTGACAAGGTGCTTTTGTCAACGCCCTGCTTGTGGTAGGAATTGACAACAAATTTTTTCCTGCCCAGATATTTTTCAGCTTTTTTGTCCACAATTTCAACACCATGTCCCACGCGCACATGGCTAGTGCCTGTTTTCTGCTCAATGTCTTGAACAAGCTTTCCCCCGAAAAAAACATTGATGAATTGCCCGCCCCTGCATGTGCCAAGCAAAGGCAGCTTTCTTTTTAACGCTATTTCAACAAGCTTTTTCTCTGTATTGTCCCTTTCAGCGGAAAAATCCTCATCCATGCCTTTTGCGCCGTAAAGCGCAGGGTTTATGGAATTGCCGCCGCTCAGGATTATTCCATTTATGGGCATATCTTTAAAATATTTGTCCAGATTCCTGCTTACATTCGGCACAGGAACTAATGTAATGCCGAATTTCTCGTAATACTCGATGTAGTCATTTTCAAGGGCATCGCGATTGGCGCCTTTGTCCATCTTCATGCTTCTTTGGGAAATTGCTATGAGCATCAGGCACCCCTTATGGGCTCTATTTTATGTGACTTGCAGTCTAGGTGTATGTAATCCGCACTAACAAGATTGTCGAACACCACTCCGCAGCCGATTGCTGCAGGAATCCCGAATTCAGCGCACCTTATTGACATGTGCGAAGCCACTCCCCCGTATTTTGTTATCAGGCCTGCTATGCCCCTTGTGAATATCCAGTCATAGCCAGGGTCGCCGCTCTCTATCAGTACTATCTTGTTATCAATTTCGCCTACGTTTCTCCCATCGAATTTGCTGAGGTTTACTGCCTGCGCCTTAACATTTTTTGCAGTTATGTAATTGGGCCTTGGGGCGTAGTAAGCTATGACATCCAGATCTTTTTCCGAGAAGATTATTGGAGGCATCTCAATTTTGTTGTTTAGCTCTCTTTCCTTTTTTCTTAAAGTGATTATGCCTTTCCATTTCCTGGTAAGCTTTTCCCTGCCGAGATTTGTTTCGCTGAGCAAGGCATCAACATCAAGCATAGCCAGCTCCTGCCTTGTAAATCCCATTTCTTCCCCGGCCAGCGCTATAAGCTCAAGCGCGTCGCTCAGGTTTTTCGTGAACTGGAATTTTGAGAGCTCTCTTGCCTCCAAAGCTGATTTTATGAATTCGAGCAGCTGCATTGCATCAAATTTCAGGCCTTCCTGCTTCAGGACTTTTGTAATCCTCCCATAAGCATCATTATCCATTATGAAAGAACCCGAATGCCCGTCATGCAAATCAAAGCTTAAGGTTTTTAATAGCCCTGGGTTTGACTCGTACCTTGGGCTTGTAATGTCATAAGAGCCCGGCCTTAAGTGGTAGTATTTCTTTATGAAGTCATCATGCTTCATCGCGCCTGAGCCAAGCAGCATAAAATCTTTGCTCATTTCCTTGGCAACAGTGCTTACTGAATTCATGAAATTGTCATAGAAATTTTCGTCAATCACATTCCGGCGCACGAGGCTTTTCAGTATTATTTTTCCCACAAATGCCAGCCTTGCCAGCCTTGAAAACTCGACTGTGCCCTTTTTCCTGCAGTCGTCAAGCAGGAATTTTGCATTGCGAAGCATGTCTTCAACCGAATTGTAATGGGCTGAATTCTTCCTTGTCCTTTCCCTGTTTGCTTCCATGTCCTTGAGGAATTTCAAGTCCTCCTTAATTGATTCCTTGGAGTGCACTACAAGGCTGTTGGTGAGCTTTATCAGGGCTTGTTTAAGCTCTTCAATATCTTCTCTTGCAAAGCCTGGTTTTGAAAGCTCCTCTGCCCTTTCGCCAAACGCCATGTCATAGCATGTAAACAAAACCTCAAACTCCACCTTGTCCTGCATATCCGGATTTTTCTCGAGCTTGTCGAGGTAGAAATCAACGAGCTTCTCGCGCAGCTTCTGCGACAATGCAGCAGGCACGAATGAGTTGAAAGTGTTCCTAACGTCGATATAAGGCTTGTTGCCGAGCAAAACAACGAGCTTTGCCGGGTTCACATTATAATATCCCTGCGATGTCCTTGCTTCGTGCCATGCGCTGTCTGTTATGAGATAGTCATAAAGAGAGTAGTCAAGATAATTCGGGTTGTCGCCTATTATCTCAGCAGGGTTCCAGTCCGGCATATCAGCGAGTATTGTTCTTTTCCCAGCAAGATGGGGCTTTCTGGCTGAAAGCTCGGCAAACCTGCCCTTTAACAAATCAATCCTGCTTTTGACTTCAGAATCGTCAGTCTCGTATTTGTGGCTTGTTGTCAACGGCCTTACCTGGAAGATTATTACCTCGCTTTTGCCGTTCACTGCAAACTCTATGTCAAGCCCGATATTTGGGATTATGCTTTCTATCTCTTTTACAGCTGCCAAAAGGTTCTGCATGTTGCCGGGCAATGAGCTTGCATCCGCAAATCTTGATATTTTCAATGTCCTGCTCTCGACACCTTTCGTGACTGTATCGGACTTCCCGGTTGAGTTGTCATAATTGACTACATAGTAGGGGGAGTTCTTTTCCAATGACCTTGTAAGCGCCACCCCGCTCATGGCAATGTTCTCTGTCTGCTGCTGGACTAGAACCTGGTTGAATGAGTTTTCGGATGACTTGTGCTTGTAAGAGCCGATTACTTTTCTTACAGCAGCCTCAGTCTCCTTTGAATCTGCTGAGCCAACATTAAGCTCTGTTGCGAAATAGCCTGCCATTGAGCTGTCAAGAGTGTCTTCGTTGACAGCAGAGCTCCTGACTGCGATTTTGAAAGGCCGGAATTCCTCTTTTATTTTTTTGAGCAATTCATCTTTCTTGTTTTTCCAGTCTGAAACAGAAAACACAAACATGTTTTCAATCCTTGACTTGGTGAGCAAAGGCTTGAGCGCAGCCAAAGTATCCGCTTTTGTCGAGATTATAACCTTGTTGCCCTTTTGGTACTCTTTGTCTATTTTGACTTCCCCTTTTATCAGCGACTCAAAATGAATGACATCCTTGAGCTTGTCCTTGTTTTCTATAAGCTCTGTTATGATTTTGTACGTGGAAAGCCTTCCATAATAAGGGTGCTGCACGACTTTTCCGCCAATTTGGCTTATGTATTCAGAGCCGTGGACATAGCTTAAGTCAGAGCCGTGGACAAGAATTATCTCTGCGTTTGGAAATTCCTCATGTATCTTCTTGAGGTTCTCGGTTGGGTCTCTTGAGTCCTGCACCATAACCCTGTCAACGCAATTCAGGCTTGAAATGATGGATTTTCTTTCCTGGAGATTGGCAATCGGCTTTGCCCTGTATTCCTCCACAGCCTTGTCAGTCAGCACACCGACTATGTTGTAGTCAGAAATAGACTTGGCAAACTGGATTGAGTTAAGATGCCCGTAATGGAACAAATCTGCGGCAACTCCGCTATATGCTATTTTCTTTATAGAGGCTCTTTTTACCTCTACTATATCGCCTTCTCTGATGCTTGAGCCTGTAGGGATTGTAATGCACAGCTGGTTATTGGATTTGTTCTTCCATACTATCTTTTTCATATTCCACTAGTGAGACTAGTAAAACTATTTAAAGATTACTATTTACGATGTTATTTAACATATATGTTAAAATATAGATGTTTAAGAATAGAATGGTTAGGTTAGATTAATCCCTTATCTTTTAAGCTATTATAAACAATCCCAGCCACAACTTTGCTGCCGTGGTTTGAGTAGTGCCCGCCGTACTTGTTGTCGTCAGAGTAGATGTCATCCAGATCCTTGCGGTTAATCAAATATGGCGTCAGGTCAATCACATTCAATTTTTTGCCTGCACTTTCAATGAAATCACCATAATACGGCTTTTTTCTTTTCCTGTTGAAAATCAGGTCATCCTTCTGCGGCATCAGAAGGAAAACAGGCACGAATTTGTTTTTCCTGCCCCAGCCTGCAAATTCGTCAAGCAGTTTTTCAAACAGCTTTACAGCGTATTTGTTTTTCCTGTAGAGGTTGTGCCTGAGTTTCAGATTAATGTGCATTATAACTTTCATGGGAGCCGGATAAACCTCAGTTTTTTTTTCTTTCTTAAACCATTTATGCCATGAAACTAGGAATACAAGGGGAATGTTCCTCAAAGGGCTGCCCAAAATCGATACAAAATACGGGAATCTTATCATCTCTTTCCTGAACTTGTTTTCATAGAAGTAATCGTGCTTCCTTATCTGGGGCAGATATTTTTTGTACACGAGAAATTTGTCCTCGTTGTCTATGAAATTTTTAACCAATTTCAGCTTTCCGTTTTTCAGGATAAACCTTGGCTTGAATCCGAATGTGTTGCCAAACTCATTGTAGTGCTTCCACATGTCCATTATCCTGACGATTGTCGACGGGACAACGGCCATTATCACTATTTTTGTCCTGTTTTTTGGATATTCCCTTTTCAGCCTCAAAAATGACTGGTCCAAGCCGTAATTGCCGACTCCAAAATTCAAAACATTTGTTTTTGTAAGCTCGGAAAGGTGCCACTGGCATGTCTCATTGTCATTAACCTGCCTGCCGAATATGAACGAATCGCCGTAAAAAGATATTTTTTTCGGGAGACTTTCATGCCCGGGGTTGCTTCTTGAGCCGTTTTTGCCAATATGGTAAGTTGTTATCCCGAACTTGCCTATTTCGTCCTTTTCAGTATCGGGCTTTCTTGCCCAGCCGAGCTCAGGATCGTAGCCATGGCTGATGAATTTCTTGAGCCCCTCCCTGCTGAATTCAGGATGCTCGTCTTCAGGGGTTATAAGCCACTGGAAGCTCTTTTTCAGGCTCTTAATCAGGAAATACGACAGGATTTCCAGAATCAAAAGCGCTGCAATGTAGACGGCAAAAATCCTGTAGGATTTTATGAAAAGAAATATGCCTGCAAAAACAAGGACAGTTAAAACAGCAATCTTTTTTGGTGACATTTTTTGCAGTTATTGAATTTTATTTAGTTTTACTTAAAAAATCAATTATGAACTTGGCGCCTGCAGAAGAGGACCTGCCAAGGTTGAATATCAGCTTTTTTCTTGCCATTATTATTCTCTTTTTGTACTTTTCTTTTTCCCTTACCATCCTTGCTGCAACGGCATCAACCCTATCAACGTCATTCGGCTGCAGAACAAACCCGATTTGATTCCTTATTTTAATGTCAATGGGCTCTATCCCGAATTTCTTGTACTCCGGATTGTTTATTTTGATGGGCGTGTTTATGAACAGCACAGGCCTTTCTGTCCCGAAAGCATACTCATACACAACCCCGGACCAGTCGCTAATCATTATATCAGAGCTGTAAAACGACTCGAGCGACGACACATTTTCCTCCGGCTTAAAATTGCTGCGGTTTTTGAATTCCGCATAGAGCGCGTCCAAAAACTCAGGATACCTTTTTCTTGTCATTGGATGCGGCCTTAGAATAACCTCGAAATCTGAGTCAAGCAGTTTGCGGATTAATTTGCTGCCGCAGATGTCCAGCATGCTTGTCCTTTCTTCCCACGGGCCCCAACCAGGCGCAACAAGTATCCTTGCCTTGAACTTTGTTTTTATTTTTTTGCCTGCGCTTTTCCATTTTTTGTAGTCTCTATGCATTTTGTCCAGCCTGTAATAGCCAAACTTAACTATGGTTCTCTGAGGCAGCTTATACAGCTGCTCTTCTCTCCGCAGTTCCCTGATCTGGTGGGGGCCGACTGCAAACATCGTGTCATAGTGGAAAAGCCCGCCGCGCCTGATGACATGGAAATAGCTACCGATGTTGTGGAACAGGTAAATATGGTTGGCTCCCCTGACAGACTTTTTTATATGGAACTTGTTTAAGTCAGGCATTGTCATCAGGATAAGCCTGGAGTCCAGAAGCAGGATGAAAAAGCCAAGCAGGTGCCTTATGTAAAATGCATTGATGTTTTTTCTTTTGGTGCGCAGCATAGAATCATTGTGCTCTGATGTGACATAGCACAGCTTCATGTTGTGCCTGCCTGCAAGCTCGTCTATAATCCCCTCAAAAAAGGTGTAGTATGAGCTGTCTTCGGAATAAACTACAACATTCCGCTGGGCTTTGTCTAATTTGAAGAATCTGCGAAATTCACTGAATTCCTTTATAAAGAGAGTCCATTCTTTCATAATAATTGATTAATTAATTTTGTTCGATTTTCTCGAGCTCTTTCTCCAAAAATCTTCTTTTTGTTATATTTACATTATAAAGATTTAGTTTTTCCTGCGGGTCAGCATTGATATTAAACAGAGAGGAGTGCATCCTGTTTTTCGGGTCTTCTGGCTTTATCAGGAGAAGCTCCCACCCATCGTCAAAAATTGCCTGCTGCACGCTCTCATTCAGTTTTGGCCTTCCATAAAGCTCAGAAATCGCGTACCTGCCGACAGGACTTTTGCTAGTTTTAATCAGGGGGAGCAGGCTGGCGCTATCTACATTCTCAGGCGATTCAGTATTTGCCACGTCAAGCACTGTTGAAAAGATATCAATTGTGCTGACAGTTTCCTTTATTCTTTTTGGAGGCAGTTTGGCAGTGTAATAAATCAGCAAAGGAACATGCACGTTCTCGTAGTATAAAGTATGGTGCATAAAGCCGCCGTGGTCATAGAATTCCTCCCCGTGGTCCGCCGTGATTATGATTATGGTTTTGTCCTTTAAGCCCAGCTGGTCAAGCTTGCCAACCAGCTTTCCTATGCTGCTGTCAACAGAGTAGATTTCAGCGTCATAAAGCGCTTTTGCCGTCTCTATAGTTGAGTTCGGAATTGGCAGGTACCTTTCAATTGCATATGCCGGCTTTTGCCTGTAAACAGTTGCAAGCTGTATGTCCTTGTTTGTTTTCCAAACGTCATAAAGTGTTATCTTTTCCTTGGAAAACTGGCTCCTGTATTGAGAGCCGCGGTTGTACGGGTGATGTGGCTCGATGTAATGAACCCACAAAAAGAATTTGTTGTTTGAATTCTTTTCCAGGAATTTGAAAGCATCCCTGTTTATTTCCTCTGCTGACCTTTCGCCGTCAGTCCTGAAAATGAAAGTGCGCATTCCGGGCACATAGTCAAGCAGCCTCTTCATGCTGAGCTTGTTGTAAGTCTGCGTATATTCAAAAAAATCCAGCCTGTCCTTGTATTCCATAAAGCCCTGGCCAGCCCCGTACTTTGACTTGATGTAAACAGCGCTTACCATGCCTGTTGTTACATAGCCCTTGTCCTTCAGCATTTCGCTGATAAAAAGCTCTTTTTCATTAATCACCGGATTCCTTAAGGTAGTATTATGGCGGTATTGGTATCTGCCGGTTAAAACAGACGCCATTGAAGTTTGGGTGTCCGGGCCAGGAGCTATGGCATTGTCAAATACAACAGAATGTTCCGCCAATTTGTTGAGATTTGGCGTGGTATTCAGGTAATAGCCATAAAGCGAGAGATGGTCTGCCCTTGCCGTATCTATTGTTATAAGGATTATATTAGGGTAGTCCTTAAGTCTGCTGTCTGATTTGTAACTCGGGCTGTAATGCAACATGTACACGTCAATAAAAAGCGACACTGCAGCAAATACAAACACAGCAAAGATATAGTTTCCCAAAAACTTTTTTACTTTTGGCTTTTTCAGTTGCAGGGAAGCCAATGACAAAAACTCTTTTCCTTTGAAGAAAATTGCAAAGCCGAATATTGCTGAAAGAAGGGTAACAATCAGGCTAAGGCTGAATGAAGCCGGCTCGATAAAGCTTAAAGGGCTTAGTATGAAGTTGTTTACAAGCACAAGGCCATAAAACATCAGGATAAACGACATTTCTCCCGCAAGATATGCCTCGTTGGACTGGTTGTTATCCAGCCCGAATTTCATGATTTTTTGGGCCAGCCATAAGGAAAAACCAAATACCAAGAAAAACGATACAGACGCTGCTACTGATATAATAAATGCCTGGTAAAGCTCAAACCACTCAAAGCTCCATGAGAATATTCTGGCTAATACATCAACTGTGCCAATTAGAGAGCCAGCCCGCAATCCTGCGGCGGCTGCGATCTTTAAATGCCTTGTCAATTTCATTAAACATTACCTTTTTGCAGGCTTAATATGAGTCGATAAAGCTCATAGCAAAAGACAGGCATTTTAAAAGGTTTTGCTTTGATTTGCAGAACATAATTTGTATTTATCTTTCCAGAAGTATGTTGGCATACCTGCTTCCTGAGCATAATTTAATCAGAGAGGGGCTGCCAATCGGCTCTATCCGCTTCTTTTTCTCGTTTATCAGCTTGATTTTGAATCCATGGCTTTCCAGCCTGCTTAAGAACTCGCCTGGAGAATCGCCGCATTTTATCAAGCCCTTCGGATAAAACTCGCACACCATCTTTACACCTTTCCCTGAATCCAGCAATTTGCCCATCCCCTTCACTGCCAGAAACTCGGCGCCTTCAACGTCAATCTTGATAAAGCCAGGCTTTGCCTTATTTCTCACGAAATTATCTATTGTTATCGAGTCCACCTCTATGAGCTTGCTTCCTGCGCCAAGATCTGACATGCTGTGGTCTCCTTTATAGGCTTCTGACACAAAAAATTTAACTTTTCCTGACTTGTCTGAGACCGCTTTTTTAATTGCTATGACATTCCTGCAATTGCTTGCCCTTATGTTTTTCAGGAGCAGCCTGTAGTTTTCCGGCTCGGGCTCGAAGGCATAAACCCTGCCTTTTCTTCCAACCAAATGAGCGAATATCAGGGTGTAATAGCCTACGTTTGCGCCTATATCATAAACAACCATTCCCTTTTTGACAATCTTGCCCAGCAGCTTTGTCTCAAAAGCCTCAAGCGCAGAAAACTTCCATAGCAGCAGCGCGAAAATCCTGTCAAGCGTGCTTGCATACATTTTGTGCATGCCGACTTTTACCATAATGTCTTTTTCTGGGCTAAAATGCTTGTTGATAAAACTAACTATTTTTTTAGCCATGCCGCTGGAAGCAAGGCTCACAATAAATCCTGAAGCGTCATTTAGAACATTGAAGCTCATTTTGGTTTTCAGAATCCAGCATTGTATATAAAATTATTGAAACAATGGTAAAAGGCATTTGCATTGCCCTAAATCCTGCGTCTTTTACTACAAATGCAAAAGGGCAAAGTTTTAAAATAGGCGTTTTTTATATGGTGTTTTTGACAGATGAAAACAAAGCCGTTGGTTTGGGGGCATAAAGGCAGCACTTGGCTTTTGATTATTTTAGCTTTTGCTCTTGCCCTGAGGCTCGTGTTCTTTACAGGCACTGATGCTTCTGACCCGCTGGCTTATACAAAATATGCAAATATGCTTGCGAAGGGCGAGCCAATAAATGTTGAGAGGGGCGATGCATTCAGGATAGGGCTGCTGCTGCCTGTTTCTGTGCTGTACAGGATGTTTGGATTTAATGAGTTTTCATCAAATGTGCTTGTTATTCTGGCTTCATTGGCTTCAATAGTCTTGATATATAAGTTTGGGGTAATGCTGTTTAACGAGAAGGCCGGTCTGCTCAGCGCATTTTTGCTGAGCTTTTTCCCATTTGACGTGCTGTATTCTACAAGGCTCATGACTGAGCTGCCTTCGGCATTTTTTGTTGCGCTGTCAGTGTACCTGTTCCTGAAGTCTGAAAAAACCGCGAATAAAAGAAAATCGTATGCTTACTGCCTTTTCTCGGGCTTGGCTGTTGGAATGGCGTATCTGATAAAGGAGCTGTCTGTATTAATAATCCTGTTTTTTATCGCCTATGCCATCTACAATAAAAAAATAAGAGCCAGATACTGGCTGATTCCGCTGGGATTTGCAGTAATATTTTTTGCCGAGTCGCTTTATTTTTTAAAGACGACAGGCAACATGCTATTCAGGTTTGATACTATAACAACGGCAACATACTCCATAGTGCTGGAAAATTATGGCAGGGGCAGCCTTCCATTTTCCCTTTTCCACTTCTTTTACATTGCGTTCACAGACAGCAGCTTGGGGTTGTTTTACCCGTTTATATTCATGGCAATATTTTTCTGCATAGCCAGAAAAAAGAAAGATACCTACAGCCTATTGTTATGGCTTATACCTTTGTTCTTATATATCAGCTTCGGCTCAATCAGCCTTACAAAATACATACTTTTCCCAGTTACAACACGACTGTTTTCTATAATAACCTTTCCGGGAATTTTGCTGCTTGCATATTTCCTTTCGCAGGAAGATAAGCTAATCAAAAGAACGCTGATGCCAATCATCTTAATACTTCTTTTCGTGACATCAATAGGCTATATACATGTCTCGCGCCAGAAATCCTTAATCGACAGTGAAAAGGCAACATACAAATTCATAAAAGGGCTTGGCAACAACATATACACTGATGAAAGGACTTTTAATGTTTTTGATTATTTATCGGGCTACGATTTGCCCGACAGCATCAGGAAGTTCAACCACTACGAGCCGCTGAACCCGCAGAATACATACGCTGTGGAGCTTGGCAAAATAACAGATTCTTATATTGTAGTTAACCGCAAGCTTGTAAATTTTTATTTGTCTTACAAGAAGGGCGCCAAGTTTCCGGCTGAAATTTTCAACGTGCCAAAAGAATGGGCTTTAAAAAAAAGTGTTGGAAAAGGGGAAAACGGCATTGAGGTATATTACATCCCTTAATTATTCCATGATTGGCTGGATTTTATTCTATTCTTGCGGCTTCTTTTCCTTGTAATACACCACAATAAGATTATCAATCGGCTTGTTGTGCCATACAACTTCCAGGCCGCATTGCTCGCCCAGCACTATCAGGTCCCTGAGGCGGAAATAGTAAAGATGCTCTGTCGGCATTATGTGCTTCCATGCCTTTCCCTCTTTCCTGTGGTTACTGCATTCAAAGTCATGGGTGCCTATGGCTATCACTCCGTCTGCAGCCAGCCTTTTCCGCATCTCAATCAAAAGCCTGTCAGGCCTTACGACATGCTCTATTGTGTTATAGCAGGTTATGGCATCAAATTTTTCAGGGGGGTAGCTTTCAAGCGTGCTTCTTATCAGCTTTACATTATACCTTTTCCTTCCCTCTTCGAGGGTTTTCTCGCTCAAGTCAATGCCATACGCGTCAAAGCCGGCATCCTTGGCGGCCTTCACAAGAAAGCCCATTGAGCACCCGACATCAAGGAACTTTCCTTTTGACTTGAATTTTGACAGAAAACCTATTCTTTCCCTTGAAATCTCCATAAACTCGTTAAGCCTTTCGTGTATGTCCTTTTCGCCTACTGACACCTGATAGCTTTCCCAGTAATCCCCCGCATACACATCCTGGAAATGCCCGTCCTCGGGCATGGGAAAAACAAATGCAAAGCCGCAGCTGCTGCACTTCACAATATCCTGCCTTTCAAAATCATACACAATCTCATGCTCTTTCGAGCCGCACAGAAGGCAGCTGCCTTTGCCATATTTTAGCTTTTCCATTAATGATTCCCCGCGTACCATTCCACTGTTTTCTTTATGCCTTCCCTTAGCTTTGTTGAAGGCTCCCAGCCCAGCTTTTCCTTCATTTTATTAACTATAAGTATTTTCTTCATGGCTCCGTCAGGCTTTTCCGGCTGCAGGACAAACTCACCTTCCCATCCGACAGTTTCTTTTATTATATTGGCCAATTCAATCACTGAGATGCCTTTTGTAACGCCGATGTTCATTATCTCATTGCGCTCAAACCTGCCAAAATTCTCAATAGACTTCAGCACCCCTTCGGCGGCATCCATTACATAAATCCATTCCCTTATCGGCTTGCCTGTGCCCCATATCTCGACAGTTTTTTTGCCATGTTTTTTTGCATCAGAAATTTTTGCTATGAAGGCTCCCAAGGCATGGGACTTTACAATTTCAAAATGATCCTTTGGGCCGTACATGTTCGGAAACACCAGATGTATGGGCCTGAATTTCGGGTTTTTCTGGCAGTAGGCAAAGCAGTCTCCCCACATCATCTTTCTTGGAAGCCCGTAGGTGAGAACGCTGTCATGGATTGCGCCGTCCCAGAACTTTGATTCTTCGTACTCCTCCAGATGCCCTGGGTAAGTGCAGTTTGGCATTATATTGATCAACTTATTAATTCCGGATTCGTTGCATGCCCTGACAACATTCAATCCAATGTTTACATTATCCTCGAATACTTCCACAGGATGCAAAGCGTTGTATGCTATTCCGCCTACATGCGCAGCGCAATGCACCACTAATTCGGGCTTGATTTTATCAACAAATTCCTTGAATTGGCTGTAGTTGCGGATGTCAATGCCTTCTCTCCTGCTGCATGAATGCACATCAAATCCCTTGTTTCTGAGCAATTCCACTACATTGCTGCCCAAAAACCCTGTTCCTCCTGTTACAAGTATTTTTTTCATCTCTTCTCTGCAAAATGGGATTTTTATTTAAATCTTTTTATCGCCTTTTTGTATATTAAATAACAAATGGGAACAATAACAAAAGAAACAACAGCGATAACTAACAAGCTAGAATACCTCCATTTTCCAACTGCCTCTTCTTTAACTTTTTTAGATTCATTAGCCACTTCTGTCTGCTCTGTAAAATTCACAGTACTTGCCATTGAAACATTTTCTATGGATATTTCTGAAGTTATATTTTCCTTGACGGAAATCGAAAAATATGAGAAAGACGGCGTTAATGCCTTATAATAAGCATATTTTGGCTCAGAGCTAATCTTAGATGTCTCTAATTCATTCCAGACTGTTGTATAGCGGTTTAGGACAATATAATTTTCATCAGCATTATTTTCAGTTAGCCAGCCTTTTTCAACCTTAAAATTAATGACAGCGTTATTTATGTTCTCATCCTTAATATTTGATTTCTTTACTTCTATATACTGGTAAATCTTGCCTTTTATTTCATGAGTTACTGCAGCGGGCTTTTCATCCAGTTTTATAACTGCAATCTCAACATTATTGGCAGGATTCTTGACATTAACCTCTATTTCACTAAAGGCAATCTCTTCCTTGTTTATCTTCATTGTGCTGCTGCCGGCAGGCATAGTCTGCCATACCTGTGTTTTGCTTGTTCCAGCCGGTGCTGTAGCGCCTCCCCCCCC